>Ga0181576_10000554_pt1 | contig 27906 bp, 22 predicted proteins | sample 101ome_22_FD_132464 | JGI IMG/M metagenome (GOLD analysis project Ga0181576, IMG submission 132464) | Coastal salt marsh microbial communities from the Groves Creek Marsh, Skidaway Island, Georgia - 101412BT metaG (megahit assembly) | ecosystem: Environmental > Aquatic > Marine > Intertidal... | reverse complement strand
GACGACGACGACGACGACGACGCGCGCGTTGGTCGTCTGCGCGTGCGCGTGCGCGTGCGCGTGGGCGTGGGCGGCGACGCGGGAGGATGATGACGATGATGACGGGACGCGCGACGGTTGGGCGCAAAAATGGTGGTGGGGCGACGACGGGCGCGACGGGCGCGACGGACGTCGTCGTCGACGCGGGTGGGTGGTGCGAACCGCGATGTCGACGCTCGTGCCGCTCGATGCGTGGGCGAGACGAACGGTGAGACGTTGGCTCGACACCGACGGGACGGGCGGGACGGCGACGGCGAACGGATTCGTCGACCCGTCGCTCCCCATATACGTCGTCGGCGCGACGTCGTGTAAACAATTGGAGCGACGGTTGGGGAAAGAGTTGTGGGAATGGTTCGTGGACGCGTTGTCCGTGTCGCCGACGAGTCCGGGTCGCGCGCGTCTCGCCGCGGTGTTGAGCGACGCGCGCACGACGGCGCAGTTGGACGAGACGTTCGACGAGTTGGCGAAGAGGTACCCTCGCGAGGGGGACGAGGGGGACGGGGGGGATGGGGACGACGACGGCGTCGTCTCGTTGAGCGCGGCGGCGTTGGTGAAATTTAGCGACGGCATCACGGGTTCCATTCGACCCGTGCTCGCGCCGCACGACTCCGCGGTGGAGATTCGACCGGCGACGGAGAGCGAACACGCATTTTTACTGGACAATTTCGATCTCTTATTCCCACCGAGCGACCCGTTAGATCGGTCGACGTGGCACGCGCTGGCGAAACTCATCTTCGTGCGAAGAATCATCAAGGCGCTCGTGGCGGACTTTGGAGGTTTGGTCGCCGTGCAGCGAGGACTCGCCGAACCGCTCGTCGTGGACGTCCGCGTCGTCCTCGACGGCGACGTCGTCTTTCGCGTGCACACCGTGGCGCCGAAATCGGACGCGAGCGACTTTGCGGGACGACGTTTGGGCGTCATCTCCGAGGACGCGTGAGTCGTCGTCGTCGTCTTTGTTTTGTAGTATACGGCGGTCGCGCGCCGCCGTGCGTAGCGTGTCAGCGCGCGTGAGAGTCTGTACGTTGTAATCGTCGTCATTGCGTCGCGCGCACGTCCGCGCGTGCGCGTGCGTGTGTGTGTGAACGCGTCGACGCGCGCGTGTTCGATCGATTTCGAGCGACGCGAGAGGCGCTTCGCGCGCGAGAGACGCCGTCGACGTTCGCTCGGTCGGTAGAAGAGGGTGTTATCGCGAGACGCGCACCCTCGCGGCGCGTGACGGCGCGCGAGGGCGAGCGCTCGGGGTTCCAAACGCGAGAGGACCATGCCTTCGCCTGCGAAAACGAGCGTGCGGCGCGGATACTCGTCCGGGGATCTCGGAAGACGACCCAAGGAGGCGACGAACGTCACCGTGCTCGTCTTTGCCAATTTAGGATTATTAGCCTTCTTTCTGGGCGGCGTGTATTACGTGCTCTCGGGTTGGGACCAGACGGCAATTCTGTGTGTCGTGGGATACGTGTGCTGTGGCATGGCGTTGGCGGTGCCGTCGATGACGTTCGCACAGTCGGCGAGCGAGAGGAGGGAGGCGGAGGCAATGTCGAGCGCAGTGTCGAGCGAACAGGCGGATCCGCGCGCGTGGTGGCGCGTCATGGCGGCGTTTTTAAACATTCTGGGATTGGTGTTGGGGATTATGGGATCGTTGCTGTACTCGCCCGGGTTCGACAAGTGGGCGACGGATGGAAAATTAGACCCGTACGTGAGCGAGGCGGATTTCGAGTACCTGACGGATAGAGCGAATGTGATTTGGGCCATTTCGTTTCTTTTGTTTCCGATCGGGTCTTGGTTCTTCTTGTACGACAAGAAACTGTCGCTCAAGGAGCGCGCCGAGGCGAGAGGCATCAGACCGCCGGGATATTTTTCGCAAGAGCTCTATCTGTACGTCTGGATTGAGATTTCTCTTTGTATCTTCGCCGTCGGAGGTATGATGTTTTGTTTCGACGAGCACGAGTATCTTCTCGTCGCTGCGCTCGTGTTGTTCTTCATCGGTGGTAGCGTCAAGGCGGGTCTCATGTTTCACGAGTTGAAGCTGTACTTCGGCGGTTCGTGCGACGAAGTGCGCGACGCGGACGAAGAAACCCCTCTTATGGAATAGCGTAAAATTTACTCGTTAGCTTGATTCCACGCGCGTCGCTCGCGCCGCCGTTCACTAGGAACCGTTGTGATTAGATTACAGAATGAACGGTCGACTATTTTCCGTGCGCGCGGTCAACACCTCCACACCATCCGACGTGATGAGCAGCGTGTGCTCGTACTGCGCGCTTCGAGCGCCGTTCGTCGTCACGGCGGTCCATCCATCTGGCCAGTGCACCACCTTGTGCGAGGAAGATTCGTTAAACATCGGTTCGATCGTGAACGTCATCCCCTCCTTCATGACACCGACCGCTTTATTCTTCGCGTAATGCGGCACGTTCGGCGCGCAGTGGAAGAGCTCACCGATGCCGTGCCCGCAAAAATCCTTCACGCTGGCGTATCCTCCCCGCGCCGCCTCGTCGGCGATAATCTCTCCCAAGTCTCTGAATCGTCGTCCCGGTCTGCAATGCGCGATCGCCTTGTCCAGTGCTCGACGCGTGCAATCCATGAGCTTTTGCGCCGTCTTCGACTTGGCCCCGCCCTTACCGACGTAATACGTTTCGTTCAAATCGCCGTGGTACCCGTCGAGGCGAACGGTGATGTCCAGATTGACGACGTCGCCCTCGCGCAACGGTCTCGAGTCGGGAATCCCGTGACACACCACCTCGTTCACCGACGTGCACAGAGATTTCGGAAACCCCATGTAATTAAGCGGCGACGGGTACGCGCCGTTCCCGACCGTCACCGCGTGACAGATTCTATCGAGTTGCTCCGTCGTCACGCCCGGTTCAACGGCCCACGCGACGACGTCCATGACGTGTCTCGCCAGCGAACAGGCTGCGCGCATCCCCTCTCGCGCCTTGTGCGTCTTCACCTCGATCGCGCTCTGATATCTCGAACCGAACTCCTCGTCCGGCCATCCCGACGTCGCGTAATCGGGCGGCGTCAACCCGCTCGGATACGTCCGTTTCGCCGTCGTCGGAAATGGTCTCAACGACCCCGTCCAAGCAAACGTCGGCATCGTCCCCGCCCTCGAGCTTCGCCTCGCCCCCGGATTTTGGACGTGGAACTTCATCTCACCGTCATCCACCGCGTCCCACCGCGTCATCGTCGCTCGAACGTCGTCTAGAGAGCGCCATTTTCTCGTCGCCGCCGCCTCGCGTCTCGCCGCCGCCTCGCGCGCGTCGTCCCCGTCGTCTCTCTCCGTCTCGATCTCTCTCGAGCGCTCCTCGTCCGTGCCCCACGATTCATCGGAACCGTATCCCTCGACACCACCGGACGACGAACTCGCGTCGTCGTCGTTGTCGCTCTGGTCGTCGTCGCTCTCGTCCCGTCCCGCCGCCTCCAACCGCCCGAGCAACTCGACGCTCCCTCCTCGCGCGCTAAACCTCGCGTCGGCGCCGGCGAAGACGAGACGCAGCGGCTCGCTCTCTCGCTCCCCCGGAATCAAACGCACGATCACGAACGCGGGTCCACCGTCGACGCGTGCGCGCACGGAGACGACGCGGGCGCCGCCGCCGGTGGAGGACACGTCGTCGTCGACGGCGACGAGGGACGCGCCGGTGAGCTCGAGCTCGGTCTCGCCGAGCGCGCGGTGACGGAAATATCTCGGCGCGTTCGGGTCCACGCGAAGGGTGATGGACATGGCGACGCGCGACGGCGCGACGCGCGATGGGGAAGTCCCGCCGGGACGCGACGACGTCGTTCTCCTTCGTCGTCCTCGGTCTTCGCAGTACGTCGACGGGGTGTGCGTGCGCGCGTGCGTGAGCTAGTACACTAGTGTAGTATTACGTTGAAACAATGTGCGCGCCTTCTCTTCAGTCTTCTCTTTTGTGTGTATCGTTCGGCGTTCGCCGTCACGCCGTCACGCCGTCGCCGCCGCCCTCCGCGCGCCACCTCGCCCATCTCTGTAAATTATACGCCTGCACGTTCGCGTTCGCCGTGTGACACGCGAGCAAGATGTAATTCCTCGGTTGCACTCTCCACGCGAATCGCATGAAGAGTCCAGAGTACACGACGAGCGCCCCCGTCATCGGTCCGCTGATCATGTGCTCCGGCTTCGAGGTATCCGCCAAACCCTGCATGGATGAAATGGGCGTCGACCGGGGCCGTCGCGTCGAGTCGTCAGTGTCGACGAAACATGGAAAAAGTGCGAGAGGATATCGTCACGCGTCGATCGGTCGGCCCTCGCGCGCGCGTCGCGTCGACGTCGCGCGCGCACGCCTCGCGCCCAATGGTCGAGTTCGAGTCTCTCGTCGTCGGGGCGCGACGCGGACGCACCGCGAGGACGAATCCCCAGTTGGCCACCGGGCCCCAAAAATGCGTCGTCTTCGGTCCCGTGGGACTGTTGATGAACGCGCGAAGCGACATGTCACGTCGTCGTCGAGAGGGTCGTCGCGCACTGCCGCAGGTGATGATAACTTTTTTTTTCTTTTTCGCCTCGTCACTCGTCGACGCCGCGACGGACGGACGCGCTCGATGGAGACGCGAGGGACGGGTCGAGAATCGAACGGACGCGAGATTGCGAGATGGAGCGACGCGGGCGACGTCGTCGTCGGTTCGGCTCGAGGATGCGTCGTCGTCGAGGTGCGCGCGCGCGACGAGAGTGTTTTTTGCCCAAATGCAAAAGTGACGTGATTCAGACGACTGACGACGACGACGACGCGGTAGGCGAGCGAGACGACGCGCGCGGACGATCGCGTTCCGTCATTTGAGTGCGTGACGCTCGGTGTCGCTCGACGCGGAACGCGAGTGTGGCCTCGCGGTGGGGAGGAGGCGAGGAAGAGCGCGCGGCGGTTGGAGACGAGTCGAGGTCGGTTTTCGGCGCGCGCGGGCGACGAAGACGAGGCGGAGGACGACGAGGCGGACGCGCGTGAACTCGTGCGATGCGTCGATTGGTCGTCCATCGGGGCGTGTGGGAGCGGGGAGAGGTGCGCGTTGGCGACGTGTTCGACGCGCGGCGCGTGCGAGGTGTTCGTGCCGCCGAGAGGAGAGACGAGCGCGTGGACGCGCGCGGTGGACGTGAGCGAGGCGTGGCGACGCGCGTGTTGCGTCGAGAACGAAGATGACGTGTTAGAGGCGCTCGTGGTGGAAGAGCCCGTGCGCGTGGATGAATCCTCGAGCGTTCGACCGACACGTGCGCGTGAGCTCGCCTCGAGTGTCGCCGCGCGAGAGAGAGACGCCGAGACGATGAAGATGGAACTCGACGACGCGGAGGCGATGAAACAGGTGATGGAATCGACGCCTCTGTTACAACCGTCTCGATCATCCATCGACGAAGCGGAGGGTGGGGACGACGTGTACGTGTACGGCGCGCTTCGAAGCGGTGCGCGTGCGGAGACGTCAGCGGGCGCCGACGCATCGACGTGGCGCTTGGGAACCATCGTCTCTGCGAATTTCAACGCCGCCACGCGCGCGCGCATCGAGTACGACGCACGAGACGCTCGAGGAGAATTCTTAGTGTGGTCATCGCTCGAACGTCGGCGACCGGACGATGCTGGTGTGGTGACGTTTCCGCCGGAATCGTCGCTCGTCGCTTGTTCGGCGCCGCCCACGGCGAAGAAACGGGCGCGTCCGATGCCGCAACGCCGCGACGAAGACGTGTCTACGCTTCGAGAGGGGGAGTACATAGAAATCATGCGTGTGAACGAAGCGGCGACGTGGCGGTTGGCGAGAGTGTGCGAGGTGGACGGTCGAAAGATGCGCGTGCGACTGAGCGAGTCCGATCCGCCGACGGATTTCCCGCTCGCGGGCGAGTGGCGACGAAGGACGCGATGGATGGGCGCTGACGTCGGATGGGTGCCCGCGGATGACGTGCCGACACTTCCGAAAGAGTTGCGCGCGAGCGACGATTCACCACGGAAAGAGGAAGGCGCGCGTCCCGTGGATGACGCCGACGTCGTCGCCATGGACGCGGACCGACTCGCCGGCGTCGACGCGCGCGCGAGCGATCGACGCGTCGGCGTGCAGGCTGCGGTGGATGCCTTCTTTAATCGTCGAACGTCTAACATGACGTACGCCACGCGGTTTCGCATGTGTGATGAGGATGCGTTTCTGTGTCGACGCGTGTGCGAGGAATTCGCCGCGACGGCAGAGGCGCGCGAGGCGGCGAAAACCGCCATCAAGAGATGTTTAGCGAATACGAAGAAGACGATCGAGCGCGCGCCGTACGACGACGCACCGATACGCAAAGCCGCGCTGTCGCAATTCATGGCGTGCGCGTGGGTGGAAATCCGAGTCGCCGGAGAGAAGAAGCACGCGCTGGCGTGCGGAGCCAAGAGCGGACACGTCGCCGTGTTTCACATCACCGACGATGCGCGAGCGACGTGCGTCGCGACGAAACGAATCGCGTCCGACGCGTGGATCACTACCCTGACTTGGCGACGAAACGCATCCGCGGGCTGTGTCGATCTCGTCGTCGGATGTTCAAGCGGCGCCGTCGTGCGCGCGCGTGGCACCGTCGCCGACGTCGAGCGCGCGTTCGCGGACGCGAACGCCGCCCCGCGTCGCGATCTCTTCACCGACTGTACGCGTTTGTGCGATGCCAACGGTGCCGCTGTCACGTGCGCGTCCATCGACGGCGACCACGTCATCGTCGGCAAGGCGAACGGCGACGTTTTTTGCTGCGATTTTACGCGCGAGAGAGACGCGAGCGTGCGCCGCGTCTCCCTCGAACCCATCGCCGGCGCGTGTTTCACGCGAGGACGCGGCGACGACCGTCTCGCGCATGTCATATCCGGCACCACGCACGTCATCGCGAGACTTTCCGCCGCTCGTGACGTGCTCGTCTCCGTCGAGCGCGTCTCCGCCGCCTCGCGCCGACGAGACGCCGCGCGCGCCGTCGACGCGTGTCTCGCCCTCACTCCGTCCCCCACCGGCGACGTCGTCCTGCGATGCGACGCGTACGAACCGACCGCAAATCTTCCAAACTTGGACGGCATGAAACGCGCGAAATTCTGGCGAGGCGTCGTCGTTGCCGTGAAACATCCGTCGGCGGCGGCGTGAAGAACCTGTATGTAGTAACAAACTCTCTGTCGAATCGATTACGCGCACCGCGACGCGCGTCACTCGCCGTCGCGACGACGCCGACGACGCGAACGCGTCGCGAAGACGACATGTCGTCGCCCGACGCGCCTGACGTCCCCGACGACTTCTTCGCCGACGACGAATCGTACGTTCCCAAACGCGCGCTCGAAGACGCCGCCGAGCTCAAACGCGAGCTCATTCGTAAATGGCGCGCCGACGACGGCGCCGACGCCTCCTCGGCGCCTCGCGCGCGCACCATCGTGCTCGTCACGAGCGGTGGCACGACCGCCCCGCTCGAGCGCGCGCAGGTGCGATGCGTGGATAACTTTAGCTCGGGCACGCGAGGGGCGAGGTTGGTGGAGGAGTTTAGCGCGCGGGACGCGTGCGAGGTTGTCTTATTACAGCGAGACGGGTCGTGCGCGCCGTACGAGCGCATGGTGGTGGCGAACGCGACGCCCGTCGAGCGTCAAGCGTTCGAGCGGGCGCCGCACGCGTTGGATGCATTTGAATTAGCGGAGGACGGAGAGACGGTGAGGGCGCGCGCCGGGCGCGGGGACGCGGTGGCGCGCGCGTTGAGATGTCTGCGAGAGGAGACGCGAAAGGTGACCACGATACGGTTCAAGACGTTGTTTGAATATTTGACCTTGCTCAAGGCGGCGTGCGAGGCGATCGGGGAGGAGGCGACGCGGAGAGGTGGGAGAGCCGTCATCGTGTTGGCGGCGGCGGTGAGCGATTTTTACGTGCCGTGGCGCGATTTGCCCGAGCACAAAATTCAGAGCGCGGCGCACGCTCGGGACGGATTAGAGCTCACGCTTCGTCCGGTACCGAAAATGCTCGGTCTCATCAAATCCGAGTGGTGTCCGAACGCCCTCGTCGTCGGTTTCAAGCTCGAGACGGATATCAACCTCCTCGCCGACAAGGCGCTTCGCTCGCTTCGACGCTACCGTCTCGACGCCGTCGTCGCCAATCAGCTCACCACGCGCTACGATTTCGTCCATCTCCACACTTCAGACGGTCGCTCGCGAAAACTCTCGCGTCCCGACGACGAACCAGCCTACCCGATCGGGCTCGGGTTCGGACCGTCGACGCTCGACGGTCAAATCGTCGACGCGCTCCTCGCGCTCGCCGCCGAAGACCCGAGTCATCACCGCTGATCCCGCCCCGCCGCGTCTCCGACCGCGCACCACCGCGCGTGTGATCACCACATCTGTATTCTTTCGCCCTTCGTTCACCGCGCGCACCGTCCGAGCGCTCGACCCCGTCCCGCGCCGCGTCCCCAGCCTCGCCTCACTCGCCGACGGCGTGTGTGTCCCGTCCGATCATCATGACAGCCATGGAGACGGACGCCTCGACGGGGACGGAGACGACGACGACGGAGACGCCGCCGACGACGACGATGGACGTCGCACACAGGGTGCGCGCGCGCGACGCGACGCGATGGACGCGGCGCGCGCGCGGTCGAGGATCTGTGACGACGGATGACGATCTCGAAGACGAACGACTGACGGTGTGATGACGACGCGCGCAGCTCGCGAGATGCGTGGGAGACGTGGAGAAGAGCGTGAATGAAAAGGGCGAGGCGCGGTTCGTCGCGCGGGCGCTGCGAGAGGTGCGTGTGGTGTCGTGAGAGATGCGAAAAGTCGTGTGCGATTTCGAACCATTTTCGGCGTCGGCGCGCTCGAAGACGACGCGAAACGCGCGCGATGACTGACGCGATGTGTGATGACGATGATAGACGGCGACGGCGCGACGGGAGTTTACGAGCGCGAACGTGCTGGCGTTCGTGCGCGCGGTGTTGCCCGAAGGGGAGACGAGGACGGCGCTCGAGGCGCGGTGCGAGGCGAAACCCGCGGCGAAGAGAACGCGAGGGGCAAAGGCAGCCAAGGGTGGTGACGACGAGGGTGAGATTGATGTGAGCGACATAGTTCCGTGCGCACTTCCGGAGGCGGAAGTGTACGCGTACTTGATAGTTTTGATGTACCTCATCGACGGCGAACGCGGCGAGGACGCCTTGGCGTGCGCGGAGGAAGCCGTCGATAGAATCAGACAGTTTAACCGACGAACGATGGATGTTCTCGCGGCGCGGGTGTACTTTTACTACTCGCTCGCGTACGAGCGTTTTGGTTCGCTCGAAAACGCGCGCGCGACGCTCTTGGCGCTGTACAGAACGGCGGCGTTGCGTCTCGACGAAATCGGGCAAGAAACCTTGGTCAACCTATTGTTGCGCAACTATTTGCACTACAATCTGTACGACCAGGCGGAGAAGCTTCGATCTCGAGTGACGCTTCCGCAGTCGCGATCGATTCAGCAGCAGTGCAGGTACGCGTACTATCTCGGTCGCATTCGGGCCGTGCAGTTGGAGTACAGCGAGGCGAAGGAGTACCTGACGCAGGCGTACCAAAAGGCGCCGAGCGCGGCCAAGGCGTTTCGTTTGGAACTGTTGAAATGGATCACCATCGTGCGTTTACTCCTCGGTGAGATCCCGGAGAGGAAAGAGTTGACGCAGTCAGAGATGCGCACGGCTTTGACGCCGTACTTTGATCTCGTGCAAGCGGTGAGAATGGGGGATTTGTCGTCGTTTCAACGCGCGGCGGAGACGCACGGGACGACGTTTCAGCGGGACAAGTTGAACAATCTGATCACTCGTTTGCGCGCCAACGTCATTCGAACCGGTCTCACGCGCATCAACACCGCGTATTCGCGGATTTCGCTCGAAGACGTCGCGGAAAAGCTCGGTCTCCCGAGCGCTGAGGACGCCGAGTCCGTCGTGGCCAAGGCCATTCGCGACGGCAACGTCGATGCCGTCATCGATCACTCCGCCAAGGTTATGTATAGCAAGGAGACCACAGACGTGTACAGCACGAACGAACCGCAAAGCGCGTTCCACGTGCGCATCGCCTTTTGCCTGGACACGCACAACGAAGCCGTCAAGGCGATGCGATATCCGCCCCAAAAGGACAAGGCGGCGCCCGCCGCCACGCGAGGTTCCGCGGACGTCGAGACCGCGCTGGATTTAGACGATTTGGACATGGACGACGACATGATGGGTGATTTCTTCTAGAATGTTCTAATCAATACAATTGCCTCACGACAGACGATTCCGCGGTCTCTATTTATTTTCTGCCCTTTTTGCCAGACTTTTTTCTGTTCCCAACCTTGTCCGCCTTCTTGCCCTGGCCCGGCGCCGGTCCCGCCGCCGACGCCACCTGCTTCACGTACTCGTCGAACACCATGTGCTGCGTCATGTACTTTGGGTTCGTGCTCGGCTTCCCGTTCTCCCCTCGTTCTGGATGTTTCTTCACGTACGCCGCGATCGCCTTGAGCAACTTCCCTCGCGTGTTCAACTCTGGGTTCACGAACTCACCGTCCTCCGTCTTCCACTCCACGCGCAGCCGACCGCGACACCAGAAATCTCTCGAGTAACACTTATCCTCCAACTCGCACTTCATCCCGAGTCCGCGCTCGCACGCGTCGAGCATCTCCAACGGGTGCGGATGTTCGACGCAATCATCGAGCGCGATGCGTCGTCCGCGCGCCGTCGTGCGCGTCGAGTCGATGTACGGTGGGTACACGACGACGCGCTCGTCGTGTTTCCAAATCATCGGTTGGCGCGTCGTCGACATGGCGCGCGCGCGGAACTCTGATGATGTGTCGGACGCGTCAGAGCTCGGCGGCTCGAGCTCGGGCGCGATGAGTCGCGACGAGCGCGCGCGAGCGTCGCTCGAGGCGTCGACGTCGTCGTCCGCGACGATGGCGCGATCGGGGACGGACGATCTCATCGCCGGCGTCGTCGCCGGCGCCGCGTGCACGCTCGCGGGACACCCGTTCGACACGGTGAAGGTGTTTTTACAAGACCACGCCGCCAAGGGGGCGCGCGCGCACACGACGGCGAGCGCGACGCGGGAGATATATTCGAGACGCGGCGTTCGCGGTCTCTACGCGGGCGTCGCCGCGCCGTTGATCGGGGCGAGTCTGGAGACGGGGGCGAATTACGCGTGTTTTCATCTTATTCGCGAAGGCGTGGCGTTGGACGCCGCGGGGGGAAGGGATGGGTTCGCGTCACGTTTGGGCGCGTCCGCGGTGTCGGGAGCGATCGCGGGGGCGGCGATGTGCGCCTTCTTGACGCCGTTCGAATTGGTCAAGTGTCGAGCGCAGGTGGGACAGGGGGGCGGACGCGCCGTCGCCGTCGCGCGAGAAATCATCGCCCAGCGAGGCGTCGGCGGTCTCTTCAGAGGGTTCACGCACACGATGATGCGTGAGGTACCCGCGGGGGCGGTGTACTTCGCGTCGTACGAAGCTTTACAGACGATGTTCCCGCGCGCGAGACGTTCGGAGGATGTCACGCGGGCGGCGTTTGAAGAGCAAAACGCTTCTGGTGCGCGCTTTCGTGCCCGCTTCGTCTCGTCTCGACTCTTTTCGCGTCGTCTCTTTTCTCGTCGTCTCGTCGCGTCCGACGCGCGTCGTTCGCACACTCAACACGCGTGCTTTCACCCACCGCGCAGGTTTGTTTCTCGAAGCGCTCGCCGCGGCGTCGTGCGGCGGCGCCGCCGGCGTCGTCACCTGGCTCGCCGTCCTCCCTCTCGACAACGCCAAAACCATCTACCAATGCGAACGTCCCGGCGGTCCTCGCGACCTTCCACCCCTCGACCTCATCCGCCGTCTCATCACCGAGCGCGGTTTTCGCGGTCTCTACCGCGGCGCGTCTCCGGTCATCGCGCGCGCGTTCCCCGCCAACGCCGCCCAGTGGCTCGCGTGGGAATTTTCGTCGCGCGCGCTCTGGTCGCGCCGCGCCGCCTCGTCCGACGACGACGCGTAGACGAGCGGATGGACACGCGCGCGCGCATAGACACACCGCGTGGTGGCGCCCGATCGTCCATTCGCGTAGGAAAACCATAGGGAGTACAGTAGAAGGACTCCGCTTCGCCGGTTCCGACCCCTCACAGACCGAGGGGAACCAATGCGTCACACCCCGACTCCTCAGCATGTCTCGCCCGTGCGTGACGCCCGTGCGCGCGTGTCCCGCGACGACGACGACGGAATCGACGACGACGGCGGCGACGACGGACTCGGTGGTCGAGTCCACGCCCTCGCCCGCGCGCGCGACGCGAGACGAGGATGATGATGAAGAAGCGTTGGATGACGACTCGAGTCCGCTCTTGGGACGTTTGGCGAGGGTGACGCTGAGCGACGCGACGAACGACGCGACGCGCGCGATCGGGGGTGTGAATCGAGAGAAACCCACCGTCGGTGGGTTTGGTGTGAAGAAGAGGTGCGCGAACGAACGTCGCGGCGTCGCGAAGACGATTCAATTATCCGAGCCCGAGCCGAGGCGAGTCGAGCCGAGAGAGACGACTGACGACGGATTGCCCCTCTTCGACGATCGATTCTCAGGTTTCACAGTCCCACGGACTCGACGATGAGTCCCGCGTCGAAATTCGTCGCGCGAAAGGCGCACCACCACGCGGTCACGTCGGGCGGCGATAAATTTCGAGCCGCGCCGCGACCGGGCGCCGAAAACGTCCCGCCGCCGCCGCGGCTCGCCGCGTCCCGGTTTCGCCCGCTCGAGTGATCGATCGATTCATTCGTGACTTTGGCTAGCACTCTTCTCATTGTCGTGTACACTATCATCCATTCATCCACGCATGCGCGCGCGCACGCCACGCGTCCGTCATCCGCCTCGCGAGTCGAACGCGTCGCGCGCCTCTTTTCCTTTCCCCTCTAGAACAGAATGCCACACAAAGTCGGCGGCAGAGCGCGACGCGCGGCGAGAGACCGGTCGGTCGTGTCGTCGAGGTGTGGCGGAATATCGCACGCGTCCACGGTCGAGGAACGCGCGCTAATAGCCTCGCGCGCACGGCCTCGGCGCGCATTCATTCGATTCGCATTTGCGTGAATTTCCAACCACATTCTCGCGCGAACGATCGAGGACGATGCCGGTGCTCACGGCGGGGGTGATGACGGGGAATTCGCGTGAAGATGTGGAAGATAACATGGTGGCTGTCATCGCGCGGCGACACGCGCCACGGAGGGGGCAAAACGCCGAGGCGAGCCCGTTGCGCGTGGTGCGGTTTCGGAGAGATCAGACGATGGGCATGCGGGCGCGGGCGTTGTGGACGAAAGTGCGGGTAGTGGTGATATTGAACGAGTTATTGAGACGGGTGCGGCGAGGGGAGAGATTTGAAAAGCTCTCGGCGCGCGATATGCTCATGGTGAAGTTTGTGGGGGTGAGTGGACCGGACATTCGGGACGAGATTCGACGCGTGCAGCAAAAGTTCAATGCGCCGAAGGCGAAGCGAACGCTGTTGGAGATGACGTGGAAGCAGAGGATTTATCTGTTGCTCACGGAGCCCACGTCAAGTAAGGCGGCGATGGCGATTCAGATCTGGATGTTTTCGCTCATATTTTTGTCAATCATCTCCTTCATAGTGGGGACGATGCCCGAGCACACGGGCAAGGCGAGCCTGGATGTCATAGAGATGGTGTGTCAGCTGATTTTCACGATTGAGTATGTACTGAAGATATCGACCGCGCCCAAAACGTTGACGGCGATACGAGATCCGCTCAACTTGATCGATCTGGCTTCCATCGTTCCGTGGTATGCGGAGATTGCCGTGTCGGGATTGAGGTTTGGCTATGAAGGACAGGGCGGAAGCTCGACGTCGAGCGCGCGAGTGCTGAGAATCTTTAGACTTTTCCGCGTCGTGAAAGTGTTCAGATTGGGGAGCCGTGCGAGGAAAATTCAAGTCGTGCTCATCGCCGTGCAGGACAGCGCGGATATGTTCATCGTGCTCGGTTTCTTACTGCTCCTCGGTTTGGTGGTGTTTAGCGCGATGATTTACTTTGCCGAAAACAACAAGCAAACACCAACCAACGCGTGGGAAGCGATCGATGGAAACGAATTCGAGTCCATTCCGAGCTCTTTTTGGTGGTGCATGGTCACGCTCATGACCGTGGGCTACGGTGACGCCGTTCCGGTGACGTTTTGGGGTAAGATGGTGGCCAGCGTGACCATGTTGGCCTCCGTCATCATCACCGCGCTTCCGATTTCCGTCATCGGCGCCAATTTCACGCAACAGTGGCTGCAGTTCAAGGCGAAAGAACACAGAAAATCACTCAAGCAAAACATGCGAGGAAATTCGAATAGCATTCTCGCGGAGATGTACGCGTATTCACAGGTTGTCACCGCGCTGTGCGATCACATTGGCGCCGCGGAGAACGTCATCATGGACGAGGTGAACGCGCTGCGTCGATTACTCTCGACCATCGTGCACATGGCGAAGAAGAAGGCGCCCAAGACGGAGATCAAGTCTGTTTGTAGAACGCTTGACGTTAGATTCGAAAAGTTAGAAAATTTACGTGAAGAGTTGGAGGATTTGGTTGAGATTTACGATCTCGTATCAAACACAGAGTTCTCCGTCACGTTGCATCAGCTCAAGGCTGCGGGTAACAAGCGACTCAAACTAGAAGAGACGGCCGCGATGTTAGACATCGACGTGGAAAAGTTGGTGACGTCGACGGCTACGCTCCGAAGTCAACTGCACGAACTCAGAGATACGGTGGAAAACGCCACCAAGAAATCGCCGTCGTACATGGAATCGACGACGACTCCGTGACGTCGATCGCGTCGCGTCGGCGTTCGCGGTCGGTCGGTACATTCAATCCTAGTAACGAAGTACAGTACGTGTTGTAGTCATTACAAGCTAATCGAATGATGACTGTGAACGAACGAACGATGCTCGATGGCGTCAGATCTCGAGGAGGCCGAGAAAATGTTCGCTTCCTCGCAACAGAGACGCGTCGAGCAGTTGCATCGTAAACTTCATGGGTCGTTTATTCGGTTCAAAATCCACCATCTTCAGTCGTCCGCAGTACACGTACTCGCATCCCTCCATTCGACAAAACAAGTGTAACGGCCAATCGAGGTATCTCGGCGCGGCGTCTTCGCCCTCCTCTGCGCGTCTTCGCGCGTCCTCCACGCTCTCCGCGTCCATGGTCGCCGTCTTTGCGATTGCGCGAATCACCGGCGTGTCCGCGTCTTGTCTCGGTTGCGCGAACCACGAGATTCTCGATCCAGCGCGCGTGAAGACGTTATCATACGTGTTTCCGTACTTATCACCGACGTTGACGTAGAGCGCGACGCAATTCTTCCACTCTTGTATCCCGCTCATCTTGCTAAATTTTGGATTCGCCACCGGACTGAGCGCGCGCACGACCGCCGCCTTCAGACCACCATCGTTCGGAGGCGGTGGAATCGGTAACCCTAAATAATTCACGTACACGTCCCACAGTCTGGCATCGAGCGCGCGAAGAGAATTCGCGCTCGCCGGCGCGCTCGGCTTTCTCGCCGCCGACGACGTCGTCGTCGTCCCGCGCGTCTCGGCGCGCGGCGCGTTCCTCTTGGCGCGCTTTCTCTTCGCGTTCGCGTCGCCCAGATCATCGTCAACGTCAAACGTCGTGTACACGGGCGCGGGAAGTTTCCGCACGCGTCCAGATCGACGCACATCGCTCGCATCGACGGCGCGGCGCGGCGTCTTTGTCGTTTTCGTCGACACATTTGAATCGCGAACACGCCGTGTCGTCGATGACGATGACGCCGCGCGTAACGCCGCGTGCGCGGGATCGGACGCGATCAAACGCTCGAGCACCGCTCGGTTTCGAGCGATGCGCTCTTCGCGCGCGCGTTCGTACGCATTCATGACGACAAGAGGCGACGGATGAAGAGGTGATGACGCTCGTACTGTACAAGGCGGAGACGGGACGGGACGCCGTCACGCGGCGACCGCGTCCTCATCCGGTAACGACACGCGCCTGAGCGCGCCGAAACGATCGCCGGTGATGAGACGACCGCGAGAGGCTTCGATGACGGCGCACACGGCGTCGGTCGAGGCGCGTCGAGGAGGAACGCGCGCGGCTGCGGGGGACCAACTCGTGGCGGCGACGTCGCCGCGAAGACGCGCCGTGGCTAAATTCCAACGCGCGAAGGATCCGTCCGTGGAGGCGGAGAGGAAGGATTGCCGCACCGTCGTCATCGTCGTCGCGTTCGTGAATTGACCTCGTCCGGCGTTGACGACGGCGTTCGCGGGAGGACGTCGCGCGCGACCGGTGGATTCGACGGCGAGGTGCGCGACGGCGCCGACGTGCGCGCGCGATTTACTCGCGCACCTCCACGGACGACGCGCGTCCTCGACGAGATCCCCGCCCGACCACAGACACAGCTCACCGTCCGCCGATCCCGACGCGATGACACCGACGGGTTCGCGACCGCGCGTCTCGTCCTGAAGCACGGCGAGCGAGGTGATATCGCCGAGATGTCCGCTCAGACGAATGTCGCCGCCGGATTCGCCGTCGAGACGCAAGACGCGCACGACGCCGTCCTCTCCGGCGCTCGCGGTGGAATCGGAGCGCTGCAGAGGCGCTAAACACGTCACTTTCCCTCGATGCGCGCGCGCGAGGGCGACGGGACCCGCGCTCGCGTGACGAGGATCCCACGCGCGAACGACGCCGGCGGCGTCGCCGGTGAGCACGCTTCCGACGGCGCCGCCGCGCGCGTCTCGCGTGGCGAAAGCGGTCACGCCGCCGGTGTGTCCCTTGATAACGCTGACCGCGCGCGAGTAATCGCTCTGTCGAGCGTCCCAGAGCTTGACGGTGCCGTCATCGCCGGCGGACGCCGTCAGGGGCACCGAAGAGATGACCTGATTGACGACGGGGGAGACAAAGGAGACGCGCGCGTCGCCGTGCGCGCCGCGAACGACGGAGAGTCGCGCGCACGTCGCGGAATCCCAAATTTCCACGGAACCGTCGCGTCGAGCGCAAAAGACGTGTGCGCTTCGAGGAATGAACGTCATGGCGGTGAGGGGCGCACCGCGCGCGGCGTGTGGCTGCGACCGCGACGTCGCGTCGGAATCGGGGGCGTAAAACGCGACGTCGCCTCGACCGCTTCCCAACGCCACCAACGAAGAGACGATGCCGGATTGCACGCACATCGCCGTGATGGCTGTTCGCCGCCAAATGTGACTTTCGATCACCTCGGACGGGCAACAATCCGGAACAGCTTTTAAATCGACGACGTGATCGTTTCTGCCGTAGCGCGCCGCGCCGGATTCGCGAAGCGCCTCGATCCAACATTCAAAGGAGACGGAGGTGTACGCGGGCGCCGATAACGTCCCGTCGCGCTGTGCCTGCGTCGTCGAGGAGGTGACGACGTTTTCATCGAATTTGGACTGTAATTGACCGAGGAGCTCGGACGATTGCAGACAATTTAACCCGACGAGCGCGAAACATTGAGCGAGGTCGCCCATGCGCGCCTCGGGGTCGCCACCGCGTAACCACGCGACGCGCGCGTTGACGGAAATCAAACCGTGCCAAAGGTTGACGTCGTCCCATCGCGCGGAACCTTTCAACCAGAGCTTTCGGGTGTTTTGAGGCTGGAACTTTCGCGCGATTCTTATGGCGTGCGCGAGCGATTTTGCGTCGCCGGCGGCGTCGGCGCGGAGCACGGCGGCGTGCAGCGCCGTCGACACGATGTTGAAACGCGTCGTTCCGGCTTTTAATTCTCTCGTGATGCCCGTGAGTAAGGCGACGTAGTTGACGTTCGCGGCGTGCTCGGCGAGCGCCGACGCGACGACGTCGTCTGAATTCGTAAAAATGGGATACACCAACGCCGTCGCCGCGTCCACGTCGGCTTCGAATTCACCATTCTTTTCGTCTTCAGTCTCAGGTCGATGCGCGAGTGTCGGACTCTTTGGGGCGCCGCCGGCGTCGTCGTCCGCGGCCGAGTACACCTCTCTGTACTCGCGTACGAGATCTGCTAAATTCGCCGCGTCCTTCTTTGTGAGCGTGTTGTAGAACCAGTCAAACTTCATCGCGTCATCGGCGCCGACGCTCTGATTCGTCGTCTTGATGATGGCTTGCGCCGGGGAGAGAGAGTCCGAACCGACTGCTCGCTTGATTCTATCCTTTAACCATCCCCACGACGCGCGCTTGCGAGGTATCTCGTGCGGGCGCGTCTCGCTGCTCTCTGGGTCGACGTCGTCGTCGCCGCGTACCTCGGAGAGACTCGCCTCAATGGCGCCAGCGGAGGCGGAATCCACGCTCATAAACTTTGTCTCCGGCGTGTACAGAGACAGCGAGCGAAGCGTCTTTTTGTTTTGATCGTCGTCGAAATTGAGGACGTGAATGCGTGGTATCAACACGCACGCGTTCGATCCTCGCTGCGTCACTGACGGCGGCAAAACCGTCGATTTGCTCGTGAGCTGCGTACATCGAAATTTGGCGCGGTTTCCCTTGACGCCTCGCACGAACTCCTTCTCCGTCGCTCGAGGACTCTTTCTCTGCGCGAGCGAGGCCGTGTCGCTCAATAAGGACAAAAACGCGTTCGTCTCCATGATGTTCTCCGTCAGAGCGCACCTTCGATATCCCAACGCGTGGTGGTAGTCGATCGTCTTCACGCGCGGCTTGCCGGATCCGTCATCCTCGATGTGCCGATGCAAATCGGAGAGCTGCAGTAAATCATACCAAAAGTCTGTGAAAATATCGGTGACTTCTCTGTTGATTTCTGTCGTCCACGTGGTGACGGTTTCAGCCATCCTTTCATCCGCATCCACCACCCCGGGCTGCAGAACGCGCCTGACGCGCTGTATGTAATCTCTCATCATCGCCTGCGGCGGCAAATCGATGCTCTCGCCGCCGTCGGAGAGCGTTCCGTCATCTAAGTCTAACACGACGACGCCGTCCAACGCTCGTTCGTCCACCTTGACGTCGCGAGCAGCGCCCATGATGTACGGCATCGGCGCTCCCAGATAATCCACCATGGACACGGCGACGCACGGAATGTACACGTGTCTCCAGACGAGCGGATGCGCGAGTCCTCTCAACGCCTCGGCGCACTTGACTAATAAACTCACCTCGGCGCTTCGCAACAAGAGCCGTCGTTCGCACGCGATGACGCACACGCAGGTTAAAATGGTGCGAATGTCGCAACATCGCACGAGCGGTTCTTTGCCATCCGTGAAGGCTTCGCGCGCGCCGTGATCCGCCGCCCCCTTGGGCGGCACCGCCACCAGCGCCTTGCCGATGGGAAACAACACGGTGCGTTCCGCCTGCCAGCGCAACCTCTCGACCACGCGCATGGCGATCGTGGAGAGCACGGGTAAGTGCCCGTTCGACTTGTTAAAATACGCCTCGAAGACGTATCCCAACGCTTCCATCCACGCGTCTAAACACGGCATGCGAGACACCAAACACACGCACGCGCGCGCGCACTCTGGCATCTTTTCCATCGCCTCGTTCATCGTCCGTCGACTCCGCTCCGGCACGGCGGCGATGAACGAGACGCACGCGACGTATATGCGATCACCGTTGGCGTCCGTCAGGATGGCGGGATACCTCGCGACGACGTCGTCGGGGCGCGTATCGTTCTCCGAGTACACGTCCACCCCCCTCGGCAGCGCCAGCGTCGCCATCTGCGCCGGGTATCGCGCCGGCGCCTCCTCCGTCGGTTTCGGGCACTCGTCCAGCACTCCCGCGTGGTACAGCGCGCGCTCGTTCGCGTCATCGTCGGCGCCGGGCGCCGCGCCCTGCGCGTGATTACCGTTGTTGACGTTCCCTCGCCTTCCGACGGCGTATCGCACCTCGCGGTGCATGAGCGTCGGGTTGGGGGGTAATCCGCACAACACGATGGCGTCGATCGCTCGTCCGCTCGGCTCGGCGTCGGCGCCGCGCGTCGCGCGCCCGTGAGCCGACATGATGACGAATCGCGAGCTCGCGTCACTGCGCGCCCATGAGTGACGACTTCGACGGCGGGACCGCGGAGGAATACGCGGCGACGACGTCGTTCAACACCACGGGACAGTTGACGTGGCCCGCCGCGCGCCGTCTCGCGCGATTTCTCGAGTCGACGAGCGAGTGGCGAGGCGGTGACGACGCGCGCCGTCCCCGCGCGCTCGAGCTCGGAAGTGGGAACGGATGGCTCGGGTGCGCGCTCGCGCGTCGAGGCGCGGTCGAGCGCGTGGTCATGACGGAGATGGTCGCGGGTGGCGCGTTGGCGTGGTTGCGACGACGCGTCGAGGCGAATCTGACGCGAGAGGAGGATGCGAGGCGAGTCCGATGTCGCGCGTTGGACTGGACGGACGTCGACGGCGCCGCGGAGGACGACGACGGGGAGGAGGACGCCGAGGCGCGAGAGGACGATTTGAAGTCGTTCGACGCGATTCTCGGGGCTGATTTAGTGTACGAGGACGCGGGAGTGAAGATGTTACCGCGAGTCGTCGCCGCGCTCCTCGCGGGGAATAGGAAGAGACGCGACGCGGCGTTTTGGTACGCGCACACCAAGCACCGATACGACGGGATGGATCTCGATTTTTTCGAAGAGATTCGCGCGTGTGGACTTCGAATCGAGGAGGTTCGCGAGGACGGCGTGCCGTCGCCGCCACCGTCGCCTCCGCCGTTCGAGTCGCTGTTTCCGGAACAAAGAATCGCGATTTATCGCATAGATTTGGACTCGTCGTCGCGAGACGCGTCGACGCGCGCGTGACCGCATCGACGCGCGTCCCTTAGTTACTTTTTATAGCATTCGTCTCATCGATCCCGCGCCGGGCCCGTCGTCGCCGCCCGCGCCGTCGTCGCCGCCCACCGCAGAGCACGCCTCTCGAAAACGCATGACGTCGGCGCGTCTCGCCTCGGTCGGGCGCGTCGTCGCGGGACAGCGACCGGCTCGACGCGCGCGCGTGGGTGAACGTCGCGCGATCGTTCGCGCGTCCGCGAGGGAGGGGGACGTCGAAGACGACGCGCGGTGTGGGCGGCGTCGCGATGCGCTCAGTGTGGGCGACGTCGTGGAAATCGCGCTCGTGAAGCGACCGGGCGACGGCGACGCGACGAGGACGGCGCGAGGGGAGATATCAGACTTTGTGACGAATTCGAGCTTTCACGCCGATGGCATCAAGGTTCGATTGAGGAGCGGTGAGATTGGGCGCGTGACGCGCGCGGCGTGGGCCGACGACGAAGACGAGGAGGAGGAGGACAACGAGGCCGCCGCCGCCGCCGACCGCTCGTCTTCTGGGTCCGAGACGTCCACGACGTCGACGAAGACGACCGGCTCGACGACGCCATCGGTCGAGGAAGGAGGGGCGGTTCGAACGGCGTACGTCTCGCGCGTGTCGAAAACCGCCGACGTCGCCGCGGTGAAGAGCCTGGCGTCGGCGTTACCGGGAGTTCGTAATGTTCGCGTGCCCGTGCGCGGAGGGGGACACATGGGGTACATGTTCGTCGAGTGCGAGGACGGTGCAGGCATGCGCGGTGTCATCGAGGCGCTGCACGGGATGGAATTCGAGGGAAACGCGCTCGTCGCTCAACGCGCCAAGGAGGACCCGAAGCCCAAAAAGAGCAAAGCGTCGGCGAACGCGAACGATAAGAAGACAACGGCGAACAAAGCAAACAAGAAGACCAAGGAGAAAAAGAAATCTCGCGCTGAAATCGAAGCCGAAGAGAAGGAGAGAAAGCTGATGGATGCGCGCGCGCAAATGGAAGCTGAGGCGCTCGCGGAGCTCGAGCGCGCCAAGCGTCGCCGCGAGCGCGAGCTCGAAGCTCAACGCGCTGAACTCGAAGCCAAGCGCGCCGCCGAGGAAGACGCCGAGCGACGCGCGAGAAACCTTCTCGAACGCCGCGCCGCCGCCGCGAAAGCGCGCGCGGATCGCGCCGCCGCCGCCGCCGCCGCCGCGGAGGCGCGACTCGCCGCCGCCGCCGCCCTCGGAGACGTGCGCGTCGATCCCTCCTGGCGTCCTCGAGTCGCCGTCCTTCGCGACGCGCTCGACAAGTTACGCGTCGACATCGATCGCGACGCCGAGTCCGCGGTCGACGAGCGGTGACGACGCCGAGTCCGCGGTCGCCGAGCGGCGTCGACGGCGTGTAGCCGCCGTCCTAGTGTTCTGTAGATATCAATTCACACTGTTTACTCATACGTAGGTTCACGATTGGCCAAATCGTCAAAGGAGCGACTCGCGCACACTTGGTCCCATCGCGTTCATCGCCTCGACCTCTTACATCGACGCGAGCGAGAGTACGTGATCGATGCGTCGCGAAGCCGCCGTCGCGACGACGAACGAGTATCTTTCGTCGCGCATCGCGCGCGTCTCTCTCGCGCGTTTTCGGACGCGCGTGCGAGACGACGCGGGCGCGCGCGATGGCCTCGCCCACCGCGGCAGGGTTTCGGTCGCGACGGCTGGCGATCTTCGATGCGCTCGAGGCGCGCGCGTCCGTCGACGCGAGCGAACGCGAGACTGACGATCGGTGTGCATCATTTCCTTTTCCTCGCGCGCAGTGTCTCATCGCAAGTTCGAACGTACGTCTCGCGCGCACCCATCGCTCGGCTCGATCGCGGCGCGAAAGCCCTAGCGCGTGGATGATGACGACGCCGGTGCGCGTCGCGTCTCTCGCGACGGTCACCTCGACGCGCGTCCGAATGCACGTACTGACTGGTTCGTTTCACATTTTCCCACGCACACAGACCCGCGTTACGGTAACCTCGGCTTCTTGCCGAAGAAGCGCTCCAAGCGCTCTCGCGGCAAGGTCAAGTCCTTCCCCAAGGATGACGCGAGCAAGCCGCCGCACCTCACCGCCTTCATGGGCTTCAAGGCTGGCATGACGCACGTCGTCCGCGACGTCGAGAAGCCGGGTTCCAAGATGCACAAGAAGGAACAGTGCGATGCAGTCACCATCATTGAGTGCCCGGAACTCATCGTCGTCGGTCTCGTCGGCTACGTGCGCACGCCGAAGGGCTTGCGCGGCAAGAAGACCGTCTGGGCTGAGCACTTGAACGATGAAGTTCGTCGTCGCTTCTACAAGAACTGGTTCAAATCCAAGAAGAAGGCTTTCACCAAGTACACGAAGAACTACACCAACGGCACCATTGAAAAGGATTTGGAAGAGCTCAAGAAGTCGTGCGACGTCATTCGCGTCATCGCGCACACCCAAGTGCGCAAGGTTGCGGGCTTGAAGCAAAAGAAGGCGCACATCATGGAAATCCAAGTCAACGGTGGCGATGCCGCCGCCAAAGTTGACTTTGGCTACGCGCTCTTCGAAAAGGCTGTGCCGGTTGACACCGTCTTCCAACAAGATGAAATGATCGATCTCATCGGCGTCACCAAGGGTAAGGGTTACGAAGGCGTCGTCACCCGTTGGGGCGTCACCCGCCTCCCGCGTAAGACCCACAGAGGTTTGCGCAAGGTTGGTTGCATCGGTGCGTGGCACCCGTCTCGCGTGTCTTACACGGTTGCCCGCGCCGGTCAACACGGTTACCACCACCGTACGGAGCTCAACAAGAAGGTGTACAAGATCGGCAAGGCTGGTACGGACAACTACGGCGCGAACACGGCGTACGACCCGACTGAGAAGGAAATCACCCCGATGGGTGGCTTTGGACACTACGGTATCGTCAAGAGCGACTACGTCATGATCAAGGGTGGCGTCGTCGGTCCGCGCAAGCGCTTGATCACCATGCGTCAATCCCTCTTCAAGCAAACGCGTCGCGTCGCCACGGAGAAGATTGCGATCAAGTTCATCGACACCTCTTCCAAGTTTGGCCACGGTCGTTTCCAAACCTCGGACGAAAAGGCGAAGGTGTTCGGTACCACCAAGGCGTAAGCGTCCTCGTCGCTCGTATCTTAGACTCTAAGTTGTTTTTAATCGAGACAAACCTTAGCACAACGACTGCGCGACGCGTCCAATAAAACGACCGAGCGATTGAATACGCGAAGCGACGACTGACGCACACAAGCGAAAAGAAGGGACACGCGTAGCGCCAGATAGACTAAATTTCCTTACAAAGTCTTCGCTTACAAAATCTTGTTGAGCGTCTTGGTGATGGTTTCGCGCAACGCGGCGCGGTCCGGCTTGTAGAGGAGATTTTGGTAGACGAAAAACGCCGAAAAGAGGATACCGACGAGTTCGAGCACGGATGGAATGAGCGGAAGGCTATCCACGGCTCTCAAGGTACCGTTCAACGCGACGAGTCCGACGAAACCGTACAGGCCGAGCGTGACGATGGCTGGCTTTTCGTCCGATTCCTCCCAGGCTTCGCCCAGCGTCGTCGTGACTTCGCTCAACTTGTCCTGCAAGCTATCGACCAAGTCATCCGCCGCGGCGTTGGACGCGACGAATCGCGCCGGTCGCGTCGCGGACGCCCGTCGCATCACCGTCTTCGCGCGAGACGCCGTCGGCGCCTTGGCCGCGACGCGCGCCGTCGCCGTCGTCATTCGAGCCGCGATCGTCGTCATCGTAATCTGCGTCCGTCGCGCCGTCGCCGTCGGTCAGTCGCCGATCGCGTCGTCACTCGTCGTCATCGATCGTCGCCGTCTCCACGAACGACGTCGACCACCACCACCACCACCACCGTCGTTCGCGCGTCTCACGTCCACCGACGCACGCACGCACGCACGCATCGTCATCCTCTTCCCCATCCAACGTTCGCGCGCACGCACGCGCGCGAAAGATGACGGATGATCCGATCCACCCGCGCGCCCCCCCCCCCGAACGACGCGCGCGCGTCGCCCATCGCACACCCCACGCGCACACCCATCGCGCATCACCCATCGCCCATCGCACCTCGTCCGTCCGTCGCGCGCCGTACACTCTGGACGACCGATCGTTCGAATCGATCGAATCGATCGAATCGATCGACGGTCGACGCACGGAGAGATCACCCGTCGCGTCGACGTCGACGAATCGGGCGGGTGACGACTCGACTCGCGTCGTAAACCCTCGATCGCGTCGTCGCGCCGGATCGTATCTTTCGCGCGCGCGGTCGGTCGGATGGGCGGGCGGTCGGTGTGTACCCCCGACGGCCCGGGTGGTGGGGGGTACACATTGAGTCGGGACTCAGTGAGTACATACAGAACACCTCTCGATCGCCATGTGACGCGTCTAGGACGTCAAGTGCGCGCGACGGAGGCGAAGGCGGTTGGACGCCATCGGAACGCGCGCGCGAACGCTCGACGACGCGCGAACGTCGAGTGAGGCGGTGCGCGTGACGTGGAGTCGCGCGCGCGCGGTGGAGGACGGCGCGCGCGCGTGACGCCACCCATCGTCGCGCGCATCGAATCGAATCGAATCGACGATCGAATCATCGAATCATCCATCGGTGGGAACGCGTCATGCGCGAGCTCGTGGACGACGACGCGCGCGTCGTGCGTGGAGACCGCGATGAGGACGGCGACGGCGACGACGATGTGGATGGATTGGAACGCGCGGTGCGTTCGATTCGCGTGCGAGCGCGCGAAGGGCGCGACGGCGACGAGACGGCGGCGACGACGACGACGCGCGCGAATCGAACAGCCGAAGCCGTGGCGGGGATGCGCGCGGGGATCACGCGACGCGCGACGGTGGCGGAGTGCGTCGCGATGTGCGCGACGCCGCGCATCGCGACGTTGGCGTACAGAACGCTTCGAGATTGTGGGAAGAAAATGGACGAGGCGACGCTGAACGACGTGAAGCGATTGTGCGACGGGGTGGTGGAGTGGGCGTGTGAGAGCGGGAGAGCGGCGACGGTGGAGGAGGTGTTGCGCGAGCTCGAATCGCGCACGCGCGACTTGGAGGCGACGCTCGCGGCGGGATGGCGAGGGACGGATTTCGAGGTGGGGAGTGGGGAGACGTCGGTGTCGTCACCCGCGTCGCCGAGTTCGCCCGTCGATGAGTTGACGAACGATGCGTTTCACAGGGTGACCGAGTTGCGGGCGAGAAGCGGGGAGCGGGCGCGCGTCGTCGAGGAGTGGGTGAACGCGACGTTGGCCACGCTGAGCACCGAGGAAAATTGGTTATGCGTCATCAAACCGAAGATGTTGCTTCGCGCGTACGAGGTGTTGGTCAATCGCAGAGACGTGAACGATGAGTCGGTGGAAGAGTTAGTCGACGCGCGCTTCGATAAGTGGGTGGAGGAGTGGCGTCGATGCGCGCAAATGCACAAGAGAGAGACGGGGGAGATGCCCGATCACGAGTATTTTAAACGGTATTTGCACGACTTTCTGTCGAGCAAGCTCCCCGCGTTCGCGACCGGGGTGCATAAAATGTCGTTTAAAAGACGCTACGACTCGAAAACGAGGATCGAGGCGATTTATGGGGAGGACTTTTCGCCCAAAAATATCGAGACGATGGAGGACGCCGTGCGAGCGCTTCGCCGCGCGGAAAACTCGAGCGAAGTCAGAGCGCTTCTCACCGCGAAATGGCTGCGGAAATTGCTCGTGCACGCCCCACCGTTCACTTTGCCCGCGGCTCGATCGGCGAAAAACTCCGATAACGGAGGTCAGATGATGAAAGATTGGCAGAGAGAGGAGGGATTTTTGTTGCGATTCACCGACGCTCCCGTGGCGTCGACGTCCGGCGCGACGGCGGGATTCAAGAACGTTCCAGAGAACCAATGGAAAAGCTCGTACATATCAACTGGGCCTTTTCGCGTACATTTCATGCGCGCGTGCGCGGAGATTGAGTCGGCGCTTCAAAAGTGCGGCATGTGTAACGTCAACAACGTGACGGTGGACGAGAAAAAGGAGGCGTGCGTCAAGGGCGCCGCTCGCATCATGTTCGTCGCTTCCCGGACGATTCGAAGCGGCGATGGGTTGGATTTCACGCACAACCTGTTTGGTCAGCCTCCCGAGTACACGGTCTCTCTGGTGGATCCTGGAAAGACGAAGAAACTCCTCGCTGAACACACCGAACACCAAGCGCCGATCGTCATAAACGTCAGCCGCACGCACGTCGAGATCTGTAGCGTCGACGTCTTCACCGTCACCAAGCACCACTTTGAGGAAGACACCGATCACTCCGATTTCTTCTTCCACTGGGCCTCCGTCGCCCTCACGACGACACAAACCCTCCGCGTCGTCGAGGACGGTTCGCTCAAGCTCTGCAAGCAGCGCATCGCCGTCGACGAAGACATCCCCCAAACCGTCGTCTCCGCCTTTCTCGACGACCTCACCGCCGCCGAGCGCGAAAACATCGATCGAGACAGGTCAAAATCTACCGCCGATTCTCCTCGCGCGAGTCGTCGGGTGCGCGTGAGCGCCGACGCCTTCGCCTAGTCGCCTCTCGTCGACGCGCGTCGTCGGCGCCGTGTTCCATTCAATAGTCAAACTCAAAATGTCCAATCAAACCAACCGAATGTCGACGAACGCTGGCGTTGCTGACTCGTCGGACCGACGGAGAGGGATCCCCCTCGACACTCCTCGTGCGCGCGTCACACGTCGTCGTCCGAGCGCGCGCGCGCGCGCGAACGTGCGCACGGGCGACACCATGTCGCACGCGCTTCCGGGCGCGCCCGTGTTCGAGCGAGTGCACGTGGTCAGGCCGGCGTCGACGCCGAAGAGCACGGGAATCGGGGCGGTCCGATTCACGTCGCCGACGACCGACGCGCGCGAGAGCGAGAGCGAGAGCGAGAGCGAGAGCGAGGGCGATGACGACGTGGACGTTCGTCTTCCTAGCACGTCGAGACCGACGAACGGACGAGGGGTGAGCGGGAGAAAGCGCGGAGGGGAGAGGAGGGCGAAACCTCGGTCTCGGTCAACGCGCATGGGGGCGGTGAGCGCGAGGACGCGGTTGGCGTTTTCGCCGGAGCGAGCGCTCGGACAAAAGGCGAAGCGTAAGAAGGCAGCGGTAAAGGCGAAGGCGAAGGCGAAGGCGCCGGTGCAGGTCAAGCTGAGAAAATTTGACGGGCGGTTACCGGGCACGAGGCCCGCGAGGTCGGAGAGTTTCAAGTACTTGAACGAAAAGGGAGAGCTCGAAGATTTGGAGGAG
>Ga0181576_10000546_pt1 | contig 28097 bp, 26 predicted proteins | sample 101ome_22_FD_132464 | JGI IMG/M metagenome (GOLD analysis project Ga0181576, IMG submission 132464) | Coastal salt marsh microbial communities from the Groves Creek Marsh, Skidaway Island, Georgia - 101412BT metaG (megahit assembly) | ecosystem: Environmental > Aquatic > Marine > Intertidal... | reverse complement strand
TGTTATTTTCTTGTATGTAAGGAAAAAATGTATTATCCCAAAACTTGTAGAAATAAGAATTGAAATTATCATTATCATTTCTTGCACCGAAATGAGTATCAGTAATTAAAGCTATTTTCATTCTTTTTTCTTTTTTTCTTCGTCATAAAACTTTTCTAAACCTTTTGGTTCTGTCTTTTTCTTTTTAGGTTTATAGACATCTTCATCAGGTAGATAGTTTTGTTGTAAGTATTCTATAAATTGAGTGTGAGCTCCAACATCATCTTCTTCAGTTAAAATATCTACATTGAGATTCTGAATCATTTTATGTTTGATGTGTTGTTGTTTTTTCTCTTTCTGTATTCTACGAACAAATGCATAATATATGATTTGTGTAAAATAAGCAAAAGGATTCTTTGATTTTTCAGGATTGAAATTACTTGCATATTGTAGACAATTTTCTATACCATCAGAAATCATCTCATCACGATATGTGTAATTTATAAAGTTTGGTTTGTAAGATAAATGATTTGCAATTTTAAGAAAACATTCACCAATATAATTTGTTACTGGTGGTATACCTTCATCTTCTTTTGCATTATTACATTTCTCTTTCCACTCAATCATAGCTTGTAGAAATTCTTTATTATCTACATAATGTTTTGTATCTTTAGTTGTCATTGTTCTTCCTCACTTACATTGTCATATTATATACTTTTATAATAAAAGTGTCAAGTAACTAAAAAAATATTTAAATTTACTTGACAAGCCTTGACATTTATGATACTATTCTGTGTCGGTTTTGATAAAGTATTAGTGTAATAATTTACTTGGTGATAATAATAATCTAAACTTTTCTACGAGTTCTTCTTCTATTTCATCAAGTTCTTCGTTAGTAGGTTCTTCAACATCTTCTAGAAAATCTTCATCTCTGTTTTTAAATTCAGTATTATATTTATTTAATTTATTTAAACAATATTCATAAAATTTAGATAAACCCTTTTCAGGTTTTGTAATTACTAATATTTTACTAACATCTATTTTGAAAGATTCATCTTCACAGAAATGAATCCATTTACAAAAAGAAATTCTTTCTTCAAGAATACCTCTCTTTTCACTTGGAATACTAACTAATTTTAAAGGATTAGTAATTTTTATATAATTTTTTTCTTCATTAGTTGTAATATCACAAACGATTTCTTCACCACTTGTAAGTTTGAGTAGTCTATGTTTATCTATCATTCATCAGCCTCTGTTATAGTTAATTCACCAGCTTCTACAAGTTTCATAATCATCATATAATGTCCGTTATCTTCTGATATTGGTACATGATAAATTATTCCATCTATTGTAGCTTCTATACTCGAATTTACACCTTGAATTTCTTGTGTATATCTTGCATTTGTAATTTGCATACTAATTCTCCTTACTAGGCTGTGTGTAACTCTGCATCAAATGATGCTCTTGCTAATGCTGAAGCTACATTTGCGGCACTTGACACGCTTCTTATTTGAACCCAATGTGGATTTGTTCCTGAATGTTCAATAGCAATACTACTTCCACCTAACCAACCTCTACCTAGTTTATTATTTGTATAATCATAAGCAGTATAAGTACCAGTAGGATTTGCTCTCATTGTGGTTGGAAAAAACCATTGCTGTGAAAAATATTTACCATTACTGTTACCACTAAAAGTTGGACAAAACCCCCAATAACCAGTTTCATAAAAATATCTATAACATTTTCTTAATGTAGTTTTATATGATTCAAACTCAAATCCTGTTGCAACATCTCCTACTTCTAATTGGCAACCTGTGAAACTAATATTTCCTTCGACACCTTGAAAAAAATTAGTGTCATCAAGAGGTACATCAGTTGAAGTCGCATGATACATAACAGGAGAGAACAATATTGGAGAATAATCATACCAAGTATTTAACTGATAATGTGTAACTGATGTGCCTGCTATTATTGAGAAGTATACACCTATACCTTGTCCGTTATCATTGTTAATAGTTTTATCTGTTTGGCCAGGAATAGTAATTATTTTTTTCTCCCATGTATCAGTTGCATTAATTTCTACAGTTGTAGCATAAAGGTATTGAGCATCAAAAAATTGAAATCCAACAACTAATTTTTTAGCTTGTGACGATTTAACCCAAAATGAAAATGTGAAAGGCTTAGCATCACTTGTTCCCCACATTAAGTGTTGGCAATTTTGTGCTTCTATTATTTGACGCATAACAAATTGTGTTACTTTTTCAGAATTTCCAAAATTATTTTGATTGTAAGTGCCTGATTCACCAGTACCTGTTTTTATAATTTTTGTTGAATATGAAAATCCTTGTCCAGCAGGAACATCTGTTGACCGTTCAGAAAAAAGGTCTCCTGATTGAATACCAGATTGATTTCCATCATTAAAACCAAATGCCCATCTGTCTTGTGTATCATATTCAAAGCCAGCTTCTATTCCTGCACCACCAGATTGAGTTATTTGTGTATTTGCACTAGCTCTCTGCCAAATATTCATACCACCGTTAATTATTAAATTTCTCTCCCCAACCCTTGAAACACCTTTACCATCACTTAAACTTGAACCTTCAACTAAATCTCTTATGTTTTCATCCATCTCCTCATAAGTCAATGCTGAACCTTTAACACTTCTTTTAGTAATTGTCATTTGAAATAAACTCCTACAAAACTTTTAGCTTTTAAAACTCCGTCATCAATAAAAGACTCTGTTGCACTTGGATTGTCTACAAAATAATCACTATTAATATAACCAAACAAATCTTTTTCTTCATTTGTTAATGGTTCTGTAAAAACATAACATTGATCTGTCAATTGTTGTTTAACAACAGGGTCTGTTTCTACTGCTATTTGACCTAGTAATGTTGCATAGTCTGGTTTAGCCATTATTTTATTTTTATCCTTTGTAATTCGTAATTAAATTTTTCTTCGTTGTATATATTTAGTCTTTCTAAAAAATGACCTAATGTATAATTTCTTTTACTTTTATATCTTAAATCATCAGCAATATCATAAAGTACAGCTTGTTCTTTTTGTTCACTCTTTCTTAAACCACGACCAATAGATTGTAATGTTCTGATTCTACTCTTTGATGGTGATGCAAAAACTATGTTATGTAAATTACGAATATTAATACCAGTAGAAAATGTTCCATATGATGCAATTATAATCGCATCTTTTTCTTCTTCAGTAATTTCTCTAATCTGTTCTCTTGTCTGTGTATCAGTTCCACCATAAACAAAAAATATTCTTCTCTTTGTATCATTCTTAATTAAATCATAAAGTTGTTTACCATGTTTCTCTACAAACTGAAATAATATTAAAGTATTTCTATGTAAAACAAATGCAAGATTTTTTATGAATTCATTTCGTTTTGTATTCGTAACAATAAAATCTATTTCATCTTGGTACTTCATATCTTTTACAAGTTTACAAACTTCTTCAGGATACGATAAAACTAAACATCTTATTTTAAAATCAGACAATGTTTTCTTATCAATTAATTCTTTTGTAGAAACTACTTTGTTTAGAGAACCAAATAATCCTTCTAATACTAATCTATGTGTTTGTGTGCCATCAATAGTTCCAGTTAAACCAAAACGATATTTACATAAATGTAACTTTGTCATTATTGATGTTAAAGATTTTGCTTTGAACAAATGAGCTTCATCACCAAATACACAACCAAATTGTTCAAAGTATTTTTTAGGCATTTTATAGATTGATTGCCAAGTTGATATTACAATATCTTTTTCTACTTTCTTATCATGTCCTTGATAAATCTTTTGCATATGATATTCTAACCAACCATAATCTAAAAAGTCAGAATACATTTGTTCTACTAGTGATGTTGTTGGAACAAGTATTAGTATTTTTTTGTTTTCATCTCTTAATAATAAATTATAATATCTTACTAATGAATAGATGATTAACGATTTACCACTAGCAGTAGGGCTAAGCAATAATGCACGATTGTTTCTGATACCATAGTCAATGGCGTCAATCTGATAATCTCTAACTGTAATACTTTTTCCTTGAGATTTAATTTTAAGACTTTTAATAAATTTTGATAAATTTTCTTTAGATAAATCATTGTTAATTTGTAAACTGTCATCAAGTTCATATTCTTCCCCATATTCTTTTGCCCATTTTAATAAGTAAGATAAAAGACCAACATAAAGTTCCCCTGTTGTTACAGAAAATAATCTTATCTTACCATCCCAAATTCTATTTCTATATGCTGGCATAAAACGAGCGCCAGGTACTTCAAATGTAAAATAATCTGAAAGTGCCATTGCAGTTGATCTCTCACAATCAACTCTCATGTATACTTCATTTATTTTTTCTATTTTCATATAAACTGTGGGCCACGAACCCAACCAACTAAACTTTTTCTAACACCCTTTGTTATTGGTCTTACTCTGTGCCACAAATTAGACCTGAAACAAACCATTTCATTTTTTTCTAATACAATAGTTTCAAACCTTTTACCTTTTATATTAGGGCCATGTATTTCTATATCAAGTTCACCACCCTCATATTCATTTGGGTCATTTAATCCAATAGAAAAACTTAATTTTCTTGTAGTAGGTGTAGATAAAAAATTAGAATCTGTATGCCAATTATAATATTGGTCAACATCATAAACTGTGTATTGTAAATCCTCTAGAATAGTTAAATGATATTTCCAATTAGCTTCTAAATTTAAAAAACTTATAACAGAAAATAAATTTTGTTTTACTACATTATCTTTAATAAATTTTATTTTTGAATCTCTACTTTTTAAATTTACTTCAGTTTGTTCATTTTTTGTATTATCAGCTTTACCAACTTCTCCAGATATAAATTTTGAATCTACTACACGAATATTCTGCAACATCATTTCATCTAATTTATAAATCAAATACTGGTCTATAATTTTATTCATCCATACCTTCCATGAATCTTCTCCAATTAATAATATTTTTAATTTCAAAACTTCTACTATTAATTGTTTTCAAAACTTCTTCACAATAATCTTTACAAGTTTCAAAGTATTCTTTTTTCTGTAATAGAGTATTTAATTCTTCATCGGCTTCTAGATAGATTGGAATATCACCACGAAGAATTTTGTGGTCGAATGGTTTATCTCTATATACTTCAGGACTTGCTTTACCAGCGTAGTATTCCCATTTTTCTTTTTTCAAAGTTAGATAATCAAAATGATGTTTTCTTTCTTGTAATCTATATTTTGAGAATAGTCTTAAGTATTTTATTTTGAGTGCATGAGTACGAACGGTTTCTTTATCACATTCGATATCATCTATTGTTATGTCTTTTTCTGATTGTATTTTCAATTCTTCGAGGGTCATAGTGAGTTCCATAATTTAAAAAGAGAGTGAGCAGTTTGGTTTGCAACTTGCAGTTTCTATATTATCTATTGAAAGACTGAAAGGTTGTCAAATGTTCAAGCCAACCTTAAACTGCTCATAATTATTTATAAAGTTTCAAATTCATAAATTGAATATTTGAAAGTTACTGTAGCTGTTAATGGTGTAGTTGTTGTAGATTGAACATCATACTCAACACCAGTAATTGCAGATGGATACAAACTTTTAAAATTAACTCTAACAGTTGGATTATTTTTATTTGTCAAAATAGTTAATGTTGCATCACTTTCTAATGCAGATATGTTTGCAACTTTTGAACTTGTGTCTGTTCTACTAACATCACCTCCTGCGTTTGGTTTTAATCCAGTTTCACCAGATGCAATTGCGTTTGCAAATTGTGTTGTACTTTTTGGAAAACCTATACCAATAATCCAATCATGTACTTCAATATAATTTGCAAAATTTTCTTGTACAATAAAAGTAAGATTTAAATCTTCGTAATTTACAACTTCACCCATTGCAGGTATTCTTTTAAATCTTGTTGTATATTCTGCATTACCATCAAATGATAAGCCTGGTACATTTGCTCGTATAACATTATACTGAACATTGGGTAATTTCATTATATCAAATCTAAACTGTGTATTATTTGCATAGTCTATATTTGATGGTTGTCTTGCAAGTGGGTTAAAATCTACCATAGTATTTTCCTTTTATGATACTATTTATACACAAAAAAAAAAAGACCCACTTTTTAGGGTGGGTCTTTAGTGCGAGGTATATTATTTTATTATTATAAAATTACTATTATACTAAATTAGTAACCTTTACTCTACGATAGTAGACATTAGCATTTGCAGTCATTGTTCCGTCTGTAATTGCTGTACTACCTTGAGAGAATGGGTTCATTGCAAGACCGTATCTTGTTTTGAAACCAATTTTTGGTTGGAATGTATTCTCACCAACTGCACGAACCATTTGCAATGGAACATATGGGCAGTAGTAAATACCTGCATCATAAGGTGAAGAACCCTTATATCCAACAACGAAGAACTGATTAGCAGAACCGTTAGCAGAATATGGGTCAATATACACTTTGTACTTACCATTGATTGTACCAGCAAAAGTATTACCAGTATCGTCAACATTTAAGTTAGTGTTTAATGCAGGAGCATAGTCAAGAACACCAGCCATTGAAAGTGCAGAAGCAACATCTGAAGAACAGATAACTATGTTACCTTTTCCTCTACGAGTTTCTTGTGCAACAACATTTGCATCTCTTTCAACTTGGAATAATAGTCCTTTGAATTTCTCAACAGACCATCTACCATTTGAATCTGCATCTAAATCGAATGTACCTTGTGTAGTTGTATCAACAGCAGCACCTTCTTTTGCAGTAATGTAGATGTTTCTAACAACTTCTCTATTGATTTCAGCAAGAATCTCACTAGAAAGAATGTTAGCAAGTTCTGTTTCTGCGTCTAGACCGTGAATTGCTTTTAAGTCTTGAGCAAGTTCCATTGTGTACTCAGCTTTTAAAGCTCTTGATCTTGCAGTAACAGTTTGCTTGTCAATTGAGAACGCCATTTGTGCAAAAGCGTTTGTAGCAGAATCACCTTTTGCTTCAGCAGCCGATGTTTGCATTGCAACACCAGTTACATATGTACCAGCAGGGTCATCATTAAGAACAGCAGGGTTAGTACCTTGCATTTGAGTGTTACCACCAGCAAAGTCGTTATCTGGCTCAGCGTAGAAAGCTTCAGTACCAGTTTGTGATGAATACTTAGCTCTCATTGCAAAGATAAGACCTGTTGGACCTGTCATAGGTTGTACACCACAAACATCATATGCAATTAAGTTAGGCATTGATCTTCTAACTAAAGAAATTAAGATTGGATCCCAATTTCCGATAGAAGCACCAGTTGAGTTTGTAGGTGCAGCCTCTGAAAGAAATGCGGCATCTTCTTTAAGGGCTTTTTCTTGGTTTTCTAGGATAACTGTGGTTACAGCTTTTCTATAAGAGTCTTTGATTTCAGGTAAATCTTTATGCTCTAATACTGGCTGCCACTTTTCCTGTAAATGTTCAGTTTGAAACATTTGTATTTCTCCTTTTACAGTTTGTTAATATTATTTATTAAATTTTAAGTTTTTACACTTATCACTTTTTTGTTTTAGTGATTGCAGCCAAGTAACTTGCCATTGAACCACTAACTTCTTTCGATTCTACTTCTGATGAATCAGATTCAGAATCTACAGATTCACTAACTACTTTCTTCTTTGGGAAATAACTTTCTTTCAATGTTTCAAGTTTTTCCTTAAAAGATTCTTCCGTAGTAAATTCAGCATCTTTTGCTAATTCTTTAAACTTCTCGATTTCTGTATCTACTAAATCAGCAGAAACTTCAGCGATTAAAGAATCACGAACCATTCCAGATACTTTACCGTTTAACTCGGCATTTTTCTCGACTTGTTCGTTCAATTTCTTCTCTAACTCGTCAATCTTTTCAGATTGTGATTCGAGAACATCATACTTCTCATTTGGTACATCAATATAATGCTCTTCAAAAAGAGTTTTAAGACCAGTAATGAAATCTTCAGCAATTTCACCCTTTAATCCTCTTTCGATAGCTAATTCATTATCTTTTAACCATTGTTCTACAACATAGTTTAGATAGTTATCAACTTTTTCAGTTAAATCGGATTTAAAAGATTCCATTTGAGTTTCTGTTTCTTTTTTGCTTTCTTCTTCAATTCTTTCAACTTCTGAACGAATTTTAGATTTTACAGCAGCTTCAAAGATTGTTTTTGCTTTGTTTTTGAATTCTTCAGACAATTCTTGTCCATTCATTAACGCATCAACATCTTCAGAAACATCAATAGATGCTAAACGACTATCAAGAGTAGATTCCTCTTTCTCATCTTTCTCAACATCTTCTTTTTTAACTTCTGCTTTCATTTTGTAACCAGCAGCAATTTTTTTGGCCTTTGGATCAGCAGCCTTCTTGACTTTGTCTCCAGCTTTTGCAGAACCAGTATCTTTATCTTGTGGTTCGTCAACAGCAGGACCTAAATCTTGTACTTCTCCATCAACCTTTTTTGAGGGTTCACCTTTGACAGCGCCTTTTTTCGCAACATCAGCTTGTGCTTCTTCTAATTCTTGCGATACTTCTGCCTCGAGTTCCTCAATTGTCTTATCTATTTCTGACATTGGGATTTCTCCTTTGGTTGTTGTTTTGTCATATTATATTTATAATTTTAAAGTTTTTTAAGGAACTTTGCAAACGCAAGCGCTTCAAAATTGTAAGTTTTTTTACGCACATCTGCTTCAATATCTTCCTTAATTTGTTCGACTTCTACCTCTTTTAGAATACCATTGGACCAAACCCATTCTTTTCCTTCCATAATACCTTCTACAAAGGCCTTTGGTGCAGATGGGTCTGCAACGATATCGGCAGCAGTTGCCAAATAAAAGTCATTTTTCACATAATTTGCACCATTTCTAGATTCTAGTGAACCCATGCCTCTAGATGAAACACCAAGTTTACCACCGTCTTTAATAAGTGCTTTCGCAATTTCCCCCATAGGAGTGGACAACAATTTTGCCTCACCAATGAAGTTCTTTCCATCAGCCTCTAAACTCGTAACCATATGTGAAACTCTGTCAAGATTGACAGTAGGACCGTCAGGATGTCCTAGTTCACCAAAGGCACGACCTTCAGCAACAAATTCTTTATTGTATCTATCTACTTCTTTTTGCAAAACAGCCATCGGATATACACGACCATTTCTATTCTTAATGTCTGCTTGCATAAAGATACCTTTAATTTTCATTTCTTTTTCGCCGTCTTTTTCTTCAACAATATATTCTATATCATTGATTTGTTCTGCGATTAATTTCATAGTTATTTCCTTTAAATTGATAACATCTCTTTTTCAAAATAACTCATAATGTTCTTTTCAGGTACATTATGTTTCTTTGAAACTTGTTTTATTGTTTTTTCAAAAGTATTTATAAAATCTGACGGCTTTTTATCCATAATTGTAAAAATTTCATCAACAGCCTTCTTCATTTTAGGTGTTAATTTCTTATACTGTTGCGTCATCTTATGTTCATCTTTTTCAGGCAACTGTTTTCTAAAATTTTCAAACGATTTAATCACTACTTTCTTCCTCTGGTGTTTCTGGAACATGATTCTTAATCATTGACTGTGAAACTTCTTGTCTTTTAACTGCAAGAGCATCACCAACTTTATTTGTTATAATAGAGTTGAAATGTGTTTCTGCTGAAACATTGTCACCACCAGATAGTGAATCTACAAAATCTTTAATATCACTCATAATTTATCTCCTTAATTTTCGTCATCTACTGGTTCTTCATCACCAGCATCTTCAGATTCGTTTTCAATTTGTTTGTTAATATCTTCTATTTCTTCGTCATTCATTCTTAAAATATTTTTCTTAATATACTCTTTAGAAAAATACTGTCCAACATAAGGTTCTATTTGACTTAACATTTCAAGTCTTTCTCTCATAACTTCTGCGTTTTTGAGTTCTGTGAAATGACCATCTTGTAAAAAGTCAAACTGAATGTTTTCTTTAAACATTGGCCATTCATCAATTGCAATAATACCTTTTAACACTAATTGTGTTTTTAACATATCAGTAAACAAAACTGTAAACTTCTTACGAAGTTTCTGAACAAATTTTGTAAACTTCAATTCATCTCTTGTTATGTTATCAGAACGACCTATCTGAAATCCCGTTTCTTCTGCAAGTCTTGTTACTGGAACATTTAATGAACGATATAATTTTCTTTGAAAATATTTAATATCATCTATCTCACCAAGATTAGAACCGCCTGGTAGTGTAGTAATCTCTGTACCACGACCACCTTCTCTACGAGGTAACCAGAAATCTTCTAACATTGACATATGATTTCTGTCGTCACGAATCTCACCTGTACTTGCATCATAAACAAGTTTGTTTCTATAACGATTCATTACATCTTTAAGGTAAGCTTCTGCTTTAATTTTTGGTAAATTACCAACATCAATGTAAAAAATTCTTCTTTCAGGAGCTCTTGAAATACGATAGATAACTAAAGAATCTTCAATCATTCTTAATTGATTGACTGGTTTGATTGCTTTGTGTAAATGTGATAGAACAGTACCTTTGTGCATATCTACCAAACCAGATGGACAATATGAAACTGAATCAGGTGATATCTTCAATCCTTGTGAAGTTGATTTACCATTACCTGAAGCATTAAAAAGATAATATTCTTGTGTTCTTTTTGTTAAGTCAAGACCAGTTCTTCTGTCTTTGTCAACAATTTGTTCTCTTACTTTTTTTATTTTTCTAGGGTCAATATATCTTACTTCTTGAATACCCTTTCTTGGTGATTTTTCATCAATAATTTTATGATAAAATAATCTACCATCAACATACCATCTTCTAAAGATGTCATGTCCTTTTGAATTAAAATCTAATAAACGCAAAACTTCGTCAAATTCCTCACGAATTTTTTGTTTAATTGTTTGTGAAATATCGAATTTATCTAACGATAACGATACTGACTGTCCTCTTTCATCAGATACTATGGCTTCATTTGTGATGTCCTCTATTGCACTATCACATTCAGCTTGTTGTGCAATATCACGATATCTTCTAATGAGGTCTAGTTCAGTTGCATCTCGACCGTCAGTCGATAAAACTGAAGAATAAAAACCACCACCTGCGATATCTATTGTTCCATCATCAGCAGAAGGTGGTGCAACACTCTGTGCTACACCACTTGTCTGTTTGTCATTTTTCGCCCTAGTAATTCTGAAACCGAATAACTCTGCCATTCTATAATTCTCCTATTCTTTCTACTTATTTAGTATACTTGAATTAGACACTACTTGCAGAGAATGATGTGTATCTCCATGTTACATCAAAAGTTTCAATATCACTAACTGTATCATATGATAACTCGATAGGTGCTAGAATTGTAGGCCAACAATTTGTTAACACATATGATTTCAATAAGTTGTCATCTCTGTCTAACTGTTCAACTGTTACTTGAGCAGTATAGTCTGCAACATTATTAAGACCAACATTAGTTTCTAAATCGTTAATTCCAGACATCCATCTTTCTATTGCGTTTCTAACCATAAAGTCAGTATCGTTTAGTACAGTAGTAGTCCATGTTTCAAATGTCCTATCACCAGCAATAAACAACTGTCTACCTCTGAAATTTACAGTAATTTCAGGAATAGTTTGACCAGGCAATGAAGTCGCTTTTACTAAAAATTGAGTTCTATTAGAATCAAGACCTGTTGCAATTGCACCAGGCGTTGTCATTATCACTCTATACTGATTAGCTCTAGCGCCACCACCGATTAGGTTAGATTTAAAATCGTCAATACTTGCCATTTTTTATCTCCCTATTAACCGCCAACTTCGCTAAATGAAACACCAGTTCTCACAGCGATAAAGTTTAATGTTATAAAGTTAATTGAACGAGCAGGTTTGATGAATATATCTGCAACAAACTCATTTCTATCAATTACTTCTCCTGTATTATTTGTTTCGTCACAGACAACAGAAAAGTCTGTAATACCTCTACGACCTTGAACATCTCTCAAGAAAGGTTCTACCAAATTTCTAAATTGTGCTCTTGAGAATACATCATTAAACTCAAAGAGTTGATATTTAGCCGCAGTTGCAATTGCTTTTTCAAGAACCAAGAATAATCTTCTAACATTGATTCTATCAAATGCACTTGGTTTTGCAAGAGCAGTTTTATCACCAAATAAGACTGTACCTTGGCCTGGGAATGTAACAACTGGGTTAATTCTTGCAGGATAAAGTATATCTCTTTCTGATTTAGTAGGATTGTATGCAAGTTTAACTGCACCACGAATCTGACCTCTGTTGTAACCACCAGGCGAGAACCAAGGGTCTGCAACATTATCTGTATTTGCGGCTAGTCCTGCAATATCACCATTCAATGGTACATATCTGTAAACATCATTGTATTTGTCGTACATATACTTGTAACCAGAATCGAATACTGCATAAGAGGAACTTGATAATGAATCAAAGAATCCTTTGACATTACCAGTCTGTGCAAATCCAGTAGTTACACCAACAACATCTTCTCTACGAGGAGAGATGAAACCAACACAATCTTTTCTTGATTCACATAAATCAATAATCATTGTTGCGTGTGTAACACCATCAGTTGATGCTGGTGAAGTACCTGCCATAACTAAATTTACATCTACTGTATCAACATCTGCAAATTTGTCATATGCAAGTTCTAACTCACCGATTGAAGGTGTGTCATCTGTTCCACCACCAAGAGTGTCTGTTAAGACACCTGCTTTACCAGCAGTTGATGCAAATGTAGTTCCACCTGCTGGATCTGTTCCTGCATTTGTTAGTGATGCATCATGATCCATCCATCTAACATAACTAGAACCAACATTTACTACATTTTTATAGAAGTTTGTTCCACCTTGAGGTGTTTTACTACTTAATGCTTGTGATACAAATGGGAATGTTTCTAATACTGCGTTTGTTCTTTGACCAGCTAAATCTGTATCAAATCCAGTAATACCACCTGTGTAATCAAAAACAACAACATGCATCTCATCAGATAAAAGACCTCTATCAGTTGCATATTGTGATGTGCCTGGAGCACCATCAAATAAATCGTAATATCTCCATCTTCTGCGAATAGCAGTATTATCTGCAATTGCAGATTTTAAACCACCACCGTTTGCATTGTCTAATTGTCTAACAGTTAAATCGTTTACTGCGATTGCAGTAATTTCATACTGTTGTCCAGTAGTTTCTTGAAAGTAAACAATGTCACCAACATTAAATTCAGCTCCATCATCTACTGTAATAGTTGTATCACCAGCGGCAACATCTGCTTGATCAACAAGTGCAGTTGTTGTTTGTTCGTATGCAGTTGCATTTGAACATATTGATACACCTAACGCATTACCCCAAGTGCCTGGGAATCTTGCAGCCCATTCGCCACTAGAACCAGAACCATCTTCGTAATTATTTTCGTAATCATCATCATTTTTAATTTTTAGACCAACACCGTCTGCTGTAGCATTAACAGCGGCTGTATCTGCACGAACAACACGCAAAGCGTTGCCGTATTGTAAAAAATTGGCGGCGGTAAAAAATGTTTCAAAATTATCTGAATTAGGTTTACCAAAAATTTGAACGAGTTCTTCCTCTGAACCAATTGGAACAATTTCTTCTACTGGCCCTTTTGGGAATCCAGCAGCAATTGCACCGATTGATGTAGCAACAGCAGGAACAACATTCGTTAAATCAATCTCTTTTACGAGAACGCCAGGGGATACTTGAAATGCCATCTCTGTTTCTCCTTATGGATTATATAATATAAATTTCAATTTTTTCATTTAATTATATTTATAAAAAAGACTATCTTAAAAACACATTTTTATAGAACAACTGACATATAAATATCTTTATGTCAAGTCATTACGAAAAATATAAAGAAACAATCAAAAGAGTTTTCAAAAGAAACTACAGAAAAAGAACGATTTGGGTAAATGAATATTTGTCTGATAAGTTTTGTACATACTGTGGTGAATCTGAAAATGCGTGTTTACAATTTCACCCACATGAGAAAGAAATTAGAAGAACGACACGAAAGAAAGGTTTAAATGAAGAAGCTAGGAGAGATATTCTAAAACTTATGAAAACATCTAAAATTGTTTGTGCAAATTGTTATTTAAAGTTAGAGAATGAGATTATTGAAGATTTACCAATCTGAATCATGCGTTCTTATAACTGGTGACCATACTGTTCCATATTCATCAGTCATCTTTTCACCATAGTTATCTAAACCATCATCAACAAATCCAAAAGGTGCCATGTCTTGTTCTAATTGATTTTGTTGTTCTGCATACATTCTTGCACGAATATCATCATCAGTTAACTCTTTAAAGTATGTTTGTTGTGCTAACCATGAGAATAATACACAGCACATAATCAAATCATCTGTATGACCTTCTTCAGCCTCGTAAGATTGACCTTTTAATGAAAATGTAGAAAATTCATTGATTAAATTATAATCTTGTATGATAAGTTTGTCAGTTTCTACAATCTGTTTTAAATTAGAACAACCCATCTTTTTGACTGCTTTTGTTGTTCTGACACCTAATTGTGAACGACCACCAGAGAAACCTGCACCTACCATTTGTCCTGCACGACCTCTCATAGATGACATTATCATATTTTCATATTCTAAATCAAATTGTAATGCATTTGCAACTTGGTCACCTATATCATTGATTTCAACTAAAATATGTGCAAGATTATAGTTTGTTGCAACTTGTTTGATAATATTAGGAAATAGTAAAGGTTTTATCTCATTGTTTCTATATGTTGCAACAATTGTATATGGTATTTGTGTAACATCAAATACAACAAATGCAGAATAATCGTTTTGAATACCTCTTGCAACATCAGCCACTAAAACATATTGATGACCATTTACTTTTTGTTTGTAAATAGAAAGACCTGCATTTTTTGTTAATGGTTCTGCATATGACATTGATTTAATCTTGTGTGGTGCAACTAATGTGTTTGTAGAACCTAAAAACTCACATTCAAACTCTCTTTTGAATTGTTCTTCAGATGTATTTGCAATAGTTTCTTGTTTCCACTTCTCATCTCTGCCTGGCACTTCACTCCAATGTACATCAATAATGTTATAAGAGTTTCTTTTGTTTTCTGCATCAGTCCATAGTTTGTAATACAGATTCATACCATTAGGTGTTGATACAATAATAACTTTTGTAGATTTACCAGATGATATTGTAGGATATACAGATGAAAAGAAATCTTCTGCAACATTATTAGGAACAAATGCGAACTCATCTAAAAATATCATGTTGTATGAACCACCACGAACTGCACTTGATGATGTAGATGATGCAACTACCCTAGAACCATTTTCTAATTCTAATGAACCTTTATTCCATGACATTACACCTTGTTGTAACCATTTTGGTAAATTTTCATATGCAAGTTGTAATCGAGAAAGAATATCTCTTGCAGTAGAGGCTTTGTTTGCAAGTATCGCTACATTCATGTTTGCATTGAAAACAACATAATGTAATATGTAAGATACTAATGTTGTAGATTTACCTGACTGTCGAGGTAGTTTGCAGATTGTGAAACGATTGTTGTGAATTGTATCAACCATTTCTTTTTGAAATTGAAACATATCAAATGGAACTAAACCGTGGTCTAGTGATACAATCTTTATGTAATTTTCAATAAAGTGTAAAGGACTTTCCATACACTTTTTAAATTCAACAATTTGTTCTTCTGTCCATTCGACAGAAACATTTGCTTTCTTTAGTAGGGGATTACCGAGATAATGGTCAATATTTTGCATAATATATTCATTTTAATCAATAATTGGTTTTGGGTTATTAGTTTTAACCATATTAATTGCATTATCCCATGTAGTAGTAGAATTTACTTTATCATTAAACTGCATTTCCATTTGTTCTTCTATAGATGGGTATTCTTCAAATCTTTTCAATTGACATTGTTTTACTAAATCTTGTTTCCATAGAATAAAATAATCTGCATCCATAGTAGCTTCTTTAGCGGCTAAATATGCCGTACGATCTTCTGCATTTAACCAATCAATATAATCATCATACTTATGTGGTCGTGCAAAATTAGGATTTTGCCAAATATAACTCATGTGTCTAACCACCTAAACCAAAAAGACCATACACCTCCTCTACTACCATAGGTATTAGAACCACCACCAGTACCCATGTATAAATTATCTGGAAATGAACCACAATTGCTTCCATTAAACCCTGAACCTAAACCACCAGAAGAACTACCCCAATTACAAACGCTTTGACCTGTATTATATATTCCATGACCTCCAGCATACCCAAAGTAGACTCTATATCCAGTCCTTGTACCTGATGTAGATACGGCGGTGCTATTTCTTTGATTAAAAGTTTGATTGGTATTAAAACCTGCTGTTTGCCATGTACCAGTATTTTCTTTTTCTACCATCAAAACATTCCATTGATATCCTTTATTATAATGATGATTTAAAATTGAATGATAGTCATCATTACATCTCCACCATCTCCAAAAACCATAACCAGTAGACTTATAATCACCACCACTATACTCGCAGAAAAAAGCTTCACTCGCACCTGGCGGTTTTATCCAGTACCAACCTTGTGATGGTGATTTATTTTCCCAATTTCCTAGATGTTCTATTGGATATTGTTGTACAGCACCTTCTTCTAAAGGTATCCAAGAAGTTCCATTGTAAAATTTCCAATCATTTGTTGTGGTATTGTAGTATGAATCACCAGTAGAGGGTGATGATGGGTCAGTAGCATTATTAACATTTATTGATGTACTTGTAATGGTTGTTGACATTTATTTCTTTCCTTTTAGTAATTTTTGTAATTCAGCAGTAGAACCTACAAAAAGTGCATTAGTTACATTCTTTGGTGCATTACTAGGAACATCTTTCAGTTTTTTCATCTTCTCTTGTAAATCACCAAGTTTCTCTGTTACTTCTGCAACTTGTTTTATTAAGTTACCTGCAACCTCATATGTTCTTGGGTGTTCAGATTCTCTTGCGAGCTCTAAAATACCATCTATTGCGTCTTGACCTCTTTCAACTAAATTATAAAAGTTTTCTCTTTGATACTTATAATCATTGTCAATGTCATCATCATTTGTTTTCACAATAACTGGTTTCTTTACTACTTCTTTTGTAGTAGTAGACATTGCATTATCTACAACATCAGTTATACCTAATACTCCGTCTAGGACTTCAGTTGACTTACTCATCTTCGTCAGTTACTGGATTGTATGTTTTTGCATCTTCAAAGAATGATGCAGTTTCATTAAATCCAAAGTTATCATCATCATTAGGATCAAACACAGCAGGTGAAACATTTGTTGGGTCTGGTTCAACTGTATATCTCTGTTCTCTTTTTGGTGTATTAACTGGCATATCTGTATACTGGTCAACTTGAACACTACGAATAACATTTGTAGAAGTGATTGGGCCGTATAGGAAATACTTTGCAGTAAAACTCATTGTATAAATTATAGCTCTTCTACTTGTAAATTCACCCTCGTAATTATCTTCATAGTTGATACTGTTTAATACAATAGGAACATCTCTGATAATATCTAACTCTGGAACTTCTCTCATTGTTACAGTATATTCTGGTTGAAAATATGGTAGTATTTGTTCTACGATTTGTAGTGCATCATCAGATTGTTTTGCCATTACATATAATTCAAAATTGATATTATAAGGAACAGGCATAAATCCTGACTTTAATTGGTCATAATCAACACCATCAACTTTTTTCTTAACTTTGATTATTTTATTTAATTTTCTTGCAGTATCATATTCAATACCAGATATTTCAAAACCTAATCTTGGTAATGTTACTGCAACTTTTTTATTTAAGTTTGGGTCTTCCTGTAGTCTTGATAACCATTTTTGTTTTGGCCCATATGCTAATGGAACTTTCATAGTCTGTGTTACATTACCAGAACTATCTTTCTTTGCAATCTGTACTCTGTTAAAAAGCGTTCCAAATGCAACTACTACATTTCTTGTCGCTTCGTTATAAAAATATTGTCCTATCATATCAATCTATCCCTGCATCTCCAAATGGGTTTGTTTCAGAAAAATCTAAAACATTATCATCTAATGTTGAATATAAATCATTTTGTGCTCTTTCATCTATCGAATCAAGAACATAAGATTCTAATATTATATATGATGCGTCTGCACCTTCTACTGGATTTTCTAATAATAAAGAACCATTATGTGTTTGTGTTTCTGTAATTAAATTATCACCAGTATCTGCACCTATTGGATTTGTTCCATCTAATACAAGTAAACCTTCTCCACTTTCTAATCTAAATTCTTCAGTAAATGTTGTTTGTTCTAATGTTACTTGATGTGCAAGTTGATCTAAACTATTATCAGTTTCTATTGCATCAACTTCTGCAATACCAGTATCAATCTGTTCAGAACCATACTCAAATGTCTTACACTTTAATTTATATGTTGGTAAGTTATGTACTTGGTAAAATGGGTCATCATGGTCTACAAAAGTAATCTCAAACATCTTTGAGGCTTTTGGAAAATAAATTAAATCACCTTCGTTTGGTCTTGAAGATACAATTAAATTATTATCAACTGAAACGAATTGTTCCCATCTTCTTCTTGCAACAACAAATGTTGCATCATCTTTTATGTCTAAACCAAATTTAGACATTAATTCTTTCTCTCCCTCATAACCATCTACATTTTCCATATACATTTCAATCAGGTATGCGTCATCAAATGAAGATGATTCATCTTCACCAAATACTTTATCTTCACTATTCATGTTTCTAGGAATATAGTAAACATCTTGCCCATAGATACGAAGCTGTTCTATGATTAAATCTTCATAGAGTGCTTGTTCTGGTTTTGTACCTGTGTCGAAATATACATTAGTAGGCATTTAATTATCCAATCATGTGCATTGGTGGTAACTCATATGCGAGTTGCATTTGTTCTTCTAGTTTATTTAATTCTTCTTGAGCTTGAGTATAAATCTGTTCACCGTTCAGAACAACACCACCTAACATTTGCACACCTTGGAATTTAGATAAGTTTGCACCCCATTGTTTTTTAATTAATTGAGTTGCATACTTCTTTAAGAAAATATCATTCCATACATCTGTGTATGTAGCAGGGTCTAAATTTCTATAACATTCTATTACAATATATTCATCAGCAGATACTGTCTGCCAGTCCATGTCAAGATATAATCTATTTTGATGTTGATTATGTCTTATTGGTATTTCACCTACTAGAATATGGTCTAAAAAATCTAAATGTTGCATTGTCATCTGATAGTGTAAAACAGATGTCGAACTGAAGTCATATAAATCATTTAATCTTAATTGATATCTAACATCAAATAAGTTTTGCATACCTTTATCTGTAAAAGGAAAAACTTTTACAACAGACATAACTGCTGATGGAATAGGTATATAATTCTTTGCTTCTTTCCATGTTGCAGTTGTTGAACTATCAACATCAGTAACTTGAGTTAAGTTGTTATTAGAACGAGCTCGTGTAATGTCAGCAGATGTTATTTGATATTTAAGATACATTCTCTCAATACCATCATAGTGATATTGTGCAAAGTATTGTAACGCTTCGTCTATTCTATCGTCTATCTGATCTGGGTCTACATTTATTTCAATTACAGGTTTCCCTAATGCTCTTAAACAATATTCTTTAAATGTATCTCTTGTGTTTGGAGTAGCCATTTAATTTTTCCTTTTAATTCTATTTATAATATTACACTACTGTCCATGCAGAGCCTGTGGGTACTGTAACACTACCGCCTGTTGCAACCGTGATAGGCCCAGCACTCATTGCATTATTTCCACTTGATATTGAATATGCTGAACTAATTGTGTGTGCGTGTTCATACAATACACCTGAACTAATTACTGATCCTATTCCATTTGTATTATCTGGATTTATCTGTAAATTACCATCTGCATCAGTTTGTAAAATTACATCTCCTGCATTTTGATGTTTTAAATGAATAGTCATTACACATCAACTCCCTCTGTGTATAAAGTTTGCGTTTTCAAATGATTATAACAAAATTCCATTATATTTGTATTGTCAATATCTGTTATTGGAAAACTAAAACTATCAACTCTAATTGGTCTTGAGGTTCTTAAACCCTCGCCTGGATTTGCTGATGTTTCATTTATAAACACTTGAACATTGTACTCAAATGTTGTTTTGTTTCCTCTTAAACTAGATATTCTTGCATATACTGAATTCAATGGAACATTTAATTTAGTATTTTCTGCTGTTAAGTTTAATTGTATTGCCATTATTTATTTTCCTTTTAATTAAAATGCAACTTGTGTCTGTGATATTTGAGCAACCCAACGAATTGTTGTCGAAGCCGCACCTGTGCAAGCCACTTCTACACCACCATAAGTAGTATTTACTTGAACATCAGCATCCCAAGATGATGCACCTGTATCTGATGCTATGACATTTTTTACAGGTGTTCCTACAAATGCAACAGAAGAAGCTAAAGAACCTTTTTTAAAAACACCTTCAAATGTCCATGCTTTTGTATCACCACCACCTGTTACATTTGCAATAAGAGTTATTTTGAATAAAGAAGCGCCGTTTGAATTTAAAGAACCTGCAAAATAAGAACTGCCAACGGTAAGATCACCAGCGTGAGTATTTAATGCAGTTTGTGTTGCATCAGTTGTTTCATGTGCTACAGTATTGTATTTTTGTTGTGCTTCACCATCATCCCAAGAATTATCAAAAATACCAGCAGGCATTATAACACTAGCATTTTTTCCATGATCATAACCATGATGTCCACCAAGAGCAACAGAACCTTGGCCATCTATATCGTTATCTCTACCACCAATAACAACAGAGTAATGGTCAGAAACATGATTGTCATAACCACCAACAATTGCTGCTTGATTACCAGTAACTTCACTTAAAACACCAGAAAGTATAGCTGAATAATTTCCTGCTATTGATAATGCATAACCACCTAATATTACACTATATTGAGAATTAGTAGATGTCATAGCGTTATCTCTACCAGCAAACATTCCAGCATAATCGCCGTCTAAAGTATGATTATAACCACCAACTATTGCACCATATTGACAACCGTCATCAATAAAGTGAGAATATCCACCACCTATGAAAGTATAATCACCTTCTATTTCATTGAAATAACCAGCATTTATGGATGAGTAAATGGCTGTAGAATCTATTTGATGGTCATAACCAGCTGTGGCGTTATTATAACTACCATTAACATTGTGTAAATAACCACCTACTATGGTACTATAATCACCATTACCTAGAGTGTTTTGTCTACCAGAGAAAATTCCACCTCTATCGTGACCGTTAATTGTATGAACTGAACCACCTGCTATTATAGATTGATAAGATGTTGCACCAGTTGATGTAAGACTACTATCTTTTGAACCAATTATTATAGCTTCTTTTATTTGATATTGAGTACCTGATGAAGCACTTGTAACTGTACTACCAGTAGAAGCGATTATTGCACCTCTACTAACAGTTGCACTATTAGAATTGTCTGTTCCAGAACCACTAGCAGCTATTTTATTATCATAACCAGCAATAATAGTAGCACCATATGCTGATGGAACATTTCCAGCCGCAGGAGTACCATCTGTTCTATTGAGTTGTAAATCTATTGCAAATGCACCTCGTTTATTACCAGTAGCGGCATCACCGCCAGGTATGTGAGATAAAATCGCACCAGCACCTTTTGGTTCAATAACAAAATCTGCATCTGTTGATGATGAATTTACTGTAAGAGAAGCTGCATTTATAGTATTGTTAGGTGATGATGTATTATCGGCAGAATCAAATCCAGTAACACCAGCAGCTGCCCAACTTGTTACACCATTACCATCTGTTTGTAAAAGATAACCACTAGTACCATTACTTGATGGAAGTTGAAAAGTTACATTACCACTATAATCTGCATGAGGTGGTGGTTTAATTGTAACTTTGTGTGCATTACTAACTTCACAATACATATCAATAGCCGCAACACTACCAGTAGATGTTCGCATTTCAATAAGACCATCTGTTACACTAACACCACTTGTACTTCCATCACCATCTAAATTTATCTTACCTGAAGTATGTGGTAAGATATCAATGTTCGCACCAGCAAGAGAAATAATATCGTTACCATTAATATCTAGATTACCACCAAGTTGAGGTGTTGTATCTGCATCTAAATCACCACCAGCAATATTACCAGTAGTGTCTATCTCTCCTAGAACTAATGCATTACTTATAGCTTTTACTATATTTTTATTTCTTGTTTCTGCCATTTATTAATTCCTTCTTCCAGGCGGTTCTGTTGGAACACTAAACGCTGAAGTATATCTTGCAACACCTGTTGTTATTCTAAATCCAAAGATTTCTCCAATAAGGCCTCTAGTATAACCATCATGCCAATGACTAAAGTGCATACCACCATTCCAATCAGTTATAGTTCCAGTAAATGTAAATGTTTCTGCGAGAACACCATTGACAAATTGATAACCAGTTGTTCCTGTTCTTACAACTGCATAATGTGTCCATTTATTTAAACCAACTTGAACACTACCGTATGTATCGCCTGGGTCTGTTCCTACTTTTGTCCAACTTCCACTAACTGTATTTCTATAAGATACACCTGTATAACCTGATGGATTGATTGCAAGTGCAATTGCACCAGTACCAGTAACATTACAAATAAATGTATCACCATATGTTCCACTATTAACTGCATCTCGTTTGAACCAGAAATCAATAGTAAAATCTTGATCTCTTAAATTCATCGCTTCATGATTTGTAACAGTTATATAATCGGTATCACCTCTAAATTTTAAAGTTCCAGTAACATCATCAGGGAATGTCATGTTTGTATGATGGTCAACTTCTTTTGTTAAACTTACAGTACCATTAGCAGTTACAGTAGCTGCATTTGAACTTGCATCTGCAACAGTAGATGCAGAACTTGTTATTAACATTTGAGTACCACTTATAGCAGTTAATGCTAAAGTTGGTGGTGTAAATGCAGATGTATAAACTGCTGTTCCTACAACAACTCTAAAATCTGACATATATGCATTTAAAGGATAACCGTTGATTGCTTGTCCAAGATATACTGTATTATCATTTAATGCTTGTGTATCAGAAGCAGAACCAACTTGAACACCATCTTGCCACAAATAAACTGTTCCACTACTTCTTGTAACTGCAAGATGATGCCATTTATGTTGAATTAAATTTGTTGATGAATTTACTGCTATAGAATTTTGAGAACCTAATTGAAATTGCCATGATTGTGCAGTATTATTTAATCTGAAGAAATAATCTTCATCATCACCAACATTATTATAAGTTGTTGCAAAATGACCATATTGTGTAAACGCATTTACTTTTATCCATGTTTCTATAGTAAAGTCTTGATTAGTAGCTATTGCACGATTAGAGTTACTTGATATTGTATGATAATCACCACTACCATCATAAAAAGAAGCATATCTTAAATGTACATAATTTGCATCAGTAATTTCTGAATTACCATTGAAAGTAGTAAGATACTCTTTTCCTGTTCTTTCAAATAAAGGATAACCACCAAATTTTAATAAACATTCAGTATTAGTGATAGCAGACAATGGTGTAGTTGGTGGTGTAAAGTCTGATGTGTAAACTGCTGATCCTTTGACAAATCTAAAGTCTGATAAATAACCACCCCAAGGTCTGGTAAATCCAGCAAGATAACCCAATGTCAATGGATTGGTTGTGTGTGGTATATCAGTAGAACGAGTATAAGTTTGAGTTTGAGCTTTTCCATTAAGATACATTTTAATGACACCACCTGAATCTCTAACTATTGCTAAATGATACCAAGTATTAAGTTTTATTAGATCATTACTGGTGATACGAATTGTACCTTCTGATCCCCAAATAACAGTTTGATTTGATCGTGTGTGTACAAAATTACCATTAGAACCATCATATGTACTCCAGATGTCTTTATAGTCTGCAAATGCCACATCTTGTTTAAACCAAATCTCAAAACAAAATTCACCAGTTCCAGTAGCAAAATCTCCTGCACTACCCACAGTCAAATATTGAGTACCACTATTGGCAAAATATGCAGAACCACCTTGCGAACTAGGTTGATATTCAGTAGTCATTCCTGTTATATCATCAGGATAATAACTTCTTACTTTTGGTATATCATTTAATGTTAATGAATATGCGTTGCTACTTTTGTCTGCAATTATTAAATCATTACAAGTTAATAATAATGTATTTGCATCTGAAGTAAATGGTGATGTTGGAACTGTATATGAAGAACCACTATATCTTGCAATATCACTACTTCTTAAATTTGAAATATGACCTTTAAACATACCATCAGCATCTGCTGAAGCATGACCTCTACCTATGTAAAGAACTTCACCAGTAGCACCAGTTGCCCACGAAACGCCAGCATAATTAGTTTGTGTTGTAGCATCTAATGAACCATTTATATAAAATTTTATAGTTGTAGAATCTCTTACTAGTGCAATATGATTCCATGTGTTTGGTGATAATGTAGTTGTAGAATCTACATAATTTGAACCACCAGTCCACCAATAATATCTTAATGCACCTGTGTTTGTAACACCAAAGTTTATGTATGTACCACCAATACAACCAAAAGAGGCCGGAGTATATGTTTGTGATGGTGTTATTTGAGTACCATCTAATTTAACAAATAATTCGTAAGTACCATAATCACTTGCACCATCTAACCATTCCATAGGTTGAGGTATAACTCCTGAAGATGTATATCTTATATCATCATTACTACCGTCAAAATATACAGAACGATAACCAGTTGGAAGATAATATGGACTTGTCGATATTTGTTTAGTTGTACCAGTTGAAGTTACAGTAAAATTGTTAGAACTATTATCTGTAAATGATGCACTACTATGCGTACCAGCAACACCACTACCATCATAAAATGCAACAACACTTGCAAAGTTTGTGTCAGTAAATGCAAATGCTAAAGTAAATACACCAGTTGATGTTGCTGTGTTAACACCATCACTTGCACTAAATGTTAATGAAAATGTTCCTGCATAAGCTTCAGTAGTTGTTGGTGTTATTGTAAATACATTGTTTGATTGAGTAACTGTTGCAGTTGCACCACCACCATTTGTTAAACTGCCACCTGTAACTGCATAACTCCAAGTGATTGGAACTTCTTCAGGGTCTGTTGCAACTAAAGTTAATACTGTTGCAGTACCATTTGTGTTTAATGTAACAGTAGCAGGTGAACCTGTTGTAATTGTTGGACTGTTATTTACAAGTGCAATGTTATACCAACCAGTTCCAGTAAATAGATATAATCTATTTGTTGCAGAAACAAATGCAGTTGTTCCAGCAGTAACACCAGTTAAAGGTAAATCACTTGCGTTTGTATATGATGCAGTTGATGGTGTTGAATTATCACTATTAGCTGCATCTTGAAAATCTGAACTAGAAACTGAACCACCAGTAGTGTCTACTGGTTTTAATTTACCATCTTGTGATAAAACAATTCCTTTTGGATTTGGTACACTTGCAGTTGCTTTAGGAATAAATGCAATCGCACCAGTTGTTGGGTCTGTTTGCATACGAGCACCACCAAGAAAGAATGTTCCACCTGCTAAATGTAATTCTGCCCATTGTTTTGATGAAGAACCTAAATCGTAAGTATTATCTGCATCTGGTATAATGTCTTGTGCAACTGCACTTAAATCAACAGAACCACCACCTCCACCACCAGAACTAGATAATGCAACAATTTGAATTGTATCGTTTACTAATGCACCTGATTGTAATTGAATAGATGTTCCGTTTGTTGCAGTATAGTCATCTGTATCTGCAAGTAAAACACCATTTTGAAAAACTAAAACTTTTTGAGCAACATAAGCTAATGTTGCATTATTATCATCAGCACCAGAAAATGTAGATTGATTTGCAGTTGCAGTATAAACAAATTGTGCATATACTGGATTAATTGCACCAGTAATATCAATAGCACCTGAACCAGTAATATTAAAACCATTTAAGTCTAGATTACCACCAAGTTGAGGTGTTGTATCTAAAATAATATTAGGTACTAAATCACCATCTTCTTCTATTTGATTGTCGAGAAACGAGTTTCTCAACGACCTCATTAATTTTTTATTTCTAGACTCTGCCATTAATATTCCTAATAATTATTATGCTTGTGATTCTGACCATGTAATACGACCTGAAGCATTAAACGGATTTGTAGCACTAACTGTTGTAGTATCTAAAATACGAACAGCAACACTTAATACATCTGGGCCGTTAGGGAATGTTCCATCACCACCAAGAATTGCATTACCCAAGTCAATTACTTGTTGTAGTGTAAAGTTTGATGCGTTTGAGTTGTTAACACCATTACTATCAGCTGTACCACCAGCTGCTCTAAATGAAAATACTTCTGCACCACCATCAATCACTTCACCTATTTGGTGTTTTATTAATTGTGAAAGTGAAGGTGAACCTACTTGTATATAATTTGTGTTACTCAAGTTACCATTTAAAATTAATACGACCTCACAGTCATGTGAGAGAATTACACCAACTTCGTTTAGTTTCAATTGCATACGATTGATAATATCTCTCTGACCTAAATTTCCAGGCAAGTTACTATCAACTGATGGTGATAATCTTAAAGATACCAAAGGTATTAAGTCAATACCTAAATCAACATCATCTTCTGCATCACTACCACCAATAGTAATTGCAGTACCAGATGCAACACTAATACTTGGTGTACTATAACCAAATCCTAAATATATTTCTACAACAAAACTTGAACCAGAATAGAAAGTAGAATTTACTGTATAACCTTCATAAGCACCTAACGCATTAGTTGCTGATGTTAAAACTGCACCAACACTAAATTTACTTGCATCACCACTAGGAAACTTTAATTGTAAATAATAGTTGGCAGAATTCTTACCAAAGTATCTTGCTCTTATAGTTGAGTTTGCATTAGTTGTTGATGTATTTGACTGACCAGCAGAAAATGATAAATTATCTGAAGTTGCAGTAAATAGATATGCTTCATCTTCATCAAACCTACCATCCATAATTATAGATGTACCCCAATGGAACAATGTAGGTGCATATGTTGGATTCGCACCATTTATAATTTCATACTTACCAGGCAAGTTACCAGAACGCATATATGCTTCATCTAATCTGTTATTATGTAAAAATTCATGACAATATCTTACATGACCTCTTATGTCTTTAAATCCAAAACGAATCTTACCAGCACCATACCATGAATAATCCATGTATGCCATTTGTATTTTATCAATATCAAGATTAAATCCGTATTGTCCTTGTCCATCTGCTTTATCAAGATTCCATTCTGTTTGTGGAACTTTTAAATCTTCTGTCTTTGTTAAAATAACATCTGTTCCAGATTCACCAATATATTCAGGTTGTATGTATAATATAGTATTACTGTTTATACTTGTTACTCTAAATGATAATCCACGAATAACAATAAAATCTCCAGCAGTAAGTTGACCAGTAAAGTTTGTGTCTGTTCCAACTACTTTATTTGAATATTTTGTTACAGCAACTGTTCCTGATAATTGTGTTGTTGATGATCTACGAACTGCATATAAAGTGGAGCCATCATATTCAAAAAAGAATCCATTCTGTTGATCAAACATACCAGAACGAATAGCTGCACCTGAATATCCATTAACATTATATTTTATAACACCTGTTGGAGTTGTTGTAGTGGGTGTACTTGGTAATGTGTATGTAAATGTAAACTCATCAACTTTTGTAATATCAAAAGTACCATTGTAAACTGTATCTGAAGCATCTTTTATTTTAAGACTTTGTCCAGTAGATAATCTATGAGGATATCTAGTTACACCAGTTGCAGTTGTAGAACTTGATGTTAATGACTGTAAAACTACTGGTGGATTGAAGTTGAGTGCTAAAGATGTTTGAATACC
>Ga0181576_10000543_pt1 | contig 28140 bp, 21 predicted proteins | sample 101ome_22_FD_132464 | JGI IMG/M metagenome (GOLD analysis project Ga0181576, IMG submission 132464) | Coastal salt marsh microbial communities from the Groves Creek Marsh, Skidaway Island, Georgia - 101412BT metaG (megahit assembly) | ecosystem: Environmental > Aquatic > Marine > Intertidal... | reverse complement strand
GTTTGTATCACTGAAGGCATTCCTACCCTCGATATGTTGGTTGCCAAGGTTCGGTGCGACGAACTGGGCGTGCGTTTGATCGGCCCCAACTGCCCGGGTGTTATTACGCCGGGCGAATGCAAGATCGGCATCATGCCGGGTCATATCCACCTGCCGGGTAAGGTCGGGATTGTCTCGCGTTCGGGTACGTTGACCTATGAAGCGGTGAAGCAAACTACCGACGCTGGTTTTGGCCAATCCACCTGTGTGGGTATTGGTGGAGACCCGATCCCGGGATCAAACTTCATCGACATCCTTGCGATGTTTGAAAAAGATCCGGCTACGGAAGCGATCGTAATGATCGGTGAGATCGGCGGCAGCGCAGAGGAAGAGGCAGCTGCCTTTATCAAGGATAATGTCACCAAGCCTGTGGTTTCTTACATTGCCGGTGTAACGGCTCCGAAGGGTAAGCGCATGGGCCACGCTGGTGCGATTATCTCGGGCGGCAAAGGAACTGCCGATGAGAAGTTCGAGGCGCTTGAAGCTGCCGGTGTGCGCACCGTTCGCAGCCTTGCCGAAATCGGCAATGCGCTGAAGGAAAAAGCAGGCTGGTAAGTCGTATTGGACGCGGCGTAGCGCGCAGAGGTTGTTTGTAGTATCTGCGTTGCCACGACACGTCCCTTAGGGAACGCCGGGCGGATTCAATCCTCCCGGCGTTTTTTTTAGGGTGTTGATCGATGAATATGCAAGACAGCCCCGTGCAGCCCTTGAATCTTGATATTTGAACCCAATATTCGCAGATCATGACGTATCCACCACAAGGAGATTCAAGACAATGACGGCGGCCGCCAATCAGCAAACCATGGGCTTTCAGACCGAAGCCAAGCAGCTCCTGCAATTGATGATTCACTCGCTGTACAGCAATCGTGAGATTTTTCTCCGTGAGCTGATTTCGAATGCGTCAGATGCATCGGATAAATTGCGTTTCGAAGCGCTTGAGAATCCTGCATTGCTCGAAGACGACAGCGAGTTGGCGATCAGAATCGAGATCGATAAAGATGCCGGTACGCTGACCATCACCGATAACGGTATAGGCATGTCGCGCGAAGATGCGATCAGCCATCTTGGTACCATCGCCCGTTCGGGTACTGCCCAGTTCATGCAAAGTCTGAGTGGCGACAAGAAAAAGGATTCGCAACTGATTGGTCAGTTTGGCGTCGGTTTTTACAGCGCCTTCATGGTCGCTGACAAGGTTGAGGTGTTCAGCCGCCGTGCAGGACAAGACGCAAGCGCCGGCGTGCGCTGGGAATCTCACGGAGAGAGCGAGTTCGTCGTCGAAGATATCGAACGCGCTCAGCGAGGAACATCGGTTGTTCTGCATCTCAAAGAGGAAGCCAAGGAGTATCTGGAGACGTGGACTCTGCGGTCTATTATCAAGCGATACTCTGACCATATCTCACTGCCGGTGATGATGCTGGGAACGCTGAGCGAGGACGACCAGAAAGAGGGTAAGGAAGCTGAGTGGGAAACTGTCAACCAGGCGACCGCGCTTTGGACTCGTCCCAAGTCAGACGTGACCGACGAGGAGTACAAGGAGTTTTACAAGCATATCTCGCATGATTTTGATGACCCGCTGACCTGGGGACATAATCGCGTCGAAGGCAAACTTGAATACACGTCTCTGCTGTATGTGCCATCGCACGCTCCGTTTGATCTGTGGAATCGAGAGGCGCCACGCGGACTCAAACTCTATATCCAGCGCACGTTCATCATGGATGATGCCGAACAATTCCTGCCGCTCTACCTGCGCTTCGTCAAGGGTGTGGTCGATTCTGCCGACCTGCCGTTGAATGTATCGCGCGAGATATTGCAGAAATCTGCCGCGGTAGATTCGATGAAGAGCGCTGTTACCAAGCGCGTTTTGGATATGCTCGAATACATGGCTACGGAACAGGCTGAGGATTATCAGACGTTCTGGAATACCTTCGGTCAGGTGATGAAAGAAGGCCCGGCTGAGGATTATGCCAACCGCGATAAGATCGCCAAGCTGTTCAGGTTTGCGACCACGCACACCGACAAACCGGATCAGAATCAGTCGCTGACCGATTATGTTGAAAGAATGCGTGAGGGTCAGGATTCCATATACTACGTTGTTGCTGACAACTTCCTCACCGCCAAGAACAGCCCGCATCTCGAGGTCTTCCGCAAGAAAGGTATCGAAGTGCTGCTGCTGTCCGATCGCATCGATGAGTGGATGATTGGCTACCTTGGCGAGTTTGAAGGCAAGCGTCTCAAGGATGTTGCACGCGGTGATCTCGATCTCGGCGATCTTGATGACGAAGTGGCCAAGCAGGAGCGTGAGAAAGCTCAGGAAGCGGCCAAAGATCTGGTCGAGCGCGTATCAAAAGTTCTGGATGGCAAAGTCGAATCAGTGCGCGTCACAACCCGTCTGACGGAGTCGCCGGCCTGCCTCGTGGTCGGTGATCACGACATGGGTATGCAAATGAAGCGCATCATGCAGGCGGCAGGGCAGGATGTGCCGGACAGCAAGCCGATCATGGAGCTTAATCCTGATCATCCGCTGGTCAAAAAGCTCGACATGGAATCAGACGAAGACCGCTTTGCAAGCTTGACCACGGTCCTGTTTGAGCAGGCGCAGCTGGCATCGGGCGACGAGCTGGAGGATCCGGCCGCGTACGTCCATCGTTTGAACAAGCTGCTGCTTGAACTTTCAAGCTGAGGCAACGACGCCGCGCGAATGCCAAGCGCAGATCCGCGGACAAACTCTGGCCTGGCGCGAATGGGGCGACCCTGCCGCGCCAGTTGTGCTTTGTCTGCACGGTTGGCTCGACAATGCGAGTAGCTTCGACGCGCTTGCCACGCCGCTCGGTGGGTGGCGGCTGATTGGGCTGGATATGCCCGGGCATGGGTTCAGCGCCCATCGTCCCGCGGGCGGCACCTACAATATCTGGGATGACCTCCCTGATCTCTGCGCTTTACTCGACGAACTCGGGGTTGATCGGTTTCGGCTGATCGGTCACTCCAGAGGCGCGATGATCGCATCGTTGCTGGCCTCGGTGGAGCAATCGAGGGTGGACTCGCTGGTGCTGCTTGATGGAATCAATGCGCCCGGCTTTACCGATGATCGCGTGCATAGTCAGCTGAGGAATTTCGCGCACGATTATGGTCGCCGCAAATCGCGTGACCCCAAAGTGTACGCAAGTGTTGATGAGGCCATTCAGGCCCGTTGCCAGGCAACCGATATAGACCCGGAGGCTGCCAGGCAACTGGTGCCCCGCAGTCTTCAGACGGTTGAAGGTGGCGTTCGTTGGCGTAATGATCCGCGGCTGCGCTATGCATCGGCGCTGAAGTTTTCCTCGCAGCAGAACCAGCATCTGTTGGCGCAAATCACCGCCCCCGTGCTGCTGATGTTGGCCGAGCGCGGGCATGGTCCCAGAATTTTAAAACTCCCCTACCTCGATTCCCTGAAGCGTGTAACAATCGCGCATGTTGACGGTTGTCACCACTGCCATATGTTGTCGGCGTCGACGCATATCGCCAATCAAATCAGGGGGTTCTGGAGTGACGTTTCGTCAGACTGAGTACAAACCGCAGCATCTTGCTATCGACGAACTGAGCACTGTGCGCGATATTCTTCGCTGGGCGGTCAGTGCGTTTATAGCCCGCGAGCTGCACTTTGGACATGGCACCTCGAATGCGTGGGACGAGGCTCGCTGGTTGGTCCTTGGTGCGCTTGGGTTGCCGTTTGAGAGCCCGGAGTGGGTGCTTGATGCACGGCTCACGCATGACGAGCGACAGCGACTTCGTGGATTGCTCGAGCGTCGTATTGAAGACCGCGAACCCGTCGCGTATTTGCTCGAAGAGTCCTGGTTTGCTGGCCATCGATTTATCATCGACAAGCGGGCACTGATACCGCGCTCTCCAATTGCCGAAATGCTGCATAGTGATTTACAGCCTTGGATCGGAGAGCTTCAGCCCGAGCGAATTCTCGATTTGTGTTGTGGCAACGGTTGTATCGGGATTGCCGCTGCGTTGCAATTTCCGCTGGCTGAGGTCGATCTCGTCGATCTGTCGGACGATGCAATCGCACTAGCTCAGCAGAACATAGCGCTGCATGGCCTTGAGGATCGGGTGACAGTGCACAAGTCAGATCTACTGAGCGCGCTTGAGCCCGGTCAATATGATGTGATCCTGTGTAATCCACCCTACGTCAATGCCGACGACATGGCGGCGTTGCCGGCTGAGTATCATCACGAGCCCAGAACAGCTCTGGCTGCAGGTGACGACGGACTTGATCTGGTGCACCGAATTCTCGCCGACGCGAGAAATTTTCTTAAGCCATCCGGATTACTGGTTCTTGAGGTCGGCAATAGTGACGAGGCGCTGTTTGATGCGTATCCTCACTTGCCTTGGGTATGGCCTGAATTCGAAGCCGGTGGCGATGGTGTTGCCGTGCTGTTTGGTTGCGATCTTGAGGCGCTCTGATTGTTGTCGGACGCGTCTTTACCCAACCCATGAAAGGCTAACGTTGGGACGATAGCCCAGTAGTGACTAAAACCATAATAAGGAGAACCGCTGTGTACTCGTTTAATTCCGCGCGTTTGGCGCGCGCTGTCGGCACTATATTCGCGTTGCCGGGGATCTTGTTCAGCCATGCGTTAGCGGCCGCTGAGCCGACCTCAATGCATCCGTGGATGGACGCCCAACAAGCACCTGAACAGCGCGCCGAGCAGCTGATTGCAGCCCTCACGCTTGAGCAAAAGTTTCAACAGCTGGTGGGTAACGTGCCCGAGATTGTGCCGGAGTTACCAGAGTGTCTGGGCGCGCGCCATGTGCGCGGCATAGCTGAGCTCGGCGTGCCGACTTTACGCATTACCAATGGCCCGGTAGGCATTGGGCAAAACGATTGCGTTGATGCCGCGCTGTTCGGCCCGGACATGGCCCCGTTCGTGCCCTACACGCATGAGTCGTCAGCCAAAGCGACCGCGTTGCCCTCGGCGATGGCGGTTGCGGCCTCGTTTGACACTGAGGTTGCCGATCTGTTCGGGCAGGTGATTGCAGCAGAAGCCAAGGCGCTCGCCCTGCACGTGTTTGAAGCTCCCGGCGTTAATCTCGCCCGATTGCCCATTCTGGGACGTAACTTTGAGTATGGCGGGGAAGATCCGTATCTGTCCGGTACCATGGCTGTCACCGAAATTCAGCGGATTCAGTCGGAAGGCGTGATCGCCATGGCAAAGCACTTCGCGGCCAATGAGCAGGAGACCAATCGTTTCAATATTGCTCAGGATGTCGATGAGCAGGCGTTGCGAGAGCTGTATTTATTGCCCTTTGAAATGGCCGTCAAAGACGCTGATGTGGCTTCATTGATGTGCTCGTATAACGACTTGAATGGAGCGCAGGCGTGCGAGAATCGTTGGCTGTTGACCGATGTCTTACGGGATGATTGGGGCTTTAAAGGCTACGTACAGTCAGACTTTTTTGCCGTTAAGAGCACGGTTGCGTCGATGAAAGCGGGTCTGGATCATTTAATGCCGATGCCTTTGCAGTGGTCGCCCGAGCGTCTGCAGCAAGCTCTGGATGCAGGCGAGCTCACACAGGCCGATATCGATCAGGCCCTGCGGCGTCGTTACACCCAGATGTTTCGACTTGGCATTTTCGAACGTCCGCTCAAACAAACACCTATTGACGTCGCCAAAGGCGGCGAGATTGCCCGAGAGATTGGCACGCGCTCCGCTGTGTTACTGCAGAACAATGATGCTCTGCCGTTTGCGTCAAGTGTGAAGAGCGTTGTGGTGATTGGTAAGGCCTCTCAAGTCTACGCGCAGCAGGCCGTTGCTGGTGGGGTCATCGTGGGTAAGCCGATGGGTGCCGGCGGCGGCAGTTCCGATGTGGTTCCGCACTACACCGTAACCCCCGTTGATGGTATCAAGCGCGTACTCGAACAGGCAGGTAACAGCGATGCCGCTGTCGACTTGGTGTTGGTTGCAGACGACAACAGTGACATCGATGCGGCCATTGCCGCAGCGCGCAACGCTGATGCGGTCGTGATCATGGCTGGAACCATAGCCGAAGAGGGCGCGGATAGAGCCACGTTCAGCGATGAACGTGGTGTCGGCTCTCCGGTCATTATTGGTGATGATCTCGATTGGTATGTTGCCAAGCCCAATCGTATCAGCAGCATCAGTCACACCGATACGGCGCAGCTCAATCCTGGCCAGAATAGTCAGACGATGGCGATGATCAGGGCGATCATGACCGCTGAGCCGGATATGGCAGCGAAGGTGGCATTGGTGCTCAAAGATAATGCGGGCGTCGCGCTCCCCGCTGAGCCGTGGTTTTTGGGCAGTGCCGGTCCGGCGATACTCGAAGTATGGTTCCCGGGGCAGGAAGACGGCCATATTGTTGCAGATCTGTTGTTCGGCAAGGTCAATCCATCCGGCAAGGCGCCGGTCACTTACCCAGTGGATGGACTGGGCTTTCTGGATGCGTTGGCCTCCAACGCGATTGCATACCCAGGTCTTGAAAGTCCAGAGGATTCAAAGGCCACTGCGCCGGCATTTCCCGGTGTGGGCTCGGCAGATAAAGCGCGCGTGAGTTACGAGGAGGGTCTGAATATAGGCTACCGTTGGTATGACGCCAATGTCAGTGGCAACTGCGAAAGCGTTGCCGGTGCGGGTAATCCATGCGTAGCGTTCCCGTTCGGACACGGTTTGTCGTATACGCGCTTTGATATCTCTGCGGTTGACGCTATGTATTTGGACGGTGTCATTACGGTTAACGCGACGGTCAGCAACGTCGGTGATCGCGCCGGAGCAGAGGTTGTTCAGGTTTATTTGGGTGTACCGGCCCCCGGCCAGCCTCCAAAACGGTTGGTCGCTTTCTCCAAGGTGGCGCTCGAGCCGGGTGCGTCTGAGACGATCACATTGCAGGTTGATCGCAAAGCGACCAATCATCCGATGAGCGTGTATTCAACGACGCGGGGCAGCTTTGAGGATGTTCGCGGGGACTTTCGAGTCTATGTTGGTCGCTCGTCAGCGCCTGCTGATCTGCAGACGCTGACAGTAACCGTTGATTAGGCTTGCTGATAGTCGCTCAGAAAGCGTCCGAGACGACCTATTGCATCCTCGAGCTCAGCTTTGCGGGGCAGGAACACGATCCGTAAATGATCGGTTCCTGGCCAGTTGAAGGCGGTGCCATGAACCAGCAACATCTTCTGCTGGGTCAATAGGTCGTAAACCAGCTTTTCGTCGTCCAGAATGCGGATCGCCTCCGGGTTGAGACGGGGGAATGCATAGATGGCGCCCTTGGGTTTGACGCAACTGACGCCCGGAATGTCGTTCAACATTTTCCATGCCACATCCCGTTGTTCCCGCAGTCTGCCGTGCGGCAGTACCAGGTCGTTAATGCTCTGATATCCGCCCAGTGCTGTCTGTACGGCCCACTGGGCCGGCACATTCGCGCATAGGCGCATCGACGCGAGAATATCCAGACCCTCGGTAAAATCCCTTGCACGGTGCTTGGCACCCGACACGATCAGCCAGCCAGATCGGAAGCCGGCGAGGCGGTAGCTTTTTGACAGACCGTTGAAGGTCAGACAAAGCACATCGGTTGCGATACTGCCTGTCGCGATGTGCTTTGCATCATCGTACAAAATCTTGTCGTAGATCTCGTCAGACATGATGACCAAATCATTGTCGCGCGCAATCTGCACAATGCCTTCAATGATTTCGCGCGGGTATACCGCACCGGTCGGGTTATTCGGATTGATCAAGAGTATTGCGCGTGTGCGGTCGGTTATCTTGCTGCGAATATCGTCCAGGTCTGGATACCAGTCGGATTGTTCGTCGCAAATATAATGAACCGGATTGCCGCCGGCCAGCGTACTTGCCGCTGTCCACAATGGGTAATCCGGCGCGGGAATCAGTACCTCGTCACCGTCATTCAGCAGCGCTTGCATGGCCATGACGATCAACTCGCTGACGCCATTACCCATGTAGACATCGCCCAGCGTGACGTCAGGAATACCGATCTGCTGGCAGTATTGCATGACCGCTTTGCGAGCACTGAAGATACCCTTGGAGTCGCTGTAGCCCTGCGCATTTGGAATGTTATGGATGACATCGACGATGATTTCTTCGGGGGCGTCGAAGCCGAAGGGGGCCGGGTTACCGATATTAAGCTTGAGAATGCGGTTGCCTTCTTCTTCCATGATGCTCGCGCGTTCGTGCACAGGACCTCGGATGTCGTAACACACATTCTGGAGCTTTTCGGATTTGCTGATATGGCGCATGGTTGCCTTGACACTGCGAATTGATGTAAAGACCCCTGAGTATATGAGAGGCATCACATCGGTCTAGGTAAGTCCTTGGCACCTTTCACCAAAAATCGGTCTAAACCGTACTATTGACACAAATGAACCATATTAAGAGGGATGGTTGATGAGCAGTAATGATTACGACAATGAGAAGTGGCGAGACAAACTGAGCCCGGAGCAGTACCGCATTGCCCGCGAGAAGGGGACCGAGCGCGCATTTACCGGCAAGTACTGGGATGTGTTCACCGATGGCACCTACAACTGCGTCTGCTGCGGTGAGGCTTTGTTTGAGTCTGATACCAAATTTGATGCAGGTTGTGGTTGGCCGAGCTTTTACGCGCCCGTCGACAACCACAAAATTCTGGAAGAGTCCGATCGCAGCTACGGAATGATCCGTACCGAAGTCATGTGCAAAAACTGCGGAGCGCACCTTGGGCACGTGTTTCCGGACGGCCCGGCCCCAACCGGCTTGCGCTATTGCATCAACTCCGCGTCAATCGATCTGGACGACAACGGTTGATCTGACGAGGATCAGGACAGGCGCGACTTGAAGTCCTCGTAGCCAAACTGTTTGACGATTCGCAGGGCATCGGTGTCCGAGTTCCAGATTGCTATCGACGGGAGGTTGATGCCGTTGAAGGTATTGGTTTTGACCATGGTGTAATAGGCCATGTCTTCAAACATCATTCGTTGGCCAATTTCCAATGGCTGCGCAAAGGCATAATCATTGATCACATCACCGGCGAGGCAGGTCTGACCTCCTAGCCGGTACAGATGCGGATGCTCTCCGGCTTGACCTGCACCTATGATTTCCGGTCGATAGGGCATTTCCAGAGTGTCTGGCATGTGGCAGGTGGCCGATGTGTCCACGATGGCAAGATCCATCCCGTTGTGGGTCAAATCAAGCACTTCGGTCACCAGTACGCCACAGTGATAGGCGATGGCCTCGCCGGGCTCCATATAGAGTTGCACATTCCATCGCGCCGAGAGCTCTTTGAGCAGCTCGATCAACTCATCAACCTGATAGTCGGGGCGGGTAATATGGTGTCCACCGCCGAAGTTGATCCACTTCATCTGCGGAATGAATTCACCGAATTTCGTCTCGAAGGCCTCGATAGTTCGCTGCAAGGGACGCAGATCTTGCTCGCACAATGTGTGCATGTGCAGGCCAGAGATGCCATCGAGATTGGCGCCGTCAAAATCAGCCCGCGGGATCCCCAACCGCGAGCAAGGCGCACAGGGATCATATAATTCGACCGAACCCTCGGAGTGTTCGGGGTTAACGCGTAAGCCGAACTCCAGGTTCGGGCGAGCCTTCTTGTTGCTGAGCGCCAACTCCCTGAACCGTCGCCACTGCGACATCGAGTTGAACACCACATGATCGCTGATCGCAAGAACATCGCTCAATTCGCGTTGCGTGAAGGCCGCATTGAAGGTGTGGACCTCGCCACCAAATTCTTCGCGCCCGAGGCGCGCTTCGTGGATGCCACTTGCGCAGGTACCGGTCAGGTGGCGCATGATCTGCGGCGCCATGCTGAACATCGAAAACGCTTTCAGCGCCAGCAGTATTTTCGCACCGCTTTCGCGTTGCACGCGCCCCAGCACCTGTAAATTCTCTTCCAGCGCAACCTCATCAACAACGAAGCACGGTGATGGAACCCGGCTCAGATCGAGTTGTGTGAAACGCGCCTGTTTGGCACTGGGCTGATGTGCCATGAGATCAGTCGGCCATGCCTTGATCAAGACGCATAACGGTCCATGGCAACCCATGTCGATTTAGTGCATCCATGAACGGGTCCGGGTCCATCTGCTCCATGTTGAAGACACCCTCTCCGCGCCAATGGCCCGTCAGCATCATCTTGGCACCGATCATTGCCGGTACGCCCGTGGTGTAGGAAATCGCCTGCGATTGCACTTCTTCAAAACATTTTTCGTGATCGCAGATGTTGTACAGGAACACGACTTTTTCCTTGCCGTCCTTGGTACCGCGCGCCAGACAGCCAATGCATGTGCGTCCTTTGGTGCGCTCACCGAGTGACGATGGATCAGGCAGAACGGCCTTGAGGAACTGCAGCGGAATGATTTCTTTGCCTTCATACATGACCGGATCGATGCGGGTCATGCCGACGTTCTCGAGCACCTTGAGATGGTTCAGATAGTTTTCCGAGAATGTCATCCAAAAGCGCGCACGTTTAATCGCCGGGAAGTGCTTGACGATAGACTCGAGCTCTTCGTGGTACATCAGGTAAATTTGCTTCGGCCCAATGCCTTCGGGAAAGTCATAGCTGCGATTGACTGACAGGGGTGCTGTCGTACGCCATTCGCCGTTCTCCCAGAATCGACCCTCTGCGGTCACTTCGCGGATATTGATCTCCGGGTTAAAGTTGGTCGCAAACGGATGACCGTGGTCGCCTGCGTTGCAATCAATGATATCGAGCTCGGTGATTTCATCGAATTCGTGCTTGTGCAGATAGGCGGTAAATACATTGGTGACGCCCGGGTCAAAGCCGCTGCCGAGCAAGGCCATCAGGCCCTTGGTCTTGAACCTGTCCTGATACGCCCACTGCCAGCTGTACTCAAAGTGCGCCTCATCTGGTGGCTCGTAATTGGCCGTGTCGAGATAATCGACACCGGTTTCGAGGCAGGCATCCATAATCGGAAGATCCTGATAGGGCAGCGCAACGTTGATGACGACGTCTGGTTTGACGCGACGAATGAGTGCGACGGTTTCTTCGACGTTGTCGGCGTTCACTTGCGCGGTTTCAATCGGTCGCGAGAGCTGTGCGGCAATCTTCTTGCACTTGTCTTCGTTACGGCTCGCGAGCACGATTTCGCTGAATACGTCCGGCACCTGAGCGCACTTGTGTGTTACCACTTGCCCAACGCCACCGGCGCCAATGATCAAGACTTTTGCCATAACCGTTTTCCTCAGTGCTCGTAGTAGGTATAACCGCGCAGACTTGCATTGAACGCATCAAGCAGCGTCTGTCGATCGGCTGGCTGAATCATGCCCTTGCGAACCGCTTTTTCGGCGGTGCGACGGAACTGCTCCAGCAGTTGGTTTGGTTGATATTCGACGTAGCTGAGTACATCACTGATGCTATCGCCGCTCATTTCGCGGACGAAATCAAAGCTCCCGTCTTCATTGACACGAATGCTAACCACGTTGGTATCACCCATCAGGTTATGCAAGTCGCCAAGGGTTTCCTGATAGGCGCCGACCAGAAATACACCGAAGTAGTAGTTCTCCGCTTCATTGAACTCGTGCACCGGCAGTGTTTTACGCAGTCCGCGCGGATCAATAAAGCGATCGATCTTACCGTCAGAATCGCAGGTGATATCCGCAATGATGGCCTGACGGGTAGGGCGTTCGTGGTGGCGATGCACCGGTATCACCGGGAATACCTGCTCGATTGCCCATACGTCGGGCAACGACTGAAACACCGAGAAGTTGCCGTAGTAGATGTCGGCCATTGATTCCTCAAGGCCCTCGAGACCAGACGGAATGCGTTTTGCCGTCTGGGTCTCGCGAACGATCGTCGCGATGATTTCGAGAAAAATGCGCTCTGCAAGCGACAGCGATCGCAACCTTATCTGGCCGCGTTTGAACATATCGCGAATTTCATCGCGATAGTAGTTGGCGTCGTTAAAGCATTCCTGAAGGTTGCGCGGGGTGATTGAGCGCAGCACCTCATAGAGATTCTTGACCTGATCGTGCTCGTCATCCGGGATGTCGTCGGGAAGCTGACCTGCCTCAAACCGAGTGGTATCGAGAATATTGAACAGCAGCACCGACGAGTAGGCTACCGTCGCGCGGCCCGACTCAGTGACGATCACCGGGTGAGGAATGTTCTCTGGGTCGAGGGTGGTCATGATTGACTCAACCACATCCGAGGTATATTCGTTCAGCGAATAATTCTTGCTGTACTCGTAGTTGGTCTGGGTTCCGTCATAGTCGACCGCAAGTCCGCCGCCGAGGTCAAGAAGACCCATCGCGGCGCCTTCCTTGACCAGATCGACATAGTATCGACAGGCTTCTAACACGCCGCTGCGTATATCTCGGATATTGGGGATCTGGGAACCAAGATGATAGTGCAGCAACTGCATGCAATCGAGCATGTCATGTTCACGCAGCGAATCCAGCAGGTGCACAATTTGGGCGGTCGTGAGGCCAAAGATGCTGCGATCGCCGCTGCTCTCATTCCAATAGCCACTGACCTTGGATGCAAGCTTGACGCGAAGTCCGAGAATCGGGCGGATCCCCAGTCGCTCGCTGCACTTCAAAATAATGGGCAATTCGGTTGGCGTCTCGATAACAAAGATCACCCGGTAGCCGATGGTGAGCGCCCGCAGCCCGAGCTCGATGAACTCCTCATCCTTATAGCCGTTACAGATGATGTGACTGGTCTCGGGGTTCAGATAGGCGAGTGCGATCAGCAACTCGGCCTTGCTTCCTGCCTCAAGACCGTGACCATAGGTCTCTCCGAAGCGTGAGATCTCCTCGATCACCTGGCATTGTTGATTAACCTTGATAGGGAATACGCCGCGATAGCTGCCCTTGTAATCCAGCTCGGCAATCGCCTTGCGAAAGCTCTCGTTGAGCAGGGAAATCTGTGAGTCGAGCAGGTTTTCTATTCGAAGCAAAACCGGCATTTGGAGGCCGCGCTGATGCATCCCGCCGATCACATCCATCATGTTGATCGACACATTGCGGCCCGAGAACGGCACATTGACAGTCACTGCGCCCGAGTTGTCCAGATCGAAGTAACCTGCACCCCAGGTTCTGATTCCGTAAAGTTCAGCCGAGTCTGCTGGATTCCAGTTACCGTTCCCGTTTTTTTTCACCCGCCAAGACCCCTTATGTTGGTGTGAGAAAGGCCGGCATACTGCGCCAAGCCCTATCGCCTATCAAGCAAGCAAACTGTTAACTTTGCATGACAGCGATGCGCTAATCTCGCCGTAATTTGTCGGATACGGCGATTGGATTAGGGCAATTGAAGATAACGATGTATGACGATACCAGAAAGGTCAGAATCGCGGTTGCCTGAATCAGGTGCGACGCTTCCTTGCCGAGCATGCCGAATCCCGCTGCAAGATAGGCGATTAACAATGAAAACTCGCTGTTCTGCCCAAGTCGCATGCCGATATCCCACGCCAGTCGTCTGTTCTCGCTGAGGCTGCCGAGCATCAGTCGGAACACAATTGGCTTGACGACCAGCATCAGCGTTGCCAGTACCAGCGTTGCGATGGCAATACTGTTCAGGACCGACAGATCAAAACCCGCGCCGAGTGATACAAAAAACAGAACCAAAAAGAAATCGCGCAGCGGCTTCAGGCTGACCGCTATGTATTGCGAGATCGGACTCGATGCAATCGAGACGCCGCCGACAAATGCGCCTATTTCTGCCGACAGGCCGAGTGCTACAGCCAGTTCGGACATGCCCAGGCACCAGCCGATCGCGAGCAGAAAAATGTATTCGTGGAAGCGATCAAAACGTTGAATCAACTTGACCATTATCCAGCGCACGAAGAGTACCGCTACGCCAATGACAACCGGCACGGCGAGGAGTGCTTTGAGTGCGTTCATGATGTTGAAGCCACCATCCACGCTGCCGGTTAGCAGGACCAGTACCAGAATCGCAATCATATCCTGCAGCAGTAGCAGACCTACCATTAACTCACCCGTGTGGCGGTGGTGAAGTACTGTCGTTGGTAGCAGCTTGATGCCAATGATGGTGCTGGAAAACATCATCGCCAGCCCGATCACAACGGCTTCGCCGCGGGCGAAGTCAAACAGCGTTGCAACCGCAAAGCCAAGTGCGGCAAACGCGATTGAACTGACCACCGCAGTCAGTGTCGATTTACGCATGGTTGCCAGCAACGCCTGTGGTTGCATGTCCAACCCGAGCAAAAACAAAAGAAATATGATGCCGACGTGCGCAATATCCTTGAGCAAGGCGATGTCGGTCACTAGTTTGAATCCGGAGGGACCAATCAGCGCGCCAAGCACGATATAGGCGATGAGCAGAGGCTGACGACTATAGAGCGCCGCGGAGGCCAGCACGGCAGCCCCCGAGAAAATGACAAAAAAAGAAAAGGTGACGCTGGCGTCTTGCATGTAACGCTGTAAGCTCCGATCGTTGTGAGAGGCGTCAGTATAACAGGGCGCTACTCAGGCGCTGTTATGCGTGGCGATGGTTCGCAGGAAATAATCTGCGTATTTCTCCAACTTACGCGCGCCGACTCCTGCAATCCGACCGAATTGCTCCCGGTTGCGTGGCGCAAGCGTGCACATCTCTTGCAGCGTGCTGTCATGAAAGATGACGTACGGAGGAACGCCTTGTTCGTCAGCAAGCTCTCTGCGCGTTTCCCGAAGCGCCTCCCACAACGCAATATCAATATGCGTTGGCAGCGCAGTACGAGTTTGACGCTTGGGCGTTTTTTTCTGATCGTCGCGACGAAGTTCGATGGATTCGTCGCCGCGCAGCACCGCTCTGCATTTATCGGTGAGCTGCAGCGCGCCGAATCGGTCGACATCCACCTCGACGAGGCCGCGCGCCACTAACTGTCTGAAAACCGATTGCCATTGGTTGTTCGCAATCGATTTGCCGAGGCCGTAGACGGAAAGCTGATGATGGCCGAATTGATGGATGCGTTCGTTGTCGGCGCCACACAGCACATCAATGAGATGGTTGACGCCGAAGCGCTGTCCGGTTCGATAAATACAGCTCAGGGCCATGCGCACGGTTTGCGTCGCGTCCCAAGTGTCGACCGGCTCCAAACAGTTATCGCAATTGCCGCAGGCTATCGTCGTTGTCTCACCAAAATAGTTCAGCAGCGCCTGCCGCCTGCAGCTGGTTATTTCGCAGAGTCCAAGCATGGCGTTCAGGCGATGATGTTCAGCACGCCGATGCGTCTCATCTGCACCTGACTGCTGCTGCATTTGCTTGAGCTTGATGACGTCCTGAAGCCCGTAGACCATCCACGCTGTGGCGGGGGCGCCATCGCGTCCCGCCCGTCCGGTTTCCTGATAGTAGGCCTCGATTGTTTTTGGCAGATCCAGGTGCGCAACGAAGCGGACGTCGGGTTTGTCGATTCCCATGCCGAACGCGATCGTTGCCACCATAATCAGGTTATCTTCGCGCAGGAAACGGGACTGGTGTTTCGCACGAACCTCCGCGGACAGACCCGCGTGATAGGGCAGCGCATTGAAGCCCTGCGTGGTTAAAAAGTCTGCAATTTCCTCGGTTTTGTTGCGTGACATGCAATACACAATGCCCGCATCGTTTTCGTGCTCGCTGCGCAGAAAGCTTAGAAGCTGTTGCCGCGGGTTGCGTTTCAGCGCAATACGATAGCGAATATTCGGCCGATCAAACCCGACCACAAACTCACGCGCCTCTTCGAGTGCAAGGCGCAGCGCAATCTCCTTGCGCGTGCGCGCATCTGCGGTTGCGGTGAGCGCAATTCTTGGCACCGACGGGAATTCTTTGTGCAGTACATCCAGCTGTAGATAGTCTGCTCTGAAGTCATGTCCCCATTGCGAGACGCAGTGTGCTTCGTCGATGGCGAACAGAGCAATGTTGGCGCGTTTTAATAGTGACCGCGTCTGCGGTCGGTTGAGCCGCTCCGGCGCGAGGTAGATCAGGTCGAGCTCGTCGTTGAGCAATGCGCTTTCTATGCTGTTTACCCGTTGTGCATCCAGCGTGGAATTGAGGTAGTCAGCTCTGATCCCGAGTTGTTTTAGTGCACCCACCTGATCGGCCATTAACGCAATCAGCGGTGAAATAACGACTCCACAGCCGCGCCGCGCCAACGCCGGGATCTGGTAGCAGAGTGATTTCCCCCCGCCGGTGGGCATCAACACCAGGGCATCACGACCGTCAATCAATGTCGCAATGATTTCATCCTGAGGTGAGCGGAAGTCCTCATAACCGAAAACAGACCTGAGTAGGTCCAGTGCTACTGCCGATGAGTCGTCCAAAACTAACGGTAGACGAGGGCAGAGCCGATGTTCCGGGTCGCCGGTTGGTAGGCGTTACGAAAATCAGTAAGCCCGGTCAGAGCGACATGCGGGTCTTTATCTGCACGCACTGCAAAACTATCGAAGCCGCAACGATACATAAACTGCAACTGATCTTGCAGCACGTCACCGATCGCTCTGAGCTCGCCGGCGTAACCAAACTGTTCGCGCAGGATACGGGCGTAGGAGTACCCACGGCCGTCGTTGAAGTCTGGAAAATTAATGGCGATCAGGGTCATGGCTTGGATGTGGTCGCGAATGATTTCAGGGTGCTCATCGCTATTCAGCCAAATTCCGACGTCGGCGGCCTCGTGGTTGAGGTCAGCCGAATGCGACAACCAAAGCGTTGCCGGGACGATAACCGGGCCCCCCGGCAGTCCATGTACGGCGTCCCAATCGGCGGTTTCTACTAAGGTCCAGTCGTCTTCCACGACCTCAAAGTTCTTAATGATCTTTGGCATAAACGGCTGTCTTGTATATGTCGATTCCGGTGCGACGGTAACACTCGAGGAAGCTTTCACCCTCGTTGCGCGCACCTAGATAGGTTTCGAGAATTTTCGCAATTACATCCGGGATTTCGTCTTGCGCAAATGAGGGACCGAGGATCGCGCCAAGGGACGCGTCGGTGCCGGCATTTCCGCCCAGAGAAATTTGATAGAACTCCTGTCCCTTTTTGTCGACACCGAGGATCCCGATCTGGCCAACATGATGATGTCCGCAGGCATTCATGCAACCCGAAATGTTCAACGCCAGATCGCCGAGATCGTAGAGATAATCGTAATCATCAAAGCGACGCTGAATGGCTTCTGCGATCGGGATCGACTTGGCATTCGCCAGCGAACAAAAATCGCCACCCGGGCAGCAAATCATGTCGTTCAGCAAGCCGATATTGGGTGTGGCAAGCCCGACTGCCTGAGCCTGCTTCCAAAGATCGTAAAGCTGGTCTTTGCGCACGTCCGCAAGTACGAGGTTCTGTTCGTGCGTGCTCCGCGCCTCACCAAACGAATACTTGTCGGCCAGATCGGCTACCGCTTCCATCTGACGGTCGGTTACGTCGCCGGGCGCAATGCCCGTGCGTTTCAGCGACAGCACGACAATCGCATAACCGGGTTGACGATGTTCGTGGACATTTCGATCCAGCCAACGGTCGAATGCTTTCTCGGCTTGCCGCTTGGCTTCGATGTCAGCCGATGCTTGTGTATCATCAATCGCGTCGTAGTCGGGAGCCGTAAAAAAGCTGTGCGCTCGCGCCAATTGATCGTCCGTAAGCGGGGGCGTGATTTTGCGGGTATGCTCCCATTCTGCCTCAACCCGTCGCGAGAACTCCTCCGGACCCAAGGCTTTGACCAGTATTTTGATTCGAGCCTTGTACTTGTTGTCACGACGGCCGTATTGGTTATAAACCCGCAAGATGGCCTCGAGGTAGCTCAAGAGATCCCGGGCGGGTAAAAATTCGCGGACGACGGAGCCGATAATGGGCGTGCGACCCAAGCCGCCGCCAACCAAGACTCGAAAACCCTGACTGCCGTCCTCATCGACCACCATGATGAGCCCGACATCGTGCACGCGAACCGCCGCGCGGTCGGCCACCGATGCGCTCACGGCGATTTTGAACTTACGCGGCAGAAACGCGAATTCAGGGTGAAAGGTTGACCATTGTCGAATCAATTCACAGTAGGGACGCGGATCGGCGACTTCGTCAGCCGCGACGCCTGCAAACGGGTCTGAGGTCGTGTTGCGAATACAGTTGCCGCTGCTTTGAACCGCATGCATCTCCACTTCAGCGAGCTCGGCAAGAATATCAGGTACCCGATCTAATGCCGGCCAGTTGTATTGCAGGTTCTGCCGAGTGCTGAAATGACCGTAGCCTTTGTCGTAATCACGGGCGATTCGAGCCATGCGTCGTAACTGGGTCGAGTTCATCAACCCGTAAGGAATCGCCACGCGCAGCATGGGTGCGAGGCGCTGGATATAAAGACCATTCTGAAGTCGAAGTGGACGGAACTCCTCTTCGCTCAGTTCTCCATTCAAAAATCGCTGAGTCTGTCCGCGAAATTGCTTGACGCGATCTTCCAGCATTTGTTGGTCAAGTTCGTCGTATTGGTACATTGTTCCGGCCAAATGAAACGATGGGCGAACCCCAAAGGGTCCCAAAACTCGGCGCGAAGGGTACCAGAACCGCTGTTTCGATGTTATAGCAAGTTGCGCTTAACTTATTCGTTTGATGAGCAAGCGCATGGTCGCTGTGTGCCAGCACATTGATTGCAGCCGACTTTGCGCAAAAAGGCGATGGTTTGAATCGCGCGCCCGGCCGCAAAGTTGATATACTTCGCGCGCCAAATATAGCCCTGTATCTGATATGGAGATGATGAAAACCATGGCGAATGAACACTCAACCGTTGATATTTCTGACGAAGAACGCGCAGCTGATGGCCGGGCTGATGCCGTGGCTGCCGTTGTATTGGTTGCGGTGATCGTCCTGACAGTGTTGTTCTGGGTCAGCGGTCAGTAATCAGACAATTTTTGCGGGAAGGCGGCGTCAGCCCGCCTTCTCCAGCACCGCATTCACAACCATAAACATCGTGATGACGAACAGCACGGTGAAGATGATGCCCCCCGCAATAAAATGACGGTAATTGCCGTGTTTGAAATCGCGCTCGCGATTCTTTGCACTCTGCACCCCAAACGCTGCCGCAATCAAACTCAGTGTAATGGCGAAGAAGCCCGGTTTTTGTTCGGTTTCGTTGGTGTTTTCAAGCGGTGCCTGAGTCACTGGCAAATTCCTTCCTAAGTGGGTGTATACGATAGATTTGGCTGAAGCCAGCGCTCCATGTCTCGCAGAGACAGCTGCTTTCGGGCAGCTATATCTTCGACCTGATCCTGCTCGATTTTGCCGATATTAAAATAACCCGCGTCCGGGTGGGCGAAATACAAACCGCTGACTGAGGCCGCCGGGGACATTGCAAAACTCTCTGTCAGCGATACCCCGATCTGCTGCTCGGCATCAAGTAGTGCGAATATTGTCGCCTTCTCGGTATGGTCAGGGCAAGCCGGATAGCCCGGGGCTGGTCGAATTCCCTGATATTTTTCTGCAATCAGCTCTTCGTTACTCAACCGTTCGTCCGCCGCATAGCCCCACAACTCCTTTCGCACCCATTGATGAAGGTGCTCGGCAAAGGCTTCGGCAAGCCGGTCCGCAAGCGCCTTGCACATAATGGCCGAATAATCATCGTGCACTGCTTCAAATGCTGCGGCGAGTTCATCGACGCCAAATCCGGTGCTGACAGCAAATGCGCCGATATAGTCATCGGGCCCATCGGTTGTCGCTATAAAATCGGCCAGAGAATAATTGGGGCGTTCGTTGGACTGGATTTGCTGTTGTCGAAGGCAGTGCAGGACAGCGGCAGTTGATGTTCTGGATTCGTCCGAGAAGACGGCGATATCGTTATCCCCAAGACGGCTGGCGGGCCAGAAACCGACCACGGCAGATGCACTGAACAGCTTTTCGTCAATGATGCGGCGAAGCAGGGTTTGGGCATCGTGCCAGAGCGAGCGAGCAGCCTCACCGACCACCTCGTCACTCAGGATTTTTGGGTACTTGCCGGCCAGATCCCAGGTGATGAAAAACGGGGTCCAATCGATACAGTCAATCAGCTTCTCGAGTGGATAGTCCTGAAATACGCGCGTACCGATAAAACTCGGCTTGGTGGGCCTCCAGTGTTCCCAGTTGAGTTTGGCCTTGCGTTCGATGGCCTCGTTGAATGGCAGCACCGTGCTTCCTGCTGCGCGTCGTGCGCTTCGCTCCCGAATACCTTGATATTCGTCCCGGCGCTCTTTGATAAAGGCGTCTTTGTGCTGGTCACTAAGAAGCTGCGAGGCCACAGTGACGGCTCTGGAGGCGTCCGGCACATAGACGGTTGCATCGCGTGAGTACGCCGGCTCTATCTTGACCGCGGTGTGGGCCTTCGAGGTGGTGGCGCCGCCGATCAGCAGCGGGATATTCATTTCCAAGCGCTGCATTTCGGACGCGATATACACCATTTCATCGAGCGAGGGCGTGATCAGACCCGATAGCCCGATAAGATCGACCTTTTCTTTTTCTGCAGTCTCCAGAATTTTCTCGGCAGGCACCATCACACCGAGGTCGATTACCTCGAAGTTGTTGCACTGCATGACCACTCCGACGATGTTTTTGCCGATGTCGTGGACATCGCCCTTTACCGTCGCCATCAGGACTTTGCCGCTGGTCCTGCGCTCTGCGCCGCTTTGATCCTGCTCCATATAAGGCAGCAGGAATGCCACAGCCTGTTTCATCACCCGCGCGCTCTTGACCACCTGCGGTAAGAACATTTTTCCTGATCCGAACAGATCGCCGACTACGTTCATCCCGCTCATCAGCGGGCCCTCTATGACCGCAAGCGGGCTACCCAGAGTGACACGAGCCTCCTCAACATCTTGCTCAATATAGGTTCCAACACCTTTTACCAAGGCGTGAGACAGACGCGCATCGACCGGTTCGCTGCGCCAGGCGAGATCTTCGCCCTGGTCGTGTTCGGTGCTCTTTCCGACATAACCTGCAGCGACTTCCAATAATCGCTCGGTCGCATCAGAGCGTTTATTGAGCACAACATCCTCTACGCGGGCGCGAAGCTCGGGTTCAATTTCGTCATAGATTGCCAGCTGGCCTGCATTGACGATGGCCATGTCCAGGCCCGCATCGATCGCGTGGTACAAAAAAACCGCGTGAATCGCTTCTCGAACCGGATTGTTACCCCGAAAGGCAAAGGAAACATTGCTCACGCCGCCGGAGACCAGCGCGCCCGGCAGGTTCTGTTTGATCCAGCGACAGCATTCGATGAAGTCAACCGCGTAGTTGTTGTGGTCATCGATGCCGGTCGCAATGGCAAAAATATTTGGATCAAAAATGATGTCAGACGGCGACATTCCGATCCGCTGCGTAAGCAGATCGTAGGAGCGTTTGCAGATCTGCTTGCGTCGCTCCAGCGACTCGGCCTGACCTTGTTCGTCGAACGCCATTACGACGATGGCCGCACCGTATAGTCGAGCCGTTCGCGCATGCTTCAGAAATAGCTCTTCGCCTTCCTTGAGACTGATCGAATTGACGATCGATTTTCCCTGAACGCACTGCAGACCCGCTTCGATGACCTCCCATTTGGATGAGTCAATCATAATGGGTACGCGCGATATGTCCGGCTCGGCTGCAAGCAAGTTCAGGAAGCGGACCATGGCGGCGCGCGAATCGAGCATGCCTTCGTCCATGTTGATATCGATTACCTGAGCACCGGCTTCAACTTGTTGCCGCGCGATATCGAGCGCCGTGTCGTACTCGCCGTCGCGAATCAGCCGCGCGAAACGTGCGGAGCCAGTGACGTTGGTTCGCTCGCCCACATTCACGAACAACGAGTCGTTATCAATAATCGTCGGTTCGAGTCCGGCGAGACGCAGTGCGGGTTTGCTTTTGCTGAACTGTCGGGGTTTTAGGTTGCGCACGCGGTCGGCGAGCGTGGCGATATGCAGAGGCGTCGTGCCGCAACAGCCGCCAATAATATTGACCATTCCATGTTGAGCAAACTCTTCCATGATGCTCGCCATTTCGTCAGCGCTTTGATCGTATTCACCAAACTCGTTCGGTAAGCCGGCATTGGGATGTGCTGAGACGGCCGTATCGGCGACTTTCGAGAGAGACTGCACATAAGGGCGCAATTGCGCTGCACCGAGCGCACAGTTAAGCCCCACGCTGATCGGGTTGGCATGAGCCACCGAGATCCAGAACGCCTCGGCGGTCTGGCCGGAGAGGGTGCGACCGCTGGCATCAGTAATGGTCCCGGATATCATCAGCGGAAGCCGGAACCCCTCGGCTTCAAAATACTCTTCACACGCATAGATGGCCGCTTTGGCGTTGAGTGTATCGAACACGGTTTCGAGCATGATGATGTCGGCTCCGCCGCGCACCAGTCCGTCGATCGCAACCAGATAGTCATCTGCCAGTTGAGTGAAGTTGAGCGCGCGAAAGCCCGGATCGCTGACGTCGGGCGACAACGACAAGGTTCGACTGGTCGGGCCGAGGACGCCGGCCACAAATCGAGGTTTGTCCGGTGTCTTGGCAGTTGCCTCATCGGCGGCCTCGCGAGCAAGTCGCGCCCCACTGAAGTTGAGCTCGTACACATGCGCTTGCAAGCCGTAATCGGCCTGAGATACCGACGATGAGTTGAAGGTATTGGTTTCGATAATATCCGAGCCTGCCTCAAGATAGGCGCGATGGATTCGGCTGATCAGCGCAGGCTGAGTCAGCGTCAACAAATCAATATTGCCCTTGAGCGAGATCTCGTGATCGGCGAAGCGCTCGCCCCTGAAGCCATCTTCGTCGAGCTTTTCGGCCTGGACCATCGTTCCCATGGCACCATCGAGCAGTAAAATGCGCTCGGAAAGGGCTTTTTGAAGTTGGTTGAGCTGACGGGTTCGGTCCATGTTTATGAATCCTGCACAAGATGATGCAGGAATATTATCAGATTGATTCATGATCAAAGCTGATTTTCACTAATCATCAGTATGAATATCGCCAATACCTGAGTAATTTAGTAGACTTTAGGCCACTTCAACTTCAGGGCCGTACACTGCATGATCACGATCACCGAGTCAGCACAGGAATATCTGGTCGGATTGCTTTCGAAGCAGGACGACGAGGTCATTGGTATCCGTGTGTTCATCAATGATCCGGGTACTCCGCGAGCGGAAACCTGCCTTGCGTATTGCCGCGAGCCGGACCTGCAGGACGCTGACCAGAAGACCGAGTTCAATGGTTTTACGGCTTGGTTTGAGGGGCGTAGTTTGCCCTTTCTTGAAGATGCGTTAGTCGATTACGCCGCAGATCGAATGGGTGGGCAGCTGACGATCAAGGCGCCGAATGCCAAGCTGCCGCGTGTATCGGATGACAGTCCGATCGAGGATCGCATCAATTATGTGCTCTATAACGAGGTCAATCCGCAATTAGCCGCTCATGGCGGTGAGGTGAGTCTGGTTGAAGTCGACCCTAAGATGGTCGCTGTTCTCAAGTTTGGCGGCGGCTGTCAGGGCTGCGGAATGGTTGATGCCACACTCAAAAATGGTGTCGAAAGCCAGCTGATGCAGCAGGTCCCCGAGTTAACAGGTGTTCGAGACGTCACCGACCACACGGACAAGGCAAACGCCTACTTCTGAGCGCCATCGCACCGCACAGTCGCCTTAACGACGGTTGGCGACTGTTTGCTTGATTTTGGTATGCATTTTCAGGATGGCTTCCCGGGTTGTGTCCCAATCGATACAACCGTCGGTCACGGACACGCCATACCTAAGCTGTGCGGGGTCATCCGGAATCGATTGATTCCCAAAGCCAATATTGCTCTCGAGCATCGCGCCAACAATCGATTGGTTACCCTCGGTAATCTGATTCGAAATATTGTCCAGCACCAACGGTTGCAGCGATGGATCCTTATTCGAATTGGCGTGACTACAATCCACCACGATCGTCCCGGATACCCCGGCTTTGGCAAGCGCCTGCTCACACATCGCGATATGCACAGAGTCGTAATTCGGCCCGTTCGACCCGCCGCGCAACACCACATGCGCGTAACGATTGCCGCGCGTTTGAATAATCGCAACCTGTCCCGATGAATCGATACCCAAAAAGCGGTGTGGGCTGGAACAGGATTTAAGCGCATTGATCGCCACATCAAAGCCGCCGTCGGTGCCATTTTTAAAACCAACGGGGGAGGATAGGCCACTTGCCATCTCCCGATGCGTTTGCGACTCGGTGGTCCGCGCTCCGATTGCAGACCAGCTGATCAGATCCTGCAGGTACTGCGGGGATATTGGGTCCAGCGCTTCAGTTGCGGTGGGCAATCCGAGTTCCGAGATATCCACAAGCAGTTTGCGGGCGATCTGCAGTCCTTCCTCTATGCGGAACGAATCATCCATCATCGGATCATTGATCAAACCCTTCCAACCAGTGGTTGTGCGCGGTTTTTCGAAATACACGCGCATGATCAGCACCAGCGTGTCTTCGACCTCGCTCGCCAATTGCTTGAGACGACTGGCGTAGTCCATCGCTGCAATCGGATCGTGGATAGAGCAGGGCCCAACAACCAGAAACAACCGGGGGTCGGTTTGGTCGATAATTTGCTCAATGGTTCGGCGTCCCTGTTCGACGGTTTGACGCGCCGCGTCGGTTACCGGGATGGCGTGTTTCAGTGCCTGCGGCGTCATCAGCGGGCTTGCCAGCTCAACGTTTAGGTCATCAATACGGGTCGCGTTCATCAAGGTTCCGAGATGGGTAAGTGAAGAAGTTCGTTTTTTGGATTGAGGCCGATGTTACATCGGCATGACCCGAAGCTCGGGATCGGGCTGACTTCTGAACCAGAGGTCGTCAAATTGCGTGATCAGGTGTTTGACCATCGGACGATCATCATCGTTGGCAAAACAGACTTTGTCGCTATCGCGGGTTATCCAGAACAGTCCGCGATCATCGACCAGCACGAAGTCTGCGACCACAGTCTCGGGCACATTCGTGAGCTTGCGTATCGGGACCGATGAGACGAGGCGACGGTGCAGCGCGCCAATGCGGTGACTACGTTTAACCAACTGCTCGGTGGACTGCAGCAGAATGCGCACCTCGCATTGGCGACCCTTGCGGGCCACCCGTGATACGGCATCAGCGAAGGCATCATTGTCGAACAGGGCGGGATCAAGATTCTGACTGAGGATGCGAATAATTCGTTCTGCACCCTCTGCGAGGCTGGCCAGTGCCATTGCCTGCTCAGCAGGGGTCTGCAGTTGCCGGCGTCCTTCGCTGCTGGGTTGCATCGACTTCAATCCTCGATAAACGCACGAATTCGTCGCGCTTGCTCTGCCGCATTGCCAATGTAACTGGCCGGTGTCATGTCGCGCAGTCGCACTTTGGCATCCTCCGGAATGTCCAGCGTATCGATAAAGCTGCGCATTCCAGCGGCATTGATGCGTTGTCCGCGGGTCAGTGCTTTGAGTTTCTCGTAGGGTTCCTCAACACCATAGCGACGCATCACCGTTTGGACCGGCTCAGCAAGGACTTCCCAGTTCGCATCCAAATCCGTGGCAAGGCGATCGGCGTCGAGTTCCAGCTTTCCAAGCCCTCTCAGGGTTGCTTCCCAAGACAGCGTCGCATGTCCGATCGCGGCGCCAATGCTGCGCAGTACGGTTGAGTCGGTCAGATCGCGCTGCCAGCGTGACACCGGCAGTTTTTCAGCGAGGTGACCAAGCATGGCGTTGGACAATCCGAGGTTGCCTTCCGAGTTTTCAAAATCGATTGGGTTCACCTTGTGCGGCATGGTCGAGGATCCTACTTCGCCCTCCTTGGTTCGCTGTTTGAAATAGCCAATCGAAATATAACTCCAGAGGTCACGATCCAGATCCAGAACAATGGAATTGAAACGCACCAGCGCAGCGAAGAATTCGGCCAGACAATCATGCGGTTCGATCTGCGTGGTGTACGGATTCCACACCAACCCCAGTCGCGCGATGAAGTCGCGGGCATTGGCTTCCCAGTCAATGTCGGGGTACGCCGACAGGTGGGCATTATAGTTACCCACTGCGCCATTGATCTTGCCAAGCAGCTCTACCTCGGCAAGCTGTTTGCGCTGGCGATGCAATCGGAAAACCACATTGGCAATTTCCTTGCCCATGGTGGACGGGCTGGCAGCCTGGCCGTGGGTTCGCGACAGAAGCGGCACATCTGCGTACTGTTCGGCCATGCCCGCAAGGGTGTCGATCAGCGTATCCATAATTGGCAGCAACACGTGCCGGCGACCCTCGCTTAGCATCAATGCGTAGCTCAGGTTGTTTATATCCTCGGATGTGCAGGCAAAGTGGACAAACTCAAGCGCTTCTGCGCAGCCGGGAATCGCCCCTATTTTTTCCTTCAGAAAATACTCGACCGCCTTGACGTCGTGATTCGTGGTTCGTTCGATTTCCTTAACGCGCTGAGCGTCTGCTTCTGAGAAATTGTCGAGCAGCGCATTCAGGGCCGCTTTGGCCTGCTCATTCAGCGCCGGACACTCGTCGATTTGTGGATGCGCGGCGAGTTGTTCAAGCCAGCGCACCTCAACGGTAACACGCTGACGAATCAGTCCGAATTCGCTGAAGATCGGGCGAAGAACAGTGCTTTTGGGGCCATAGCGTCCATCAAGAGGGGAAACGGCAGTCAGTTCGGAGAGTTGCATCAGGTAAAGGTCCGATTTAAACGTTGAAACAAGACGATATCATCGTCCATCGAGTAATGTGTCGCAGGCGGCGGCAATGCGCTTGCGATTGAGTAAAAAACGCAGGCGACTGCCACCAACATATCGCCACAGCATCGCTGCGCGCACGCCCGCGAACAACAGGGTGCGCACGCGGTCTGCGGTTCGTGCGTTCTGGAGGTGTTCGGCACTGCCCGACACTTGGATTCTATAGCGATACTGGCTCAAGGTGTCCTGATAAATCGAGGAGACGCTGGCTGCGATATTGTCAAAATCGGCGTCGAAGTATTCGATCTTGTGCGATGTGTGGTCAAGCCGGTTGCGGATAATTTCAAGCTTGTCCTTGTCGCGGCCCAATTTATCGCTCAAGTACAACATGCTCATGGCATAGCCCATCACTTGCTTGGCGCTCCCTGTCGACCCCTGCCGACACAGATCCCGGAGTCGGGCAAGGCCTCTATGCAGGCCATCGGTACCTCCAAACACATCGCCGATATGCTCCCACTCAAACTGAAAAAGCGCTGAACAAAGCGCTTCCATTTCGCCGGTGGGAGCGGCGCCGGTGCGGGCAAGCTGGTCAACAATCATCGCTGACTCGAGCACCGCGGCAAGCGCGATCGCCTGGCTTTCCCAATCTGTTTTTGTGCTCATGCGATGCGCTCTTCTATTACCGCGCCGCCCAGGCAATCATCGCCGTCGTAGAATACGGCGTACTGCCCCGGCGAAACCGCTCGCTGCGGTTCATCGAAGGTCACCAGCAGTTCACCACTATCGGCCGGATGAACGGTGCATCCCTGATCTTTTTGGCGGTATCGTATCTTGACGCCAAATCGCGTGCCTTCTGCTAACGCGGTCGGGTTGATCCAGTGCGGGATTGCGCAGCGCATGGCGCGACTGAACAGAGCAGGGTGATTCGCCCCCTGCGCGACGATCAGCACATTGTGTTCGAGGTCCTTGTCAACCACGTACCAGGGTGCCTCGTCGTGTCCGGACACGCCACCAATGCCAAGACCCTGGCGTTGGCCGAAGGTGTAATACATCAAGCCGTGGTGCGTTCCCAACAGCTCGCCGTCAACGCTTCGGATCTCGCCGGGCTTGGCCGGCAGATAGCGTTTGAGAAAATCTGCGAAGCGCCGTTCCCCAATAAAACAAATGCCGGTGCTGTCTTTCTTGGCGTGCACCGGAAGCTCCGCTTTACGCGCGAGCTCCCGAACCTCGGATTTCTCCATGGTGCCGAGCGGAAACAAACAGGTAGCGAGCTGCTCGCCCGGAACCGCGTGTAAAAAATAACTTTGGTCTTTGGCTGGATCGAGCCCTTTAAGCAGTCGGGTGCCCTCGCGACGGGCATAGTGGCCGGTTGCAATCAGCTCGGCGCCGAGCATCCGCGCGTAATCGACAAAGACTTTGAATTTGATTTCACGGTTGCACAGGATGTCCGGGTTTGGCGTGCGCCCGGCGCTATACTCCGCCAGAAAATGCTCGAAGACGTTATCCCAATACTCGGCGGCAAAATTAGCGGTATGTAAACGAATGTCGAG
>Ga0181576_10000537_pt1 | contig 28271 bp, 24 predicted proteins | sample 101ome_22_FD_132464 | JGI IMG/M metagenome (GOLD analysis project Ga0181576, IMG submission 132464) | Coastal salt marsh microbial communities from the Groves Creek Marsh, Skidaway Island, Georgia - 101412BT metaG (megahit assembly) | ecosystem: Environmental > Aquatic > Marine > Intertidal... | reverse complement strand
GGTCGATGAACATGGAGCGCATGGCATCCGCTTCGGCGAGTTTGCGGATGGGCGCGGCGCTCAGGCGACTTTGTCTGTGAAGTGTCTCCACGTCCGGAAAGGGGGATGTGCGGGTGGAGAGCAGTTGGTCTGCACTGTCTTTGCGAAATCCGGTAATTTGGCGAAAGCCGAGGCGCAATGCGTAGGTGGGTGATACCGTTTCTGATCCATGTGAACCGGTGCTGCGTTCACCGCGCAGGGAAGCGGGTTCGAGTGTGCTGTCCCACTGCGAAAAATTGACATCGACAGGCCGGACCTCGACGCCATGTGCGCGTGCATCGCGGACCAGTTGTGCGGGGGCATAAAAGCCCATCGGCTGGGAGTTGAGCAAGGCACATGTGAAGGCGGCTGGGTAATGACATTTCAGCCAACTGGAAACGTAGACCAGATGTGCAAAGCTTGCGGCATGGCTTTCGGGGAAGCCGTATTCTCCGAAACCTTTGATCTGATTGAAGCATCGTGTGGCGAAATCTTCCTCGTAACCGCGTGCTGTCATGCGTGTGACCATTTTTTCCTCTAGGCGGCCAATTGTACCTTTGGAGCGAAAGGTCGCCATTGCCTTGCGTAATTCATTGGCTTCTGCGGGGGAGAATTGCGCGGCATCAATCGCGATTTTCATCGCTTGTTCCTGAAAGATCGGAACGCCGAGTGTGCGGCTGAGAATGTTTTTAAGCTCTGCTGGGTCATTAGGCGGAGTGGGCGATGGGTATTCGACGGCCTCTTCTCCGTTTCGGCGGCGTAGGTATGGATGCACCATATCCCCCTGAATGGGGCCGGGGCGTACAATGGCGACTTCGATGACCAGATCGTAGAATTCGCGCGGCCTGAGACGGGGAAGCATATTGATCTGCGCGCGGCTTTCTACTTGGAACACGCCGATACTGTCGCCGCGGCAGAGCATTTCGTAAACGCGGGCGTCGTCTTGAGGCACGCTGGCGAGTGTGTACCGGCGACCATAATGGGCGTCGATCAGATCGAAACATTTGCGGATGCAGGTGAGCATTCCCAAGGCGAGGATATCGACCTTCAAAATGCCGAGGGCGTCGATATCGTCCTTGTCCCATTCGATGAAGGATCGATCGGCCATCGCGCCGTTGCCGATGGGGACAGTTTCGCTCAGGCGGCGTTCGGTCAGGATGAAGCCGCCGACATGCTGCCCAAGCTGGCGCGGCATGCCGATAAGTTGGCGGGCGATATGGAGAACCTTGCGGAGGTGTGGATCATGCAGATTGACGCCGGCTTCTTTGGCTTGGTCGTTGTCGAGGTCGCTTTCCCAACTACCCCAGACTGTTTTGGCCAGCGCGCTTGTGACATCCTCCGACAGACCCATCACCTTGCCCACTTCGCGGATGGCGGAGCGTGGGCGATAATGGATCACGGTTGCGCAAAGGCCAGCGCGATCCCGTCCGTATTTCTGGTAAATGTGTTGGATGACCTCTTCGCGGCGCTCATGTTCGAAATCGACATCAATGTCCGGGGGTTCTTTGCGTTCTTCGCTGATGAAGCGTTCGAACAACAACTGATGTTTTGCAGGGTCGACGGATGTAATGCCCAAGACGTAACAGACGGCCGAGTTTGCGGCAGAACCACGACCCTGACAAAGGATTGGTGGGGTGCAATCCTCTCGCGCAAAGCGGATGATATCGTGAATTGTAAGGAAATATTGGGCGATATTGAGCTTTTCGATCATGGAAAGCTCTTTTTTCAGGGTATTTTGTGTCTCCGTCGGGATGCCGTCAGGGTAGCGGGTTTCGGCGCCGGACCATGTGAGCTGTTCAAGGCGGGTTTGCGGGGTCATGCCTTCCGGCACCACTTCACGGGGGTATTCGTAGGCTAGTTCGCGGAGGTCAAAGCGACATTGATCCGCAACGATGCGGGTTGCCCTGATCGCGTGCGGCCATTCAGCGAAGAGCCTTTGCATTTCTGCGGGTGCTTTAAGATGACGTTCCGCATTGGGGAGAAGGAGGCGCCCCGCATCTGCGAGGTGCGCCTTTTCGCGGATACAGGTCATCACATCCTGTAAAGGGCGTCGGTCCGGTGCATGATAGAGAACGTCATTTGTCGCGAGGATTGAAAGCCCGTTTTGTGTGGCTAGCTGATCCAACCTGTTTATGCGGGCGCGATCATTGCCTTGATAGTGCCAGCACGCGGCAATGTATGCCAGTTGTGGCAGGGTGGCGCAGAGGCTGGGCAGGGTGCGCTCCAGACCGGTGAGGGAAACCTCAGGGATGAGGATCAGGATGCTGCCTTCGGAATGTGCGGCGAGCGCATCAAGCGTGAGATCGCATTCCCCTTTTGATTGCCAGCTGCCGTCTGGCCGGTATCGGCGCCCTTTCGAGATCAGGTGGGACAGGTGGCCATAGGCATCGCGATTGGTTGGGTAGGCCAGAAATACCTCTCCGGATATCAGCTTTATCCGTGTGCCGATGATCGGCCGGAGAGAGAGGTTTTGTGCGGCGGTGTGAAAGCGGACAACCCCCGCGAAGCTGTTGAGATCGGCAATTCCCAGCGCGTCATATCCGAGTTCATTTGCTGTATGGGTCAATTCATCGGCTTCGGAAGCGCCACGCAGGAAGGAGAAACAGCTTGCCAGCCCAAGTTCGACAAATGGAGCACGCGCGTTGGGTGCGGATTTATAACCTTCCGGTAAGGATGTGCGCGGTTTGTGAGTGAGGTTCTCTGGCATTCACAATGCTCCTGCCGCACAAATGCAGATGGTTAGAAAAACGCATGCGGTATTGGTGATTATTGGTTTCTTTTTTGGGGTCATGCGAAAACACCATGCAAAAACCATGATGGTTCACCGCCACGCCCATCGCCATGCAGTCCATTGCGATAAATCCAAAGGCGGCGGCCTGTTTCGGTTTCGATATGGTAATAATCACGCAAGCGGGTTCCGGGACGGTCATGCCACCATTCAGGGGCGACCCTTTCCGGCCCTGCAAAACGGATGACGCGATGCGTCACGCGGCGCCAGATGAATTTTGCTGGCGGACCTTCCGGCACTGCGTAAAGCACACGAATTTCTTCTGGCGGGGCGAAAATGCGTATCGGGCGGCGCTGTGTCGATGGAAGGGGGGAAGCATATCGCTGTGGTGCTGGGTGCCAATTGGCGGCGCGCTCGGGAATGTGACTGCCGGACAGGGCAACGCGCTGAAGTTTGTTTGGGCCGAAACGGGCGGCAAGGCGGTCAATTAATCGGGCGAGTTCGGTGCCGTCATCGGGATTTCCATCCAGACGTGTTTGCACGATGTCGAGATTTTCAGTGCTCTCGGCGGTTAGCGTGAGAACATCAAAGCCAAAACCTGGATCTATATGGTCAAGCTTGCCAAGGAGAAGGCTGTGCAGGTGTTCAGGATTGTTGCTGGGTTGTGCCGTGGTCAAGAAGCTGGTCGCGACCATGCCGTCCGTGCGGTATGCGGATAAGCGCAGGCGCCGTACCCCATGCTGAGATCGCGCCAGTTGTACACATAACTTTTGGCAAAGATCGGGAAGGTAGGGCGCTGGATCCAGTGCCGGCTCTGTGAGATTTTCCGTGGTAACGAAACGTATCGGATCGGCTTGTGCGTTGAGTGGATCTGCCTGCCTCCCAAGGGTGAGATCGAGGCGGTGTAGCGGCGTGTCTGAAGGATCGGCATGATCGCGAAACCGCCGCGCGAGCGCAATGCGCGGTACATCCGCCAGCGCTCCAATCGTTTTCAGCCCGAGGCGTTGAAGCGTCGTGACCGTTTTGGGCGATAGGCGTAGTGCCGCGACGGGGAGAGGGGCCAGCATCCGCATAAGGTTGGCGGAAGTGGCGATGCTGCGGACTGGGCCGTAATGTGCCAAGGCCCATGCCGCGCCGGGTGTTGGTGCTAAAGCGAGCTGGGTTTGGAAGCCGATTTTGGAAAAGCGTTCTTCGACATTCCTGAGGAGCCTGTCCTCTCCGCCATGTAGGTGTGCCACGCCTGAGGTGTCGCAAAAGAGGCCATCGGGTGCGTCTGCAACGCTCCACGGCCCCCATTGACGGCTCCAGAATGTTAGGTTTTCCAATAGTTTTTCATCGCCAACGGTATCGGCATATTCGACCTTCAGCTCGGGGCAGAGTGCGCGCATATCGACGATGCGCGCATGGCGACGAACACCCGCTATTGCCGCCGCACGATTTGTCGCGTGGACGACGGGGCCATGGGCGGTATCGACGGCCAACGCGACGGGCAACTCTTCAGGCAGAGTGCTTGCGTGTCTTGCGCACCATATCTGCCACCTTTCGATCGCAAATTCCGGGAGGTGAACGGCGAGTATTCTGCGTTCTTTAATGGAGTGTGGTGCGGTTTGGCGGCTTAGGCGCTGGGCGAGATCCGGCAGCTGGTCCTCGCGCTTCACTTTGGGTTCTCCTATGGTTTCAGTTTTTACAGAGCATTGATCGCAAGCTGATGTGTGTTGTGTTCGGTGGCGTATTGGAGGTGCAGGCGGCCTTGCTCTACACTGGCGACCCATTCTCCTGTCGGACGCCAGCGCGCCCGAAATAAGTGTGCCTTCCAGATTTCAGCGCCCGGGGCGCGCATGTCATATGGGTGGCGGTGACTTGGGAGAGAGGATAAGCGCCAACGCTCGCGGGCTGCGCTGAGATCTGCCTCGGCTGCATGTCGCAAGAACCAGATCGGAACTCTTGATGCTTCGGCGCGTAAGGCGAGACGTTTGGTTGCTGTGAAGTCCACAACGTTGGGATTGCCCCAGATTTCCGTGATGACAGCACCGAGAGAGTGGCATCTCAGGCCTTCTTCGGCGGCACATAGCGCATCTTTTGGGCGTGATATTTCCAAATATAGAATGTCGTTGTCTTTATATGGAAGGCCTTGAAAATAAGGCTGACCGCATTCGCGCCTGCTTAAGTGATCTTGTATCCAGAGGACCGGTTTTGTGATGTGGCCGAGGCTGGCCAGGGTAAAGCCGGTTGCGGCGCCGTCTGTCGGGGCGCTGGAAAAGACCTCTATCAAGGTTGCAGGTTGTGATTGCGTAGGTGTTTCCAGCCGCCGTGAGCGGGTGCGCAGAGTGTCCAGCTTTGTTTTGAGGGGCGGTGGTGCGCTTTTCAATAGAATCTCCATGTTCTCTTTTTGTTCTATATTTTTGAAGGATGCGCGTCAAATATCTGAAGGGGTGGAAAGGGGTTTTCGCTTGGATAGGGAGGGCTTATCACTACGGTGATCGCAGGCCTACACGAGGGGGAGCGAATGGATATTGATCAGGCGCGCACGGAGGCGCGCAGACTCTTTATGGCCGGCGTCGCTGCCGCTGACCCATACCAAGCGGTTATCACCGAGCTGGAAAGGCGAGCGGTTCAACCGAGCTTGATTATCGCAATTGGCAAGGCAGCACGCCGCATGGCGGAGGCGACGCTTTCGGTGCATCCAGGTGTGCAAACCATTGTTGTGACCAATTACGAAAACGCCGAGCCACTTGCCGGTGCGACGGTTCTGCCTGCTGGTCATCCTGTGCCTGATGCGAAAGGCGAATATGCTGCGCACACGGTAATTGAAGCACTTGAGCATGTCAGCGACGAACAGGAGGTTCTCGTCTTGGTGTCCGGCGGCGGATCGGCACTTTTACCCGCGCCGGTGGCGGGGGTGACGCTTGCTGAAAAGGCTGAGGTGAATCGCCTTCTTCTCGCCTCTGGCGCTGATATCGGACAGATGAATCTGATCCGGCAACAAATATCACGTTTGAAAGGTGGTGGGTTGGTGCGCCTTGCATCGCCAGCCAAAGTGACTGCCTTGATTCTGTCCGATGTTATCGGGGATGATCTCTCGGTCATCGCGAGCGGCCCTACCGTGCCGCCTATTTCGAACCCGTTGGGGGCCAGAAAACTTCTCGAAAGTTTCGATCTTTGGGAAAGGGTCCCTGAATCTGTGCGGCGCTACTTGGAAACCGCACCAGATCCTGATCCTGTTCCTGTCGCTGTAAACCAGTTGATCGGGTCGAATGGCAAGAGCGTCGAGGCCATGTTAGAGGCCGCAGGGGGGAATGCTGTTCGTATCTCCGCGCCAATTGAAGGCGATGTCGAAGATGCGGCGCGCTATGTTTGCGATCAAGCGGAGCGGGGCATTACGCTTTGGGGCGGTGAAACCACAGTCAAACTTCGAGGAAACGGGAAAGGCGGCCGCAACCAGGAGATGGCTTTATGGATCGCCTTGGAAGCACAGCGGCGCGGCTGGAGCGGGAATTGGGTTTGCCTGCAAGCTGGAACGGACGGGCGGGATGGCCCTACTGATGCAGCCGGAGCGCTGGTGGATGGTGGGACGCTCACACGAATCCAGATGTCCGGACAGGATATTCACAGCCTTCTTCGGTGCAACGACAGCTATGAGGCACTGTGGCATGCGGGTGATTTGCTGATTACCGGACCTACGGGAACGAATGTGGCCGACCTTGGTGTGCTTTTCCGGTTTGATCCCTAACCGACTACATAGAAAAACTCGTCCCGCAGCCACAGGAAGATGTTGCGTTCGGGTTGTCGATCACGAACCTCGCGCCGATCAGCTCGTCAGAGAAATCAATGGTAGCAGAAGCGAGAAACGGTAGGGAAACGCTGTCCACGACAACTTTTTCTCCATTGCCGCTCTCTAGAACAATGTCATCATCTGTCGGTGCGTCCAGCACGATATCGTATTGAAAGCCCGAGCAACCGCCGCCTTCAACGGCAATGCGGAGAGCCTTTCCATCGGCGGAGGCTCCTATTTCAGCAAGTCTGGCAAATGCGCGCTCAGTAACTTTTGGTGGCAGATTTAGCATATTCCGACCTATCGGTTTGCGTCTGCTTCGAATATAGAGGCCCTGTCTTTCAACAACAAGTCAAAGCAAGTAACGGAGAGCTGATGCTGGCCAAGTATGCAACGGATCCGAAAACTTCGCGCGGACGACTTTATGCGGAAGAGGAGAGCGCATTTCGCTCTCCGTTCCAGCGGGATCGTGATCGGATTATCCATTCGAGCGCTTTTCGACGTCTCAAGCATAAAACCCAAGTTTTTGTTGAGCATGAAGGCGACTATTTCCGGACGCGGCTCACGCACTCGATTGAGGTTGCGCAAGTCGCGCGAACGATATCGGCGGCACTCGGTTTGAATGTTGAACTCACCGAAGCGGTCGCCCTCGCGCATGATTTGGGGCATCCGCCCTTCGGACATACGGGCGAGGATGCTTTGGATGCGTTGATGCAGCCATATGGGGGCTTTGATCACAACGCGCAGGCGATCCATATCGTCACTTCGCTTGAGCGGCACTATGCTGAGTGGGACGGGTTGAACCTGACTTGGGAGACGCTTGAGGGCATTGCCAAACACAATGGACCTGTTGATGAGCCATATCCCTACGCACTCGCGGCATATAACGAGAAACATGATCTTGAATTGGGCACTCACGCTAGCGCGGAGGCACAGGTCGCCGCTTTGGCCGACGATATCGCCTACAATAATCATGACCTTCATGATGGCCTTCGTGCGGAATTGTTCTCCACGGATGAATTAGCTGAGCTTCCGGTGCTGAGAGAGTGCTTTGCCAAGGTTGACCGTAAATACCCCGGACTGAATATTTATCGTCGGCGCCACGAGGCCCTGCGGAGGTTTTTTGGTATTCTGGTCGAGGATGTCATTCAGGTCGCTGGGCGAAATCTGAAAGAGCTGGATCCTCAGAGTGTTGCTGATGTTCGTGGAGCGGGACGAATGGTTGTACGCTTCACGCCTGCACTTTGGGGCGATCTGAAAGTCATACGAAACTTCCTTTTCCATCGGATGTATCGTGCGCCAGGCGTCGTTGAGATGCGGCGACATGTGACAGCCGCTGTAAAGGAGCTTTTCCCGCTTTTTATGGCGCACCCTGAAAACCTGCCCAAGCAGTGGCGAAAGGATGTCTCCGAGGTGCGTTCCGAAGAACAACTGGCGCGTCTCGTTGCCGACTATATCAGCGGCATGACGGACCGCTTTGCGATCCAAGAACATGCGAGACTGACCGGCTCTGATATCATCGAGCGCACGCGGGTCACCAATTGAATCAAAATTCATGGGGCGGGGGGCGTTTGGGCGTCGTTGACCTCTTGGAATGCCGTGCTAAACGGACAGAAACGCCAGAAAGAAAAGATGATGAACCTATTCGCAGAAATCAGACGGTTGGTAATTGAAAGCCTCGAAAGTCTTGTCGCTGATGGTGCCTTGCCATCAGGGCTCGACTTTTCGGCAATTGCGGTGGAGCCGCCGCGCGACCCGCTGCATGGCGACATGGCGACCAATGCTGCGATGGTTCTTGCAAAGCCAGCAGGCAAGAAGCCGCGCGATATCGCAGAGGATCTGGCTGCGAAATTGCGGGCTAATGATCGTGTGGACACAGCTGACGTTGCCGGCCCGGGATTTTTGAATCTGCGGCTGAATGATCAGGTTTGGCAGGCGTTGGTCAAAGATGTTTTGACGAACAAGGATTATGGTCGGTCGATGCTGGGAGGTGGCCAGAAGGTTAACGTCGAATATGTTAGCGCAAACCCAACAGGGCCACTCCATGTCGGCCATACACGGGGTGCAGTATTCGGGGATGCTTTGGCGAGCCTTCTCGATTTTGCTGGCTATGACGTGACGCGCGAATATTACATCAACGATGGTGGCGCGCAGGTCGATGTCTTGGCGCGCTCTGTATATCTGAGATACCTCGAGGCGCATGGGCAGGATGTCGCGTTTGAAGACGGAACCTATCCCGGAGACTACCTCGTGCCCGTTGGGGAAGCCCTGAAAGAAAAAGTTGGGGACGCTTTTGTCGGGCAACCTGAGAGTGTCTGGCTCGCTGAAGTGAGGGAATTCGCGACCGAAGCTATGATGGATCTGATCCGCGACGACCTGAATTCGCTGGGCGTCAAGATGGACACATTCTTCTCGGAGAAATCGCTCTATGGAACCGGGCGTATCGAAAGTGCTCTCACCGCGTTGGAGGAGAAGGGTCTGATTTACAAGGGCGTACTTGAGCCTCCGAAGGGGAAGGTTCCCGAGGATTGGGAGCCGCGCGAGCAGACGCTTTTTAAATCGACCGAGCATGGAGACGACGTTGATCGTGCCGTGATGAAATCGGATGGTAGTTGGACCTATTTCGCTCCAGATATTGCGTATCACTACGATAAAGTCACACGCGGCTTTGACCAACTGATCGATGTGTTCGGTGCGGACCACGGTGGCTATGTGAAACGCATGAAGGCCGCAGTGAGCGCGCTTTCCGATGCCAGGGTTCCGTTGGATATAAAATTGTGCCAGCTCGTGAAGCTTTGGAAGAATGGCGCGCCGTTCAAAATGTCAAAGCGGGCAGGGAATTTCGTCACTTTGCGTGACGTCGTTGATCAAGTTGGCCCTGATGTAACGCGGTTTCATATGCTTACCCGTAAGAATGACGCACCGCTGGATTTCGATTTCGACAAAGTGCTCGAGCAGTCCAAGGATAATCCGGTCTTCTATGTGCAGTATGCCCACGCGCGGGTTTGTTCGGTTCTCCGAAAGGCGAGTGAAGAGGCTATCCCTGTATCCGATACCGATCTGAGTACGTCGGATCTCTCAAAGCTGGCACATGATGCTGAATTGGCCGTAGCCAAGAAGTTGGCCGAGTGGCCGAGGCTTGTGGAGATTGCGGCAAAAGGCCATGAGCCGCACCGGATTGCATTCTACCTTTATGAATTGGCCTCCGAGTTCCATGGCTTGTGGAATAGAGGCAATGATGACGCTTCGCTGCGTTTCTTGCAGGTTGATGATATTGCATCGTCCCAGTCAAAAATTGCGCTGATTCGTTCCGTAGCCGTTGTTATTTCTTGCGGTCTTGCTATTCTGGGAGTCAAGCCGGTTACAGAGATGCGGTAAACGCACGGTGCCGGCCTGAGCATGAGGCAAAAAATCCCCGCATAAGTGCGGGTGTATGAGGCAGGTATGGCAAGCGTTAACTACGAGGCGGATTTTGTCGCCCCCAGTGCGATTCGTACGACATCTTTGATGAACCTTTCTGCGGCAGCGGCGTCCTTTGCGCTGATCGTCGGTCTTGGGTTTTGGGGCTATGAGTTGGTGGTACGGGATGTTTCGGGAATTCCGGTAGTCAAAGCTGCGGAAGGTCCGCTGCGGATCATGCCGACAAATCCCGGTGGCGACGTTTCGGAAAATACTGGTCTTGCGGTGAACCATATCTCGGCGCAGGGGGAAGCAGCGCCGGCTCCTGATGCGCTTCTCCTGGCCCCGCAGGGGGAGATCATTGAGCCTGGTGATCTAGTTGCGCCGGAATTGGCTTTGGTGCCTGATGAGCCCATTGAGGCAGTATTGTTTTCATCAGAGAGCGAAACGTTCGAAGGTGATTTGACGGACATTCAATCGGTGTCATTGACAGAGTCCGACCGAGACGCCGCAGTTTTGAACGCCAATGTTGATGACGCTCAAATCCTTGCGTTGGTAGAGAAAATCACTTTGGACAGTTCAGCGGAGGCGGGTTCAGCCGTTTCGATGGATCAGGCTACACCTTCTGACATACTCCCTGCATCGGTCCCTGGGCTTAACCGGACGATAAGGCCGCGCGCGCGACCCGAAACGCTTTTGGCTTCATTGGAGGTGAGGGGAGATCTAGTATCTTCTCCAGTCGCGATATCTGAAGTTCCTCAATCGCTGGTGCACCAAGGGGCATTGCCGGTTGGTACAAATCTGATTCAGCTTGGGGCATTTAGCACCCCCGAAATAGCCGCAGATGAATGGCAGCGATTGAGCCAGCTCTTCCCTGCATATCTAGATGGAAAAACGCGCGTAATCCTTGAGGCGACAAGCGGCGGAGTATCGTTCTACAGGCTGCGTGCTATGGGGTTCTCAGGCGCTGATGAGGCGCGGCGGTTGTGCTCGACCTTCCTAACGCAGAACGTGGAGTGCACTCCGGTATCTGTCCGGTAGCGCTTTGCTTCATTGACATTCGATTAGAAGCTGCGGACGATCATGCGTCCGCGCTAAATCTGTGGCGGTGGGGTGTTCGACCGGAAGACAGAGGCATATTTGGCTGAAGAATTCGCAGAAGATCAAATGAGTGTCGCCGAGCGCCTGGCTGCGGAGTCACTTATTGTAGATGTGGGGGCGTTTGAGGGCCCGCTTGATCTTCTTTTGACACTCAGCCGCACGCAAAAGGTCGATCTCCGTCAAATTTCGATATTGGCCTTGGCGGAACAATATCTTGCTTTCGTGGAACGTGCCAAGCAATTGCGGCTGGAACTGGCCGCAGATTATCTGGTTATGGCTGCTTGGTTGGCATTCCTTAAATCACGCCTTCTGCTTCCTCCCGATCCGACCGAAGAGGGGCCGAGCGGTGAAGAACTTGCGGCGCATCTGGCGTTTCAATTGGAACGGTTGCAAGCCATGCGTGAGGCCGCAGCGAAACTCCTCGCGCGGGATCAGCTTGGGCGGGACTTTTTCTCAAGGGGAATTACCGAGGACGTTGCCCGCGTTAAGCGCGTGACTTACACCGCCACGTTGCTGGATCTGATGCAAGGGTATGCGCGTATCCGCACGAAGGATGAATTCCGGCCATATGTAATGGATCGTGATGCGATAATGACGATGGAACAGGCGCTGGACAGGATGCGAAAGCTGATTGGCTTTGCGGGAGATTGGACCGATATTTCGACCTATCTTCCGGATGGATGGGGCGCCGAGCCAAGGCGGCGGAGATCGGCCACCGCAGCGAATTTCGCCGCTTCTTTGGAACTGGCCAAAGAAGGGAAGATCGAAATTCGACAGGGAGAAATCTTTGCGCCAATTCAAATCCGAAGAAAGAAAGATTGAGATGTCTGACGAGAAGTCGCCGGAGAGAGATAGCCTTTTCGAGGCCCCGCCAATGGGTGAACAAGAGCGCATGGTGGAAGCAATTCTATTTGCCACTGCAGAGCCGGTAACGGTTCGGGAAATAGAGAGCCGTATGCCCCACGGTTGCGACCCTGCCGAGGCGCTTGTTCATTTGCGGAAACGATACGAGGGTCGCGGCATTTCCTTGATGAAGATTGGTGATTCATGGGCGTTCAGAACAGCCGCGGATCTTGGTTTTTTGATGCAAAAGGAAACGGTTGAAACGCGAAAGTTAAGCCGTGCTGCCATCGAAACGCTTGCAATCATCGCCTATCATCAACCTGTGACCCGCGCCGAGATTGAGGAAATCAGGGGCGTTTCAGTAAGCCGTGGCACGGTAGATCAACTACTCGAAATGGACTGGATAAAATTCGGGCGGCGGAAAATGACCCCTGGGCGCCCGGTTACTTTCGTTGTGACACAGGGGTTTCTTGATCATTTCGGACTGGAAAGTGCCCGCGACCTACCTGGTTTGAAGGAACTCCGCGCCGCAGGGCTGCTGGAAAGCAGACCGTCTCCAATTAGCACGTCAACCGAAGATGACGAAGACGCTGAAATTGATCACCAAAGCGAACTGTTCGAAGATTAGAATGCAGTTTCCGCAGTCTTGAAGTGTTTGGAAAGCTTGAGGCCTTGCCCTTGGTAGTTCGACGCTATCTCGCGTCCGTAAAGCTGTTCCGGCACGTCCGACATGCGTTCGTAGACAAGACGTCCGACGGTTTGGCCATGCTCGAGCACGAAGGGTGCTTCGTGGCAACGCACTTCTAGGACGCCACGGGAGCCAGCGCCTCCTGCGGAATGGTGGCCAAATCCTGGGTCGAAAAAGCCAGCGTAGTGGACGCGGAATTCACCGACCATTGCAAGGTAGGGGGCCATTTCGGCTGCGAATTCTGGAGGTATGGTGACCGCTTCACGGCTGACAAGAATGTAAAACGCGCCCGGGTCGAGAATGACGCGCCCTTCCTTTGAAAAGACAGGTTCCCAGAATTCGGCAGGGTCATAGTGGTCGATCAGATCAAGGTCGATTACGCCGGTATGGGGCTTCGCCCTGTAACCGACGAGCGTTCCGTTTTTAGGGGATAGATCGACGGAAAAGCCCAAGCCTTCGTTGATGATAGGCGCACAATCGACTAGCGGGACTTCGGAATGCAGTTCTTGCAGTTCGCTATCTGAAAGCACGGTCTGACCGTCTCTGAATCGTATCTGGTTCAAGCGCATGCCCGGGCGCACCAGGACGCTGAAGGAGCGCGGGCAGATTTCCGCGTAGAGGGGGCCTTTGTAGCCCGGCGCAATTCGGTCAAACTCGACTCCGCCGTCTGTGATGGTTCTGGTCAGAAGGTCCAGCCGACCAGTCGAGCTTTTCGCGTTTGCAACAGCTTGAATGTGATTGGGCAGGTCAAGTTCTTCCATCAATGGAACGACGTAAACGCAACCCTTTTCCAAAACAGCGCCGCCCTCTAGGTCGACGCGATGCATTTCAAACTCTGCGATCCGTTCGGATACACTTGCATCTTCTCCAGCCAAAAATGAGGCCCTGACGCGGTAGGCAATCTTTCCGAGGCGAAGGTCCAAACTGGCGGGCTGAATTTGTTCGGGAATGACCGCAGGCGCGCCAGAGATGACCCCAGATGAGATCATTTCCTTGATGTGTTGGCTTGGTAGAACACCCGTCATCTGCGATCCCCTTGGCTTTACAAAAACGCCCGCGCCGCAGGGAGCGGGCGGGCGATTTTTTGGTCGGGCTAGCAGGACTTGAACCTGCGACCTTCCGTCCCCCAGACGGACGCGCTACCAGGCTGCGCTATAGCCCGACTGCGGGTGTAAATACTGATTTGAGTGGCGAGAGCAAGGCTGAAAGTACCGCATTTTACTAACTGGCTCATCATCATCCGGCATTTCAACATCTAGACGCCGTCGCTGATGCGTTTCTTGATTGAGGACAGTCGGCTGTAGAAGGGAGCAATTCGTTGCTTCCTTAATGTAAGGCGTGATCTTGACTGGTTCGCGAGAAAGGCCAAAGCTCCGGCGCTTATCGGCTCTTGAACATGTGCGGCGGCATCGTCGACCCCGGATAGAATCTCCTGCGCCTTTTCCTGCCATTGTGAAGCGTGGGGCAGGGGGGCACTGCGCACCTGTTCTGTGGGTTGAGGGGGCGCTGAAGTTTCCATTTGGACTACGTTGGAAATTTCTTCTCTGTCAGGTGTGCCAAGGAGAGTATCAGCGTCAGAGGAGTTCACATTTTCAGTGACGATAGGGGTGCTCGCGCGCGGCTCCGCCGGTGCAGCTGCGCTTGGTTCCATTACCTCGGTATTTGGGGCTGTTGGCGCGCTTTCATTAGCGAGATCGAGCGATCGCCCAAGGCTGGCAACATGCTTGATGCCGTTCTCTCTGAGCAGTTTTTGGGCGCCTTTGATCGTCATGCCCTGCTCGTGGAGCAGAAACTTTATACCCGACAGAAGTTCCATGTCCTCAGGCCGATAATAACGGCGACCGCCAGCACGTTTAAGTGGGCGGATTTGAGAGAACTTACTCTCCCAGAAACGAAGCACATGCGCAGGCGTGTCTAACCAGTCGGCGACTTCGCTGATTGTTCGAAATGCATCGCGGGACTTTTGCATCCCCGAATGTCCTAGCTCCGGTTGCCGGTGGCAACCCGATCCTTGAGAAGGTGTGAAGGGCGGAAGCTCAGCACACGACGTGGGTGAATGGGGACTTCCTCGCCCGTTTTAGGATTGCGTCCGACGCGCGCAGTTTTTTGCCGCACGGCAAATGTACCGAATGAGGAAATCTTGACAGGCTCGCCGCTAACGAGTGCATCCGAGATGTGCCCGAGAACACTTTCTACAAGATCGGCGCTTTCGTTCCGGGATAATCCCACTTCGGCATGGACTGCTTCGGCCAGATCCATTCTGGTCAACGTCTTTTCTGACATGGGACTCCCTCGCTTATGCGTTGCAACCTTAGGCGAGGGGTAAATTGAGAGTCAATATTTCAAACTCAATGCCTACCAACGCAGAACGACTGAACCCCATGCGAGCCCACCGCCAATTGCTTCTGTTACAATGAGATCGCCCTGCTTGATCTGTCCGCGTTCGATCCCAACAGAAAGCGCAAGTGGGATGGAGGCCGCAGATGTATTGCCGTGATCTTGAACAGTGACGACAACTCGATCCATGCCGACGCCAAGCTTTTTCGCTGTCGATTGAATAATGCGGATATTTGCCTGGTGTGGGACCACCCAGTCCACGTCATCGGCGCCAAGATTCGCTTTGTTCAGCGCTGTGTGGGCGGTGGCAGCCAATTTTTCCACTGCATGTCTGAAGACTTCACGGCCTTCCATCTTGAGAACGCCAGTGTTCTGCGTTGCAACGCCGCCGTCAACATAGAGAATGTCTTTGTAGCGGCCATCGGAATTCAGGTCTGTGGACAGGATGCCTCGATCGGCATTGGTACCCTGGCCTTCTTCCGCTGCGAGGAGGAGCGCGCCTGCACCGTCCCCGAAGAGAACACATGTGGAGCGATCGGTCCAATCCATGATCCGACTGAAAGTTTCAGCGCCGATGACAAGGACCGAGCGGGCTTGGCCAGACACGATGAGTGCATTCGCATTACTGAGAGCGAAGACGAAACCCGCACAAACCGCTTGTACATCGAATGCAAAGCCTTTGGTGTTTCCAATCAGGTTTTGAACCATCGTGGCGGCAGAAGGAAAGGTATTATCTGCGGTTGAGGTTGCGACAATAATCGCGTCGACCGAGTTTGGCTCCACACCTGCTGCCGACAGGGCCGCACGCGCTGCGTGCGCTGCAAGTTCGGATGTGGTTTCGTTTTCCGCTGCAAAATGCCGGCGCTCGATCCCCGATCTGGAAATGATCCATTCGTTCGAGGTATCTAGCGTCTTTTCGAATTCAGAATTCGGCACGACGCGTTCGGGTAGGTAATGCCCGACGCCCTTTACCACGGCGCGAATAGTCATTGGCTTTCTGTGCCCTCACCCATGGGGGTTTCGTCCCCTTTTGTTTGGTTATCTTGGGCAAGAGCCGCGGCAGATGCAACCCGTGCCGCAAGCTTGTCTGAAAAGCCAAGGGTGGCGAGACGGTGCGCAAGCGAAAGCGCAGCCGCAACGCCGGTAGAGTCGGCGGACCCGTGGCTTTTGACCACTGTCTTATTCAGGCCGAGAAACACGCCTCCATTCACACCGCGCGGATCAATTCTTTTGCGCAGGCGACCCAGTGACGTCATTGCGAGAAGCGCGGCAATGCGAGACAGTGGGGTCTTCATGAAGGCTTCTCGAAGAAGGCCCGAAATGAGTGTGGCTGTACCTTCGCCCGTTTTCAACGCGACGTTGCCTGTAAAACCGTCGGTTACGATAACATCTACTTTCTGCGAGGGAATATCGCCCCCTTCGACGAAGCCGAGGTAGTCGAAGTCTCCGCGCGGAGCGGCTCGTTCGATCAGGTCGTTGGCGATTTTGAGTTCGGCGCGGCCCTTGTGCTCTTCTACGCCCACATTCAGGAGACCAACCCGTGGCCTTTCGATACCCATTCCATTGCGTGCGTATGATGATCCCATCATTGCATAGGTCAGGAGGTCATCTTGATCAGCGCGGATATCGGCACCGACATCAAGCACAACATTAAACCCCGAAGGATTTCGGGAAGGCCACAGGCAGGCTATTGCTGGGCGTTTCACGCCTTCTGCCTTGCGCAGACGCATCATGGAAATCGCCATTAATGCGCCTGTGTTGCCACAGCTCACACAGACATCAGCTTCTCCGTTGCGCACGGCGTCGACGGCCGACCACATGGATGTTTGTTTGCCGTGCCGGAGGACATGGCTGGGTTTGTCAGCCATCTGTACGACATCTACCGCGTCCCGGACAGTAACTCGATCAGCCAGCTTATAACGCTCGACAAGTTTCTCGATTTCAGCTTTTGGACCGTGAAGAATTGCGTGCGCGTCAGAAACGTCAGACAAAAAACGAGAGAGGCCCGCAACGAGCGTTGCAGGCCCTTTGTCGCCGCCCATTGCATCCACGGACAGAACGGTTTTTGCCTTCCCCTGAGGGGTAGCTTCAGCGCCGGTCCGGGAGATGGTCATCGGGAGCCGCCGCAAACGCAGCTTACGCTGCGTCTTCGTCCAGATCGATCTCGTCAGCCTGTGCGATCACTTCGCGATCAGCGTAGTGACCACAGGAAGGGCAAACGTGATGCGGGCGCTTCAGTTCGCCGCAAGAAGAACATTCGTTCGGGTTAGCTGCCGTGAGGGAGTCGTGGGCCCGACGCATGTTGCGGCGCGATCTTGATACTTTGTTCTGTTGGACGGCCATGTCTCAACCTTCAATATTTCGGGGGCACACATGGCCCAGATTTCGTTTCTCGACGTGATGGCGGCTCATATGACATTAGATGCTCCATGTCGAGTGCTAGTCGCATCAGTTTCGTATATGAATCCGCTTGGTCGGAGGAGGTCGGGAACATACTGCGATTTCTTCGTTTCGCAAGCCCTATTATGTGATGATCTCAGTCAGAGTTCGATTTTTTCTCGAGCTTTTCGCGCAAGGCGGATAATCCGGCGAAAGGCCGAGTGTCTTCGTCAGTCATGGCTTTCCGTCCCGGTTGGGTGAATTGAGTTTCATCCAATTCGGCACTCTCTTTCCGCGGGAAGGTGGGAAGCGAAAGTGACAAGGCCTCAACAAACAGATCTTCGAGGTCGAGCGTGCTCGGAAGCTGTTCTTCCTCATCGTTTTCGGGCATTTCGACTTCGTCGCCTTCGGGCACGGGGAGGTCCTTGAGGTACAATCGCCTGACGGTTTCATCGATTCTGGTCGTAACCGGCTCAAGGGTGATGACGCATGGCTGGGAAACCGTTGCACCAATCTTAGCTTTCAGTTCCCAGTCCGTTTTGCCGATAGGGTTTATCGAACCGCTTAGCGTTGCCTTTTTCAACCCAAGAAGGTTCAAAAAGTCTGCGATCTTTTGCCGTTCCTCTGCGCTTGGCGAGAAAGAGAAATCGTTTCTCTCATCGCTTCTGAGCTCTTTGAAGCGAATGAGTTTTTGGGTTGGTTGGGCGCCTGATCTTTCTTCCATTCTTGCGTGTGCCTCTATGCTTGATGTATCGGGGATATGAGGGCCGAAGCCGCATTACAAGGGGTAGCAAATGCCAACAAACATGAGATCCAAATATGGATTGATGAGATCTGCTGCTTTCGCATCGGTTTTAACGCTTGGACTTACTGCCTGCTCACCCATGGTAAGCAACCATGGATATGTTCCTCTCGATAGTGAAATAGACTCCATTGTTCCTGGTCGGGATACGCGCAGCTCGGTTGAGGAGAAGCTCGGCTCGCCCACCACCTCGGGCACACTTGGCGATGATACAATATATTACGTTGCAAGTCGCTTTGAGCGGGTGGGGCCTTTTGCACCCAACGAAATAGAACGGCGCGTCGTTGCAATATCTTTCAACTCGTTGGATGTGGTGTCGAATGTAGAAGAGTTCGGGTTGGAGGAAGGCCGTGTTGTGGCGCTTTCGCGCCGTGTAACGGATACGGGACTGAGCGATGTTGGCTTGATTCAGCAGCTCTTTGGGAACCTTGGCAATATCCAGCCCGGGGCCCTCGTTGACGGCTAGCCAGGCTGGACCGCTTTGGCGCGATTCACTGAGTTAACTTAGGTGGATCGGGAATTTCTTTCGAATTTCTGCGTCCGTCAGGTCATCAAAACGTGCGCTGGCCGGTTCTGAAAGGATCTTGTTTTTCCGGCTGGTGGTCATCGCCAAGAGATCAGGGCGGCCTCGCTCTTCCCATTCTTTTGGCGAGGAACGGTCCGCCGAGACAGGGTAGATATATTCGGTCTGCATCAGTGCCAATGTCTGGTCTGATCCCAAGTAGTGACCTGGTCCGCCGAGACATACCGATTTCATCGTTTCGAGAGCGAGCGTTTCGTCCGAGACCTCGATGCCTCTGACGCAGCGCTGGGCCTGTCCGATCAGGTCATCGCCGAGTATTAGGCTCTCCAGACAAAAACCGAGAAGGGAGGCGTGCATACCTGCTGCCTCATAGACCATATTTAGCCCGGAAAGCCCTGCCATTACATTGGAACACATTTGCTCCCAACCGGCCTGCATATCTGGCAGTTTGGCATCCGCGATTCCTGCGGCTGCGCCGCCAGGTAAACCGTAGAATTGATGCATTTGCGCGCAACCGGCGGTTAGGAGGGCTTGTTCGCCCGAACCGCCCGACATAGCGCCGGTTCGAAGATCGGATACAAACGGCCAAGTGCCAAAGATCGCGGGATGACCTGGCTTGATGCTATTTACATAAACAACGCCGGCCAGACACTCCGCCACAGCTTGCACGATCGCGCCGGCAATCGGGGCAGGGGCGGTGGCACCGGCTTGACCAGCGGAGAGAAGTAGGACGGGCATACCGCCTTCGATGCACATTTCCATGACTTGGCATGCTTCGGTGGCGAATTTCATTGGCGGGACGACAAAGCAATTCGAATTGGAAACGAAGGGACGCTCGCGCCATTTATCTTCTCCACCGGCCATCATATGCAGCATCTCAAACGCCGACGGCACCGAGTTCACGTCTGTAAACGAAGTGCCGACATGCTTCTTGGTGCCGGAGCAGCAAGCATAGATTGTGTTGAGATCCATCTCACGCGGGTCCGTAATGTCTCGGGCGACCATGGGGCGTTGCAGGAAATGGATGTTATCGAGTGTCTCAACGATTCTTGCTGCGTCATGGATATCTTGCAGTAGGGACTCGCGGTAGTTCCGGCCATCGACATCGACCACATGAACCGCCGCACCGGCGGTTCCGTAGTGCACGCGGGTGCCTGAGAGCTGCAAATCATTTCGGCTGTCGCGACCATAGAGGGTGATCCCTCTGGCGGCTTTTACGAGCATGTCCTCGACCAGCGTCTCAGAGAATCTGAGGCGACCATCAGAGCCAAGTTCTGCGCCGTTCGCTGTCATCACTTCAATGCCGCTTTGTGGCGCGCCTGAAAGACCAATTTCGCTGAGTGCCTGAAGGGCCGCTCGATGAATGCGCTGAATATCGTTCTCTGAAAGAGGTTTGTAAAAACCGCCGCTCATTCCGGCGCGCACCGGGCGCAGGTTTTCCGCGAGTGGGGCTGCGCGAAGTGCTGTGCGGGCGGCGCGACCGCCGGAACGGCCGGAGCTGCGTCCCTTGGCTTGAGATTGGGTCATCTGAGATTCCGTAAACGGGGGTGATTGGGGGTTGCTGCGTAAGGGTCAAGCAATCAGTGCGGACGGCCACGCGCGGCACGGCCTCTGCGGGCTCCGATCGTAAGCATCACGAGATGCAGTTTCGCGCCACCAACCATGATCTTTTCGCCTCAATGTGCGTTGTGTCTCCACACGATATCAATCTGTGATCAACAAATGATCTGGCCTGAAAGCGACCAAAGGTCGTTTTTGGGCCGTGAGGCGTCACATTATGCACTTGCGAGGTCTTCTAGGAACTTGATGATCGTATGAAACCCAAATGCAAACTGTTCATCGCTGGCGGTGAACGCGATCCTCACATATCCGCGGGCGGCCTTGCCAAAGCTGTCTCCGGGCATGATAACGATCTTGTGCTCATGAAGCAGGCGGTACGCGAACTCTATGCTGGAGAGCCCCGACTTGCGAATGTCGAGCATCAAATACATGCCCCCATCAGGTGACAGGAAATCGACGTCGGGATGTGCGGATAAGAGTTCGAGCGCCATGTTTCGCCTGCGCTCGAATGGGGCTGTGACTTCTTTCTCCAACGCCTCTCCGAGCGCGAGCGCGTGCAAAGCGCCTTGCTGAATGTATCCCGGGGTGCCGTAGGTCGTGTGAGTGGCGAGGCTCTCGGCAAGGGCAATCACGTCTGGTGGGCCGCATAGCCATCCTAACCGGCTACCGGTCATCGCGAAATTTTTGGAAAACGAGCCGACAACCATCGATTGGGCTGAGTTTCCGGCATCGTGCCAAGCCGAGGTGTGATGCCCGTTCCATATCATGGACTCGTAAACTTCGTCGGAGATCAGCCAAAGATCGTGCGCGCGGCAGATATCCCGAATGCTTTCCATAGTGTCTGGCGCGTATACTGCGCCACTGGGATTGTTCGGCGTATTAATCAGCAGGCTACGAGCGGTTTTGGCTTTTTGCGCGATTTCCGCGAGGTTGGGCTGGAAACTAGAATTCGGTTTTGGATCGATCTCTATTGGCGCGCCACCGACTGAGCGGATCGTGCCGGGGTAGGTTGCGTAGTATGGGGAAAGAAAAAGGGCGCGATCCCCTGGGTCCAGCGCTATCATGTGGGCAATAAACAGTGCGAACTGTCCGCCCGGCGTGACGAGGATGTTTTCCGCCCCTGTCTTGACGCCAGTCGTTTTTGTGATCTTGTTGGCAATTGCTTTCCGGAGCGCAGGATCGCCGCCGACAGGGGTGTAGCCTGTATTTCCAGCTTGGGCGCTGGTGAACATTTTGTCGAGGATTGGCTTGGACGTCGGAATGTCGTGTTCACCTACCGCTAAGGAGATGATCTTCTCCCCCGCGGCGGCGAGTTTCCAACTTTCATAGACAATTTCCCAACCGTCAGAGCCGGAAGGTGTCAAGTTTGAAATTTGTTTTGATGGTTTCATCAGCTTAGAGAGATGGATTGAACAAGTAGCTGTCAATCCTATGGATCACAGCTTGCGTTCATTTCATGGAATAGTGGTGCTAGACCAACTGAGCAGCAAATGCTACTCAACCTTCATGAGAGAAAAAATGTGCATCATTATCGGCTGCATTTGCGCGCGCTAACAATTGTTGCGCGGGCTGCTCTTTGACGTTTTCCTCTGAAATGTAAATTGTTATGCCCGCGGGCGAAGACCGTCTTTGGGAGAAGTCTATGACTATGATCCGACTATACAATTCCAAAACCCGCTCGCGGGAGGAATTCGTACCGATCGACCCAAAAAACGTGCGGATGTATGTCTGCGGGCCGACGGTTTATGAACGCGCTCATCTTGGCAATGCCCGTCCGGCAATCGTGTTTGATATTCTTTATCGGCTTCTTAGCGAAGTTTTTGGCGCGGGTCAGGTCACCTATGTGCGCAACTTCACAGACGTGGATGACAAGATCAATGCGCGCGCGGCAGCGACGGGACTTTCGATCCGAGACATTACTGACACGACGATTGCTTGGTACATGGAAGATATGGCTGCTGTCGGGGTTCTCGAACCGACGCATATGCCTAGGGCGACCGAGTGGATTGGCGCGATGGTGGATATGATCGCTGATCTCGTGGAAAAAGGGCACGCATATGTGGCCGACGGTCACGTCCTTTTTTCTGTAGAAAGTTTCTCTGAATATGGAGCGCTGTCAGGGCGCAGTGTCGACGACATGATTGCCGGCGCCCGCGTCGAGGTGGCACCGTATAAACGAAACCCGATGGATTTTGTTCTGTGGAAGCCATCTGACAAAGATGTTCCGGGATGGGACAGCCCGTGGGGCCGTGGGCGGCCAGGCTGGCACATCGAATGCTCTGCTATGTCATATGAGTTGCTTGGGGAAAGCTTTGATATTCACGGAGGCGGCAATGATCTTCAATTTCCGCATCATGAGAATGAAATAGCGCAGTCAAAATGCGCTCATCTCGGTGGAGATTTTGCACGTTTATGGATGCATAACGAGATGTTGCAGGTCGAGGGGAAGAAAATGTCCAAGTCCCTTGGTAACTTCTTTACCGTCCGCGATCTTCTCGATTCAGGTGTCCCGGGCGAGGTTATTCGATTTGTGATGCTGAGCACGCATTATCGGAAACCGATGGACTGGACCGCTGAGAAAGCGCAGGAAGCCGATAAAACGCTCCGGAAATGGTACGCAAAAGTGGACGCAAATGACACCTCCGGACCTGTCCCTGCCGAAATCCTTAATGCGCTTGGCGAGGATTTGAATACACCGCGTGTGCTGTCTTTGTTGCATGAATTTGTGAGCGCAGGGAGATTTGCCGATCTTGCATCGTCACTGACCCTACTCGGGTTGATGGGTGACCATAAACCGGAGTGGGCAGTTTCACCGGATGTGGATCTGTCACGTCACGCCGAGCGTCTGACATCTGCTCGAAAGACCGCCATGATGACCAAGGATTTTTCAGAAGTTGATCGGCTGAAAGCTAGATTGCTTGACGCGGGTGTTGAGGTGCGAATGTCAAAATCAGGGGTCGAACTCGTTCCCGGCAGCGATTTTGATGCGGGAAAGCTGGAGGAAGTTTGATGCCAAAAGAGAGGCTGTATCTTTATGATACGACGCTGCGGGATGGGCAGCAGACACAAGGCGTTCAGTTTTCGATGGCTGAGAAAATTCGCATTTCTGAGGCGCTCGATAGGCTTGGTGTCGATTATATAGAAGGTGGATGGCCAGGTGCAAACCCGACAGATAGCGACTTTTTTGACAACGCCCCAAAAACAAAAGCGGTGTTGACTGCTTTTGGCATGACCAAGCGAGCAGGACGTTCGGTTCAAAATGATGATGTGTTGGCTGCGGTTCTGAACGCGAAAACAGATGCCGTATGTCTAGTCGGCAAGACCCATGATTTTCATGTCGTAACAGCGCTGGGCATTACTCTGGATGAAAATTTAGAAAACATCCGGGCGTCAATAGTTCATGTAACCGCTGAAGGCAGAGAAGCGCATTTTGACGCGGAACATTTCTTCGATGGTTATAAGGCAAACCCTGATTATGCGTTGAAGGCGATCCGAGCTGCGTTCGACGCCGGCGCACGGTGGATCGTTCTTTGCGATACAAATGGCGGTACGCTGCCGTCAGAGGTTTATGAAATTGTCGGTGCCGTTGTCGCCGCTGGGATTCCCGGCGAACGTCTCGGAATTCATACGCATAATGACACGGATCACGCGGTTGCTAACAGTCTGGCTGCTGTAGATGCTGGCGCACGGCAAATTCAGGGTACTCTAAACGGCCTAGGCGAGCGTTGTGGAAATGCGAATTTGACAACGATAATCCCGACGCTGTTGCTCAAAGAACCATACAAATCCCGTTATGAAACAGGGGTTACAAGTGACGAGCTTAGAGGTTTGAGGCGGTTGAGTCGTATGCTGGACGATATTTTGAACCGTCTACCTGCAAAGCAGGCGCCTTATGTCGGGGCGTCCGCGTTCGCGCACAAGGCTGGTTTGCATGCAAGCGCGATTGCGAAAGATCCGACAACTTATGAGCACATCGATCCAGCTCTTGTCGGCAATAGCCGCATTGTCCCGATGTCCAATCAGGCTGGACAGTCAAATCTGCTGATGCGCTTGAAAGAAGCTGGATTGGAAGTTGAGCGGGGTGATCCGGCACTCTCCAGAATTCTTGAGCGGATCAAAGAGCAAGAAGCCCGCGGGTATTCTTATGATACAGCTCAAGCCTCGTTCGAATTGCTGGCGCGTGAAGAGTTAGGCACGATGCCGCATTTCTTCGAAGTTGAGCGCTACAGGGTCATCTCTGAGCGCCGCAGGAATGCCCGTGGTGAAATTGTGACCGTTTCCGAAGCAGTGGTGACTGTTCAGATGGGGGCCGAGAAAACAACGTCTTTCTATGAGAACGAGCATGGCGGCGCGCTGGGCGATAGTGGCCCAGTTAACGCTTTGAGCATGGCGTTGGGTAAAGACTTGGGGCGGTTTCAAGAGTATATCGCAGATATGCGGCTTGTGGACTTCAAGGTGCGCATCACTAACGGCGGCACCGAGGCCGTTACGCGGGTTATTATCGACAGCGAGGATGGCAAGGGGCGCCGCTGGGCGACAGTTGGGGTTTCGGCAAATATCGTCGATGCGTCATTTGACGCGCTCGTTGATGCAATCAATTGGAAACTCTTGCGAGATGGGGCCCGGCCTTGAACATCGACGGGTGCGCTAGGCTCGTTGAAAGCGGAGATATGGAGAGGTTCAGAGTGCTGATGTCACTTGCACCCGAGATGCGGGCGAGGTTGATGCCGCTCTTTGCTTTCAATGTTGAAGTTTCCAGAGCGCCCTTGATGACCAAGGAGCCGATGATCGCGGAAATGCGCCTGCAATGGTGGCGCGACGCCATCGCGGAAATTGGCGCTGGCGGGTTGGTGCGAAATCATGAGGTAACAGTGCCACTTGCGCTCGTTGTGCGCGAAAGTGAGATCGATACAGAGTGCCTCGATCAGATGATCGCCGCTCGGCGCTGGGACATCTACATGGAACCTTTTGAGGATATGGTTCACTTCGAACGCTACCTTGAGCAGACTTCTGGCGGTCTCTTCGTGGCGGCTGCGCAAGCTCTTTCCTGCAACGCCACTGACCTTTCGTTTGCCCAGACGCTGGGGAAGTGGGCCGGTTTGGCAAATTTTCTACGCGCAGTTCCGCGCCTTGAAGCGAGCGGAAAGCGCCTATTCCACGAAAGTGATGTGCCAGTCATTCGCGATTTGGCTCAAAAGGCTTTGAATGACCTTGCGGCGATACCTGCGCGCAAGGGTTCTGCCTTTCGGCTGGTGCATCGTTTTGGTTGGTTGGCTCGACCGACCCTTGAAAAGGTTGTGCAAGATCCTGAAGTTGTGAAAACAGGTGGTCTGGAGTTTTCAGAGTTTCAAAAACGCTTTCGACTGCTATTCACTTAATCACTTGGCCCTTCACGGGGCTGGCAGATTTGGCGAGCATTGCCAGCCAGATCAGAGCTGCACCCGCCAGAGTCAGTAAAGGCAGCATCGCAATGTTGACGGCGGTCCAACCTGTTTCCGGTGTGCTTCCGGCGCAATTCATAAGCCCACCCGATGCAAGGCTGGCAAGCGTAACGCAACCAAACACGATCAGGTCGTTCATGCCTTGAACCGCGCCTTTTTCTTGGTCGTTATGCGCCGAGGATAGAAGGGTTGTCGCTCCAATAAATCCAAAGTTCCACCCAACCCCAAGGAGTGCGAGAGCTAAAAAGAAGTTCTCAAGCTCCACACCCATGATCCCAACGACACCTGCGCCGGACAGAATTATCAAGCCTGCGGCCATTATTTTGTAGGTGCCGAACCGGTTGATCAGGTGTCCGGTTACGAACGAGGGGAGGAACATCGCAAGTACATGGGCGGTCACGATATCGTTGGCATCGTTCGTGGTGTATCCGCAACCGACGACGGCGAGGGGCGTTGCGGTCATGACAAGATTCATCAACGCATAGCTTACCATGGCGATAATTATTGCGACTTTGATTTTTGGATCGGTCAATAATTCGCGGCGAGTGCGCGAGGGGCTTACCACTGCTTTGGTCGTTTCGTCAGGCGATTGCGTTCCTGATTTTAATCCGAAGAACAGGAAAAGCCCCAACAGGTTTACGACGACGATGACCACATAGCTGCCTAGGAATGGAACGACAAAGGTATCTTGGACCAATTTGTTGAGCTGAGGGCCCAATATCGCAGAGATCAGTCCACCTGCTAGAACGTAAGAAATGGCGCGAGGGCGGAATGCCTCAGACGCGGAGTCCGCGGCTGCAAATCTGAAAAAGCCCTGTGCAGACATATATATGCCGGAGAGGTAACTGCCTGTGAGGAATATCAGGAAAGAACCCTGATAGAGACCAATAGCTGAAACCATAGCACCTGCCGCACCCGCAAATGTGCCAATTGTAAAACCAAATTGACGGCCTCTCCGCTGCATTAGGGGGGACAGCCAAGGTGCGGTTGTCATCGAGCCGAAAATCACCATTGAGATAGGAAGGGGCGCCCAGCAGGGGTTTGACGCCAGCATGCTCCCCGCAAGGCCGCCGATCACAAAAATCATCGGCAACTGTGCGCCAAGTGTCGCTTGTGCGATCACAAGGATCAGAACATTTCGCTTGGCGTCGGTAGTTGAAAAAGCGGTCATGAATCCATCTGTAGATAATTATAAAAAGATCGCATTGTTTGATTGTTACTCAAATCAGTGGGTTGATTATGTGAGCAAAGGAGCCGCTCACATTTCCGTCGCAGAGGCCCATGTCTGGTAGGGGAGCCCCTTCCGCATCCCAAGCCTGAAATAATGGTGCGCCAGTCGACTGTATGGTCGTGGCAAAATGAAATTCGTGCGCGGCGATCTGTGCTGTATCTTTGTCTCCGAACCTTTTCAGGGTGCGATAACCGAGGTGCAGCTTTCGTTGCGCGAAACTTGTGTGAAGGTCGAGCAGGCCTGCCATTCGATGATCGCGACCATCGACTGAGGTTAAGGTATGCCCCAATACCATGTAGCCGCCGCACTCTCCGTATATTTTAGTAGTGAGGGCAATACGTCGTAGAGACGTTAGGAATGTAGATGCGGACGCTATCGTTTCAGCAAAGAGTTCCGGATACCCCCCCGGCAGGTAAACTTGATCGGCGTCGGGGACAGGCTCGTCGGCCAGAGGTGAAAAGAAACGAATTTCAGTTCCGGTTTCCTGCCAGTTTTTTATGAGATGAGGGTAGACAAAGGCGAAGGCTTTGTCCTTAGCGACGGCGATGCTGTCATAACTCTTTTGAGGAGTTTTATCGGAACGGGTGCCAGGTTTGTGAAGTGGAGCCGCAATTTGCTCGACGGCATCGATGTCAACGGACTCTTCAATCTTCCTTGCGGCTGTGTTGCTGAAGCCGTCGATATCTTCATGTTCCAATGCCTGTACGAGGCCGAGATGCCGCGACGGAAGAGACAAAGTAGTGGATCGGTTTACGCAACCGACGACCGGGATCGGTTGGTTCGAGAGTGCCGTTCTCAAGATGTGCTCATGACGGGGAGAGCCGACGTTGTTTAAGATAATTCCACCTATCCGCACCTCGGGATCAAAGTTGGCGAACCCTTTTACAAGCGGAGCGATGGAGTGGGCCATACTTGCTGCGTTGACTACAAGAATAACTGGAAGTCTAAGAGCCTTTGCGAGGTCGGCTGCTGACCCGCGACCGTCGGGCGGTGCGCCATCAAACAGCCCCATCGCAGCTTCAATAATCAACAGGCTACCGGAGGCATGCTCGGCTGCGCGAATTCGTAGCGTATCAGGAGCCATAGCCCAGGCATCCAGGTTGAGGGATGTTGCTCCCAAAGCCGCTTCGTGAAACTGCGGATCGATATAATCAGGACCGGATTTGGCAGCTGAAACGCTCCGCCCGCGTTGTTTAAGCGCTCTTAAAAGGCCGAGGGTAATCGTGGTCTTGCCGCTTCCCGAAGACGGTGCAGCTATGATGACACCTCGGCCCAACACGTTCAGGATGCCTCGGCAGGGCGTCCTCTGCCCAACGGATCCAAGTTGCGCGGGGCTTCTCCTCGGCCCTGACTTTGCCAGTCTAGAACTTGTCGCATTTGTACAGAACGACCTACGCAAATAATCGCTGGAGGCTCAAACCCCTCAGCCTCGATGTCCGCGACGACAGC
>Ga0181576_10000527_pt1 | contig 28440 bp, 19 predicted proteins | sample 101ome_22_FD_132464 | JGI IMG/M metagenome (GOLD analysis project Ga0181576, IMG submission 132464) | Coastal salt marsh microbial communities from the Groves Creek Marsh, Skidaway Island, Georgia - 101412BT metaG (megahit assembly) | ecosystem: Environmental > Aquatic > Marine > Intertidal... | reverse complement strand
GGGGGCTGGGGGGGGGGGGGGAGCTCCGTCGCGGGTCTCGGCTGAGCCCTCGGCATCCCTCGTCGGCCAGGCCGAGATGCATCCCCTCCCGGGCCGCGGCAGTGGTGGACCCCGCCAGTCACGCGGGAGGGCGCACCACCCCCATCCTGACCACCACGGCTTGCCCGACCCTCACTACCACCACTACCACCATCACCCTGACCACTGCCCCGCCCCGAGGTATGACGAGCCCCCTCGCCGGGGACGGGTCCCTCCTGTGCCTGGGCTACATGCCGGGGGAGCTGCTGCGGCACGTGCCGAGGCCCGCGCCCAGCGCCGGGCCGCTAAGGCTCTTGAGGCGCCCATGGAGAAGGCGCGGCACCGGTCGCGCTCCCCTGGCTTGGCCTTTGGTCCGCGCAGCGGCCCCGCACCTGTGCGGCCCCGCGAGCGGGAGTCCGCCGGCCACCGCGAAAGGCCGCCTCGCGCTGCTGCTGCTCACGCCCCGCGTCGCTCTCACCCGGCGGCGTCCGAGGTGGGCTACCATCCCCCGGACGTCACCGCCACGCCGCGCGACTGGGCCTCGGCCGTCCCCCCGGCCCGCCCGGGTGGTGCGGGGAGGTACGATCGCGACCCGCGCCTCGCCCCCGCCGGCGCTGGGCGTGGGGGGTCCGATGCCGCTGACCTCGCTGCTGACCCCTCAGCGGCCGACCTCGAGGGCGTGGGCCCCTCGGCCGTCTGGGGCGCCGCGGAGGCGCCCGAGGAGGTCGACCTTGCCCCACCTCCCCCCGGCGTCCCCGAGGAGGACGGCGCTGGGTATCTGGGCGGGGACCGGTGGGGCGACTCGCGGTGGGACGGATCGGGAGAGGACCGCTCTGCGGCGCATTGGAAGTGAGGAATCATTTTATCCACCTCGACCGCCCCGGTGTCGACTCCTGTCTCCTTCTCTCCCGCCTCGTCCCCGACCCCCTCCACGTCCTCCCCCTCCTCCGCGAGACTTAGGATCGAAGAATCTCCGCCGCTTTGCGTCCCACGCCCAGCCGACGTCGAGCAGAAGGGCGCCGCCCTGGGTCAGATACCTGGCCTCGTCGATCGAGGTCGCCCATTGCAGCCCCGCGTCCTCAGCCGCAGCGCGCACGGCCCGTGTCACGGCCGATCCCGGTCCTCCAAGGCCCCCAATGGCCCAAAAAGATGGGAACGGCGTCGTCCACACCCCCGGGCTGTCGGCTTCAGCGTCCTGCGTGCCAGCGTCTGCAGCGTCGCCAGTCTTGGCCACCGCCCGCGCCCGGGCGGGCGTCCAGGCCGGCTTTGTCGCCTTGTGTTCCGCCCCCCCGTCCATCCCCCCATCCAAACTGTCCTTCCACCCCCTGCCTACGCGGAATCGCTCAGGCGTCCAGTAGGCATACGGCTGCAGCGGGGCAACGACATGGACGGCGCGCTGGTCGGGCGGCAGCTCGGCAACCGCTCCCGTCCACCACGGCCGCACCGCGCACCAGTGGGGCAGGAGGAGAAGATACGGCCGCCCGCATCGCGCCGCGTAGTGGAGGAGACGCCGTGGATGGTCGCCCGAATAGGGCGGGTTGGTGGCGAGCACATCAAAGGGCGGCTGTTGCACGGGCCGATGGAGGCGGGGGTGTGTGCGTTTGTGTGTGTGGGTGGGGGTTTTGCGGAAGATGATCATCGGCGGAGGTGAAGGGTGAGCGCGAAGAGAAGACCGCCCTCTCGCCTCGCGGCCGTCCCGGATGACAGCGTAGAAGTCCTCCTCGGAGTGGTGGACACGGGAGAAGCCTAGGCGGCCGAGGTGCCTGGCCGACGTCCCAGCACACCAATAAGGGTCCCAGATGAGCGGGTCGGCGCGGCTTTTTCTCGTTTCTCCAGCACATTCTCCTCGTCCCGCCCCGACAATGGCGTCGATGAGGGGTGCAGCGTCTGCCCAGGCCACGTACGACGTCTCGCAGTGGTCCGCGGGGTTGGCGTCAAAGGCAGCATGCGTTGCCCCGCTCGCGCGACGGCGTCGCACGGCCTCTGCCTCAAGGGAAGTTACTCGAGCCATCTCCGCCTCGGCGACTCGGGCGGCCTCGGCTCGAGCGCGCGCCTTTCTCCGGGACTTGCGGCTCGGGCCGACAGCGCTTGCCTCGTCGCTGCCGCCGCTGGGTGTTGGCCTCGGACGCTTGGCGATGGGTCTCGCCTCGCTGTCGGCGGATCGCGACTGCTTTCCCGCGTCCAATCGAGCCTTCAAAGCGGCCCAGTTCGAGGTCAGCTTTCCACTCATTCTGACGTCTGCCTGTGGCTCTCTTGGCTCCCGGCCGCCGTCGCCTCACGCCGTTGCCACTGCAGGCGACCGGACGCGGGCTTCGACGACTCCCCGACGACACCTCGCGGGGCGAAGGACGCGCACAGTGATGTGGGGAGGTGGCGGGATGGCGGGTTTCGGAATAGGGGGCACCTACGTTCCGTCACACTCAGGGGGCACCTACGTTCCGTCACGAGCGCAGCTTTAACGTGGTTCTAACCCTAACCCAATCCCTGTCCCTGTCCCTGTCCCTATCCGCCGCCGAGGGAGGCCCAATAGGCGTCGCGCCGCGCTGCCCCCGCCGAGGGCGCCGAACCTGCTCCCCAGGCGTGCGGCGGGTGCGGGTGGAGCCGTACCGTGACCCCCACAACGCCGAGGCGCGTCTGGGCATGGGCGATGCCGCGGTCGACGCGGCGGGGAAAGTCGCCAGCGGTCGTCGCGCCAGCCCGCAGTGAAAATCCCGTCGCCATCCCCGCCGTGAGTTTCCCCCGCACCCGCACCTCCCACCCCCTGAGAGCCTGGGCGGCCTCGGAGGAGGCGAGGGTATCACGGCACCACCGCTCAGCGAGGCGCCGTACTGGCTGCCGGTCCTCGTCGCCCGCCCGGAGGAGGCCAGCGAGATCGTCAGCTGCCGCCTGGGCCGACAGGGCTGCCGAAGCGAAGCGGAGCGGCAGGGCGTCGACCGCGAGCCCCATGCGCTCAGACAGCCACGCCTCCTGGTGGCGCAGGGCCTCTCCTGTCCGTGACCACGACCGGCCGCTTCGGGCCGCCTCTCGAAACTGCTGGGCCTCGAGCGCCAGACGAAAGGCCGCATGCGATGGGAAGCGCAGCCATAGGGCGAGGAGACGATGGGGGGGGGAGGCTACCGTGGCGGCGACGAGCCAGGCCTCAGGGGGGGGCACTCCTGGCTCGGACGCGAGCTCCTCGTCCACGACCGCCCCAGGATCGACGGGACGGGAGTCGCGGGCGGCGCGGGCCAGGCTTGCGAGCGAAGAGCGCCGACGGCTGGGGCCAGAATTGGTCAGCTCCCATGCGTCGTCCGCCACGGACAGCGACAACCCTGTCGGGAGGGCGAGGGGGCGATGCGTGAGGTTGAGGGCCAGGTGTCGGTCGTGGGAGGCGAAACGGGCACGTGAAGGGTACGATAGCGCTTACCACGGGAGAAAGCGGCGCGAGCTTTGTTTGGGAATGAGGAGGATCCCGAAGAGAGACCGAGAACTCGCCGTTGAGGTCGGCCGCTCGGCAGGCGAAGGCGGCGGTGGCCCCGACAGCCTGCGCCCTGCCGCTCGTTGACGCTCCACCGCACCGGGCCTTTTCGAGGAGGGCGGCTCGCGCCGCACGCGTCAACGCCGCGCAGGAGTTCATCGCACCAAGACAGCTTCCTGCTCCCCTTTGACGGCACACACCACTCAGCGCCACACTCGTGCGTGTGGGCGGTGCGAAGGCTGGCTGTCGCTGTCCCAGTCTCCCACCGCAACGAGGCAAGGTCGCGGCGGCGGGAAGCGGGGCCGTTAAAGTCAAGGTGCACCACCTCAACCCTCCACTGCCCCCAATCCATCTGACCATCCAAGCCGCCGTTGTCAGTGCCCGTCTCCCCCGTGTTTCCACTTGAGCAGCTTCGCCACGTCGCCCGCCGACAACGACTTTCCCGTCGTCCCCAGTGCCTCACGCAGCGCCTTCTCCTCCCTCTCCCGCAAAGCCCCAAAGGCGGGGTCTGACGCGACTGCCTCGGCAAGGTGCTGCTTTGCCTTGCGCATCGCCTCTGCCTCGGCCTTGCGGATAAAGTCAGCTTCGAGCGCACTTTCGCGGTCGTGCAACGACTTGGACCCTTCGATCGACATGGCCCTGGCGGCAGCACGGGGGGCTAGGATGCCAGCGGCACGCCGAACGCTGGGAGTCGGAGGGGTGGACGGGTACGGCGTGAGGGTGAGGGCGGGTGGACGGGGGATTGGGGGGGTGAAGTGGGGGGGGTGGTGACGGTGAGGAGGGCAACAAGGGGCAACAAGGTTGTGTCGAAGTCCGGAACACGCTCTTGGGGAGACAGAGTGTCCCGCCTCGAGAAAGATGAGATAAGCATTGTTCTGACGCGCGGTTAAAAGGTGTGAACGTGGTCCCGCGCGTTCGAGCGTGTTGTCAGCAGGCTCGCGACCGAGCCGTGGTGTCGCGAGTTGTTCTCTTCCGCCGCAGCCCCTGGTCTCGGGGAGGGCGGATAGTACATCTGACGGAATCGTCACGATGCCACCCGTTCTGTCCATCCTCGTTGGCCTCGAGGCTTGCGTCGGCCACTCCCTACGTCGGGTAGGCGTGTCTGCTAGCGAGGTGAGCACTGTCCTGTGCCGTCAGCGAGAAAAATCATGTCTCAGCGATTGTGTTTGGGAAGCCCGCGAACTCTCCCTCCGCGGTCTCGACAACGCGCCCTCGAGCCGTTGGGAGATCGTGGACGTAGGTCGACAGCCTCGGCCGTTGGCCACGCAATGACGATGCTTCCCCCCACCTCTCCCCCCCAACCTCGCAGCCCGTAGCGCTGGCGTCCGAGGCGCTGTGGAAGGATCAGCCTGCCGTGATTCTCGTGCTTCGTCGTCCCGGCTGTGCCCTGTGCCGGTCGACGGCGCTTGGCCTGCACCGTGAGCTCTCAGCCCCCCTGGCGGCGGCGGGCGTCGGACTCCACGCTGTTGTGCACCAGGCGAGACTGCCGCCATCGGCAGTGGCAACGGCACCGCCAGCGACTACGGTACCGCCGACTCGACTTCCCCACCACCCGATCCACCCCCCAGGCGCTTCCTGGCGAGGTCGAGGACTTTCAGCGCGTGGCGTGGCGCAAGTTCGCAACGGGGAACGATCCCGAGGACGTCGCAGCGGCCGATGCCGTGGCTTCCCCCGTTTGGCTCGACAAGGACAAGGGTCTCTTTAAGGCAGTTGGACAGGGCAAGGTGAGGAAGCCCTCCATGCTTGCACTGCTTAACCCTTTTGGGCGCGTCTGGCGCGAGCACGCCGCTCTGGTCAAGGAGCGGGGTGTCGAGAAGCATAACCTGAAAGGGGACGGGTCCATCACGGGTGGCGTCCTCGTCCTCCGACGAGGGGATGGCGGAGTCGAGGCGGCCTGGCAGGAGCGGACATTCGGCGACGCGCCAGAGCCGGCCGATGTCCTCCGGGCGGCCCTGGCAGCAGCTGAGAAGATGTGAGGGGGGGCGGGCTGCGTGGATTATCTGAAAAACAGACATTTCTTTTGCCATCCCAGCGACCCCCCTCCTCCTCAACGAGATTAGGTGATGACGGTGGGCTCCTTGCGGCCCGTGAACTTTTCGAGCTGGCTGGCTTCGAGGGCGATCTTGACGAATTCGGCGAGACCCTCTTGGGCGTCGAGGCCCTGCTTGTTCGGGTCGGCCTCGTACTTTTCCAGGTAGATGCGGACCGTGGCGCCTGACGACCCCGTGCCCGAGAGGCGGAAGATGATGCGAGACCCGTCCTCGAAGACGAAGCGCTGGCCCTGGCCCTTGGAGACGGAGCCATCGACGGGGTCCGTGTAGGAGAAGTTGTCGGCAAGCGAAAGCTTGCGCCCCCCCAGGGTCATATCTCCCGCGTTGAGCGACGTCTGGAGCGCGGCGAGGTGCTCGACCATGGCGTTCGCGCCGTCAGACTCGCAGCCCTCGTAGTCGTAGCGCGAGAAGTAGTTACGGCCATACTTGGCCCAGTGGGCCTTGGTGACATCCTCGACCGTGACAAGCTTGCCCCCCACTGGCACGTCGCGGTTTTCATGTGCGAGGATCGACAGCCAGGCGAGGACCGCCCACGGCCCGTCCTTCTCGCGGATGTGGTCGGATCCCGTGCCGAAGGACTCCTCGCCACAGATGGATAGGCGCCCGGCATCCATGAGGTTGCCAAAGAACTTCCACCCGGTGGGCACCTCAAAGAACTCGTGGCCCGCGGCGGCGGCGACACGGTCGAGGGCACCCGACGTGGGCATGGACCGGGCAAGACCCTTGATGCCGCCCTTGAAGTAGGGGATGCACTCCTCGGCACGGGCGGCGATGATGGCGACCGAGTCCGAGGGGGTGACGAAGAAGCGCTTGCCAAGAATCATATTGCGGTCCCCGTCGCCATCCGACGCTGCGCCAAAGGCAAGGTCGGTGTCCTCCGCCCAGAGCAGCTCGACCAACTCGTGGGCGTAGGTGAGATTGGGGTCCGGGTGACCGCCGTTGAAGTCCTCGGCGGGGACGGCGTCCTTGAGGCAGTCACGGCCGGCGCCCAGGGCGTCGCAGAGAATGGGGCCGGCGTAGGCCCCAGTGACGGCGTGCATGGCGTCGAACTTAAACTTGAAGTCGGGACGGGAGAGGAAAGACTTCAAAAGTTCAAAGTCGAACACCTCCTTGAGAAGGGCGAGGTAATCCTCGACGGGGTCGACGATGGTGACGGTGAAGGGGCTGCCGTCGACATCGAAAGTTGTGACGCCGGTCTGGGAAAGGTCAACGTCGGGAATTTCAGCAACGTTGAGGGTCTTGATGGAGGTCGTCTCGCCGTAGATCTTGTCCGTGATGGACTCGGGGGCGGGCTGCCCAGATGAGTAGTTGAACTTGATGCCGAAGTCCTCCTCGGGGCCCCCGGGGTTGTGTGAGGCCGACATGATGAGTCCACCGTAGAGGGACCGGAGCCGGATCAGGGCTGACATGGCAGGTGTCGCCATGACGGCGTCGCGGCCGACGACGACGCCGGCGAGCCCGTTGCCCGCTGCGAGCTTGATGATCTCCTGGGCCGCGGGCTTGGAGAAGAAGCGGCCATCACCGCCGAGGCCGATGACCTTGCCCTTGGCTTCGTCTCCGAGGGCGGAAAAGAGGGACTGGACCCAGTTGCCCAGGTAGCGCTCCTTCATGAATTCCTTCGTCTTCTTGCGCAGGCCGGACGTGCCAGTCTTCTGGCCCTCGTAGGGCGTCGTCGGCACGGCCGATACGGCGGCGGCTACGGCGGGTGCCATGACGGCGCGGCGGATGGTGAGGGGCGCGGGGGCGGCTGACGTGCGGGTGGCCGAGGGACGGACAAGGCCAGATCTGCGAAGACGAGCGGGCAGGGAAAGAGCATTGTTCGGATCGACCTCAGATCGAGGAGGCACGGGCGCTGGAAGCCGACGTGCGATGCGGGTGAGCCGCTTGACGCCGCGACCTCGGCCGAGAATCGTCCGCCCTCTCCGAGCCCACGTACGGATAGATTTGATCAAAGAAATGCGTCGCAATTGATGCCAAATTAGAATTAGGGTTCATCGGATCTTGAGGATGTCGGTCGATGGGGCCGCTGGGAGGGCAAATAGTTGGCTGTTTGTGGGCCGCTCGTGCGGCGATGTGATCAGGCGGGGGTGAGGAGAACTCGCTTCGCCAGAACCGTCTGCATTTGGGACGAGCGCGCACAGAATGCTGTGCTCAATCCTCGAGGCGGTGGAGGGGGGGAAGACAGGCGACCAGGTGAGTTCTCATGCGCCCAGTTTCCCCCCCACGCCCCGTCGTCCTTCTGCGCAGGGGGGGAGAGTAACGTTGCCACGTCCCAAGACGTGGACTAGCTGTAGAGCCCCCCGAGGACGCGCCCCGTGATGGCGTAGGCAAGCAAGCAAGGCACCGAGGCGTCCATGAGATTGACGCCCGGGTCGAGGGCAGTGGCGAAGCCGACAATGACGCAGACGCCCACGACGAGGGCGGCGTACTGGGACGACACCGCGAGGCCATGGACGCGGCAGAGGGCGAGGGTGGACTGGAGGACGACGTCAAGGTCGACCCCCCTCGACTGGGTGGGGTCGTCAAGGATGGCACCCGACGCCCGTGCCGCAGCAAGGCGTTCACGCTCGTGCTGCGTTGACAGGCCGCAAGCACGGCGGAAAAGAAGGTCGAGGTCACGACGGAGGCCCGCCACATCTCGACAGGGCTCGTTGGCAGACCCCGTCGGAGCCCAAGCGAGAAGGTGGTCGGCGGCGGCTCGACCGTCGCCGCTCCCTATGGCCATGAGGAAGCCAATAAAGTGCTGGCGCACGCGCGGGGAGAGGGCCTCGGCGAGGCCATAGTCAAGGAGGACAATTTCGACGGGGCCAGGGCGTCCGTCGCCGCCCGCGTCACGTCGCCGACACAGGATGTTGCCCGGGTGGAGATCCGTGTGCACGAAGTTATCGAGGAGAAGCATCCGCAGGTAAGCGTCAACGCCGAGAGCAACAACGTGCGTCGGCAGTTCGGCATCGGCTGCGGCCTCGTCCGCCTTTTCAGCCTTCGCCGTGGCCGAGTGCGCTCCGGCGAGTTTCCCGCCCGTCATAAAGGTGGAGACGCCGCGCCCCGGTTCGAAGGATTCGACCAGCACGGACGCGCAGCAGAGACCCTCATAGGTGGCGGGCACGACAACGCCATGGGGCGCGGCGTCGAGCCTGCCAGGGCCGGCATGCCCCGCGCGACCGGCGAGGCCCTCAGGCTGGAACCCCGCCCTCGCCCGCGCCAGGTGCACGGCCTCAGTACGCAAGTCGGCCTGCGCCGTCATGGTCTCTGAGAACTGAGCCACGCTATCCTTGAGCGAGAGGCCCTTCAGAGCGCGGATAGAGGCCGTCGCCGCCGCCGCGGGCCGGAGCAGCCGAAAGTCGAGGCCGAGGCGCTCGGCGACCCCCGGGTGCCGGACCTTGACCGCCACCTCAACCCCCTCGCGCCATCCGGTACCCGGCGACGCACGCAGCGTGGCCCGATGAACCTGAGCCACGGAGCCCGACGCCACGGGGTGCCGATCGAACGCGGAGAAAACGTCCTCGAGCTTCAGGCCAGTCTCGGCGGAGCGGAGGAGGTCCTCCTCGACAGCCCTCCGTGTGGCGGTCCAACTGTGCCGGGGCGCGTCGTCGTGGAGGCGGCTAAGCGTCCGGCAAAAGGGGGCCGGGAAGAGATCAGGGCGAGCGCTCGACCACTGGCCCCACTTGATGAAAGCCGCACCTCCTCCGCGGATGGCCCGGAGGAGAAGGGCCCAGCCGCCATCCTCGAGCCGCGCAGCCAGAGTCCGGATGGCGGCGGGGGCCCGGGCGGGAGACGGCGGTGGAGGGGGCGGTGGCATAGAGGGGGAGGGAGGTGGACCGTGCTCGATGGCGCCAGCGTCGAAGCCGTCATCGTCGTCGGCACGGTCATTGTCGGTCGCATTGTCGTCATCATCGTCCCACCCTTCGGCGCCACCGGGGGGCCATCGCGACGGGCCGCGAGAGGGCCGGGCGCCACGCGCCCGCTTGAGCGGCGAGGCAGGTGGCAGCGTCAGCACGCCACGGGTGGTGGGCCGAGGGGCGGTCGCGGACGCGACGGAAGCGACTACGGGCGCGGCGACGGGCACGTCGGTCGGTGTGACGATTAAGGATTCGTCAGGCACGACGACGGGCTCCAGCATCTCGTCGTCTGTGGTGGCCCCGGCCCCTCCCCCCAAGGCGCGCGCGACCAGCAGGAGGGGAAGGCCCGCAACGAAGAAGGGAGCGAAGCAGGCAGATAGATAGATGGCGCGAACGGCGAGGGACGTCAATCCCGGTCCCGAGGCGTCAACGGGGGCGTGGTGATCACCAGCGCCAAAGAGGGCGGGGATGCCGTCGACAGGTGCCGGGACAGGGGCGACGGGAGCGTCGACGTCGTCTCCGCACTTTCTGGCCCGAAGGAAGGCAAGAGCCTCGGCTTGGACGCGACCCGCCCTCGCCGTGTCGGGCGGGACCCACAGTTCGGGCCGCGGGCCGCGATAAAAATGTTCAGCGACCAGGCTGTTGACATCGACTGGGGTAGCCGCCCCCCGGCGGGGGTGACGGCGCGGCCCCGGCGCCGGCAGCGACGCTGACGCCACCTTTGGCGCACACGAGACGCTGACAACGTCGAGCAGGTCGAGGACAGGGCCGAGTGGGGGCGTCGAGGGCAGGCCAGCGAGGCAGGGGCCGCAGTGGCCCGCGGCCCACCGGTGCGAACGTCGCCATACAAGGCACCTTGCCCGTCTGGCATCGGCTTGGGCCGCCGGGCCCCGCCCATCGGCGCGGGCGTCGATGGCGCGGCACTCCGCTCGAGCCCTCGCGTAGCCAGTCTGCGCCAGGGCGAGAGCGCCGACGGTGCGGAGAAAGCGCGCCGCGGGTGCGATCAGGGTCGCCTGGCCCAAAAACGTTAGCAGGCGCGACGCCAGCGCCCCGAGGGCGAGCCGGTCCAGGGGGGCGGGGACCTGTCGCGCTCGACCCGCCATAGCGAGAGCGATATCACCCGCCCCGGCCACCCAGGACGCGGAAAATGCCGCGCGGATCGCGGCCGACTCTCGGCACGCATACCGCGCCACGAGCCAGCCGGCGGTAACGAGCAGCGCATCGAGAGGCACTGAGGGCCTTGAATGAGCCGCGCACGTGCGTCCACCCACGCGGAAGCTCACCACGGGGACCTGAACGTCGGGGCGGTGGCCGCGGCGCAGACACGGGTGGGGGGCGAAGAGAAGAGGCTGTGGCGGCTTTTCCTCGTCCTCGAACGTCTTGGTCGTCAAGGCCGAGGCCGAGACGACAGACTCATCGAGCGCGCGGGGCCACGAGGATGATCGCGGGTGGAGCGAAGCAGCAGAGACAAGGAAAGAAACCTGCGAGCACGTGGGGAGGGATCGTGGTCGCGTTACGCGGTATAGGGCGGCAGGGGCGTCTTGGGCGCCGCCGCCGTTGCCGCAACGCTGCCGACACGGGCCTCGACAGATCCTCGTTGACGCCGTCGCCGTCCAGCTGGAAGATTCGACCCGACCATTGCGCCGCTGCCGCACAGCTCGCGGTAGGTTCTCGACAAGCCAGAGAGGTCAAGGAAAAGCGTCTCGCATGGCCTCGCATTCGGCGAGACAACTGGTATGACCTGCTCCGAAAGAATCAGCCGCAGGCGCCGCCGAGCTCTCCAAACCAACTGAATACACAAGGAATGGGAGCTTTCGCCCGCCCCGTCGCGGGGGTCGTCCTTGCGAAGGAAGCTCGTTCGCCGCCCCGGGCCGCCCTCTGCGTCACGCACGGGGCCGGGGGCGGGGGTGGCGCGCCCGCCGTGGGGCGGGGTCGGGCCGGCGCCCGCCGCCGCGCCCCCCCCCGGACCATCGCCGCCGCCGGGGGCGGCGGCGTCGGGTCCGGCCCGGCCTCGGCCGGCCCCGGGTCGGCCTCTTGGGCGGCGCGGCTGGTGGATCCCGCCACACCCGTTGCCGTCGTGGGCCGCGCCGAGCGCCCAGTCCCCCCTCCCGAGGCCTCCGATGTAGCTCCTCTCCTATCAGGACTGGTGGACGACATACGCGCTGCTGGCCCTGTCGTCATCTCGAGCGGCTCAGCGATGACGACGCCTGCCGAAACAGTCGAACGCCAGCGTCTACTCCTCGAGCGGCTCTTCCCCGCCGCGGCGCCCTCAGTGCTTGAGATGCTCGCCAAGGACTCAGCGGCGCTGGCAATGGGCCTGATTGCAACAGCCAGAGACGGGGGGCTCCTCGACACCGTCCGCCCCACCACTGTTGTGGCAACGTGGGCGGCCCTCACGCCCAATGGTAGACCATGCCCGAGATGGCACGTCGATCGAGTTCCCCTCCGTCTCGTGTGCAGCTACGTGGGTCGATCCACCGAGTGGCTGGCGGACGAGGACGCCCTCTGGTCGGGCGAGCCGGGCAAGATCCCTCTCAGGACTGCTGGCGATGAGTCGACCTCAACCGACCCCCTGCTTGACCGCCCTCCACCGCAGCGAATGCTGGCGGTGGGTTCGGGGGAGACGTCGCGCTCGCCGTGGCGCGGGCCACTGTCGCACTGGCCCTCGTGCTCGGGCAGCACAGTGCTCACGCCTTCGCGCTACAGGCGGGCTCGGCGGCCGACGCCAGGCCGCGTTGGGGACCCGACGGCAGACTGCGCCCTACGCCGTCCCGCAGTGCGGAGCCCGGTGCTGCCGTCCTTCTCAAGGGCGAGACCTACCCGGGTCGTGGCGGGCGCGGGTGCGTGCATCGCTCGCCACTGGCACCCCCAGAAGGAGCAGCCGAGGTGGGACGACTGCTTCTGCGGCTCGACTTTGATAGCGGGTTGGGTGCATCCTCTGACTGTTAAGACCATCATTTCTTTCCCACATCGTCTACGCCTTGCTCTTCTTGGCCGCCCTGCGGGAACAAGCGGTGGAAGGGGAAGGGGAAGGGGTCGCTGGGTAGGGGGCTGAGGGCTTGCCCTAGCGCTTGCCCTGGCGGACGTGATGGCGGCGCGTCGACCGCGGGCTCATAATTCGGTTAGTATCGTTTATCAAGTGTCGTCACCCACGGGAAGTGAGGCCAGCGTAAGAAGCGCGGATAAAGGTCTGATCATCGCCCGGTCGGCGCGGGGTGGGACATTGCGGCGATGGGGAAAAGAGGAGACAGGCAACGACTCGCCGGTAGATGCCCGTTACAACGGCGTGGTCACGCTCGTAAGGCTCGAGGGTGAGCTGTTCCTTGGGCTTGATCTTGCCCTCTTGCATCTTGGTCACTTCGCGGGCAAAAACGGCCTCGGCGGGGACAGTCGAGTCGATGCAAGATGCCTTGACCGAAATGACGACGCCGCCCCCGGCCTTCAGGAAGTAGTCGGCGTTGTGCGAAACGATGCGCGCCTGGTCGGGCTGAGCGACGTCGGCAAAGATGCAGTCGACCATGGGGACGAGCATCCTGTAGCGCTCGGGGCGCCGGGCGTCCTCGATGATGGGGATGATGTTGGGGCGCTTCTTGGCCATGTTGACGAGATCGCGCCTAGATGGACATAAGAGAAGGGGGAGGAGTAAGGTCGATGACAGTTGTGTGGGGAGGTTGAGGGAGGTAAGGGAGGAAAGGCGACGCGACACGGCGCGGAAGCTGCAAGCGCTGCGGCGTTCGGCCGGATCAGTCAAGTCTGGTGTACAGTGGTCGCTCATTCTGTCCCGGGTACAAAGCCGGGGTCGGAAACGGCGGAAGTTGTCGTCCCCTCCGGAGTCCGAGGGGCAGCGCCGGCGGCGTGGGCGGGGACGATGCAGCGCGCGACGCGGCGGGCAGAGACAACGAGATGAGCGCCTAATCTCAGCGTCCATGTTCCGTCGATCAATCCCTGCACTCGCCCCGAGCGGTGGGAGAACTCGACGGCGTAGACGGCGCCCTCAGGACCAACGATGTCAGAGACGTGAGAAACCGATGTTCCCGACGCGGCGCCCAGGTAGAGGACCTTAGCTCCGGGAACGACGTGAATGGCGTCGACGCCGCCGAGGACGGCGGCGGCCAGCTTCGACCTGAAGGGGTTCCACACGCGATACTCGACCTTGGCGGCCTGCGGGGCGCCCTCGGCTGCAGGGACAGCGCCGGGAACATCCGCGGCCTCGACGCTGATGCGCTTCTCGCCGTAGACGGACTCGCCGGGGACGAGATTGCGGGTGACGAGAGCGTCCTCCTTGCCGCGGGCGACAAAGACCCCGGCGTGCCGGTGGGCCTCGACGAGGACCTTGGCGCCGCCCTTCATGCCGCCGCGCCCGCCGCGGCCTCCCCCGCGGCCTCCCCCGCGCCCGCCGCCGCGGCCTCCGCGGCCACCGCGACCTCCAGCGCGGCCACCCCCACGTCCTCCGCCGCGGCCTCCGTCACGGCCGCCAAAGCCCCGTCCACCACCGCGCCCGCCGCCGCCGCGGCCCCCGCCGAATGAGGGCTTGCTCACGCCACGGCCTCCTGTCGTGGGGATAGAAAATGGCGTTTGATTACGAGAAGAAAAGTCCCATAAGATCTGTCATCCATCCTCAGAAACCTCCTTAGCAAGCCGAAGCGACGGAAGGAGACAGCCGACGGCGACAGCGGCGGCTGTCGGCGCGCCTCCTCGCTGTCCCTTCCGCGACCGTCGCGCTCGCTCCGCGAATTCACGGCAACCACCACCTCATTCATCGCTAACTCGCCCCCACGGCCGTACCCCGACATCGCTCCTGGCGCTGAACCGAGACGCGAGACGCCGAGGTCGAGGCCCTCGCTGCCTTCTGCGGAACGAGAGCTTTCCCTTGTGATGGAAGAGTTTCTCGCGGTGACACGGGACGCGTAAGGGGGGGAAAATTGTCTTGACGGGCCAGGGTGCGCCCAACCCGACTCGACTTCTCTCCACGAGCCAGGAAGACGCAACATGGCGAGCCCAAGCCACCGAACAACCGAAAAACCGCCATTGAGGCGCCATGGGTCGCGGAATGCCTGAGAACCGGCCGGGTGCCGGCGGGGTCGGCGCGGGCTCTGGCGGCGCGGGCGGCGAAGTGGGAGGCGGGCGGTTCAAGGACCACGACTACTCCAAGGCTAGTCAAGAGAGATGGCTGGTGCCGCTTTCTGGTTGTGCATACTCTGGGCAACCCCCAAATGACAGAAATCCCCCGAGAGGAGCGTCGCGGGAAGTGGCACGGCCTTGACCGCCGCCGCCGCCATCCCGGCTGCCCTTAAACGACGTGTTAGAGGTCTTGCCGGGGATTCCGCGCCGCACCGCGTCCTCGCTCGTCTCATTATTCCGTTCTGTTAAAATGAAAGATGCGCTGCATTTCGCGCTGCGTCCACGCCGACCCCCCACGCCCACCGAAACCCGTGCCTCGGCCTAGACACCCCATGCCGCCCTCGACCCTCCCCCTGCAGATGTCTAATCTTGTTCTGGCGTCGAAGAAGACGGCTCCGAGGGGCGGTCCGAGCGGCGCGGCCGAGTCGCTCGCGAAGAAGGGTGCCTTCCCATTTGGTGACCGGGCACGGCCTGACAAGCCAGACTTGCCCCAGGCGTCTGTGCACCAGCGCGGCGGCGGTGGGACTGGTGCCAATGGTGCCCCCTTCGACCATGGATTGGAGGACGATCCGCTCGCCTATCGTCCGCGGACGCGCGAGACGCGGGACAATTTCGCGGCTCTCCTGTCGGCCCTCGCCCAACATTTGGGGGCACAGCCTTCAGATGTGCTGCGGGGGGCGGCGGACGAGGTGCTTGCGGCCCTCAGGACGGGTGACGCAGCCGACCGGGACCGGCGCCGCGAGGTCGAGTCGCTCCTCGGCAAGGTCGATGAGACCGCATACGCGCGTCTGCAGGCGCTTAGCCGCGCGGCCGTTGACTGGGCTCCTGAGGAGGACCGTGCCGGTGGGGCCGTCGCCGCTGACGGGGCCGGCGGGGCGGACGGTGGCTTCGACCGGCTCGGTGTCGCTGTCGATTTCGAGAACGAGGACGAGGAGGTCGACCCTGATGCTGTCATGGCTGAGGAGGTCGACGAAGGGACCGACGCCTCTGGCGAATCGGATGGCGCGCCCCCTCGCCGCCCAGCCCAGGCTGGCAGTGACGCTGACGGCGATGGCGACGGTGACAACGACGGTGGTGCCGGCGCCGGCCCCTCGTCGATGCGTGCCCGCGGTAGGGGCGACGACGACAAATCGATTCCAATCGTTGATCCGCGCGAGGTCGACGCCTACTGGCTCCAGCGCCGCGTGGCCGAGAGCGACGCGGCCGGGGGCGATGCGACGGGCACCGCTGAGGAGGCCCAGGCCCTGGCGGCTGAGGTCCTCTCCCTGCTGTCGAGCGATGCAGCTGCCGCCGAGGTTGAGTCGGGTCTCGTCGCTCTCCTCGGCCTCGGCCGATTCGCGCTCATCCGTGAGCTGGCGTCGCAGCCCAACCGCGACTACGTTGTGTGGGGCTCCAAGCGCGCCCGAGCCGCTGGAGATGAGGAGGTCGCCCGGGTCGATGCGGCTATGCCCGCCCGAGTCCTTGCCCTCTTGAGGGGCAAGGCACGCGGAGACGCCCGCGAACGCCGCGACGAGACCGAGCGCGCGATCCGCGACGAGGCCGCGGGACTCGGGGGTGGCGCTGCGAAGGAGACTAAGGCGGACGGCACCGCGGGGGAGCTCCTCGACTTGTCCTCGTTGGAGTTTGCCAAGGGGGGACACCTTATGGCAAACAAGACGTGCGCCCTCCCCGAGGGCTCCTTCCGCGTCTCCAAAAAGGGCTACGAGGAGGTCCACGTCCCTGCCCCGGGCAAGCCCCCCGCGCGGCAGGGCGAGGTCATCGTGCGGATCGACGAGATGCCTGAGTGGGCCCGCGCTGCCTTCGCAGGGATGACGGCCCTTAACCGCGTTCAGTCGCGCATTTACCAAAGTGCGCTCTTCTCAGCGGAGAACCTCCTCCTCTGTGCGCCCACGGGCGCGGGCAAGACGAACGTCGCCGTACTGTCCATCCTCCAGGCTTTGGGGGCCGCGCGGGACCCCCACACGGGCGAGGTTGACAAGGCGGCGTTCAAGTGCGTCTACGTGGCCCCGATGAAGGCCCTCGTCGCCGAAGTTGTCGGCAACCTCCGCAAGCGCATTGGCGAGCCCTATAGCCTCGAGGTTATCGAGCTCACGGGCGATTCCTCAGCATCGCGGATCGAGCTCGCAGCCGCGCAAATCATCGTCGTGACGCCGGAAAAGTGGGACATTGTCACGCGGAACGCCGGTGATGCCCCAGGGGGGCGCGGATCCTTCGCCGATGCCGTCCGACTCGTTGTCCTCGATGAGGTCCACCTCCTGCACGACTCGCGCGGCCCCGTGCTCGAGTCCATCGTCGCCCGAACCGTGCGCGGCGTGGAGGCCTCGGGGGAGATGGTCCGCATCGTCGGCCTCTCGGCCACTCTCCCCAATGACCGCGATGTCGCCTCCTTCCTCCGCGTAGACCCTGACAAGGGCCTATTTGTATTCGACGGGGCGTACCGCCCCTGTCCACTCCAGCAGCAGTTTGTCGGCATCACCGTGCGTAAGCCCCTTCAGCGCCGGCAGCTCCTCGACCAGATATTGTTTGAGAAGATCGCTGAGCGCGCTGGCAAGCACCAGATCATCGTCTTTGTTCACTCGCGCAAGGACACGGCTGCCACGGCACGCACCCTCCGTGACACCGCCATGGAGGACGGCGAGGTGGCCGCCCGCCTCCTTCCCGCAGAAGGCGCGTCACAAGAGATTTTAAAGGCTGAGGCCGAAGAGTGCCAAGACTCCTCCCTCCGGGCCCTGCTGCCGAGCGGTCTGGCCATCCACCATGCCGGCCTCGGACGCGCCGACCGGCAGCTCGTGGAGGACCTCTTTGCTGACGGGCACATCCAGGTGCTTGTGTCAACGGCGACCCTCGCATGGGGGGTAAACCTGCCTGCCCACACCGTCATCATCAAGGGCACAGAGGTGTATTCGCCCGAAGCTGGAGGCTGGGCATCCCTCTCGATGCTAGACCTCCTTCAGATGCTTGGACGAGCGGGCCGGCCCCAGTATGACACTGAGGGAGAAGGCATTGTCCTCACATCCCATGGAGACATGCAGTTTTACCTGTCGCTGATGAACGAGCAGCTCCCAGTTGAGTCCCAGCTCGTGTCGCGGCTCCCCGATGCTCTCCTCGCCGAAATCTGCCTCGGCACCGTATCCTCCGTAGCCGAGGGAGCCCACTGGCTTGGATACTCGTACCTCTACTCGCGCATGCTCGCCGCCCCAAGTCTCTACGGCGTGCCTGTAGGAGAGGTGGATGACGACCCTGAGCTCGCTGGTCGTCGAGTCGCTCTTGCCAAAGCCGCTGCTGCAGCCCTCGCCCGGGCCCGGCTCGTTCGTTGGGACCCCCGGTCAGGCGCCCTTCGGCCCACAGACCTTGGCCGTGTGGCGTCACGCTTTTACGTCACTCACACCACCATGGCCACCTTCCACGCGCACCTCCGACCATCGATGGGTGACATCGACATCATGCGCGTCTTTGCTCTTGCGGACGAGTTCGCCCAGGTCGTTGTTCGCGAGGAGGAGCGCGGTGACATTTCCCGACTCCTTGAGCGCGTCCCGATTCCAGTTAAGGAGAGCGCCGAGGACCCGGCGGCCAAGATAAACGTCCTGCTTCAGGCGCACGTGTCGCGCCTGCCACTTGGCTCGACTGCTGTCGGCGCTGACGTGTCGTTTGTCACCCAGAGTGCTGCACGGCTCATGCGCTGCCTCTTCGAAATCTGCCTCCGCCGCGGCTGGGCTCCGCTCGCTGACAAGACCCTCGCCCTGTCCATCATGGTCCAGCGCCGACTCTGGGGGTCGCAGACCCCCCTGCGCCAGTTCCCTGGTGTTCCAGCAGATGTCTGTCGCAAGGTCGAGCGTAAGGACTTGCCATGGGCCCGGCTTTACGACCTCACCGCTGCCGAGCTTGGCGAGCTTGTGCGCGCCCCAAAGCTTGGCCGACCCCTTGCCCGCCTGGTGCGGCAGTTCCCTCGCGTCGTGCTTGAAGCTCACGTTCAGCCGGTAACGCGCACAACGGTGCGTATTGACCTCTCAGTCACGCCCGACTTTGAGTGGGATGATGCCGCCCACGGCACGGCCCAGCGCTTTTGGGTGCTCGCTGAGGATGCCGACGGTGACACTCTGCTCCACTGGGAGCCCCTTGTTTTGCGGCGCTATCAGTGCGGCTCGGGTGCTTCGCCGATTGACCTATCGTTCGTCGTCCCCGTGGGGGACCCGGCGCCCCCACAGTGCTTTGTCCGTGTCGTCTCCGACTCATGGCTCGGCAGCGAGTCGACCTTGCCTGTCTCGTTCCGGCGCCTTGTCCTGCCGGCCAAGTTCCCACCGCCCACTGCTCTGCTGGACCTCCAACCCCTGCCTGTTGCCTCACTCAAGTTGGAGGATGCCCGTCGGCTCTTCGAGGGCCAGGGCTTCCACCGCCTTAACCCTGTGCAGACCCAGGCATACGCCGCCCTTGCTCTGAGTGACGGCTCCTGCCTCGTCTGTGCTCCAGGCAGCTCAGGTCTGACGGCCTGTGCTGAGCTCGCTGTCCTTCGCGCTGTCGAGAGCGCGCTAGAGTCTGGCTCGGAGCCGCGCTGTGTCGCTGTTGCAGCCACTGAGGAGGCTGCTGACGCCCTTTACGCAGCATGGACGAACCGGCTCGGCGGGATGGGCCTTGACATCGGAAGGCTCAACACCGGTTCGGCTGCCTCAGATTGCAAGGTGGTCGGGGCATCGCATGTCTCAGTTGTCGGCCCTGCGGCCTGGGATGCTGCTTCGCGCCGGTGGCGCCGGTCCCGTGCGATTTCTGAGCTGTCGCTCCTCGTTGTCCTTGGGCTCCACACTGTCGGAGCCACCGGTGGCCACCTTCTCGAGGCTGGTGTCTCGCGGACACGCGCGATGTCGGCCGAAACAGGCCGCCCGCTGCGCGTCGTCGGGCTCGCCTCCCCCATTGCCAATGCCAGGGATGTGGCAGAGTGGATTGGTGCCACACCATCGTCCACCTTTGCCTTCCCACCGGGCGCTCGCCCCATTCCCCTTGACGTCGTGCTTCGTGGCTCAGATCTTTCAGACCCAGAGGCGAGGCAGCGTGCCGCTCTCAAGCCAGCCCACGACTTTATTGCTGCCGAAGTGTCAGCCGGTGACCCCGCCATCGTCTTTGTCCCGTCACGCCGCCACTCCCGTGCTGCTGCGATGGAACTGTTAACCTTGGTCGCTGCTGCGGGGGAGCCCACTCGGTACCTCGCCCTTGATGGCGGTCAGGAGGCGCTCGAGGTGGACCCCCTCCTAACCAAGGTCAAGGACCGATCAGCGCGTCACTGCCTCATGTATGGCGTTGGGCTTGTGCACGAGACATCGCCCCCCGACGAGCGCGAGGCTGTTCTCAACTTCTTCCGCCGCGGAATTTGTCGTGTTCTCGTAGCTTCGGCTGGTGTCTGCTGGGCTCTTCCCGGCTGCCGAGCACCCACGATAGTCATTGCGGGGACCCAGGGCCCCCGTCCCGGCGCAGGGGCAGCGGCTGACCTTCCTGTCGTTGACCTACTTCAGATGCTCTCCAAGGCCGGCCGTCCGGGCGTCGACTCAAGCTGCCGCGCGCTGGTGTGCTGCCCGGCGCCCCGTCGGGAGTACTATCGCAAGTTTATGTCGGAGCCCCTGCCCGTCGAGTCGCATCTCGACTCGCACCTCCATGACCTGCTAGTCCGTGAGGTCGCATCGCGCGCTGTCGCGTCGCGCCAGGACGCCATGGACTGGCTGACTTGGACTCTGTTTTTCCGCCGACTTGGTCAAAATCCGAACTACTACGGTCTGTCTTCGTCGTCCCATGAGGCGCTCGCGGATCACCTCTCAGAGCTTGTCGAGACGACCGTGGCCGACCTCGCAGCCGAAGGGTGCGTGACTGTGGTCGACGATGATGACGAGGGTGGGGGTGGCGAGGTCGGCCCCAGCAACCTCGGCCTCATCGCCGCTCACCATGATGTCGCATATGCGACCGTTGCGATGATGGCCTCGTCGCTCGACGCCCGCACCAAGCTCCGCGGCCTTCTTGAGGTGATTTGCGCCGCCAGTGAGCTCGCAGACGATCTTGCCCCGGCGCGCTCGGCTGCGGAGGAAGCGATCGTACGCAAGCTTATCCGCCACGCGCCACTGGTTCTGGGCGCGGGGCTCGACGGCAGTGGCGCTGATGGTGGTGGAGCTGCGAGCGGCCGAGCCAAGGCTGGCGCCCTTGTCATGGCGCACCTGTCTCGGTCGCCACTGCCTGGAGGAGCTTACGGTGATCTCGCGGCTGACCAGCGCACAGCTATTGTCGCTGCCCGCCGCCTCGCCCACGCCGCGGTCGACGTCCTCGCCTCAGCCGGATGGCTCGGACCGTGCGTGGCCGCCATGGAACTAAGCCAGATGCTGGTTCAGGGCATGTGGGACCGGGACCCAGCTCTGCTGCAGCTCCCGGGATTTGACGCCGCGCGCGCCGATGCCTGCCATCGCGCCGGTGTCCGCGGAGTATTTGACCTCCTCGACCTCGAAGATAGCGATCGAGATCGCCTCCTCGATGGATTCAGCGACTCCGGGCTTGCGGACGTCGCGGCCGCTTGCAACCGCTACCCGGACATCCATGTGTCATTCACCGCAGGCCGTGCAGACGATGGCCTTGCCTCAGGCACGAGTATCACGGCAGCGGGCGAGGGTGACGCACTGCAGGTTTCAGTCGACATCGAGCGCGAGTGGGACGAGGATAAGGACGACGGCCATGAGAAAACGGGAACTCGCTTCCGCCTTCCGGCCGTCATCGCGCCACGTTACCCCCGTCCAGTGGAGGAGGGCTGGTGGGTTGCCATCGGAGACCCCACCACTGACCAGATTTTAGCCGTCCGGCGCCTCTCGATCGGGCGGAGCGCCCGGGCCAAGCTTGCCTTTGCGGCGCCACCCGCCGACCCGGACGGCAAGCCGCGGACTCTGCAGCTTCTGATTGTGTGCGACTCTTACCTTGGAGATGACCAGCAGTACGACATCAGCCTGGGATACTCGGCTGGGCTGTCAGCTGGCGCGGCCGAGCGGATGGATCAGGACAACGATGACACTGCTGCCATTCCCCCGCCGCCCCCACCCCCAGCCGCTGGTGGTCCCCTGCCACCCCTGCCCTCTTCTGACGGTGCTACCGTTGTCCCGCCACGCCCACCCCTGGCCACGGGCGTCGCCATTCCTTCCTCGCCCCCTGCCCCAGGGGACGAGGGGCGGCCCTCTAAGCGCGCTCGCCAGGACGCCATGTTGCCTGCTGCACCGGCCTCTCAGTCCGAGGTGATGCCGCTCCCTGGCGCACCAGCTTCTCAGCGTGAGGCGACGCCCCCTGCCGCGCCGGTCCCTCAGCGCGGTGTGACGCTGCAGTCCGAGAAGGCGCCCGAGGACAGGGCGGATAAGTTGCCCAAGTCTCCCAAGTCGCCTGTCTCGCCTCGGCGGGGTCGTGCGGTGACTGCAGTGGCTGTCACAGCTACCTCTTCCGCGCGCCGTAGCCGGCGGGGCACAGAAGAGCCAGACGAGGCCGTTCCTGCCGTGACGGCAGGGGCGGAGCCGTCAGCAGCGTCTCCCCCGCGCCGCAGCCGGCGCAGCACACAAGAGCCGGACGCCGTGGCTGGCCGTGCGGCTGCCCCCGACACTGCTGATGCTCCAGGCGAGGCCGAGAGTGCCACGATGCTTATGCGCCTGAAGAAGGCTGAGCTGCAGGAACGCTGCCGCGTGCGGGGGCTCAACGATCAGGGTACCAAGTCAGAGCTTGTCGCTCGGCTCACAAGTGAGCATTAGTCGCACACCAGAGCAGAACGCGTAAAACAAATGGATTCAGATTATGCTCCAGCCCCATCCACCCCTCATGAAGGCATCACCCGCCCCCCCGCCGTTGCCAAGCCAGTCTCAACGTCACCCGGTCCCACGGTGTCCGATGCTCGCACAGCTTCGCGCGACTCGCGCTGGGAGCGCGCCGCCGCCGCCACCGCGAGGGACCGCGGCGCAATAATCTCGGCCCGGCTGGCACGAAGGGCAGCGTCGAATTCTGTCTGGCTGAACTGAACGAGGCGACAGGGTCCCTGGGCATAGGCATCGTAGTCGGGTGTATAGGTTCCCGCACCGTCGCGCAGCTGCGTCAGCGCCCCCGCGCCAAGGAAGGACCAGGGTCCGAGCTCACTGGAAAAGCCCTCCTGCCCGGCTCGGACAATCACCTCACCCTGGAGAACGAGGGTGAAGACCTGGGAGCGCTGCCCACTGCGGTAGAGGCGGACGCAGCCCTGCCGCACCTCACCAATGGCCTCAGGCAGGCGCTGAGGCAGGCCGTCGGGCCCACGGCGTCCGAGACCAGGCTCTGAGTGATCATCGTCGCTGTCGACGGCCTCAGCACCATACTTCCCATGGCTGGGCGCACCGGGGGGGGGGCGCTGTGGCGGGGCCGGGACCTCGATGACGTGGGCGGAGCGGACCAGGCCGCGCAGCACGAGCGGGGTGCTCGAGAGCTGGGCGAACTCTGGGACGTTGGTGGCAATATAGCCGCCCACCGCACGCTCCTCCTCGGGCGTGAGCTTGGCCGACTCCCGGATCTTGTGGGAGAAAAGTGAGAGGTAGCGGGTGGGGTCACCACGCGGGCCGCCGCCGTCACGCGTACGGGCCACTGGGACGCCCTCGTTGCTCATGTAGTTGTCATGCTCGTCAACGATTTCTGTCCGTAACACCTCCTCCAGCACGTCCTCGAGAGTGATGATCCCCGTGATGATCCGTCGAGCCTGGGGCAACCCGTCAAGGGGGAGCCCCTCCGGCTCGGGCGTCCGAGCCGGGGTCGACCCAACTGCGCCGGCGGCGTCAGCCATCGACGGGGCCGCACTCACGCCCTCGGTCGCCGTCGAGACCCCGGCACAAGCCACGGCGTCGGCGGCGCCATTCGTCGTTGCCGAGGCGAGACGGGTCCGGGGCACACTATCCTGCTGCTCTCCAGGGGCACCAGCACCCTCGGCGGGGGGCGGGAGCGCAGGCGTGCCGGGCAGGTTCACCTGGACCGCAATCATGAGGTGGATATGTGTCGTCTTGAAGAGGGCCATCGCGTCCGAAAGTGGCGTCGTGTCGAGAATCTGCCTCTGGCTGGACCGACTCGAGAATGACACGATGGTGCGCACCTCGATTTCGTCGTCGGGATCCACGAGAATGAGATCCTTGACGTACAAGACCCCGATCACGTTCTGCTTGGTGCCCTCATAGACAGGGATGCGTGTGTATCCCGACGTGTAGATACGGAGCATAGTGTCAAAGTCGAGCCGTGCCGACGCCTCGACCATGAAGACGGACGAGATCGGGGTCATCACGTCGCGGACGAGCTTGGAGCCGTACTCGAGTGCGCCGCTGAGGAGGTTGGCGTCCTCTTTGTTGAGGTCAGTGTTTTTGTCGTCGACGTGGAGCTCTATGAGCCGTTTGAGCTCACGCCGGGTGTAGACGGCGCCGACCTCGACGCCCAGAACCCAGTCGAGCACCTTCGCGATGGGGTAGGTGACTGGCAACAGGATCAGCATGAAGAACTTGGTGAGATAGATGGTCTTGGCCCCAAAGAAAAGGCCGTGCCTCGTGCACACAGCCTGGGGCGTGATCTCGCCGAGCAGGACGATGAACGTCGTCGACAAGACGAGACCGACCAGGCCCGACGTCACGCCCGCAAGAAAGATAGACAGGAAGGCGTTGACAATCGTGTTGCCGACCAGGAGGGTGCAAAGGAGCAGGTTACCCTTTTTGCGCACAGGGAGGATCGCCGACGCGTACCGTCTTTCGTCGGGCGTTCCGACGTCGGCCAAAATCTGCAGACCCACGCTGTCGAGCGACATCAGGCCCAGGGTCAGGCCGGAGAAGTTCCCCGACAGCACAATCAAACCCACCGCGACCACGATGGTGAGCCATGTCTCCATCGAAACCCTGGCGGCGGGTGGATGAGCAGAAGCGCCCTCCTACAGTGGTCTCGGGGCCTACGGGCCGCGGACGGTCTTCTGTGGATAATTTGAAAAGTTTATTCGCGCTCAGCAAAACGAAACCATATATAATTCCACTCTGAGTGGATTTCTTTGTCGCATGCGGCCCCTGCGAGCGGGAAGGGCGCCCACCTCTCGGCCGCAGGCGCCCAGGCGGCTGTGGCGCGCTTCCAACTCGCCCTCACCGAACCACTGCCGATCCTGCGTGGACCGAAATTTCCTCGCAGGCCTCGTGGGATCTGGCAAGAGCGACGCGCAGCAGAATGCCCGAGGACGGCTCCAACCTCATCCGACCCCTTTTTTGTGTGGTCCGTCGAGTTTGCGTGGTTCTCCCTATTGGTCGCCCCGCGCCGCGTGCGCCCGTGCTTTCGGATCGAGGTCAGGCCGGCCATCAAACCACCACAAGCGCGGGTGGTGGAGGCTGACCAGTGAGCACCTGCAAGCTCTCTGCACACAACGCGCAAGAAAATGCCTGGTGTTTCGTCATCTCCCCCCCCATTTTCGTTTGCCTGCGCCTTCCATGACACATTTTCTAATCTCATGGCGAGTGGCGTGGCATGGGGTTGGCGCGTGCCTCAATTTGGAACGTCTCGCCCAGCCGCGCGCGACGCTCAACGGCGACGAAGTCGGCTTTGGCTCCGGCTCCGTATCTCGGCTCCCTTTCGACCACTTCGGTTGCGTTGCGGGCGGGGAATGCGCCGTGCGGAGCCCGCTCGCGTCCCGTCCTCTGCTCCCGTCGGGCCCATCGGCATTAATCAGGATGACACACAGTGACGAACGACAGCTCCACTTTCTCCCAACCCCCCTACCTTTTCGTGTTTCCTTCCCCAGGTCCAGCTTAAGCTGACGTACCACCCCGCGACGCGCGAAGTCGAGTTGTGGGACGTGAAAAATCGGCGCAGCTTTTTGCGCAAGACGCGACAGGCCGACCTTGCCCTTGACCACCTCCGGCCGGGGGCCCGTGTGACGGTCATGGCCCGCCTGCTCGAGATCCGCGACTTTGGCGACGAGTACACGCGCCGGACGCTGAGTGAGCGCCTGGCCCGCACCTTTGCCATGGTCAAGCCCCACGCCGTGGCGCGCCTGGGGGAGGTGCTGACGGCCGCCGTCGGGGCTGGCTTCCGCATCGCCAACCTGCGCCTCGTCCATCTGACGCGCGAGGAGGCCGGGCGCTTTTACGCTGTCCACCGGGAGCGTCCCTTTTTCGGGAAGCTGTGCGAGATGATGTCGTCGGGCCCTGCTGTGGCTCTCGAGCTCGTCCGGGACAATGCCGTCGCTGCGTGGCGCGACCTCCTTGGCCCCACTGACCCGGCTGTCGCCCGCGTGGAGGCCCCCAGATCGCTGCGCGCCCTTATCGGTGAGGACGTGACGCAGAACGCGTGCCACGGCTCGGACGCCGCTGACACGGCAGAGGCCGAGTGTGCCTTCTTCTTTGGCAGTGGTGCGGGGTGCCCACCTGCAGCCTTTCGCGCCGACGGGTCCACCGCTGTTGCTGTCGCTCTGCCCGCCGCTGTGGCTGCGGGTGGCCTCGGCGGCATCGTGACCACGATCTCCGAGCACCTCGAGATCGTGGGGGCCCAGCTCCTCTCCTGCACCCGGCAGGACGCCGCCGACTGCCTCGAGGTCTACCGGGGCGTTATCCCCAGTTCTGAGTTCGATGGACTACTCCACGAGCTCGCCTCGGGACCCTCGGTCGTGCTCGAGGTCGCGCATCGGGGCGAAACAGGGGCCGCGAGCGCCGTGCCCGCGCTTCGGGAGCTCTGCGGGCCGCGCGACCCAGAGCTGGCTCGCCTCCTCCGGCCTGACTCGCTCCGCGCCACATTCGGACGTGACCGCGCGCGGCCAGGAGTGCACTGCACCGACCTCGAGGAGGACGGGGCGCTCGAGGCCGATTTCTGGTTCCGGTGCGTGGGGTCGGTCGCATAGAGAGAAGGTGGACAATTGGTGAACACAATGACGACCCACCACGGTGAGGATCGAGACGCTCGGCTGACCCCGCCTTGCAGTTCGACCCCCTGGCGTCCCCCGCCCTCATCTTCGTCCAGGCAACGCACCGTATCTTCCCACTGCACTCATGTCCAACCCCCTGGCCCAGCACGGAGCTCACCACCACAAGCGCAACCGCGAAGTGATGGCGAGCTGGCCGGGGACCGCGACTGAACTGCACTTGGTTATTGTCCCCCGTAACTGCCTCCTCTGCCGCCGACGCCCCCCCTCACGCCTCGACACAGGAGGCCCTCCTCAATGTTGCGTCCATTGGTGACACGGCCGCCACCACACGCGCCCACCTCCACGACCTCTCGTCGATGCTGTGCCACCACAGTTCAAACCTGCTCAAGACCAGCGCCTACGAGTCCCTCCGCTCGATCCCCGCCCTCGACTCGTTCGAAGTCCTTGAAGCGTCCGAGGCGGGTGGCTTGGGAGGCTCGGGCGAGTTGCCAGTCGACACGCCCGCCCCGCATGCCGAAACGCTCACCGACGCACGCCCCGCCAACTTCCCGCAGGCCTTGGACGGCATGGATCGCGAGAAGCTCCTCTCTACGCCCGGCCTGATGACGGAAGCCGTCCTTTGGCGGGGCGCCCTCGGTCGCCTCGTGTGCCTTCTCTCCCAGGGCACAACTGCCGAGGTCCGCGAGGCCACTGTCATCATCTCAGAGTGTATTGACAAGTCGGAAGAGGTGAGACGGGGCGGGCGCCCATCATCGTCCGTCGACGATGCTCGCCACGCGAGTGTACCGCCGTCTAGTCCCCCGCCGGCACATCGAACACGACAAAACCCCCCCCCGCCTGTCGTACCCTTCGCCCTCAGGCTCGCCGCTTCCTCTTCGCACGTCTCGCCCAGGAGATGCCGCCGATTGAGGCCCGCGTAACGCGGGTCTACGATGACAGTGGCACGCAAGGCCGGACGCGAGTCGAGCTCTCCACCAGCAATGCGGCGCTTCTGCCATCGTCGACCTCGGGGGCTTTACGCAGCTTCGCCACGCCGATGGCGGCCGCGCCTGCCTCCGGCACGGCGGGTGGCGGGACCGCGACGGTCACGACGTCCCCGGTCAAGGGGAGAGCCCCGCCGGCCGCAACGGCAGCCGTCGAGGCGGGTTGCTGCGAGACGTGCGGCGCTGCTGCCGTTGTGTAGATCGCCGCTGGCCGGTCAGTCGCTGCACGGGCGCCGAAGAGAGACGCGAGCCGCGTGGGTCGCCGGACCTCGCGCCGCTTCCGCCGGCGAGGGGCAAGGATCTTATCGTTTCGGTAAATTCAACCCCCGTACCCATCATTAAAACCTCTATTTCTTCCCCTTGCCCTTTTTCCCTTTCTTGCCCTTTTTTGACTTAGCCTCGAGCTCAACCAACAGCGCCCCGGCCCAAGAGGTGTAGTCAAGCCCCTCCCCGTCGTCTGTCATGACGATGCACTGCGCGGGCTTTCCCTCGACGACGCGCTCAGCCTCGCGGCAGTGGGCGACAAATTGCTCGAGTTCCGAGGGGAGGAACTGCGTCTCACCACCTGTCTTGGTGAGGGCGACGCGAAGCTCCTCGAGGGTGAGGTAGCCCCGTGGCGCCAGTCCGCCCTCGGTGCACTGGGCGTCAAGCCGTGCAAAGGCGCGCAGGAGCTTGCCCCCCTCGGCGCCCCCAGGACCCTCGTCCGGCACGTGTTCCAGCAGCTCCATCAGCTCCCGCACGGGCACGAAGGGCACGGCGTGTCTATCCACCCCGCCATGGCCCAGCTCTACAAACTTCTCCAATACCTCCCCCTCAGCCACGCCGTGACCCAGCAGGGCCAGCAACTCCACCACCGTCTCGACAGGTAGCGTCTCTTTGCTCTCCTTGTCCAGCAGGGCGAATGCGCGCTGAGTCCGGTCCAGAAGGTCAGGCTCAAGGGGAGCAGGGCCCGGGGGGGGAGGGGGCTCAACAGGCTCCTTGGCCTTCTTGCCCTTGCCTTTCTTCTTCGCGCTCCCCTTACGCCTGGGTGGCATCGTGTGCGCGCGGGGGGGGGGGGGGGGGGGGGCCACCCCCCCCCCCG
>Ga0181576_10000519_pt1 | contig 28624 bp, 14 predicted proteins | sample 101ome_22_FD_132464 | JGI IMG/M metagenome (GOLD analysis project Ga0181576, IMG submission 132464) | Coastal salt marsh microbial communities from the Groves Creek Marsh, Skidaway Island, Georgia - 101412BT metaG (megahit assembly) | ecosystem: Environmental > Aquatic > Marine > Intertidal... | reverse complement strand
AGCTCTTGTTGCCCCCGCAGCAGCAACTTCAACAGCCTCCGAATCCTTCAACAAGGATTTGGGTCTCGCAGCGAGCAAAGAGCGGTTCTGGGTGCCGTTGATGGAAGCACAAGAGGGAATTCTCTTCGATTGCTTACGTTCTGAGGATGCCTCGCTGTACGTGGAACAATTAACCTACGAACTCCCCGCGACGTACGGTGTACAAGAGATCCTATCAGCATACGAACAGGTCTGCCGTCACAACCCATTGCTCCTTGCCGTTGTAGATCGACAACATGGGCAATACCTCCTCAAAATCGATCGAAACGCTCCCGTTGAATCTGAGGAAATCACGAGCGCTGAATGGGATGAATACCTGCAAGAAGATTTCTCCCGTGGATTCGACTTGAACAGCAACCTCTCGCGCATCGCTGTGCTTCCGGGAACGGAACGTCATCGGTTGATTTGGACGCATCATCACTTGATTTTGGACGGTTGGTCCCTCGGGGTCTTCAGCCAAGAAATCCTCAAGGCATTGCAGAATCAAGCGTTGACAGACCATGACGAATTCATTCAGCTTGCATGCCGCACGCACATCCACCCAAATCGCGGGAACTATTGGGCTGAACACCCCATTTCGGAAGAAGCTCATTCGCTGCCTCCTGCCCTGCCCACCCGAGAATCCAAAACGACTTATGCGAAGCAGTCTGTTTTTATTCCGCTTTCGGATCCGACCCGCATTCAAGAGGCCGGGGCGTCTCTGCACGCGTTTTGTCTGACCTTGTGGTCCTCCTTTTTGTGCACGCTTTACGATCAGCCGGAAATTGTGCTGGGAAATGTCGTTTCGCTTCGAGATGATGAACACATGGAGTCGTTGGGCATGTATGTGCGGACGCTCCCATTTGTCTATCGAAATAACCCAAATCAATCCGTCGAAGCCAGCCTCGCTGCAACTTCTGAACGCTTGAGGAGTGACGAAATGCACAAACACGAGCGGCTCGGAAAGTCCACGAATGCCCGAACGAACGACCACCTGTTTGTCTTCGAAAACTACCCGGTGGACCACGCTGCTTTGGAATCACTGGGCGTGCGCATTGGGGATTTTCAAGAACGAACTGGAGCACCATGGACCACCTTGGTGTACCCCGTTTCCGGAGGATTTGAGTGGCATGTCATGTTCAATACCGCGCACCACCGTGCAGGTCAGGTTGCGGCCGTCTTATCGCATTTCACCCGCTGGGCCGACCGTTGGAGTTGGCATGAACCTATTGCTCTTTTTGCAGAAAATTTGGCCCGTGAGCCTCAACTCATTGGGCTGGACCGACCGCTAACAAACGCGCACATCCTCGATTTGCTTAAACGGGATTCGAAACAACCCGCCATTCATGGAGCGGACTTCCAATGGGCATACAACGATGTTTGGAATGCTGCTGAGTCCGTCGCTCAATTGTTGCAAAATGAAGGGTTGAAAGACAACGAAGCCGTGGGAATCGATGTGATGACCACCCGGCATTTCGTGAGCTGCATCTTGGGGGTTTGGCTTGCAGGAGGTGTCCCAGCTCCTGTGGATAAAAGGTACCCTGAGTCACGAAAAACCTACGTCTTTGAGGCGATTTCGGCTCGGATGGTTTTGCATTCCACTGAAGAACAAATTCAAGTAGCGACTTATGCGCATCCTCATCACGCATTTCCTCCTACAGCCGGATTTATCTTGAGTACTTCCGGTTCAACTGGAACGCCCAAAGTAGTCGTTCAATCCCATGCATGCCTCTTGAACCTGATTCAATGGAACCGTTCCTCATTCGGCATGAGTGACCAAGATGTAATCTTGCAGTTGTCCTCATTTGGTTTTGATGCTTCATTCCACGAGGTGCTCTTGGCGCTGAGTCTGGGAGCGACATTGGTGGAAGTGCCTTTGGAATCTCGCCTTGACATCCACCAGATTAAAATCGCCATTGAACTCCATCAAGCAACACAAGCCTGGATTCCTGCCCGTCTGTTGAATGCCGTTTTGGAAGCCGACCCCGCCTATTTTGATGGGTGTACATCATTAAAACGCATTGTTACCACAGGAGAAGCACTGATCCTGAGTAACGGACTCAAAGCATTTGTTCGTCGCAGCGAGGTGTCGCTTTTGAATTACTACGGCCCTACCGAAACACACGTTGTCACTTCATTGGAAATCACTGGAGCCAATCTCCGCACGCAGCCCCCCATCGGAACGGTTCTGGACAATACGCGCATCCAGTTGATGGACACCCAAGGACGCCCCGTGTTCCAGGGACTTCCCGGTGAAATCTGGGTTGCAGGTGATCCCGTCGCCATCGGCTACCATGAGGAAGAAGATCAAAATGCCGCGGCTTTTTCAACCTTTGAGGAGGAGCGTTGGTACAAAACCGGGGACTGGGGATATGTGGGAACCCATGGTTTTCTTGAGTTCATCGGTCGAAGAGACAGTCAACTGAAAATTCGAGGCTTCCGTGTGGAGCCACTTGAAGTCGAACGGACCATAGCGGAAATCCCAGAAGTCAGCCAATGCTGTGTTTTGGCCCTTGACGCAAGATTGCATGGCTTCGTGGTTTGCGGAAGAAGTCTCGATGCCGTGATTGAAGAATGCGGGAATCGGTTGCCGGACTATATGATTCCCTCCCATTGGCATTTGCTCGAGGCCATGCCGATGAACAGCAATGGAAAAGCGGATCGAACAGTCCTCTTGAACCTCGCTGCGGACGAAGCGACCCCGCACGTTCAAAGCGATGCGAATTGGATCTCCACGCGCGTCTGGAAGGCCGTTTTGGGGCACGATGCGTTTCACCCCAATGCCTCATTCGATTCGGTAGGAGGGAACTCGATACTCCTCATGAAGATGCAGGCGTGGATTGAAAAAGAGTTGGGATTGTTTGTTTCCATTCGGGACTTGTTGCAACACAACACCCCGGAATCTCTGGAATCCCTACTCAGCAGGAATGATCAACCCGAACAGGATCTCCCAGATCGCTTTCCAACTCATGCATTGCAACGGGGTATTTTGATACTCGAAGCAGGCCAAAATCTCGAGGAACATTCGCCTTTTTGGCTTGGGTTCAAGGCTGAGCTGTCCCAATCGATTTCACAAAAAGCATGGGAACAAGCAATCGCTCAATTGTTGGATCAATACCCCCAACTTCACGTGATGCTCGAGGGAGAATTGGATGATGCGGAATGGGTGCGTGTGCATGATCTACAGCCCTTTTTGGAGCCCGCATCGTCGGCGACTTCTACTTTTAGTAATGCGCTGATCCGGTTTGTGCATGTGAACGATGCCACCATCGAAATCCAATGGCATCATGTACTTCTTGATGGCCTGGGCATCGAAGTCACATTGAGAAATTTGATGGAAATTCTTGAAGGCAATTTCCAAAAAAGACCGGTTTCCTTTCAATCCCTGATTCACCCTCCATTCGAATCGCAAGCGATAAACGTTCGAACTTCTGGTGAAACGGCTCAAGTGCTGCACACCAAAATTGAATCCCAAACCTTGGAGGCTGTGAATGACTTTTGCCAGCATCACGGACTGAGCCCAAGTGCGTTTTGGCAATGCATGGCAGCCTCTTCCCATCAAACCGCTCGCATTGCTGTGGCCGATGTCAGTCAGCACCCGGGTTTCCCTGGGATGTTTACCGCACTCGAGCCCATGCAATTCAATTTGACAGCCGAAAGCCCAGCGCACTGGGTGGTACCCGCCAGAACAGATGGAGTGGAGTTGGATGTGGTAGCCAACTTTATGACCATCATGCCCGAAGGCAATTGGGTCAAGCGATTGGAAGTCAGCCAGCCAACCCACTTGAAATACCCCCACGAATGGCAATTCATTGCAAGTGGCTCACAATTGGACGTGTCTTATTACACCGCCCAAACCCAATCCACAGCCGCGCAAACTTTTGACACATTTCAAGCTACCGTTGCACGCGTACTTGCATCGGGAAGACTGCAACCAGCTTCCACTGCGCCGGCCTCAGAAGTGTTCGACGAATTTGATTTCTAATGGAAGCGTACCTCGAGGAAGTGGTTGAGAAATTGGCGGTACCCGGATTGCGGAACGCATCAGGGGATCGTTGGGAAGAGGCTATGGGGTTGATGCAAGACCTCATCCGATCCGCTGGATTTGAACCGGAAATTCAGGAGTGGCAGGGTGAAGAAGGGGGGATCTTTCGAAATTTCATCGTGAGCCTGCCCGGTTCGCACAAGCAGAAAATCATCTTGGGTGCGCACTACGATACGTTCGAACAAACGCCCGGTGCAGACGACAACGGAAGTGCCGTGGCTGTTGCGTTGGGATTTCTGCGCGATCACGGAAATCGCTCATTTCCTTACCCCATCGATGTGGTCTTTTACGCTTGTGAAGAGCCTCCATTTTTCGGCACGCCAGGCATGGGCAGCTACGTTCATGCGGCAGCATGCGACCCGGAGGACATTCGGTTCATGGTGTGCTTGGAAATGGTCGGATATTTTTCGGAAAAACCCGAAAGTCAAGACTTTCCACTTTCCTTCTTGCGCTGGATTTACGGAGATACAGGCAATTTTCTCATGGGAGTTGGCAACTTCAAATCCATGAAAATGACCGCCCCCTTTATCCGGGGTTTGCAGTCCCGTCGTCCCGGGTTTTACCGAAAGTTTTGGATTCCATTTGCGTTTTCCGGGATGGACTGGTCCGATCACCGCAGCTATTGGCATCGCGGAATTCCCGCCATCATGATGACCGACACGGCCATGTTCCGAAACGCAAATTACCACAGTGCGGATGATACGGCTCAGACCTTAAATTACAGCCAAATGGCCCATTTTGTAAACGACCTGCATCAGGTGTTTTCAAGTTTAACCTGAAATTGAATTTCTCATGAACGATCACCTCAACCAAGTAAAAAAAGACGGGTTTTGCCTCGTGGAGTCGGCCATTTCCATGGATACCATCGAGGAATTCAAGCGAGATTTCTACCCATTGTTCGAGAACAAGAAGGCACAATTTCGCAGCCAATTCAAGGATGGATCGAAGTACTCGGCCAATCACGATATCAACCGTTGGAACATGCTCCTCCCGAGCAATTCGGTTCTTCTCTCTTCAGGGTTTTACGCTTCCCCAGAAATCATGTCCGTGCTGCGCGGGGTATTTGACACCCCATTTGCCTTGGTATTCTTCTCTTCCGACATCGCATCTCCCGGTTCGAAGTACCAGACCATTCACCAAGACGGAAATGATTTCGCGATTGCATTGAACGTCCCCTTGGTAGATTCGACCGTAGAAAATGGCTCCACCCAAGTTTTTCCTGGCACGCATCGAGTTTCTGATGAAGCGGCATTCTCGACGGCTTCCAATGAATTCACCGATGAACAGGTGGAAGAACGAGCAGCCAAACTTACGCCCTTGCATCTGGACGTAAAATGTGGCGACCTCACGCTTCGGGACCTGCGTTTGATCCACCGCGGAACCCCCAATCATTCGTCGGTTGACCGCCCCTATTTATCCGCTATTTACTTGCCGTCGCCAGAAGATGCCGCACCAACATTTGAAACCATCGAAGCCGGACTGGCTGCGTTCGCCGAATTCAAAAAACGCGCATTTCCAACGGGAAAGGCTGAGCTGATCGATTTTGCCAACACCTTCGGCAGGCTGGTCATGGGCTTTTCGCACTCCGACCGCGTTCAACGCCCCATCCCAAAACACGTCAGCGACGCCTTGAGTGAAGACGCTCGCTATGTGTTGCGCTTTGCCCAATTCGAAGATGATGAATTGAATGCGCGCATTCGTCGCGACGAACAGACCAGCGCAGCACTCGCCGAACAAATCACTTTGGCGAGAAAGGAATTCGACAAGTTGTATGATTGGGATGAAGAACATGCCTTTGACCAAGTGTTGAATCATGCGATCAAAAGTCTTGAGGAAGATGGCGAAGAATAAGCGTCGCAATTAACGTGATGAACCGAATTCATTTTCTCAATCAGTTAGCCGAGACGGATGCCCAATTCAACCTCGGTGCGGGAGTTCCGCCACTCGATCTGTATCCCCATTTGGACTTCGAACGGCTGGTTGGAAAATACCGAGAAGCCCATCCGAAGGATTCACTTCTGAACTATCACGCAACCGAAGGAATGATTCGCTCGCTTGCAGCTGAGGCTTTGAGCAAAAATGAAGGACATGCGGCTGCCCCCGATCACGTATTGGTTACCAATGGCGTGCAGGAAGCCATTTCGTTGGCGGCGATGCAGTTTCAAGGTCAAACCATTGCCTGCAGAGATCCGTATTACCCCGGATTCGTTGACGCGGTTCGGATGACTGGCAACAACGTCACTTCAATAGCCGGTGATGATTGGATCGATCAAGTGGGTCGATTGCCAGAAGGATCGCTTTTTTACCTTTCCGCTGATTTCGCAAATCCCACGGGTGCACGCATCAGCATCGATGAAAGGCAACGGCTCGTGCAACTGGCCGAATCGCGCAATTTGTACATTTTCGACGATGCGACGTACCGAGAATTCGACCTCGACGAACGATTTCCCGCGCTTTGGACGTTGGGTCCTGAGCGAGTCATCCACGCCATGTCCTTCTCGAAAATTCTCGCGCCTGGATTGCGTACAGCGTTTGTTCACCTGCCCAAAACCCTTGCACCAAGCTTTTCCAAACTCAAGGCCAACATGAGCCTCAACAATTCGGGATTGACACAAGCGGTCGTAGCGGGTTGGTTGCTGGAACAAAATTTTAAGTTCGGCGCCCACCTCACGGAAATCAAACACCGACTTCGAGAAAACGGCACCGTACTCACGCAAAATGGTGCAAAATTTTCAGGCGGCTTTTTCGCAGAACTCGACCTGGGTCAGCCCTTGGCGGATTTGTCATGGAGCGCTCAACTTTTGGAAAGAGAAAGCGTAGCTGTTTGCCCCATGAGCTTATTCAGCGATAATCCATCGGCGCTCAGCAGTATCCGCCTTGCGGTAGCCAATATTTCTGCTGCCGAACTACAGCAAGCGATTGACATAATCATTAGATTCGTTCGGTGATGAAGATTGAGCAGAATTCCGGGTATTCTTTTGTCGAATTGTATGTCGGCATGGCCAAAATGGTCGCTTGGTGGCACGAGCGTGTTTTGGGTTTCGAAATTGCAGGTAAGCGAGAGCGCAAAGGCCTCCATGGAATGGAAGTTTCGTATTGGTTGCGCAATGGAAAAGCCAATTTAATCATCACCTCAGCGATGGATCCTGCTGCGCACGATGTGGTTTCGTTTGTGGATCGACATGGAAACTCCATCAAGCGTTTCGGATTGGTGGTTGAAGACATCGACAGCACATGGAGCTTCTTACAAGAACAAAAAGCCATTTTCTCGGGACGCGGAATTGAGACGGAAACGTGTGCAGGAGAGTCCGCTAGATACATTCGCTGCAAGCTGTTCGACGACAACGAGATCATGCTTGTTGAAAGCGGTCGGATGGTTGGTCCACTGCCCGGTTTTACCCCCGTGCAGAGCTCCGAATCCTCCGCCGATGGTCTTGTGACCAGCATTGACCATTTGGCTTCGGTGGTGTGTGTGAACGAATCCGATTTCTGGAAGGATTATTTGTGCAGAATTCTCACGTTGGACCATGCGCAAACCATTGGCGAGGAATTTTTTCAATCGCTCAGTTCAGGGATGAAAATGCACGCATTGCATTCCGCGGAGATCAACATCAACAAGGTGATTGTGGAGCCTTTGATGGAAAAACCCAAATCATCCCAGGTAGATGTTTTTCTCGAACACAACTTGGGAACTGGCATCCAACACGTCGCATTTGAAGTGGATGACCTGATTCAAGTGGTCCGTGAATACCGAAACCGCGGGGTCAAATTCACCCCCATTCCGGATCGTTATTATCAAAATCTTCAGGAAGACTTCCCGGATCTCCCGGTGGATATGATGCGGGAAAATCAAATCTTGTGCGAAAAGGACGGTGACAAAATCCTGCTCCAAGTTTTCACAGAGCCCATCGGCGACCGCCCCACACTTTTCTATGAATTTATCCAACGGGTAAATGACTACGATGGTTTCGGCGCGAGTAACGTACGCCAACTCTTTAAATCCCTGGAAATTCAACTCGATGGAGAATCCTAGCATCACGGATTGCTCTGGATTAACTGGAACCCCCCAGTCCTTTTTCCAACCCCGTGACATTGCAGATCTTCAATCTTTTTTGCGGGAACGCCCCGGATCGTCCTTACGCATTGGAGGCGGACTCACGGGTGTAAGCGGAGGAGCTGTTCCTGAATCCCATGAAACGTTTGTCGACCTGAGCGCGCTCACCGCCATTTCTTGGTATGATGAACACGCTGGGATCGTTGTGGCTGAGGCTGGAGCGACCATGGCATCTCTGCAAGAAACTGCCGTTTCTTCTGGTTGGCATTTTCCCGTTCAGCCAGGAAGCAAGGACAAGGCTACAGTAGGCGGTATGATTGCCTGCAATGGAGGAGGACCGCTGTCCTTGAAATACGGCAAGATGAATCATTGGGTGTTGGGGTTGGAAATCATGCGGCCGAACGGAGAAATCCATCTTTTGGGTGGCTATTGCACCAAGGTGTCCGAAGGCTGTGACTGGAAATCCTTGGTGATCGGTTCGGAAGGGACTCTGGGCATTGTCGTTCGTGTGATCCTGAAGTGCGCGCCGCCCATGCCGCCTCTGCACTACCAGCGGTTTGCCAGCGATAACTTCTTTGAATTGCTTGCGTTGATTCCCGCCTTATTGCAACGCGATGCCTACCTCATCGAAATCGCAGATTCCAATGCCTTGCAATTTTCATCCAAGGCGGACGAGAGCGTTTTATGGACCGCACTTCCCGAAGCTTGGTCTGGCCTCGTGCCTATTGGTGTGCGCAGCGACGTCATGCGGTCGGAAGCATTGAGTGAACGTTTTGACATCGGATATGGCCTTCAAGGGTACAAGGCATTTGTGGATTTGGACGTATGCTTCCCAGTCAAACATGCTCCAGTTGCTTTGCGCGAATTGAACGGGTTTTTCGAAGCCAATGGATTTGAACATGTGGTTTTCGGACATGCAGGCGATGGCAATTATCACATCCATGTTTTCTTCAATGGCGACGAAGAAAAATGGGAAGCCCAAACTGCGAAATTCGACGCCATCGTTCGCGTCCATGACGGTCACTTGTCTGGAGAGCATGGAATTGGACGGATCCACCGGAAGCGGTTCAATCGAGTCCCAAATTCCATGGAGGCCGCCGCATACAAAGCCCTCAAACAAATCCTGGATCCGAATGGGCAATTGCCTGCATTGCCATAATGGAACACTGCATCGTTTTGTCGGTTCGTCATATCAGTGATTTTCAATCATTCCACTCCCCGATTGACCAAGAATACCTCAACACTTTTACCGATGAGCAACGTCGCAAAGAATCGGCTGCTGCACGTTTGGAGCTCAATCGGTTGGCAAAACTTGGTTGGGGATCTGACCTTTCCCAACTGGGATTTCATAAAAATCCTGCCGGCAAACCCTTGCTGGACAATGGGCTTCATTGTTCGATCAGCCATTCCGACGGCTGGGTGTTCGTGGGCCTGGGAACCGTCCCATTCGGTATCGATATCGAGCGATTCAATCCGAATGAGCACCTTTTTTTGGAGCATGCCTTCTCTCCAGAGGCTTGGGCAAGCGTGCGCAATCATCCCTTGCGAGCTTATGTTGGATTCTCCGAAAAAGAAGCCATTGCCAAGAAAAACGGAACCGGTTTTTTAGTCGACCCGGCTGGCATAGAAAGCGCTTCGAGCGATTGGTTGGTTTCCTACCGCATGACAAGTCCTGAGGAAAAACAGTATGTTTTAACCCTTTGTGCCGATTCGAAAGCCTCCCTCAACATCGACTGCAAGGACGGAATCATCTTGGATGCCTTTCCAAAAAATCAGTGGGATGGGTCACTTGAGATTGCAACGCTGATGGAGGGATACGCTGCTGGAACATTAGATGTGGTATCCGTTGTGAGCGAATGCCTGCGTAGAATTCAGCAAAAAGATCACGGTTACCGTTCCGTCCTTCACCTCAATCCGCGAGCGATGCAAGAGGCGCAGGAACTGGATGCCGAACGAGCCGATTCGGGAAAATTGCGGGGTGCGTTGCACGGTGTGCCTGTTTTGATCAAGGCCAACATCCAAACCAGCGATGCGATGCCCACCTCCTGCGGATCGGTCCTTTTGGAAAACCACTTTGCTACGGAAGACGCTGAAATTGTTCGCAACCTCAAGGAACTCGGCGCAGTGATTCTTGGGAAAACCAACTTATCTGAATTCTGCAATTACGTCTCCAATGAATCCGCTTCAGGGTTCAGCTCCTTGGGAGGTGCTACATGTTCCATTTGGGGTCCAGATCATCCGGTGGGCGGATCGAGTTCGGGCTCAGCCGTTGCAGCCGCCGCACATTTTTGCAGCTTCGCAATTGGCACTGAAACGGATGGCTCGGTCGTCTACCCTGCAGCTCATAATGGCGTATTTGCCTACAAACCCGCAGGCTATCCATCCCTCGTGAACGGTGTTGTGGGAATTTCTACTTATTTCGACCGGGTAGGTCTACTCGCGAATTCCCTTCAAAACCTCGATTTCGCTCGAAAACAATTGTTTCCTGAAACGGATGTCATGCGCTCGACCAGCATCTGGCTCGAGACCGCGTCATTCGATGAAGCGCGTGAATCGGCTGAGATCATTGCGGCTTTGACTTCATGGATCACCGCAGCTGGCCTTTCAATCGCTCCATGCCGACTTTCCGAGGCCATCGAAACCCATTTTTCTGCATTTGACATCATCTGCAAAACCGAATTCAAGCAGGGTACCTTGCCTAAACTGCCAATGTCCAGTGCTGATTTTCTTGCATCCTGCCGCACGGAATTGCTGCACAAATACCATCCGGATATTGAGGAAATTGAACGATCAATCGCTTCCAATCATGCAGAAGATGGAAGCTACCAAGCCGCTATTTCCCAACTTGAAAGGTTGCGCGAGGAATGGCACCTTCGATTCGAGGATGCAGGCTTCCCAATTGTTTTAGCCCTTACGACTGGACCTTCAGAAATCGCTTCAATTGCTACACTTTTGGGGTTATCGCATGTGGTGATTCCTTGGGATGACGGCCGAGGAGTCAACCCGCCACTGGGTATTTCATTGATGGCACAAGAAGCACAAATCGATCACCTGATCGAGATCGCAGGATTGGTTTGAAATGCACCTCAATCCGTTTGATTCGCGGGCAATTGTGTTTTATTTTTCTAAATTCCAATGCGTCCTGAACTTAGCCTTCGAATTCACCCTGCACGTTTGTCTGAAAACATCCATTTTTTAGATGATTTCATGGCCGCAAAAGGCATGACGTGGACCTTCGTCATCAAAGCGTTTGAAGGCCTTCCTGCCGAAACGTTCGATAGCCTCCGGGAAGTTTCTTGTACAAGCGTAGCCAGTGCACAAATCGATGTGTTACGCAGCTACAATGAACTTCACCCACAAGCAGAGACGTGGTGGCTGAATTACGAAGGCGTGGCCTGTGATCACGATTGGATTGACTTCAATTTAACCCATGCTCCAAAATCCGAGCGAGATTGCCACATGGTGCTTTTGGATCCCCTGCGAGAGGGGTGTGATGCCGCATCTGTTCAAGACTCCATCGATCGTGGAGCATGCAATTGCGTGGGAGCGTACCTCGATTGCGCCGCCTTGCCCGATGCATCTTTTTTGTCGGCCTGGAGGCAGTTTGGGTTTGATTCCAGCATCACCCAAAGTCTAGGAACATCCGTTTCTTTCGGAGAAATCAATCGACTTCAAGAGGCTGGAGTGAATCACTACCGCATCGGGGAATTGGCCATCACCGGACTCGACCTCATCACAAGACAACCGATCCCAGGAATGCGGCAGGACGCCGTTACGCCCATTGGAGCCCAATCCGTTTTATTCCATTGACGACCCTATGAAAATCATCGAAAATTTTATCGGCCCCGCGTTCATCCAAGAGATCCTCAAGGAAAATGAGAACATGATGTACGACAACGTGTGGCGTTCCAATTTGGGTTGGCAAGAAGAAATCGTTGCTCCCAGCGGCGTGGTCTTGATCCGAAGTCTGGCATCCCATCAAATCGAAACATTGACCGCTGCGATGCGCAAACACGGCTTGGTTCAACCCGAGCAATCCATTGAGATCGATGCCCAAGCCTATGTCTGGCATCGACTGAGCTACATCCCATGGCACAGCGATAAAGACAGCGATGATGAAGTTCGTTTTGCCGCGTCACTTTACCTCAACAAGGAGTGGAATGATGATTGGGGTGGTCTTTTTCTCTACAAAAAGGATGGAGAAATCCGAGCCGAAGCCCCGGAGTACGATAAGCTGGTCTTCAACAACAACAATTTCCCACACGCGACTTCCATGCTTTCTGTGGACGCTCCGTACCGTCATTCGGTTCAACTTTTTTGGAAGATCAAGTCATGAGTGAGCACATCGTCATCAAAGGGTTGGAAGCGGGGGAAGACGCTTTTGGCAACAACATTCATGATTGCTACCAAACGGGCAACCACTGCGGCGTAAAGGTGTGGTACAAAAAATTCGCAACGCCATGGAGCGATTACCTGTTCGCCTCACCGGAGGAATTGGAAGCAATGCTCGTGCCTACGGTCTGGCAAATGGATACGATTCATCATGACCCCGAATCGCATCAATACATCGCCCAAATCATTCGGAAACCTTAGCGCTCGTGGAAACTCCGTCGGCAACATATTTAGCTTCATTGCATTGCCACAGCGCCCTACCAAGTCTTTCCGAGGAAAGGCTTCACGTCCAGCTTGACGTGCCCGAGACCTTTGCCGCGCTGTGCAAAGGCAATCCGAATAACGCCAAAGTTCTGCTGCTGAGCGGATTGAAACATTTTGTCGCAGATGTCCAATTGGAGTTGCCATTGGCATACCAACACGGGGAACGGCACATCGCTGTGGACATGCAACCGGGTTCGAATGTGAGATCCGACGCCAAAGCGCTGCTTGGGACCCTCAAACAACTGCTCAATCACAGTGAAGAATTTCCCACAACGGATTTTCAAGGTCTGGTTGTTTCCGATGCCTTGAGTGTTGTTGCGCCTCAAGTTCCATTCGTCGCGGCATTCTCTGCTGACCTCGCTTCGTGTCGCATCACCTTGGACGCAGCATTGGAGGAACTCACGCCTTTCGTGCAGCCCGTTTTCCAGGCATTGTTCGAAGAAAAGTCGCCCGACCGCAACGACTCCCTTGGGTGGATTCAGGTACTAGCGGGGTACCGCATGAAGTGCCAAACATCGGACGACCAGAAAATGGCATTGCTGACCGAAGCCTGGAATGCACTCTTTCCCGAACCTGTGAAGTTGGATGCCAGCTTCTATTCAAACGGGGGTGATTCCATTCAAGCCATTCGGTTACTGGCAAAAATGAAGGAACAGGGGGCAGTTGTTGACCTGGGCGAATTATTGGCCGCCAAAACGATGGGGCAGTGGCGTTTTGCTTTGGGCGGACCACGCCGGTCGCAAACCACCAACGATTCGCGTGCAATGCGGTATCCCCTCTCGGATATGCAACGAAGAATCTGGAGCCACGCCCGCGCGATGCAAGCCGTCGACGCGTACCATGAGCAATTCCTGTTTGAAATTGAGAAATCCCCTGATTTGGAATTTCTCCAATCCTGCCTTGCGGCCGTTTGGAACAGTTACGACCAAATCCGCGTGCGCATCGAACAAGAATCAGGCGAATGGTTCCAGACCGTCACTTCCGACCCTATGGAAGTGATTCATGAATCACATGAAAGCATCGAATCTGCCTTGCAAAGTGACGTCAAGCGCGGGTTTTCGAATGCATTGCTACGGGTGACTTTTTTGTCCATCGGGCATCAGCGCTATCTGTTGTGGAGTCACCACCACGTGATTCTGGACGGTTGGAGTGTAGGCGTGTTGATCCGCGGATTCTTGACCCGTGTGGCCACCGGAAATCTCGCGGTTGAACCCCAACCGAACCATCAACTCGACTGGATTCAAACCGAAGCATCCTTGCCGGTGCACAAAACCACCCCATCCCCTGAATCCGCTGTCGCGTTTCGTTTTCGAATCGAATCGTTCAATTGGCAAGCTGGCTTCGCCGAGGAATCGTTTGTGCTTGCCGCAAACCATGAAATGGAGACAGCGCGGATGGAGGCCATGGGCATCACACGGCAAGTTTTTTCTCTTGCTGCATTGATGTTGACCGCGCGCTCCTACGACCAGACCAACGGATTGTACATCAATGGAATCAGTTCCGGGCGAAACGCCATGACGGGTGACATCGATGCGGCGGTTGGGCTCTTTATCCAGAATATTTCGCTGCCTGTACCTGATGATTCGAATCAGGCCCTTTCGTCGTTTCTCGCTGAAATTCAAACGTCGTTGCAACAGCAATTGGTCAATGTCCAGCGATTGGATCCTGACCACATCGACAAGGCGTCGGATTTGCTTTTCGTTTACGAGAACTATCCGTATGAAGACATTGAAATTGAAGGGTTTCGCGCCAAACTCATCCATGTCCAGGAAATCACAGGATTCCCTCTGACGTTTTGTGTGTTCCCAAAAGACGGTTCATACGAAGTACGCATGGTCTACGATGCGCGAAGAATGGACCCTTCATTCATCGCCGGTTTCAGACAAAAATTCACCGAAGCCTACGCACTCGTCACTGGCCCTGAGAAGCTAGATTACCCGTCCGATGTGAGCGTGGATGACTTGGATGGTTGGATCTTGGACGTGCCGGAAAAGGCGGATATCGACGCCATTCTTCGAGCAGGAGGCCGTGTGGGCGTGATGGACATCGCTTGGAAAGACGTATTTCCTCCCGACGAATGGCAATCCAACAGCAGCGAAGATGATTTTGATGAAGGGATTCGACATTGGGAGCCATTGATTTTCTCGGATCATCCCGGTACCTGGCGAGATGTCATGTTCCTGCAACCGGGAGCTTTCCAAGAAATGCGCATTCCAGCGGCATCGGTTTCCCCGAAAACGGCACTCAAGCAATTCAGTAATTTCCTGCGAAATCGCGTTTGGCAAGACAATGGGTTCCAATTCGCTGTTGCTTCTGGGGGTCAGGTATACCCTTGGGTGGTTGCCCCGGATTTGGACTTGGACCTTCAGGAAGACGGCCTGACAAATTTCGAAGCGTGTTACGCGCAACTATTTGTCAAACACATCACCATTTCATCCAATTTTTTGGTCGTTCTCGACGAGATTCCGCCTGCCGCTGAGCCCGATTTTGATCTCATGCTTTCCTTCCAATCGGGTGAGGCAGTCATCCGATACCGGCAAACTTTCAGCGGGGACTTCATCAGCGATCTAGCATCTTTCTTACGCGGAAATGCTACCAACACGCAACCTCGTCCAAGCATCATGCAGGCAGAAGGATTGGGGGCTGCGCCTTCTATCCTGGACCTATTTAATCGCGTAGTTCAAGCGCAACCTGGCCAAGTGGCCGTGCGAAGCGATGGACAAGCACTGACATTTTCAGAATTGAATAATCGAGCAAATTTGCTCGCTTCAAAGCTCATTGCCCAAGCCGAATTTGAATCCAGCGCATTCATTGGCATTCAACTTCCCCGAAGCATCGATGCACTCGTGAGCATTTTGGGCATTTTGAAGACCGGTAAGGCGTTCGTGCCCATTGACGTGAATTGGCCAGTGAATCGCATCAGCCGCGTTCGAGAAAGTGCCTCGCTCAACTTGATTTTAGACCAGGCCGCTTTTCATTCAATGATGAGCGAAGATGATCGTGCATTGGATTTTTCAGCAGTCCAATTGCGCCCAGAAGCACCGGCCTATGCGCTGTTTACTTCAGGATCCACAGGCATTCCGAAGGGCGTACTCATTTCAAATCAAGCCATTGGAAATTACCTCGCCCATTGTGAAACTGCCTATTTCAATTCACCGCACCCCGGCACGACGCACGTCTTCACACCGCTGACCTTTGATTTTACCTTGACCGAATTGATCGGTGGACTGTGTGCAGGGTGTGAGGTCGTCCTGCACGAGGCAGAAGTGTCCGTATATGAAAGCGTGAAGCGGGCCTTGGCAGACTCGAATTGCCATGTGTTGAAATTGACTCCTTCGCACATTCAGCTTTCCGAAACCGAATGGTTCCGAAATAGCACACCCAAAACCATCATCGTAGGCGGGGAAGCGCTGGAATCTTCCCACGTGGATGCTTGCCTCGAACAAACTCAACATAGGCTAATCAACGAATACGGCCCGACAGAGGCGGCGGTTGGTTGCATTACTCATGAGGTTTGTCAAGGAGACATTCCATTCATCGGCAAACCCATTACAGGCATGGGTGTTGCGGTCATCAATGACGCCGGAAAGGTTGTTTCTCGCGGGGTGAAAGGCGAGTTGTGCCTCTTCGGCTCCTCCCTCGCTTCCGGCTATTTAAACGATCTTGAACAAACCGATCGCGCGTTTTCCGCGCTCACCGATTTGCCGGAAACCATCGCTTACCGAACAGGCGATCTGGTCCAAATGCAAGACGACGGGAACCTCTTGTTTTTGTCTCGGGTGGATGCGCAAATCAAGCTCAACGGCTACCGAATTGAATCACAGGAAATACACCATGTTTTGCAGCGCTCGTTCGGTGTGGCGTCTCATTCGAGCGTCGTCGAATTTTCTGGAGGAAAACAACTGGTGTGCTTCGTCGAATCCACTGCAGCGGGATTGGACTATCGGGCAGCTTTAGAATCAGAGCTTCCGAGCTACATGATTCCTCAGCGTTTCGTTCACGTTCCACATTTTCCGGTTACAGCCAATGGCAAGCTCGACGTCGCAACCCTTCACAAATTCGCCATGGCCGAAAGTCATGCCCACCAGGAGCCATTCATTTTGGATCCGGCTTCACCAAGGGCTTGGTTGGATCGCCCGGAAAAATGGCGGAGTAAACTCCATGGTGCACATCTACTGCAGAACGGTTGGGAGCGGATTGCGGCTCAATTGAAGTACCTCAGTCGGGTAGAACCACTCATCGGCAACCGTTGGATATTGGGTCCTGCTGCAGCGCACACGTTCTTTGCTGATGCCGCGGAAATGCCTCAAAATACCCGTGCAGCCCAAGACGTGAGTTGGTTCACCCAAGAGGGCGCTTGTTCAGCAACAAATTGGCAAAAGGGAATCCAATGTTTGCGGGAGAAAAAGCTCCGCCTTCCCGACTCGATCACGCCCGTATTCAGCGGATTGATCAATACCCAATTGGATTCCTATGAGGTGGAAGGAGTGATTGAGGTCATCCATTCCGAGGCGCTTCGTTGGCAACCCGTGGATGCGCTGTGCGTCGTTTCAAACTGGTCGGATCGCAGCGGAATTCCCGCGCTTGTGCACCGCCAATCTGATCGATCTTTCATTCTCTATTTCGGCACATTTGATCCAGAAAGTGAGGTAATGTGCCTGGACGATTCGGGGCCAACTACGCTGCGCGATAACCGGGTTTTTGAACGGTTTGACTATCGAGTCCAAAACGCTGCAATCGAACGAAAAGTTGCTGAATTATCAGCATCCCATGATCGGATTTCCTGCGAAATTATCGATGAGCGGATTATCGTGTTTGTGAATGGAGACGAATCGCACCGTGCATCAGTCGCTTCATTTTTAACCGCTGAATTGCCCCTTTGGTGTCAACCCGATGAAGTGGTCGCATGCGAAGATTTGTTGGAAACGATTCGAGGATACCATTGGAATCAAGCCTCGGGTAAATTTGAACAATTCGTTCGAGAACGATTGCCTGAATTCAGCTACCTCAGCGGCGAGCACAGTCTCATCGAACAGGGGGGCGACAGCATTACAGCGCTGCGCATCATCGGTAAATTGCGAACGCAAGGCTTCCAAGCGGATTTAGCCGAGTTATTGAACGCCCCGAATTTGGCCCAATTCATCACAGATCTGACCGCCAAAGGAGCGGTACAAGGCGTGCAGGCGCATCGGGTGCAACTCACCCCGATTCAGCAATGGTTCAACGACCGGTTCGAGGGGAACAAAAACCACTTCAACCAATCCATTCTACTCGAGCTTTTGATGCCCGTCGAAACCAGTGAATTGAAGCGTGTGTTGGAAGAAACGCTGAATCAGTTCAGCATTTTGTCCATGGTACATGATGGGGAATGGAAGGACGGAGCTTCGCCTGGTATTCACCAGTTTGCATGCCAAAGCGAGGCCGAAATCACACAGCGCTGCGGGGAAATTCAAGCCTCTTTCGACCTGACCGAGGGACCCGTTGCTGGAGCTGCTGTCTTTGAATTTGAACGTCGCCGATTCCTCTTTGTTTCCATCCATCATTTCTATTGCGATGGCTATTCATGGCGCATCATCTTAGATGAATTGCAAGCGGCACTGACGGGCACCGCTGGAGAACACTATGGTGCGGAAGTCTTTGGCAAAGTTCACCAACGATTCATTGAACTTGGAGAAACCAATCGCACGGAATCGGAGGCGTTCTTCGGTGAAACCGTTATGAATCCGTTTCAATCGTGGTCAACGGTTTCCTTGAATGCGTCGACCTATGTGGAATGGACGTGGGACATCCCCGCCACGCAGTCCTTCACGCTGGGCAGCGGGTTCGGAAACACCATCAATGAGAAATTTCTCTACCTCTTCCTTAGCGCGTGGCAGGCCTTGAATTTGCCACCTACATCGGTGTTTTTCGAAACCCACGGCAGGAGTTACGACCGAGTGCCGGAATTATCGGAAGCTTTGGGTTGGTTCACCCAATTTTATCCAGTATTCGCGCAAGAATGGCCACAGCAGGATGGCTTACTCGAATCCATCGCACGGGAGTTTGAGCGCTTGCCGGAATCCGGTCTCACCTACATGTCGCAATCGAATTGGCAACAGCCCCCCTTCCCTGTTCTACTGAATTTCCTCGGTAATTTCGATGAAAATCGCGGCGGAATCGCGGTCCCATCAGCGATCGATCAAGGGCCCATGTCCGACGGTAACAACCTCGCATTCAGCATTGTCGAACTCAATGCCATGATCACTGAGGGAACCCTGAAATGGATGCTACGAACGCACCCTGATTTCGATGCACAGGCATTTCGTTCGGCGTTCGATGCGGCATTCGATGGGTTTCGCAACGAACAATCGAATTACATCTCTGCAGACGTCGACTCCGATGATCTCGACGCTATCGGGGATTTACTCGGAGATCTCTGAAGCTCGTCAACATGTCAGGCCAACGCTCCATCGTACCTCTCCTACCCGCACAGCAAATGATGCTGGCCGCGACGATAAAAAGCGATCCAGATACGTATGTTCAGCAACTCGCCTTTCAAGTTCATGGGCAAGACTGGTCCGTTATTCATAACGCGCTCAAAAAACTGATTGGCGCATATGAAGGGTTCCGGTCGGTAGTGCTTCATGAAGGGTTGAAGCAACCGGTTTGGGTGTGCAGCGAATCAACTTATCCAAAAATCGCTGAACATACGTGCTCCGATGAAGACTTGCCCGAACTGCTGAATCGCATCAGAAGAACCGGGTTTGATATTCAAAAAGAACCCTGCATCCGATTCGATTGGGTCGTAATGCCCTCCAACTCATGCTTGGTCATAACCAATCATCACCTGCTTTTTGACGGTTGGGGCAAGCAGCAGTTGTTGCGAGATTTCATGCGCTTGGTGGAGTACCCACAGCATTTCTTGCCCGAAAAACTCAATCGGCACTGGTACGAAGGCTGGAGCCAATTAAATCATCCAGCAGCGATTCAAGCGTACTCAGATTACATAAGGCATTTTGAATCATTTGCAGAAATTACGTCGCATGGCACTGGCAAGGCAGAAAACGCCGTTTGGTCAAGCGACATCCCGAGGCATAAGTTGGACGGTTTGGCAAAAACTTGGAGCCTCACCCCGGCCGAAACTTTAAACTTCACGTGGGCGTGTTTTGCTGCTGAATGGACACAAGAGAAAAACGTACAATTCGGAGTAGTCAAACAAAATGGGCTTTTATCGAGTTTGCCCCAGGCTTTTGGGTTGGGCATTCAAACGCTTCCTTGCCAATTCGGCGTAGACCGAAATCTGTCCATTTCCGACTTGGTCCAATCGTTCAAAACTCAAGAACGCACGGTAGCCGCCTTTCCTTTTGCCAACCCGCTGGACCCGATTTTCGCCAACCTGCAGTACGGATTTCTCATCGCGTTTGAAAACTACCCGATTGAGGCAGGGCTGGACGCCGCTGAGCAAACGTTCGAATTGATTCATTCATACGATTACTCAGAATTTCCTTTGAGCTTGGCCGTATCACCGGAACACGACCACTATCATTTTGATTGGCATTTCAATGCAGGGTTTCATTCAAAGGAGCAGGTCCAAAGCATCGCTTCAAGCTTTGTTGATTTTCTAGCAAAACTTCCGCAACAGACGGATGGACGACTCGCTGATATCAAATTGATTCATGCAAATCGTCCCAAGCCCCTTCACCCACCAGCCCTTGACTCCGAGGCGTTTTTCACTCAGATTGAACAGAACTTATCGGCTGATCAGCAGGTGATTTACGACCACCTCATCCACCAGTTTTCGAAAGGAATCCGTCGAATTTGGTGCTATGGCGATAAACACCATTCCATGCCGATTCTCCTCTCCGCAGCCTGGAAACTGGGGGTCGAAGTGGTTTCGGTCAACGAACGGGAAACCGATCAGTTCATCGCGTCCTTGCGCGCCATTAAACCCCCCGATTCGATTTTCAGTACCGAAGCGGATGATCGACTAGGCGAAGTCGTTTTGCTCGATTCCGTCCTGGACTGGCAGCACGGCGCGTCAACCTCAGACCGCGATCAAGCATCACCGAATTCGTCGATTTTATGCATTTGCACGTCGGGCTCCACGGGTGAACCCAAAATCGTTCAATTGTCGATAGCCAATTTGTTGGCATTCTTTACTGCTTGGGAAGCCAAGCTACCCTGGCGGGAGCGCGAGGTTTTTGGGGTGGTGGCGCACCCTGCCTTCGACCTGGGAATTGCTGAATTGATCTTCCCTTTTTGGAAGGGCTGGGAAATGCGCTTTATTACCAAGGAAGATCTCATTCAAACCGATCTGGATCTTGTGTTCAGCGAAATCACCGCCTTTCACTTGGTTCCGGCATTGCTGGAAAATTGGTTGGAGCGAAAATCGTCTGATACGCAAGAAAGGCTGGTTATGACCGGCGGGGATAAAGTTCCACAGCGTCTGCAATCCATGATGCAAGCGAAATTTCCTGCGGCTAGATTATTCCAATATTATGGACCTTCGGAATGCACCGTTTTCTCAGCAGGATTCGAAAACAAAGGTCAATTCCCGGTCAGTGAATTGCCCTTGGGTTCAGATTTTGACCATGCGCGCCATGTGATTCTCGGGACTCATCAAATTGAGCTGCCTCCCTATCAGGAAGGTGAAATCACGGTTACTGGCCCCGCTGTAGGGATTGGTTATGCCGGCGGTTTGGATACCGGCGCATTTGGTTATTACGAAGGGGAAAAGGCCTACCACACCGGGGACTTGGGGTGGAAGGACCATGCAGGAAATCTTTTCTTCCGAGGGCGTCAAGATCATCAGATTAAGATCCACGGTCAACGCATTCAACTCACGCGCATTGAACACGCCTTGGCTGAATGGTCCGGCATTAAGCGCTGGACAGTGGTGTACGATGAACCGGTTTTAGCTGCCTTCGGGTTGGAGGCAGGAGGACGCGATTTACCACCCCGGGAACAGCTCAGCAGCTCCTTACCTGTTTTTGCCATCCCCGGAATCATTGAAACCTTGGCAGAATTCCCGCTCAACAAGAACGGAAAAATCGATGTGTCCGCGTTGAAAAATCGACTTGCCGCGAAGGGCTCCCACAAACACCACGAACCTCTACCCAATGAGTTTCGCACACTTTTTGAGGAACTTTTTCCGCGGCGAGAATTGCAAGAGGGATTGGGTTGGTATTCGAATGGATTGAATTCCGTCGACGCATTAAAATTTTCTGGTCGAATTAAAAAAACGATGGGGTTGAGTCTGGCCTTGGACCGGATTTTGTTATGCCCAGCGCTCGCTGACATTCCACATTTGGTGGCGAAAACGGGGCCGACGAGTGCCGAAGATTCTCGAACGTCCATCAAACCTGGAACCGCCGTTCATTCAGCTGCAGCAAGGCTGTTTTTCTTAGGCGAAAGCGATCCGGAATCCATGAAGGCGTATTGGATTCGCACCGGGTTTGAGCTTTCTGCTGAATTGGCCCCTGCCGAATCTCTCGAGCGTTGGGTGCAAATGCAACCGGCCCTGGCACTCGGAGCACAAGCGGAGGGAAGCACGTATCGCTGGGTGAAATCCGCCCCTCAAGTGCACCGTATCCAAGCACAAAACGCTGCCGACTTCATGCGGCAAGTGGATGCCACCCCTGCAGATGATTTTCATGCGTTGACGCATGTCTTCATCGGGGTCTGTGGTGAAGTGACCTGGTTTGCCCTCAACATCCATCACGGGTTGCTTGATGGATTGGGGGTTCAGCAGTTGCTTGACACCCTCGCTGCTGATTTCCGATCAAAAACCACCACCGTTTTGGACCTGTTGGCTCCACAAACGGCCCCCGTCGATATCGCATTTTGGAAAAATGCCTTGCAGTCGATACGCATTCACAAGCTGCCTTTTGCCCGAATGCAGCCTCAATCCCAGGTTTGCAGTTTTCGAAAGGCACTTGATCCCGAAGAACGCAAGGCCCTGAAATCACTACAAAACACATTCAACTGCTCCGCCTTCGAAGCCGGTTTCATTCTCTGGATGCAAGCCTGGAAGCGGTACTTTCCAAACGGAGATTTCGCCACAGGTGTGGTGGTCAATACTCGGCAGGATTGGGACGAGGCTCGCTTGGAAGCGATGTCGGTGAATATGCTGCCCATTCCCGTAGAGCACGAAGGTCCCGAGGCCATTCTTGCTCAATGGCGCTCCTATGCGCAAAAATCGCAACAGCCCTTTTCCAAAATCGCCGAACTGGAAACACAAAAACAGTCCAAGGGCACTCCATTTTTCAATACAACCATCACGTACAACAACTGGGCGGAAAAAGAAGACATCCGGTCGTTGCCGTTTGAAATCCGAGGGTCTGGATTTGACCTTTCTCTTGATTTTATTGAAACCAACGATGGCATTTGGTTTCAATGGGAATTTGACCCCGCCCTTTTTTCTGCTGCAGCCGCGCAATCCATCCACGATGCCTTATTCCAGATTGAATCGGTTGCAACGTCGGACGTCCCTGCAGCTCAACACGAATCATCGGCATTGGACGCCGTTTGGGGCAAGGTACTGGACCGGCAAGGTGGGCAAGATGCCCTGAACGACGGCAGCGAAACGCTCAGCTTTGACGCTTTGCATGAGCGCATGAAGGGTTGGCGCAATCGATTGGAATGGTCCGGTTCTGGCATCCTTCCCATCATTGCTCAGCGCAACGCGGATCACGTTGCACTCATCATGTCGTGCCTGACCCATGGAATCCCGTTCATTCCGATTGATGCGGAGACTCCAAGTGAGCGCATCGCCCACATCGAGGCGTTGTGCGGTCAGACTGCCCTGGATGCTTCGTCAGCCACTGCAGAAGAGAGCCCAAGCAAAGTGCGCATCCATCCTCATCCAGACTTCGGTTCAGATATGGCTTATGCGATTGCAACTTCCGGCAGTACGGGGCTGCCCAAACTGGTCGGGGTCAAACGCTCGGGATATGAAGCTGCGATTGCCGCGTGGCAATCCGACTACCAGCTCAACGAAAAGGACAAATCGCTGCAAGCTGCATCGTTTTCTTTCGACGTTTTTTTGGGTGATTTGGGGCGGTCGTTATTTCAGGGAGCGGAACTCGTCCTGTTGGATGCCGCACAGCGAAAGGACCCATCGGAAATTGCCCGCCAATTGGTCGCACACCGCATCACGGTTTTTGAAACCACCCCACTCGTGGCACGTTGGTGGATGGAAGAAGTGCCATTCTCGGCAGCTTCCCTCCGACTTCTGATTGTGGGTTCCGACGTTTGGAAAATCTCGGAAATGCAGGCCTTACAGCAGCATGTTGGCCCACAAACGATGGTCATCAGCTCCTACGGGCTTTCCGAAACCACCATCGACAATTCATTCTTTGCATTCGATTCATCCACCACGTACGCTCACGGACTCACGGTCCCGATTGGTCGTGCAATGCAACACTCCACGCTTTCCATTGTGGATGAGACAGGGAAAACGCTGCCCAACGGAGTTGAAGGGCTGTTGGCCATCGGTGGGCCATGCGTGGGGAAGGGATATTATCAAGATGGTCAGTGGAGCCATGATGGGGGCACTTGGCTTTCGGCGGATCGCGGCGTACTGGATGAATTTGGCCATTTCCATTTCCTCGGGCGAGCCGACTTTCAAGTCAAAATCCGCGGACAACGCTTGGAATTGCAATCCATCGAAACCATCCTTCAAGGCATTGACTCGCGAATGAATTGGGTCGCTTTTGCCTATCACAATGGGTATGCCCAGGAATTGGGCGTAGCGCATGAGAAGCCCCTTGAGCCCGATGCGCTTCTTCACATTCGGGAATCCATTCTAAAAAACCATCCCGCGTATTACCTCCCCTCACAGTTTTTGAAGGTAGCGGCGTGGCCCATGACCCGGAATGGAAAGATTGACCGAGACGCGCTCGCTCAACAGGCCGCAAGCAGCACCGTACCGCTCACCGATGGGGCCCAAGCAACCGACTTACTCGGTTTGTTCAATCGATTGTTCAATCGGGAAGCGAGTCACACGGATAATTTCTTTGCGTTGGGACTCTCCAGTTTCGATGCAATGCATTTTGTGCGCGAGTGGAATCGGCAAAATGTCCAGCGATTGGAGGTGTACCATTTGTTCGCGTGTGACACGTTTGGCTCCCTCGCCGAGATCATGGATCACACGGAAAATCAAGCTCGGGGAGATGCATCGCCTGCAGGCGCCCGTCCAGCTAATCGAGCACAAGAAGCCATTTGGGTAGACATGATGGGCAAAGATGATAGCTTGTACAATTTGCCTCATTTTGTGCGCATTCCTGATACCGAAAAGGACTTCAAATCAGCAGCCGAAGCCACGTTGAAGTCCTGTCCAGAATTGTTTGTTCGGTTTGATACCACTTCAGACGGCACCCTTATGCAACATCCGGTGCCTGCAGAAACCTATGCCCTTTCTGAACGCGAACTCACCCAATCTGAATTTGAGACCTTTAAAGGTTCCGCTTTTTTCCGTTCGATTCCGCTGCGGGAAGGCCCCGCTTTCGAAGCAGAATTATTGCATGTGGAAGGGGAGAAGCATTTGTATTTCAATCCACACCATTTGGTTTTTGACGGGGGTTCCGATGGGCATTTGGCAACCCTTTATCAGGCAATCAAAGCCGGTAAGACCATCGAGCCGACCCCCGAGGTGCATTCAAAAAATTCGCCTTCGCCCGATTGGAGTGGGTATTTCGAATTGGGGGGCTTTCCTCCAGTACTGACCGGTGAATCAGCAAATCGGATGGAAAAAAATTGGCTCGAATGGCTCGACGCTGATGCGCTGGAAGCGTGCCAAACCCTTCAATCACAATGGAAAACTTCTGGGGCGGTGGTTTATGGCTTGGCACTGGGCGAAGCATTGCATCAATGCCGCGTTTCGATGCCCTGGATTTCTTTGGTGATGGACACGCGAAGCGTTCCCGCAGTCGGCATGCACATGCGCGCATTCCCCTTCCCGACCGGTATTGATGCTCCATGGAATGAGCGCATCGGCCAAGGTAAAGAGGCGTTGAAGCATCTGTTCAAGCACCAACATGCCAACGTGGTGTATCCCAACGGAATCGGTCATGCGCCATACCATCAAGCGGGATTGGTCATCCAACACCCCGTGCACCTTGTAGATGGAGAACCCACTGTCGATGGTATGTCGCGGCCACGCTTGCCTCTGACGCTTTATGTTGAAACCATCAATGACCAAGTCCTTCTTCGATGGGAATACGACAGTGGATATTTCACAGAAGCCGAAATCACTGGCTTTAGTCGCGCCTTCCTTGAGGCTGTGCAAGCGCTCGCCACAAAAACCATTGAGCCGGTGCCATTTCAACTGGATGACGGCGTCCGAGCAGCCAGCGCTGCGCAGATCACAGCAGACGCACCTTGGGCCGCGCTGTGGAAGAAATATGTTCCCGATTCGAACCATCCGCATTTTTTCCAAGGCGGCGGCACCAGTTTGAAAGCCTTGCTGTTTTTGAAGGAATTGAAGACGTCACAGCAACTGACGATTCCACCGACTGCGTTCTTCCGCAGCCCGAATTGGGATACCCTCGGCCATTATGCTTCGCTGAAATCCACGCGGCAAGACCTGTTCTGGGAATTGCAATCAGGAGCAGATAACGAGGCCACAGAGGATTGGTACTTTCCACCCATCATGGGGTTGGGATTGGTATTCAATTCGTATCCCATGACTCCAGGGCACCGCAGCGTCGCCTTCCATTATCCTGCATCTCTTGGGGAACAAGCGCCCTATGAAAGCATCGAGGAGCTGGCGGATTTACTTCTTGCGGCGTATCAATCATCAGGACCATTGCCCCAACGTATTGGCCGCGTGGTGGCCTATTCCATGGGTGGTATCGTGGCTTTTGAAATCATCAAACGCTTGGAGCAATCAGGTGTGAGCGTGGGCTCTTTTGTGGTTTGGGATAAACCCGCCCAAAAACTTCCTCCTGAAAGCGCGGATCCCCTCACCACCCTGCGGCCTGCGCTTGTGGATATGGTAGAGCAATTTGCTGCGGACGGCCTCGACCGCGAAGCCATGGTAAACACCTTGCTCAAGCATGAAAACCTCATCGAGCAGTACCATCAGTTGGGCTTGGTCAATTGTCCAATCCAAGTGTTCTACTGTCCTGATGGCTTCGATTGGCAAGCCATGGAGGATTGGCGGGAATATTCGACAGCTACCGTGGAATTTGAAGAAATCCCCACTGAACACGACGCCATTCCCGAATTCTGGCAGAAAAAAGGTGCGCTCGCCTAGGACTCCGCTTCGGCTTGACGACGCGCATCTCCCAATGAGAGGGCATTATCCACAAGGACACCCTTCGATTTGATTTGAATCGTGGTACCAAATGAATCTTTGAAAACCGCTTCGACTTCTCCAACGGACATGCTGGCTTTGATCTGCAAGTCTTCGGCTTTCGTGTCAACGTCTTCTGCTGTTTTCCGGTTCAGTCCCGCCAACGTCAAATCGCCCTCGGCAATTTTTTTTCCTTTGTAAAAAACCAGCTTAAGTCCGAAAGCCTCTTCAAAATCCTTTGAAATGGTCTTCAATTTTTTCTGCGGTTTGACACTGAACTCTTGCTTGTCAAAACTGTCGACAACTTGGTTGATGATGTTCTTAAACATGATTGATTGTATTCGATTTATCGGCGCAGGTCGCGAATTTTTTGACGGTAATCCTGGATCTTTTTACGACGTGATTTGATTTTTTCGCGCAACTCCAGCACCTTCTCTTTGTTGCGTAAACGTTTCAAGTCAATTCGATCCAATTCGCGGTCTCTTGAGGCGCGGGCCCGAGCTTTGGAGTCGGCGTTCGATGCGGATTTGATGGCTCTTTTTGCCTGCTCTCGCGCGTACTTTTTTTTCTCCATCAGCTTCCGATTTTCAGAGGACAATTTTTCAATGTCCCTTCGGTTTTGCTGAATGTATGTTTGTTCGTTGCTGATGCAACCGAGGTAGTAATTTTTCGACATGCATTAAATGTAAATAAATCATTGCCAAAAAGCCTCTTTCACCCATTCTAAATACGACCTCGATTGAACAGCGTCCGCTTCTGTTAACAACTCGGCCCGCCTGACTTGTTCCAAACACCTCACGAAGGCATAGCGATCGCTTTGCTGTGAAAAGGGCTCCGCCGTGCCCCAATCTTTCGGATGGACGTAGCCCTTGGTAACCTTGTAGACACGCTGGTTACCGACCCATTGAACCAAATCCGGCTCCCAATCGACCGCCAGGCAGCAACCCCTCTGCACGGACCAAATCACGTTGCGCACACACAGGTCACCGTGAACCAAGTCGAATGCCTCTTTCGCTTCCAAAGCTTCCGCCAGAAGCATCCAGGAGCGTTCGTCTCCGCCGCGGTAAACGGATCGACCGTCTGCAATCCACTCTTGCGTTCGGATGATGTGCGTGGCATTGATCTCGAATCGAATCCTAGGCAGCGCCTTACACGCTTGAGACAGGTGTTCAATCGCATTGCAGCGTCGGGCTGTTTGTTCCGGCGGACTGAGTAACCGCGCCAAATCCCACGACCGAACGTGCTCCCTTCGCATCACATGTTGCCCGAATCCATATCTCCAGAGTCAAACCCTTGGCTAGTTCCCGCAAACGGTAGTGCTATGTTCAAGCCAGGTCCAATCAAGCCACTCGTCTCTTCTGCAAACCAGTCGTAATCGTCAATCGAAGTGAATGCTTTCCCGAGTTCTTCCATTTCAAAGAACAATCCGTCGGGCATCCGCGTGTAGATCTGCATGAAATGCCAGAATTCATCCGCAAAACAGCTCCAATCCCCTTCACAATAGGACTCGACATAATCTTCGAATATCCCTCGTAAAAAGTCGACATCGGCCGCATCAATGGTCGTACCTGATTCT
>Ga0181576_10000516_pt1 | contig 28763 bp, 18 predicted proteins | sample 101ome_22_FD_132464 | JGI IMG/M metagenome (GOLD analysis project Ga0181576, IMG submission 132464) | Coastal salt marsh microbial communities from the Groves Creek Marsh, Skidaway Island, Georgia - 101412BT metaG (megahit assembly) | ecosystem: Environmental > Aquatic > Marine > Intertidal... | reverse complement strand
GGTGGGGGGGGAGGGGACCGGGTGAGCGGGAGAGGTGGGGGGCGGGGGGAGGTGGTGGGTGGAGGCAGCGACGCGTCGGATGGCTGTCGACGCAGCGACGCGTCGGATGGCTGCGTCGAGGCGGTCACACTGTCGGGAGGTGGCGGGGACGCGTCTTTCGGCCTTTCCGGCATCAAGATGGTACGAGGATCATCTCGAACCATTGAAGAGGCCGTTGGAGACGAGGGGGTAGTAGGGATAGCTTGCGGGGGCGCGTGGAGAGGCCAAGCCACCCGACCTGGCCATCCCTGACGACTCCAGGGGGACACTCGCGACGCCTTCGCACCGAAGAAGAGCCTCGACGATCAACATCGGGCAAATCACGGATGAAAAAGGATGCAGAACCCCCTCCAAAGTGGGCCATAGAGCCGGCCGGCATACTCAAGGGCCACGAGGGAGCCGGCGAGACGGCTGGGGTGCGATGGCCGGCGGCGCTCTTTTGCGTTCTGTTCGCGTGCTACACCGATCATGTTACCAAATATTCGCAGTATGGGGAGTCGCTTGGTCGCCATGCGGCTCACAGCTGGCCTCTTGCGGCGCGGACCGGACGGTAAGGCTGCACGCGCGCTGGGCGCCCCGACGCCCCACCAGGGCCGCCGACGACTTTGGCACTGCAGGGGCCGCTCCTCCGCCGCCGCCGGCGTCCGTCTGGGCTTGCACGGCTGTCCTAGACCGGACGCACTCGCGGTCTATCCGGCAAGTGGCGTGGTCCCCCAGCGGGATGTCGCTGACCACTAGCAGCTTCGACGCCACCGTGGGCGTATGGGCGCGTTCTGGCCAGCCTTCGCGACCGGGCCGTGCTGATGCCGACGGCCCTGGGGGCCGGTGGCTCGAGCGCCAGGGCTCCGTCTGGGCCCAGGTGGGCACTCTCGAGGGACACGAGAGCGAGGTCAAGGGTGTCGCGTGGCACCCCCACGGCACAGCCTCAGGTGCGGCCCTCGTCGCCACTTGTGGTCGGGACCGGTCCCTGTGGATGTGGGAGCGGGTAGACGATGCTCCCGGGGGCGAGGCCGGTGCCGCGCCGGATGCGCGCGCGACCAAAAACGACGAATCAGAGGACGACTTCGACCGTGCCCCGCCCGGCCGCATGAGGGGCTCAAGCGACGACGGCAGCAGCACGTCGTCGTCGGACGATGGGGGGGCGGGGGAGGGGGGGCGGGCCCCACCTGGGCAGGAGTGGGACGTGAGCTGGGTCAACCAGCAGGCTCATGCGGCCGACATCAAGGGCGTGGCGTGGTGGGAGCCGGCGCCGGACGCGCCGCGGATGCCCCCCCCGCCCCCGCGCCTTCTCAGCTGGGGCTACGACGGTGTCTGCCACGTCTGGGCTGAGGCCGGTCAGGGTGGGGCTGGGGGCGGGGAATGGCGGCGGTGGCGAAGCCTCCGCGGGCACGAGGGCACCGTCTGGGCCTGCGTGCCCCTGACCGGTGGCGGGCCGGGCGCGTTGGCGACGGCGGGCGAGGATGGGACAGTGCGGGTGTGGACTCTGGGCGACGCCAACGCCGATGACGTTGAGCCGACGGCGATGGCCATCCTCCGGCTCGGGCCACGGCCCGTCTTCGCCCTGACGGCGCTGCCGGCACCCGAAGGGGCGACGCGCCTGCTTGCCGCCACGACGGGCGACAATCGGATAGTATTGATCTCGGTTGGCAGAAACACAGCTGGGTCCATGTCGCTCGCCTTGGTTGCGGAGGTGCCGGCAGCGCACGGGCCCCGCGAGGCCAACACGGCGGCCTTTGCGCCACGGCCGCCTCCTGGCGAGCCGGGTCCGGAAATCGCTGGTCTACTCGCAACGGGAGGGGACGATGGGACGGTGCGACTGTGGCGGGTGATGGAGAATCATTGATACAACAAGGCGCCAAACTACTCGGCCGCTTTAAGGAGGTCTGCGACGCGATCCCCGAGCGGCACATCTCCGCTGGCCCGGGCCCCCTTCGCTGCGGCTTCGAGCGCCACCGTGAGATCAGGAATGGAAGATACCCCCCCTCTCCTATCCCCCCCACCATCGAGCAAGAGAGCGGCGATAGAGGTGACAGTGAGCGCGGCGGAGCGGGCGCGGCGACGTTCAGCGAGGCTACCACCACCTCCATCGCCGACGGCCGTGGCTGCTGTCGATGCAACGGCAGAGAGAGCCGTCATCGAAGTAGCGGTTAGACCGCCTGCTCCCGCCTTGCCGCCCAGCTCGAGTGCCCGGACGAAGCCCCGGCAGGCCGCGTCAGGCCCAACGGTGCCGGCGCCTGCGCCGAGCCAGCCCGAGGCTGCGATGGCGGCGGCGACGAGGACAGCCCCGACAGTTCCGACACTCTTCCTATCAATGGTCGCTCCAGCTCCGTCCGCACCGTCCCAGGGCGCCCCCGCCTCGAGCGCCGCGTGGACGGCGGCAGCACCGCGGAGGAGGCGGGCGAGGGCCGCTGCGGCATCGTCCTCTCGGTCGGCAGCCTCGAGCAGGGCAAGAGCGCCGTCGGTGGCCAGCGAGGCTTCCCCCTCGGTCGGCTCGGGCATGCCCGTAGCGGCGGCCCGCGCTGCGGCGCTCGCTGCGCCCGACGGGCCCAACGCGGGGTGGGCGGCCAGCGCCGTGAGGCAGGCCCCCGCAACCCCTCCTGGAGCGCTGCCTGTCGCCCAACATGCGGCGGCAGCAGAGGCAGGATCGTCGCCGTAAGCAACCCCCTTCACGTCCTCTCCGTCACGCAGCACGCGCTTGAGAACCGACAGAAGAGCCCCGAGCGCCTCTGGCCCCGGCAGCGCCCCCGCGCTCCACCGTCCCGGAGACGAAGTCCAGGCTGCAGCAAGGGCGCGAGCGAAGGCCCGCCGGGCGTCCCCCGGGTAGCCTGGATGCAAGGTTGAGTCGACGAGCGACTGCAGTAGTGCGCGTGGCTGCGCGACGTCCTCGCGCGCTCCGGCTGCGACGCACACATGCAGAGCCGAGGCAAGGAGGCGCTGGTCGTCCGGCCCCCACCGCTCGGCGGGACCCGGTCGGAGGATCTCACGCCCCCCCTCCTTGCGAGGTGGCATCCGGACGAAGGCCAGCATAGCGAGGGCGCATGCTATGGGGGTGAGAGGAAGGGGAAAAATGTGGGTGTCCTTGTCGCTGGCCCGGCTTGCGAGGGCAGCGGGCGACGAGGCTGACAACAGCCCACGCACTTCAACGGCAAGGACCAGCCGGAGCGCAGATCTGACGGTGTCTGACGGCTCTGCCCCGTCGGAGCGCAGGGCAGAGCCCGACTCCCACGCGAGCTTCGGGGCGGCAAGCACAGCCCGCTGGAGGACGGCGGCGTCGGGCGCGGCGGTCGCCCTGGTCGGGCTGCCCCCCACCGACAGGCCGGGAGGCCCGGCAGCAGACCCAGGCCTGAGCAGCAGCCAGAGCTGGAGCCGAGCTCCAGCGGCCTGAGCGAATGAGCCTGGTAGTGACCGAGCGGCATAGGTGCCCGCCGCGGCGGCCGCTCGAATCAATTGGGCGGGGTTCAGCGCCCAAGCCGCCCGGGCGAGCGCGGGCAGCAGCAGCCTAAGCGATTCGGCGGCCGTTCCGGCGTCGCCGTCGGCATCGTCAGCGTCATCGCTGGCATCATCCTCTGACATACTATTGTCGCTCGGTTCCCTGGCAGCGTTGGCGCCCTCCATCGCAGCGAGAGCGATGTCGAGGGCGGTCGAGACCCAGGCGGGGGGGGTGGAGAGTCCAGCAGGCGGCGCGAGGCGGAGGAGGGCCGCTGCCGCTGCTGCCGTCGCCCGAGACAGTTCCGCCGCAACCTGCCGTTGCGTCCGCCGTGGATACCCGTTCAGCACGGGGACGCGGAGAGGCAGGCTGGCGCCGAAGGCATCTGCAGCGGCGTCGGCAAGGCCGACCACCGAGGCCGTCATGCAGTCAGTCACCCGGGGGTCAGCATCAAGGCCAGCACTGCGGAGCATCCGACCACGCTCAGTGGCCTGACCCTTGGTGAGGCCGTCGCGCCCGTGGGCGGGTCCACCGCCCCGCCGGCCCGTAGGGGCAAAGGTGGCGGGGGCCGACACAGTCGCCTTGACGACACGGTCGACGACGCCGATGCGGCTGAGGGGAACGCCGCCCACCGGGCCGTCGGCGCCGACGGACCCGTCAGGGAACGGGCCCCAGCCGTCGAAGTTGCCAGCGCCGCCAGCGCCAACGCTCTTGCCGCCACCGTCGTCGCACAATCGCCCCGCGAGGAGGTCGAGGGTCGCCAGTACGCCCTCGGCACAGGCACGCAGTGCCCCCGCTGTGTGGACGGCAGGGAGTGTCGAGGACCCACGGCCCGTATTCTGGCTCACTCCGTCGCCCCCGCCCCTGCCCCCGAAAGTGTCGTCCATTCCGCCCCCTGTGCCCACCTCGGACGACAAGTCTGCGATCGCCAGACGCCAAGCCGAGAAGAGAGACAGGGCGACGACCCCCAGGGAGTTGGCGGCGGTGCCGCTCGGAGCCACAAGGAGTTCCCCGTGTCCTGCGTCCCTGATGGTGTCCAAACGGGGCCGCGCAGGTGTGCCACCATGGCGCCACCCGAGGCCGGGTGGGCCATCGGGGCCGCGGGCCAAACGGAAGGCGGCAAGGGAACCCCCGGCGTCCCGCCCAGCATCCCACGACGTCGCAGTCGGTGGCCCGCCCCCCGCCGAGGCCGCCGCAGCACCTCCCCCAACGGCGCCTCCCCCGGCAGCCGCCGCCTTCAGGAGTCCTAGCGCAGCCTCGAGATCGTCCCGAAGCCGGGCCGCTCCGCCCCCCGCCACCGACCGCGTTCGCGCTGAGGGGCGTAGAAGAGCGGCGAGGTGGTCCAGGCAGGGCTGCAGCGTGCGATCTGCAGCCACGTCGTCAGGCAAGCGCCTCGCCAGGTGGGCAAGCACGGCGAGAGCAGCCAAGCGTGGAGCTCGCCGCAGGCTCGTGGCGGCGGCATGGCAACGAGCCAGCGCGCGGGGCAGGGCCGCCCGCAGCGCTGGGGCGGGGAGGTGGGGGAGAATGCCCGTTTCTAATAGAGCAGCTGCTGAGCGCCGAACGTCGTCGTCCGAGTCGTTCAATCGGGCGCACAAGGACTCAACGAGGCGCGCCGTGTCCCCGGGGGCGGGGCCCGTGACGTCGGTCGCAACGGGGGCAATAGGGACGGCGGGCGCGGTCCTCCGGCGTCGGTCCCCGCCGATTGGTGCGGGCCGCACGCCCAGCACGGCCACGGGGTGCCGGCCGATTAGGTCGACCAGACCCGCCACGGCCTCTCCACGCTGCTTGTTCGAGTGGTGTTCGAGGCGACGCAGTAGCTCAGTCAGGGTCAAGTCGCGTACACTCGTGGCCTCCCCTCCCTTGTCGGCGCCGACCGACTGCACGGCCACGCGGACTTTGGCCGACCGGATGGTGACATCTGTGTCGTTCGCTGCTCGTTTAAGCTTGCGGCCGACCTTTTGCTTTACGCGCCTGCGGGGGAAGAGGAGGGCGGGTTGGCGATGTGCCGGGCGGCGGCGATGTTGTCATTGGCCCCGCCTCTCGGGCGCGGCGCAGCGGAGGCCTGGACTGGAACTCGCTTGAAGTCTATCCCAACGCCCGAATTTTTCTTTCTCTTGATGACTTGGCCCATGGCTGCCCTTTTCGAGTGCCAAAGAAGTCAGGAGTGAGGCGAGTGAGGTAGCCGCCGTAGACGCCAGCCTCGCGTCGCTAGGGGGGGCGGCCTCGTCCACCCGGCTGGCTTCCAGACCAACTAGCTGATGCGACGCTCTGCCCGAGCTGAGGTGCTCCGTTCGTGCCAATCCATCTCATATGGAGTCCTCAGTTGCCCGATGGCTGTCACTGTGACCCCAGCCGGTCCCGCTCGGTCGGCTCGTTCACTCTGGGGCAGAGCACTGCTCACCGCGCAGAGAACGGGCGTGACCGCGATCAAGGCGAGTGCCCGTTGATCCGAGGGCCTACGCGGCGCAATTAGCGGCTCTGTCGACGACGCCGACGCGCCGACGCTCCCTTCTATCTCGCTTTCAGACCCCTTAACTACCCCAACTCCGCACTGATTAACGCAGGGTGTTACTACAAGCGTCGGCACGTGAACGTTCTTTCCCGTCTTCCCGCGGCTTCCTTTGCCCTGGCGCGTCGTGGCGGGAGAGCGACGACTCCGCTTGCGACGTCCGCTTCAACCTGGATTGAGGCGATTGAGCGAGAATGAGTATGTACGGGCTGACTGGCGGCCATGCCGTCGGCACGGATGAGGAGCATAAGGCGGCCACCAAGATCCAGGCCGTCTTTCGTGGCAACAGCGACAGAAAGCTTATGAACGGGGCCGACCTGGGCCCCACGCCGCCACTCGGCCCCCCCCTGACGGACGTCCACCTTATGGACGGCGACGCCAAGACGCCGAAGAAACGACTCGCCGTGATGAAGAGTTTCGGGGCGAGCCGCGCTGCAAGTCGCGCCGCCAAAAGTGCGGCGTCGAGCCAACCGGCGAAAAGCCAGGCCAGGGGCACCGACTCGGCCGCCGCCAAACGCGCCGCAGCTGAGGACGCGGCGGCGACCAAGATCAACGCGGCGGCACGGGGGCGCCTCGCGCGCAAGGCGATTGCCGAGCAGCACGCTGCCGCCACCAAGATCCAGGCAGTGGCGCGGGGTAACGCGGCGCGCAATGAGTGTGCCGAATTGGCGGCCAAGCGCGACATGGATCGTCGCGCTGCCACCCGGGCGGCCGCGGCCGGGGTCAAGGGGGCGCCGCGGTCGGGCGCCGCCGTGTCGGCCGGCATGGGCGGTCGCGGGGGTCGCGGTGGTGCTGGCGGACGTGGAGGCCGCGGGGGAGGCCGCGGTGGCGGAGCGGGAAAGCCCGCCCCCGCCCCTACCTCTCCTGCGGTAGCATTCACCTCTCGTGCGGCCAAGCCCGCGCCCACGTCGCCGCGCTTGCCGACCCCCGACCCCGACAAGCCCATCGTCGCTCTCAATGGCGAGGACCCCGCTCTGCTTGAGGAGATGAGAACGATGGGGGTTCACCCTGACGGTGAGCTCGGTTCACGGCTGCGGTCCTACACTGCGGAGTCCCCCCTGGAGCTCTTTCGGTCTCTGGTGCGGCTCGAGCTGGGCGTTGCCCAGTCGGAAGAGCGCAGCGCGGCTGAAACGCGCGCGCGCGAGGAGCTCGAGGACATGCTGGTGCGGCTGGAGAAGGCTCTGCGGTCAGAGGAGGACCGGGCTGGCGAGCTCGAGCGGCAGCTGGCGGGCAAGGCGGGCGACGTGGAGATGGCGCGGCGCATCGAGGAATTGGAAACCGAAGTCCAGAGCTCGCGGGCTGAGGCCCGGCGGGCAACAGTGCTGCTTGATGAGGCGGCGGCCATCACGCGGTCTAAGGTCGAGTCAGAATGGGCGATCAAGGTGTCCGAGCTGCAGGCGGGGCTCGGAGGGCAGGTGCAATCTCTGCAGGCCCAGCTCGCACGTACGCAGCAGGAGTTCGCATGGAGCAAGCGCGAGGCCGAGCTCGAGCGGCAGCAGTGGCGCGAGCGCGCTGAAGCTGCTGTTGCCGAGGCACGGGGGGAGGTGGTGCGGACCAATCAGCGCCTGGCTCAGCTCGGACAAATATTTGGCCCTGACCGCAACGGGTCGGCCCCGGCGGCCCTGGACAAACCCAAGCGCCGGCCGTTTGTTGAATCGCGCGCCCCTAATCCCGGGCCCAGCGGCCGAAAGCTGCCTGGGGCCGCTGGCCGTGCTTCGCAGCAGGAGGGCGGTGGTGCCGGCGGCGCTGGCCCGTCAGGCCGCGGCGGCCCGTCAGGCCGCGGCGGGCCGCCACCCTCGCTGTCGCCTGGGAGACGGCGCGGCCCCGCAGGCCTCTCGCTGAACGAGGGTGGACGCGGTGGTGCGCGCGGCAATGCCCGAGGAGGCGTGCGGGGCTCGGGGGAGGAGACGGTACGCAACGGCGGTCTGACGTCGCCTCAGGGTCGGCATGGTGGCAGGAATAACGATCGGTCCTTCTTCGGGTCGGTGCTTGGGGAAGGCGGCCAGCGGTACGGCGGACTAGACCCTGCCCTTGTTGAGGCCATGATGCCGGCCGTCCTTGCCCAGATCCAGAGGCAGATGGCTGGGGGAGCGTCGGCGGCGGATGTCATGAGGGTGGCTGGAGGCCAGGGCGGTGCGGGAAGCGGGCCGGGCGTGCGTAGCGGCGGCAACCTGCCTCCTGCCCGCCGGCCCGCCGGGGGGCCGCCGCCCGTCCGTCCGGCCCAGGCCAAGAAGCCTAGCTACGTGTCGACGGGAGGCGGATGGGGCCCTCCCCCGACCGAGGACAAGCTGGCTCAGGGCGCGCGCGAGGCCAACGCGCTCTCCTACCGGTGAGGGGAGATGGGTGAGGCGGGAAGAAAGCTTTTGCACTTCATCTCAGACGTATAACCCCTTTCCCTGCCCGCTCGCCTCCGACTCAAGCCCACCCCCAGCAGCGGCGCCTTCACGCGCATCGGCTCGCAGCGCCTGCTGGAAGGATTTCTCGCTCACCGAGATGATGTGGTCCATCTTGGCCCGCTCCACGTCCTCCCGCGTCGGCCCCTTGTTTTCCTCATCGGCGGCAGGCTTCTTCTCCCCCTCCTTGGGCTCGGGTAAGGGCGTCAGCTTGCGTAGGTTGGGCGACAGCTTCAGCACAGTGACCCTGCCCTTTTCGTCCCCAACCAACAGCGTGGGCGCCGTGGGATTGAAAGCAACTCGGGTGAGCTTGGCGCGCTTGCTGGGCATGCGCTGCTCGCATAGGGCCTCTGTCTTGGACTGGGCGATGTCGTAGACGTGGCAGCGCCCGTCGGCGGTGACGGCGGCAAACACGGTGGATGAGTAGGGCGCCCACGCAGCGTCGCCGACGGGAGACCCAAGGTCGAAGGACAGGAACGGCCGGCCCGGTGTGGCATGGTCCCAGAGCTTGACCGTCCAGTCGGCCGACGCCGACAAGAACACGCGCGGGTGCATAGCGTTCCACCGCACGGCATAGACGGGCATGTGGTGGGCCCGGTACGTGTCGAGATACTGGGAGGAGTACGCTTTGCTGCACTTGTGCACGAGCCCCTCTTCGGTGCCAACAACAAAGAGCGTGTCCTGGAACTGGTTGAAGTCGAAGCAGCATCCACCCGCGAGGGCATGAACAAGGGCGTCTCCGATGTCGTCGTCCCCGCCCGTGCGGGGTGCAACTAGACGAAGCTCCATCGCCACTGACATGGTCATCTCAGCCTGGGCGACCATCCATGACGCGATGCGACCATCGGTCGACACGCTGTAGAATTGGAGGGCCTTGGTACCCGCACCGCCGCCGTCCTCGATCCACTTGACCTGCCATACCGGGTCACTGTGCTTGCCGGCACGCGCATTGGCCTGGTACAGGGCCTCGCCCGACCCGGGGCCACCGCGGACAAGGGCTGCGACGTCGAGGACCACAGCACCTCCATCGTAGCACCCAACCGCCAGCAGATTGTGAAACACGGGGTGAAAGTCGAGGCACATCGCCCCCGAGTCCGTCTGATAGGAGCATTCGGGTTCCGAGGGGTTCTTGAGGGAAAAGACACACACCTCTCCACGTCCCTGCCGCGCGAAATCAAAGGATCCGTAGGCAACGGCAAAGACGTCGGAGTGGGCTGGGCTCCACGACACGGCTGTCACGTGCTTGCGCCGCGACGACAGCGGGCGGAAGCAAGGGTCGTGCCACAAGGGCAGGAGTGTGCCCTCGCCTGCCCTGTACTGGTCCGACTCGTCCTCCCAGTAGGCACAATCGAGGATGACGCCGCGAAACATGTTCTGACTAACAGAGCGCGCCATCAGGCGCACGGCCTTGGATAGGGCCTCAGTGTCGCGCGTCTCCTCCTCGTCCTCGTCGTCCTTGTCCGGCGCGGCGGCGCCGAGGGCCTCCTCCTCGGCCCCGACGCCCCCCTTGGCTCCCTTCGACCGCTTCGCTGCCTTTATCTCGGCCGCCACTTGCTCGGCGTCAGCCGTTTTCCGGGCGTTGTCAAGATATGCGTCGTAGATGGTCTCGAAGGTGCTCTGCCCGCTTGCACCCTCGACAGGGGGAGGGTCCGTCTGCACTTCCCGCTCCCGGAGGGGGTGCACGGTCGTCTGCATGGCCCGTCCGGCGAAGTGAAAGACATTCCGCAGCTCCACCACATCCTCAGTCTTGGTCTTCTTCTTCAGTTTGGCCGTCTCTCTCAGGTACTCGGTCTTGAGCTCCTCCTGATCGCGCTCCATTGCGTGCTGCGCCGCGGCCTCGTCCGATCCGGCCGACAGGAGCCACCCGTCGGTAGCGTAGTGGACGATGGTGGCGCTCACGATGGCCTCAGCCTTGTACGCGTGTGTCTGCTGGTTGAAGCGTACGATGTTGTCGGGGGCCTCGGGGTTCTTGGCGGTGAGGATGCAGGGGATCTCTTCGGCCAGCTCCTTCTCCGTCAACACCAGCTTGGCCACGGCGGGCACCAGGCTGGTGTCGGGGAGGAGCTCGGGGTCCGTCTGGTCGCCGCCCATCATAGTGGCTCTCCGGGACCGGGCCGTCATCTTCAGGCTCGTGTACTTGTTATCCACGTCCCTCCCCATCGTCTGCGGGATAACGCACAGTGAAAGTTTCGTTGGCGCTACCGTAACTCGTGCCAGAGCCGCAAGCGGCCATGGTATGGTTCAGCCGGGTGCGAGCGCGCCGCGAGCGTCCGATCCGCGCGTGACGCTTCGATTCGCGCGACACGGCGACCGGACGAGGCGAAACACCCGTTATCTCGCGACGCTTAGGAAAGGAACCCGGGAAGAGTTCAAAGAGGGGCGGGAGGGAGAACCGAGCTCGGCCTGCCGGCGCGCGCAGCGAAAAAAGCGGGCTTCAGCCACAGCTCCACGGCCGCGGCGCTTCTCGCAATACGCGACTCATTTCCTCGCCTTGCGCCGATTCATGGTGCCGTGCCGTGCGCTCTTGGCTGACCTTGAGCCGGCGGCGCGGCCAAACAACGAACGTGGCCGGACTGCCCCTGTGGTCCCCGGGACCGGCGACGAGGGGGCCTCGTGGAGTCGGACTGGGATAGAGTTGGGCGGAGAGGGAGGTGACGGGAACAAAAAGCAGGGACGGCGCGGCGGCGAGCCACCTCGCATGGCCTCGCCCCGCACCCGTTCCTCGGCCGAGGCCAAGGGGCCGGTGGGGCCGGGTCTGGAGGTGAATGATGGCCCTTCGAGGCAGCCTCTCCCATCCATCCTCGCCCTTCTCGCCCTTCTCACTCGTCACATCCTCGTCAGAGCTCAGCGGCGACGTGAAGTCGCGCAAGGGCTTTACGTGCCACAGTGTCGGCCAGTTCGGCGTGCCCCGCGATCTGGGCCATGATCAAGTGGGCGCCCTCCATGCCCGGGGGCTCGGGCGCCCGTGCCGCGTTGGGGTCGTCCTCGGGCAGGGGCTCCTCACCCCGCGCCCGGCGCTCGACGTTTTCCTGCCGGCGCCGCGCCCGCGCCTGCTCGAGCTGGCTGAGCTGCCAAGCCAGTGTCTTGTGGTGCTTTGTGACGCGCTGCTGCTCCGACGTCCAGTCGTCACATAAACCCGTCAAGGCTACTAGGGCGCGCTCGAGTGCTGGCCCAGGCGAGGCCTCGAGCGCCGAGGGGGGGCCCGTGCGAAGTGCCGGGAGGGGCGCAGGCCCGAGGACGGGGCGGCCGGGGGTCTGGAGCGGTACTGTGGCCTCTGGGGCGGGGCGCGCCCAGGCGGCGTGTGAGGCAACCCGGAGGCTCTCCAGGTGCGCCGTCGTTAGGGGATCGTTGAAGATGTCCAAGGGGAGCTCCTTGAGCGCGTCGCGCCACCCCAGCCCGTCGGCGAGGCACCGCTCGAAAGTTAGGCGACCTCCCGCCCATGCCCGGGCGTACTCATCCTTAACGGTAACAGCACGCAGGGGCAGCACGGACCCCCCCGCGGCGGCGGCCTCGGGGTCGTAGACGAGGCAGATGGAACGGTGCATGCCCGTTGCCGGCTTCCGGTCGTCCTCAGCGTCCCCCGGGCGCCCTCGCCCGCCGCGCCCGCCGCGGCTCCGCGAGCCGGGCTCGTCGGCGCGTATCCCGCCTTCACCGCCTCCGGCTCCACCGGCGCCCGACACGACGGCAAGCTCACACAGTGCCCGCAGAAGCTCGGGCGTCTGCCAGGGACCCTCCCCGGCGCTCTGGTACCACCCCACAGCAACGGCATCGGCGTGATTCTCCCTCATGCACCGCATCATGTTGGTCTGGAAGTCCAACGCATCCTCCTCGTCGTCCTCGTCGTCTTCAGCGTCGGCCTCGCCCGCTGCCACGGGAACGCCCGCTGCTGCTGCCGCCGCCCGCTCCTTGGCGCGCTTCGTCGCCGCCCGCGCCTTGGCTTTGCTCACCTCGGACGACAACGATCCAGCAGCGGGAAAGGCGAAGGCATCGGTGACCTCAAGCGTTGGGCCCAGGTCGACGCCCAGCAGCTGCCCGGAGCAGGGAGACGGGCGCACCCCTTTGCAGTGCTGGATTGCCTTCAGCGCCGCGAGACCAGAGAGCTTGACCGTCTCTACGGGGCGTTCGACCTGCAGGTCAACGGCGGCGGGCAGGGTCAGCGGGGGTCGCGGCATAGAGGTGGCAGGGCCGAGACGATGAGGCGAAAAATGAGCCACGCGCAGGCGCGGCGGCAAATAAACGCGAAAACGCGCGATCGACGGGAAGGAACTGACATGGAGGCCGGCGCAGCGAAGCGGGACAGCCGACGGCCGCCGCCCCCCCACCCCAAGAGTTCTCCAGCACAGGACTCGCATCATTCAGCAATGCCAGAATGGCTGCGGGATCCACCTCCGCCATGGCGGGAGGTGCTCCTGACGCTGGCGGGCTCGAACCTTGCGACACGCAATTGGGTCTTCTGATGTAGCGGACGATCGAGTCGTCTTCGGCGTCAAGGGGGTTCCTGGGCCGGGATTCATTTCAATCTGTTGTTCCCACGGGGAGCGATGAACGAGCCCGATGCTTCTCCGAGAGGGGGCGACGAAGCCCCGCCGGCTGACAAGAACAAGCGCTACAGGCGAGGAAGACAGTGCCGGCGGCCGGCGGCGGCGAGCCATACCTTATGGCGCTCGCTCTGCGCCGAGACCCCGTTCGATGATGTGTCTAGCGAGAAGTCAAGCTCGCGAAGGCTCCGGAAACCGTAGCTCGTGTCCGGCAAGACATGCGGTGCGAACGTGGCCGTTGCCGAGGCCATTCTAGCGTGTCGTGGACGCTGCCCGCGCCCAAGCTGCGCGCGAGAGTGCCGCCACCGTCGCCTCCGCCCCCTCGAACCCACCCCTCTTCCTCACGGTATCCTCACAGGAAACCCAAGCCGTGGGATCACGACGGAATCGACCACTGGAAGATCGATCCCTTCACTGCTGAGGACAACAAGGGCGGAGCCCCAGCTGAGGAATCGTCCTTCATGACCCTCTTCCCACGCTACCGAGAGCAGTACCTACGGGAGGTGTGGCCCGCCGTGACGTCACTGCTGAAGAAAAGCGGGCTCAAGTGCGAGCTCAACCTCGTCGAGGGCTCGATGAGCGTGGCGACGACCCGCAAGACGTGGGACCCCTTTTCAGTCGTGCAGGCGCGTGACATGCTCAAGCTGCTCGCCCGGTCTGTGCCCTTGCCCCAGGCGCAGCGCGTGCTCGAGGACGGGGTTGCCAGCGACATCATCAAGATCGGGGGCAGCGCGGGACCAAGTTCAAAGGAGCGATTTGTCAAGCGCCGCCAGCGCCTCCTGGGACCGTCGGGGTCGACCCTCAAGGCTCTCGAGCTCCTCACGGGATGCTACGTTCTCGTGCAGGGCACGACGGTGTCGGCAGTTGGACCCTTTGCGGGGCTCAAGTCGGTGCGCCGCGTAGCCGAAGACTGCATGCAGCGCAACCGCCACCCCATCTACCATGTCAAGGAGCTCATGATTCGACGGGAGCTCGCCAAGGATCCCAAGATGAAGGACGAGAACTGGGCACGGTTTCTGCCCAACTTTAAGGCGAAAAACGTGCCCCGCCGCAAGCCCCTCCAGCACAGGGGGGAGCGGGTGCCGCCCCCCGGCTCGGCCCTGGCTTCGGCTTCGGCTGCTACTGGAGCGGATGCCGAAACGGGGAAGCCCGAGACCGCGGGCCGGCCCGATGGTGGTGGAGCTGGCGGTGACACCGCTGCTGTGGGGCCCACGATGCCAGGCCGGGGCAAAAAGGGCAAGAAGGAGCGTACGCTCTTCCCCCCGTTGCCGACCCCGAGCAAGGTGGACCTTGCCATCGAGTCCGGGGAGTACTTTCTCACCGACGCCCAAAAGAGACGCCGCAAGGAGGCCGACAAGCAAGAAAAACAGGAAACCAAGGTCGCGGAGGGCAAGAAGAGGCGGGCCGCAGCGCTCCAGCCTGGCGCCGAGCCCGAACGGGTAATGCCCTCACCTGCTGTTGGGGGAGGGGGAGACAAGGACGCCACCGATGCAGCCGTGGAGCGGCTCAAGGCGTCGGCCAAGAAGAAGCGCAAGTCTACGGAAAACAGGGGAGGGGAAAAGACTTCGTTTCAGTTCCTCACACAGTAGTTGTGGCCATTCAACAATGATCTATGCTCACTTCTTCGATGAAGGCCCTCCCCACTTCGGCGGCGCCAGCGAGCCGCCACCAGGCCCCAGAGCAGCCTTGCCTCCCGCAGCGGCGCCGCCAGGCCGAGGCGCGGCAAGGCTGCCAAACCCTGGCGTGCCACCACCACCCGCAACGCGCTCCTGTGGCCCATCCTCCATTCCAGCAGCACTGCGGGTCGCACCATGGCCACCAGCTGCTGGGGCTGCCCGCCCGGTCTCACCACGATCCCTTCCAGCCTTCCAGCTTCCAACCGGAGCGGACACGCCCGTGGATGTTCGCTCCCGCTCCTCGCCCTGCCCATCGCCCTCGCGAATCACCCCAAGGCCGTCGTTCAGCCAACGGTTCCGCTCCTTCAAGGTGATGTCACAGGAGCGTGCCCTCTCCCGGGCACTGCGGACGGCGTTCTCAGCGCTGCGCTTGCGCTCAAGACAGGCACGACACGCTGGCGTGAGAAGTCCAGCTGTGTTCAGTCGATTGGCGACACGAGGAGGAGCAACAGCGCGGACAAGGACGCCTGAGGGTGCCGCACGCGACCCTGGCATCTGAACAACCTCAGATATGGTGCCCCCCTGCTGCAGCAAGGAAAAGAGCTTGGCTGCCATACGGACGTCGCTAGTGGTAGTCTCGTGGCCCTCAACGTAATTTTCGTCGGCATGAACTTCTGACGAGACCTCCCACTTGCTCTGGCCCCACAGGGCAGCAGCGGGGAACACACACTCAAGCTCCTCATCTGACCCTCCAATGGCACGCTCGATGGCTGAGACAAGAGCTCTGAGACCGAAGCCCGTGGCGGCAGAGACACAGACAGATGCGTCAAGTGAGGCATCAAGCACTGAGGCCAACACCTCGGAAGACGTCAGCGCATCAACAGCGTCAGGGGCCACAAGGTCCCACTTATTCCAAGCCGTCACAACTGGGGGGCGCAATGGTATGTCACCGACGCCTGCTGATGCAGCCCCATCATCGCCGGCTTCATCAACGTCGAGGAGCTCCCCCAGAGCATCGGCAACAGCACCTTGCTGCGCACGGCAGTAGGGCGATGATGCGTCCGCGACATGAAGCACAACATCAGCGTCGACAACCTCCTCCAGAGTCGCACGGAAGGCCTCACGCAGACCAGGAGGCAGCTTGTGCACGAAGCCAACAGTGTCGAGCAAAAGCACCTCGCGACCTGACGGCAGACGGCAGTTTCGCGCAAGGGGGTCAAGCGTGGCAAAGAGGGCATCCGCAGCTACAGCACCACGGCGGGGGCCTCCGACCGAGCCAAGAGAGGGGTCGTCGGGGCCTCCCTCGCCAGGGGAGAGGCCTGCCACAGCATTGAGTAGACTCGACTTGCCTGCGTTTGTGTAGCCTACAACGGCGATGACTGGAGGGGACGCAGGGGGGCGTCGGGAAAGGCGCCGCAGGGCGTCCTTGGCTTCATCCATAAAGAAGACATCCTCCGGATTGACACCCTCGGGTAGGGCCCTGAGATGGTCATCGTGCGGTGCTATGCCAGCTGAACGTGCAGCAGCCCAGCGCTCCCACGAGCCTGTTAGACCGTCGCTCTCCGAGTCCTCCTCCACCTCGCCATGTGGTGAGGGGGAAGGGGCATCCTCGTCTTGAGCCTCATTTCTGCCCTCCTCCCAGGTGCCGCCCCAGATGCCCTCGAACCGGCCTGCCTCAATAACCTCTCTGACAGTTGGCTGCTGGGCCGATGCAGCCCATCCGCCAGCCTTGACCCACTCATCCTCCTCCTGGCCCCGTCGGGATCCGCGGCGCCGGCTGCGCTCGCGTCGCACAGCCCGAAGCTCGGAGCGCAGCCTGGCTGCCCGCTTGTTTAGGATGCGCCGGTCGGTCTCAAGCTGTGTTTCACCAGCGCCCTTGCTCCGGGCGCTGCCGCCGCCGCCCGTGCCTCCGCCTGAACCGCCTGCCTCGCGGTCCAGGTGGCTCCACATGCGCACCAGGCGGGGCAGCTGATAGTCGACCGTGGCCAGGTCGACCTGCAAGGTGGCCTCACGCGTGACGGCCCGGCGTCCAAAGATGTCGAGAATGACCTGCGTCCGGTCACACACGCGCGCCGGGCCAGGCGCGACAGCGGGGGGGGGCAGACCATGAACAAAGGTAGGCGCCAAGGCAGATGAGTTCCCACCCTCCTCCCCTGACACAGAAGTCGTATCGTCCACCTCGCATCCCGGTGATGACCCTGGACCCGGCCCAGCCGCCAGCCAGGCCTCATGCTTCTCCGCGGCAACGCGCCACTCCTCGTCAACTACCCGCTGGAGGTTCCGAAGCTGCGCTGGCGATAGCTCATCGTCAAAAACAAGGGCGCCGCATCCTAGGATGGCCGCGAGCCGCGCCACCTCAGCGGCCTTGCCACCCCCAACATACGTGGCCGGGGAGGGGTGCTTCACCATCTGGCTCTCGCACCCCACGGTGACGAGACCCGCAGCCGTGCAAAGCCCGTCAAGCTCGGCCAGGGAAGCCGTCACGTCGAACCGGGGCGATGACGCTGAGAGGACGGCAATGCCGCCCGGGGCATCAGGGGGGGGTGTCGCCCGGGCCACTGCCTCGGCAACCGTTGCAGGGGGCGCCGTCTGTGTCGACGTGCGCCTGAGGCTGCCGAGGCCGGAACTAGGCGGTGGCATCTGCGAGCGTCGCGGCGGTTTGTAGCCCCTTCCCTGGCGGGGGCTCACAGCTCCTCCGCCCCGCGTACCGAGGCCGACGAGCAGCGCCCGCTCCTGCCATGGCACATCCGTGGCGACGGCAGCGCTTGGACGCGACACTGACCCCGGCGCGCTCAGGGCGGCCGACATCGACGGGTCCCATTCCTAAGTGGTGCGGGTGAGGAGGTCGGGGGGAGTCGGGAAGAAAGGGGGGGCGGTTTGACAGGCGCTCTCCCCCCTGGCCCGTCCCGCTCGGCTCGCCTGGGGTCCGCCGCGACCTCCTTCGGCGTCCGCACCGAGCACGGCCACGGGCTTCTCCGCGGGGGTCGGAAACGAGGAGAGGGGCGTTCCGGCCAAGGGCGAGGGGCTGATCGGCCGGGGCGACGATGAGGACGGCGAGAGCGAGGGCGACACAGGTGTCCGGTGGGAGGAGCCCAGTGCACCTCGGCCCGTTGATGGAGCAAGTGGCAGCGCCTGGCTGAATGCCACCAGAAAGGCGTCGTCATCGGCGTCACTGTCGCCACTGGCGCGAGAAGCGGGAACGAGTCGCAAGCGAGGAGAGCGAGCGAATGGTAAGACGCGAGGGGGGCTCAAAACGCTGGCGCCTTGCGGCCGTTGAACCCGGCCACTGACGACGCCACGAACCTCGGGAGGTGTTCGCATCGACATACGGAAATGTCGCTCAGCACTTACGCACGCAGGCGGTCGCGCGTTGTACGGTGACGAGGTGACGCGGCGATCGAGAAGGCCCCAGCGTTTGTTGGGCCTCACAGGCCTTCTGGCGGGCCGTGAGCCCGGCAAAAAGGATTAAAATCGTGAGCACTGGGAAGGCGCCTCAGTAAGGCCGGAACCTACCCTGAGCCTGGAGCCGCCGCTGCTCGTCGTTGACCCATCCACGTCCCCTCCCACGTCCGCCGTGACCTGCAGTCCCCCCACGCCCTCCGAAGCCCCACCCGCCAGAGGCTGCCCCGCCCGCGGCCGCCGCTGCCGCGCTCGCCGCCTGCGCCGCCGCGATGAGGGGATTCTCCAGCGCCTTGATCAGGGCCCGCCCGCGCCCTGTCCCGCTCGTCGCCGTGGGCGCCACGACCATGCCCTCGCTAAAGGGCCGAAGTCCCTTGCCCACCGTCACTGTCCACGTGGTGGGGCCCCCGTCGGCAGACCCTGACATGCTGAGCCTGGCTCCGAAGCTCCGCAGCACCACCCCCAAAGCTTCGAACTGATCCTTCAATTCGTCCGCGGACGGGTCGTTCCCTCCCACGGGGTCGCGGGTGAACAGCCGGGTCTCGCCCGAGGGGGCTACTGTCGCCACTGGGCGCCCATCCAGCGTGATGTGGATGGTCTTCCCCTCGGCGGCTGGGGCGTCGGCCGACCCGGCCGCCGCCTCGGTCTCAGCCTCTGTCCACTTCATACGGCCAGCGATCTCCGGGTTCGAGGCCACGCCCCCCGCGGCCGCGCGCCGCAGCAGCCCGGCCTCGTTGTATCCGCCGAGGTCGTCGCGCAGGTCGGGGCCCCGGTGGGCTTGGGGCGTGGGGGGATGGGAGCCTGGGCGGCTGCCACCAGAGGCGAGCCGGCCGCCGAAGCTGTGGCCGCTGACGCCGCCGAAACCGCGGCTGCCGGGGCCGCCGGGGCCGCCTTTACCCTGTCGAGGGCAGTTGCGCGAGATGTGGCCGAAGCCACCGCACGAGAAGCACTGGGGGCCCTGTTGGGGACCACCGCCACCGAGGCCGCCAGGGCCGCCGCCTCCGGGAAAGCCGCGTCCGCCTGGACCGTATCCGGGAGCGTAACCTCCACGACCGGGGCCACGCGGCCCGAAACCACGACCAGGGCCTCCAACACCTGCGGAGCCAGCGGGGTCGAGCGTGGGGGGGAGGAATGTGAACAACAACAGCATACACGGCGCCACGGCGGCCCCGGCGCGCCCGCCGCTCCTCGCCTGGGCCGACGCCTCTCCCTCCTCTGCCAGCCATGCCACCAGTTGGTCTCGAGGGACGGTCATCCGCGATGATGTCGTCCAGGGAGCGCCCCACGGCGCGCTCGAGCGCGAGCGCTCGGTCATCCATAACGGCCAGCGCCGCCGCCGGCGTCGCAGCCGGATCCGTCAGGTTAGCCTCATCTCCTGCCATCCCGACCACGATCTAGACCCGTTTTTCAGCTGGGGTGAGCGTGAAGTTTGCCGGCGGCGCCGGTTACGGCTTCGGTGAGGGAGGGGTATTGTCGAGTCACGCAGCTCGCTGCTTTCTCTGGCTCCGCGCGCCAGTGTCCTCAGTGTTTGCACGCTCGTCTCCGTGGTCGCGTTTGCCGCGTTTTTGCTCTGCAAGGGGCCTCGACTGGCGCGGTTGAGTGTCCGGGCGTACCAGAGTGGAGACTTGACTGTTCCTCTTCCATGCATGGTTTGCCGGGTAATGCCGACCCACTGCCTTACGATGCGATGGATCCCGCCGCCGCGCTCTTTCATGAGAGGCGCGCGCACGAGCTCTTCGCCGGAAACGACCCCGCGGCGGCGGTCGAGCACCTGACAGTCCTCATCGAGGGCTCAATGCCAGGCATCGTTGCCGGGCCCTCTTCGACCGCCCCCTCGCGGCGCCCGTCAGCGCCCGCCGCCTTCCCCTCGGTCTCCCACTCGTCCATATCAGGCGTCACTCAGTCGGCGCCCCTATCGGCGCCGACACGCTACCTTCTGTCCCGGTCCTACGCGCGCCTGGCGGCGGGGAGCCCGGCGCTGTCGCGTGCCGACGCCGAGGCCGCCCTCCGTCGTCCCGACGGCGGCTCTTGCGCACGGCGAGCCCCGGTGACCGAGGTGACACGAAGCTCGCCCCTCCTTTCGACCCCTCTGCTGTCGCCGACCCTCGCCATCCACCCCCCTGCTGCTGCATCCAGGGCTCACCACCGACGGATGTGTGCGCTCGAGGCGCTCGGCGGCCCCGAGGGTCGGCATGACGCATCGGGTCGCCGCGCCCGTGAGGCGGCGTGGATCGAGGCACGGCGCGGAGGTTGCTCCGAGGAGGAGGTTGAGATGCTCCGGGTCGCCGCCGATGAGAGAGCCGCCGCCCGTGCTCTCGCCGCCTCGGCCGCCTCGACCGCAGCCGCTGCTCGCCGTCAAGCGCTGTCTGGCAACTGCATTCCACCGGCGGACGAGTCGACCGATTTTGCCTCGCGTCTTCGTGGCTCCATCCCACTCGCCGACGGCCGAGGATCCGACGATATCGGTAAAGAGGCCGCGACGGACGGCCGGGGCAACGCGGCCCTGGGGGCGGCGCTTCCCTCGAGCGTCAAGCTCGCCAACGCCACGTCGCGGCAGCTGCGAGTTGCCTACCTGCGGGCCGCGGCGCGCCTCCACCCGGATCGACCAGGGGGCTGCGCCGCCGCGTTTGTCGATCTGGGAAAAGCCTATGCAGCGGCGGCGGGGCGGAGATGATAACGGGTCAAATGTTTCTCAGCACCTTCGCCCAATCGATCAGTCTCAGTAAAACTTGGTCCATTGTCCCTTTTGCCGCGTCCCCTTGTCCTTGGAGCCGCCAGCCTTGCTTTTGCCCTTGCCGCTCTTGCGGGAAGCAACGCCCTGCCCCCCCCTCCCCCTGTCGTCGCCCCCGCCTGCGTCGGCCTTGGCCGGCCGCGTCCACGCTGGAAGCTTTCCCGCGACGATCTCGGCGACGAAGCGACGGTGGTCGTCGGCGTGCTCCGGCAGAGGCTGCGAGTCGTCGTCATAGCCCCGCGACTCGCAGTGCCATCGGCAACGGCAGCATCGGGCGTCCCACTCTTCGCTTGACCACCACGGACACCCGCACCGCAGACAAGGCATCCGAGGCCAGAGGACGCCGCGCTTGCCCCCGCCGAGATCCCGACGGAGACCGGCCTTCGCGGCCCGGCCGACAGGGGGCTGCCAGGGGTCACGGTTGGTGGCAGCGATAAAGGGGGGCACTCCGAGCCGGACGAGGGCCGCAGCAAGACCGCCGTCGGCCGCGAGGTCAGATGGCCCCGATTTCCCCGCCACCTTGCCCTCGTAAAATACAGTCGCTGCGGGAAGCTCTTGCGAGGAAACGCTGCTGAGCGCCTGCACAAGCCGGCAATTGGGTGCCGCAGGGTCCCCTGCTGCATTTGCAGGGACAAGGGTCACCGCCGGGCCGAGAGCTGCTGCGGCCGACGCGATGGCGGCGTCCGAGCCGGGGCCGTCGGCACCATCCCCGGCGCGCCACACGACGACGAGACGATGACCGGCCCCGGTGGCCTCGGCGAGCAGGCCCTTGAGCCCGGCCGCTCCATCAGTCAGGGCCGGACCGACTTCGGCGTGCGCGTCGACCCCGTCGTCGCCATCGGCGTCCCACCCGAGCTCCTCAGCCGCCCACGACGCGAGGGTCGCCGCCTTCGGCGATCCTTCCGTCGGAGCGTCGCCGACGGCGGCGGCAAGCCACGCCGTCAGCTCAGACGCGGCATTGTTTCCGACGAAGAGTGCGCTCTCGAGATGGAGGCCGAGGCCCCCGGCAGCGCTCGCCACGGCTGTCCAGCAGGGAAAGCGCCCTCCCCCCTTGAGAACGGGATGATCCTTGCGGATGGCGGTGGGTCGCGTCAGTACGCGTTCGAACGCGAGCCGCTCGTTCTCCGGAGAGGCAGTGACGTCGATCCGCAAGAAAGCGACATCAGGCCGGGAGCAGGCGGCAGCCTCAAACGCGGGACCCGAAGCCACCGACGCGGCAGCCCATGGCGCCCGCCACTCAACGACCGCAGCAGGGCAGTCGCCGAGGCCTGCCAGCACTGAGGCTAGCTCGGCACCACCTCCCCGGATGTTCCACGCGCGCCCACCTAGCGGAAGATCCTCCCGAGGCCTGAGCGTTGCAGCGGCGAGGTCATCGGCGACGGAGCAGGCATCGTCGTCGTCGTCTGCGCCCGATGCGTCAGGCTCCCCAGCGAGCTCCGCGACGGACGGCCAAGGTGCAAACGGGTCCAAGACAGGCTCGGCGTCGTCGGCACCCTCGGGCACGAGGCAGGCCTCGAGCGCAGCAACAATGTCAGTGGCAGAGGCACCCGGCGTGGGCAAGATCCAGAGCTCCTGCCGAGGCGGCTGCGGAGGCGCTGACTCGCCCTCCCCGTCATCCACCACCGCGGCCGACCATGGCGCGACGGGCTCGAGAGACGCGTGACCGCCTGCCACGCGGAGGGCAGCCTCGACGTCGACGCGAGCGTGGCCCGCCAGCCATGCGCACCCATCGACCCGAAGCGCCCCACACAGGACGCCCGTCACAGAGTGGGAGGAGGAGGGGCTGAAGGCCTCCTCCGAAGCCCGTAGATCGCCCCACCGATCCTGTTCGTAAAGAACACAGGAGTCGATCAACAGCCGATGCAGGGCCGCTGGGTCGAAGGGCCGCGTCGCCCGGAAGAGCGCCGGCGCCGAGGAGGAGGACCTCTGTGAGAAGTTGCGCGCCCACGGTGGGGCTTCCCACCCGGCCACGTCCCGCACCCCCAAGTAAAAGGCGCCCGAGGCGAGGAGCGCAGCGGGTAGCACGGCGGGGTCGCGCGACACTGCACAGCCCGGACGGGTCATGGCGGCGACAACGGCGGCGACCTTCTCGTCGTCCGAGACTTCGGCGTCAACGGCGCATGGCAGCAGTGCGACGTGGTCAGCCACCTCCAGGGCCTCGCACAGTGCCAGCGCCGCTGTGCGGAGACCGAGGACCCCGGAGACTCCACCGCGGCTGTGCAGCCGGGCGATGACCGCGGATGAAGACGCGACGACGACCGTTTCGAGCCGGGCCCGCCCAGCCAGCGGGGAAAGAGCCTCAGCAAAGGCGACGGTGGGATCGGGGTCTATGCCTTCCCCCGCGCCATCGTCGTCTCTACCCATCAGCGCCGCGGAGCCCATCTCGAGGACGGTGGCCACCACCATGGGGTCCAGTCCGGGCGGGGCCTCGACCACCACGCGCGTTACACCGGGGAGGGCGGCGGCCTCGACAAGCGACGCCAGACCGGATGCGTCCCTCACACACACGGCGCGGGGCGGGGGGGGGTGTCGCTGCGAAGGTGATGTGATAACGGGGGGGGGGCATAGTGGCGCGGGGGTCGTAGGCAGGGTCCCGGCGCGGCGGCGCGAACTCGACCCTGAACCCGCCTGGACGCCGACGACAGTCTCAGCCGCAAGGAGTTGGGCAAGGCAGTCGTCATCTATCGGCGACGCCGTAGAGCCCGTGTTGAGCAGCAGTGCCATCGGCATAATCGCGGAGGACATCGCCGTCTACCACCTGTTAACCCGGTAATTGGCGAGCCTGGCCAAGGCTCCGATCGTGGGCCGCGGGGGCGGGAGTCACTGCGTCGGTGTCGGCGGCGGCGAGGCGCCCCACGCGGCCGAGGTGGCGGCCGACGGCTGGCTCCTCCTGGACCAGGAGCCAGATACTGTGTTCACCTCGACGCTTCCGAGCAGCGACACCGTCGCTTGTTCGCGCGGTGCAAAGTCGGAAACGCTGCTTTCTCGTCGGATTAGCTAAATGAGAACTCGTCGTCTCGCGCTGACTTTCAACGCGAGCCAAAAGGCCGGCTCCGACGCGCTGATCGAAGAAAATTACGAGAAGAGGGGAGAGCACCGATTCTTATTCAGATCGAACCTTTGGGACCGTCGATCGTGACGCTAGGACGGCTGGAGTCATAGTCGCCCGCTTCGCCTCCTGTTCGCGCTGCGGCATGGCCCAGCTCGGCTTCGCCTCCGGAACCGCGCCATTGACGGCAAAATTGACTCGAAGACGACGCGTCCCGCCCGCGCGCGGCCGTGAGACTTCTCCTAGGGCTGGCGTGCGGACTACGGTGGCTGAGTCCACGTCCAGTGCCGACGTGGCCGTCTTTGAGCACACGCCCGCTGCTCGCAGCGTGGATGACCTGGACAACCCCGCCCACGCCAAGTGCAGCGCGCGGGCCAAGGTCCCCGTTCGACCGAGGCGGCTGCCATCAGGGATCGCCTCACTCGAAGGTGAGAGGCAACGGCTGAGCGAGACGCGGAAAGCGAGACATGTTGTGGGCGCAGCTGCTGTGCCCGTCGCCCATTGTGTCAAGACGGCTCGAAAACGTCTCCTCTCCACTATCCCCGGCTCCCACCCACCCAGAGTACATGCGGCTGCCCGTCTCGAGCTACTCGGTCCTCGACGCCACAATGATCCGCGCCCTCGACGCGAATGACGCCGGACAAGGCTTTGTACTGTCTGTCCCGCGTCTTCAGATCCTGCAAGTGTGGTGTGAACCCGAGATTGTCATCAAGGCCGGGGTGGTTGAGGACGGTGGACCCGGCGGCGCGCCCGTCGTGCGCCTAACCGCTGACCGTTGCCGCCTCCCGGGCTCGGCTGCCTGGGAGAGCCTGGGCCTCGACCGGCGCTTTCGGCTCGAGCTCAATGTCGACCTATCGTGGGATGCGACGACTGCGGCGCCCGCCCCGGCCCCCTCATCCGAGGCGCTCACCGCGGACATCTTGGCGGGTGAGATCTCGGCACACGTGCGCGTCGACGTGTGGTGCGAGGTGGTGCCGCCCTTCCACGTCGTACCACGGACAACCCTCGTGTGGACGGTGCAGCAGGCCATCAAGGTAGTAATGAGCCTCACGCTTCCCGCTTTTCTGCGGGGGCTCGGCCGTGACCACGACAAGTGGGCAGTGGATCCCGAGTATCGCGCCAGCCGTGGTGGCTACACCGATTGAATGCATCTCGTCCCTGCTCTCACAATCCCTCCCCGTCTTTCTCTTAAATAGACGACGCACGGCGCGGCCGCAGCCGGGCCCTTGCGTGGCGGGGCCCTCCCCGCCCATCCGACGGCTTGGCGCGGAAGCTGCCACATTTCGCGTCTGGTCCCCCGCGCCTCCCATGGTAGTCGAGGAGACCGCTGCGCCACCCCTGCCCCCCCCCCGTCCCCGACGCCGCCTCGGCCAGCGCGGCGCGGTCGAGCTCGATCCGCGCCTGCGCCACACCTGCGGCCCACCCGCCCTCGCCCGCGCCCCGCGCCCAGGCCTCATTTCCTCCGCGGCGTCCACCCCCGGCGAACTGCGTGTCGGGGCGATGGGACCGTACCCAGAACTCGGCTCGGGTCCGGTCGAGGATGGGGGGGCGGGTATTTTCCTCTGCCTCAACGTCAGCGGGCACAGTCCGGACGCGCGTCGACGCTAAGGCACCGACGCGCGTATTGCTCCGGCCGCTGGACGACTCCGGCATTGACCGGCCAGCATCATCCTCGGGCGCCGCGGCGAGGAAGCCGAAGTCGTGCTCGTCGCCACCGTAGACGCGGAGCCGGCGCAGCCACTGCTTACGCATCTTGGTGCGGGGCAACATTCCCCGCACGGCGTGGGTGAGGAGGGCTGGGGGGTCCCGCTTCCACACGTCCACGGCAAGACGGCTCCGTTGCCCGCTAGGAAAGCCCGTGTACCACTCTTGCCCCGTCTGGCCCCACTTCGATCCCGTAAGGCGGACGCGTGAGGCGCCTGTGACGATGACTGCATCTCCAGCCGAAGTGCCGGGCGCCCATGTCGGACGATCCTTGCCCTGCAGCATCGTAGCGATCTGGGCCGCCAGACGGCCCATCCGGTGGCCCGATGCCTGCAAAGACGATCAATTGGGTTGGGGGGCAAAGTCCGCGCGGCAACGCGCGAAAATAGTACAGGCGGTCCGCCATGCATCGTTGCCCAGGTCACGCGCTCTTCCGCGCCCCACCACAGTCCACCCTGCCCCACTCCACTCGCGTCGACGTGGCGGAAAGTCAGGCGCTCGGGCTCATTCACATTCTTCAGTAGAGCGCGGAGGCGCTTGACGTGCCCAGCGGCGGCAGCGGCGGACGCCATCACGACGAAACCCCGGAGGTGTCAACGGCGACGAATGCGCCCGGGCGAAATGAGCGTGGGGGGGCGAGGACCCGGCGCGTCCTACGAAGATGATGACTGCGCTACGCTAGCGCCAGCTGGCGGCGCGCCCGCGGCCACACGAGCCGGGAGAGAGTGGCCGGCGGCGCCTTGGCGAAGCACGATGGGAGCGGGGAGGTGGGGGGTGGCAGAGACGCGGACGCGATCAGGACTGAACTCGCAATTGCCGACGTTGCTGGGCGCCTCCTCAGGGGAACCAAGACAGAAGCCTCTGCCGGCCGACCGTGCTCGACGGGCCACTCCCTAGCGCTGCTCCCGCGACCAATGCTCGCATCAAAACTCGCTTCCCCGCCTCGTGTGTGTCAGCAGAGCAGTCGCGCGTCCTTTAGGTTATACTGAGGGGCGCTTCTATCCCGAGCGCTTCACTACGCTTTCCGCGCCGAGCCGCCGCCGCCGCCGTCGCCCGACGCCCTTCCACGGTTCGTCCACGCGGCAAAATTCGCGGCGCGCTCGCTGACACAGTAGATCAGCAGCAGAGACACGATGGCGACTCGCTGCCAGTTTGAGCACAGCAGCGACGTCGGCGTCTTCGCCGCCCTGACGAACTCTTACTGTCTGGTGGCGCCGGGCACGAGCGAGAACTTCTTCAGGCGAGAGGGGTTGAGGGGTTGATAGAGGGCCGGCGCCCGACGTGTCGCATCGCCCAGCTTTCCAACTCACCTCCGCCCCCCTTCTGCCCCGCAGCGTATTCGAGGCCGAGCTGGGCGACCACATCCCCGTCGTGCGCACGTCCATTGCCGGCACGCGGCTCGTGGGGCGCCTTACCGTGGGCAACAAGAACGGCGTCCTTGTCCCTGAGGCCACCACCGACCAGGAGCTCCAGCACATTCGCAACGCCCTACCCGACGCCGTTGTGGTGCAGCGCGTAGACGAGCGGCTCAGCGCTCTCGGCAACTGCGTTGCCTGCAATGACCACGTCGCCCTCTGCCACCCTGACCTCGACCGGGACACGGAGGAGCTTATCAGCGACGTTCTGGGGGTGGAGGTGTTCCGACAGACGGTCGCGGGGGAGGGCCTCGTTGGTAGCTATTGCAAGTTCACGTCACGGGGCGGCATCGTCCACCCGCGCACGTCGCTGGAAGATCTGAGGGAGCTGTCGTCACTTTTGGGAGTGCCACTGGCAGCGGGCACGCTCAACCGGGGTAGCGATGTGGTCGGGGCGGGGTGCGTTGCCAACGACTGGTCAGCCTTTGCGGGGACCGAGACGACGACGACGGAGCTGGGCGTCCTCGAGGCGGTGCTCCGTCTCCGCGATGCTGCCCCAAGCAGCGTCTTTGCGCCAGGCGCGGGTGGGATGCGCGACGCGCTCCTCGACGAGGGTGGTAGGCTGTAGTAGAGATCGGGGGGTTGTGGCGGCGCGTTTTGCCTATTTTCAACATGGTCGTGCTGAGAGAGAGTGGTGTGGCATGGTGTCACTGGCACGATGCGAGGGGTTGCCCCCGCGCCCCAGCCGATTCAGCTGTCTTGCGTCGTTTCGGTCGCAAGCATGGGTCCCGCCATGCCGCTGTCCTATTATCTTCCCGTTCGGGCCCGGCAGGCCGGCGCCGGGCCCTCGCGCAGCGTAATGGCTATGGCCGAGGCGAGGGACGCGGAAGGACATGGCTTGGCACTGCTCCTCGCCCGGTCTCTCTTCCCTAAGCCAAGATCCCGATCGCTCTCTGGAAGCATTTTCCCACACGTATTCCGATTCCGTTCCGGTCCCCCCCCCGTCCACTGTCCGCTGCTGCTCCGAGTCGCCTTGAACCACTACCCACCCCCATCGCGGCTCCACCTCCAGCGGAAGCGCAACTTCTGGGAGCCCCAAAACGCTCCGCCGCCTAGCGAAGACGGTGAGGGAACCGACGGGCGCATCAGTCAGCTCGGCCTGTCCCAGCTGATCAAGATGGGGCTGGGCACCGTGGCGGGAGACATCAAGGAGATCAACCTGAAAGATCCGAAGCGCACCGTCGTGCTTGAGCTGGAGGCCAACAACTTCGAAGACAGCGAGGGCAACCCAATCGACTACATGGACAACGAAGGATTCGTGGAAGAGGGGGGGGCAATCAACTGGACAGGGGTGGTGTTGGTGCTGTTGCTGGCAGCCGGGTCTGGGTACCTTGTCGTCAGCACCCTGTCGCAGCTGTAGCCGGGGTGGCAGAAAGAGAAGGGGGTGACAGTGCGGGCGCTCGAAACCGTTTGCTTTTTCTGTTCGACTTTTCTATCTGGCACTCTGAGCAGCCATCCTCGCGCCCAAACCGCCTACACCGGACCCGGCGGGGGCGCCGGGCCCGGCGGAGGAGCCGGACCCCTGCCCCCTTGGACCCCTGGCGGGGTCTGAGCGGCGCCTTGGGGGGGAGGGGCCCAGCCCTGGGGCGGTGGTATCCACCCGGGCACCATGGCAGGCACCCACCCGGGGGCCGGCGGCGCCGTCTGCCTCCCGAGGGGGACGTACGATCCCGCCACGCCGGGGGGGAGGAAGAAGCCCGCTGGGGGCGGTGGCGCCCATGCGCCCGGCGGTGGGGCAGCGCCACTCGGAAAGGAAGGACCCCCCCGGGGGGCCGAGGGTCCAGCCCGAGCCGGTGGGGCCCACGCCCCCGGAGGCGGCGCGGCGCCCTGCGGGAATGGACTGCCGCCTGGCGGCGGGACGCCGGACCAGGCGCCCGGCGGGGGTGCCGCGCCTGGGGGGAAGGCGGCGCCGGTGGTGGGGCGCCGAACGCCGCTGGGGGGGG
>Ga0181576_10000514_pt1 | contig 28784 bp, 31 predicted proteins | sample 101ome_22_FD_132464 | JGI IMG/M metagenome (GOLD analysis project Ga0181576, IMG submission 132464) | Coastal salt marsh microbial communities from the Groves Creek Marsh, Skidaway Island, Georgia - 101412BT metaG (megahit assembly) | ecosystem: Environmental > Aquatic > Marine > Intertidal... | reverse complement strand
GTGAACAGGTGATCGCGTTCAGACTGTCCGTCGCGATTACTTGGGCGGATGTCTAAGTACTGGGTGCTGTTTAATATGTACGCGCGCATGTTGTCTTCGATGATTTTTCCTAATTTGATACATTGTGATTGGTTCAGTGGCCATCGCACCATGTATGAAATGGATGAAGATTTGTCCACGGTTTTTTGAATTTTATTGGAAGGAAACACATGTGCGAAGTTATACAGGGATTTCATTACTTTTACATTGCTTCTACATTTTATGTGCCTAAAAAAAACCACCAAAGGATTGCACCTGAAACTTGGCATCGTAGTGCGTGTTCACGATCACACCCACGACGCGATAGCGGCCCGCGCGAGGGATGGCCATCGTCGTCCTCTGCGCATTTTGTGAAAGGTGCGTGAGTTCGCCTCGGTCTTCAGACCACAGGTAGAGCTTTAGCAGATCGTCGTAAGCCACGGTGATGTCGTAGGACGCTTCTTCGAGGTCATACAAAGGGGACGTCACCATCCAGTTTATTCCAGATCCATAGAATGGATCACCACCCCCGCACGTGGTGTAGCACGGCCAAAAGTTTTCTTGCTGAGTGACCATGACTTCTCTCCAATCGCCGGAACCACACGAGGTGTAATCACTCTTCCACGTGGATAGCGAGCACACGCCGTGGCCATCCACAAGTCGAGCCTTGACTTGGCTTGCCGAAGGGAAAGATGTCGTCTGGTAGGTGGGTGAACGATGCCAGAGGTCACCAGCTGTGGGAAGGATCGGCGGCGGTGGCGGTGGTGGCGGCGGTGGGCACGGCGGTGGTGGCGGTGGAGGTAAGGGAGGTGAAGGTGGTGGTGGGCACGGTGGAGGGGGGAACGGGGGAGGTGGCAGTGGTGGTGAAGGAGACCCAAAGTTCCTCGAAGGTTGGGGCGGAGGAGCTGGAGGTGCACCGAAGTTTATGTCTACATCCACGCAGTGAGGGATGGAACAGTTCTTACCAGCCCATCCGGTGCGGCATCTGCATATCCACTTCGCACCATCGAAAAACAAACCCTTCGCATTCGGGTGCATACACATCGGCGGGGCATGGACCAGGTAGACCACGACGAGGCCTATCGATATCAAAAATGAAAGTAACGAAAAAACCCACCAAGAGTGCATGGTGCGTGTCAAATTGTGACGCATTTTTGATATGGATGTTCATATTTCGAGGATGTCAAATTAACATTCGGGGATCATGCAATCTGTAATATTAGTGTCTATTCTTTCTGTCGATGTGGCCCCATTAGCCGGGCAACTGTCATTACCTCCGTATTGGCCATTTTTTGTTCTAATATACTTTCTGCGATTATATTGGTAGCAGTGTGTTCGTATACCTGAATCGTGTTTTTTATGACACTTTTCACCGGTATCTGTCCAATACCCGGCGCAGTCAATCGGGCACCGAGTGCACGTTTTGTATCTGAAACCCGTTGCGGGACAGGAATTGATGGTGACCTGCGAACCATCTGGAAGGGTTTCCACGGGGGACACATTGACCTGGAGTTCGCGTTTTTCCAAATACACCGAGCTCGGATAAGATCCATCGTTGCATGTGCCAATGTCATCACCGGCATCGGGCCTTGACATGCAATGCACTTTACCGTCTGACTTCGTCGGCGAATACCAATTTTCCTCACCACCGACCCATCCGCAATTTTCCGGAATGATATTTTCCGCGCACGGCACTTGGCAGAGCGACGGGTGAAACTTGGCTTCAACACAGGACCCGCCATTTTCTTCGGCTTCGAAACCTTCTGAATTTCTATCGAGAGTGTAGCGCTGAACACCGTAGCCGCACCTCTTGGAGGCATCTTCTCCCGATCCACCGCCATCGAGTGTGATGCCATTCCTCGTGCACGGGCCGAGTGTGTACATGTTATCGTTCACCACACAGTCTTTGGCTTCCGGGGCAGGGGACACCGTACTGGGCTGTTCGGGTAGTTCGCTGAGGCTGATTCCGACTTCTTCGCAGTTGTCGCTATCTTTGGTGTCATCGAGTGTCATGGAAATGGTTCCCCTGGGTGCGATCAGTTCGTCGTTGATGTCATAGGCGTCTACGATGAATTTCATGGTGGATCCCCAAAAGGTTTCGGGCACGTTCTGGACACCCACACTTTCGGCGGTTCCTGGAAGGGTCCATTCGTACTTGGTTTGGTAGTCATTCGCGCTCGTCAAAAGTTTAACCTTGTACTGATTGACTTTCTCTTGGCACAAACGCCCGACTTCGTTGTTGTTGAATGCCCACCCGAAACCCACAGCCTTTTGTTCGTCGTTGTAGCACGCCTTACCGTCCGTGGCGTACATCTCGGCGTCGCACGGTTTATTTTCAGCTGGAATCATTGGAATGCACATGCTTCCGGTCCACTCACAGGCTTCGATAGCGTTACACTCTTCTGAACCCATGATCTTTTCACATCCCACGCGTTCGCGGCACACATAATCTTTGGTGTCCCACACACACTTTTGGAAGAGTGCTGGTGTCCTCTGGCACGTATCGTTCGTGAAGGCGAGATCACACGCCGGTGGGTCGTCGCACGTGCCTTGCGCGGCGTTCCACTCGCAGTCTGCCGGGCACGTATATTCGCTCGAATAAGAGGAACATCCTTCCGAAGTGTCTTCCGTATTTTGAAGGCGACACGCACCGATTGTGTCGTCCCACGTGCACCCATTCACCCCGAGGCAAGAACCGACGGTGGTCATTTCTTGGCAGAGCACGGCTTGTGGTTCACCATCCGCACCCCCTTGAGCCTGGCTTGAGGGTGGGGGTGTTGTTGGGCCAACGGTAGTAGATGTGTCATCCGGCCAAACCGTGCACAGTTCTGAGTCAAACTTAGTGTAATCCCATGTGCCTCCGGTGCACGTGTAGCTTCCAACACCGGCTGAGATGGCACTGAGCACGGCGATGAAGATGAATATCATCACCAATGGCAGACCACTGTTCGACGCCATTGTTCTGTAATAAATAAAAATATTTTTTTATAATATGATTTGGATTTGGTTCCTGTTGGCATTGGTGTTCAACATCGCCGTGGGATATTTCATCTCACACCAGCGTGCTAACGACGGGAATATCCAAGACATCGGGTTCGAGGTGCTTCCCGACTTAAGTTCTTACGAACATCTCCCCGACGTGTTGCTCGCGGTGCCTGTGATTTTCCTCGCACTATCGTGGAAGTCGTGGCCACCATCCAAGCGGCTGATGTATTTGAAATTTCTCACTTTAATGTTTTTCTTCCGTGGGATCACCAACGCCGTCACTACATTCCCTTACACGAAGAATGGTAAGTGTGAGCTTCGCATACCTTTCGGCTACTGTAAGGACTACATGTTCTCTGGGCACACCACGTTTAACGTCGTGACTTCGTCATTCGTTGGTGCGCCTTTGTGGCCGGCGTTCCCGGTGGTGTCTTCTTTGGCGTCAGTGGCCACGCGCGATCACTACACGGTGGACATCGTGGTGGCGTGGTTACTCTTTTTCGCCATCAAGTGCAGATTGAAATAAATAAAGAAATGCATCGATGTTGAAGTAAAAAATAATATGAACATCGGGATCGTGTCAACTGGAAAGGCCAACCCCGGGTTGAATACCGTTATCACCACCATCACTTCGAGGGAGAAGCGGGTCGGTAATCTCGTACACGGATTTCAACACGGATGGAAAGGTGTCAATCACGGGTTCAGTGACATACTCTCTTACGAGAACACGTGGCATTTGCCTGGATCTGTGTTATCCGTGGACGAGTGCGACCCTTTCAAGTTTTCTGAGGCGTATGGTCACATCCAGCATCTTTCTTGTTTGTACTGCGTGGGCGAGGAAAAGAGTTACCAATCGGCTATGAAGGAGATTGAACTTAAAATTCCACGGCTCCGCGTGGTGGGTTTGGAGGTGGACATGACGCGCTACGGGTGCGTCGGTTTCCAGACGGCCTTCCAGGAGCTCACGAACCGTCTGGGAAACGCCAAGGTGCAAGCAAAGTCGACGAACTCGGTGGTTTTCTTCGAGGTCCCTGGTGCCGACTTGGTGACTTTTCTCGGGTCGAACAACCCGTTGACGTGTGACGTGGTCATCCCCATCGGCAGTCACGAGTGTTACCTCTTCGACGTCCAGAACACGTACGCCATCGAAGGCCACTGCGTGGTGGTCGTGTCGGAGGGATACGATTACGACTACATCTCGAAGCACATCGATCGAAAGGTTGTGATCCGCCCAGAGGTGCGGTACTCCCACCCATGCCTGTACGACAGCGTCTTGGCTTCTCGGTTAGCTAAAGAAAATCTCGTGTAATATTAAATAATGCAGTCGAACGCATTCCTCATTTCCATGATCTTGTTGTCCACCTTGGGCATGGTTCTTCACACAGGTGTGGATTACCTTCCGAAATCCGAAGAAGTGGTGAATGGGCCTTTAGTGTTCGGGATCATCATTTTGTTACAAAGTATCTTTGGCGCACCGGGGATTACCGAGACGCCGAAGATGATTTTTGATTTAATGCAGAACGTCTACTTCAAGTTCGCCACTCTGATGGTATTGGCGTTTGCGGCTGCGCGCGATTTCGAGGACACCATCTTCCTTACCGTGTTGTTCTTGGGGATCACGCAGTTGATTCGCACCAAGGAGGAGCGCGAGCGCCACCCTTACATCTTGTGATCCAGAAGAGTTTTGTTATCGGACAAAAAGTCGATCACATTGTTCCTTATGCACCACTTGATGAAGTTGAGTTGGGCTAGTGTGGTCATGACTTGATCACCCGTTCCAGGAACTTTGAAGAGGAACTTTTCGGACCGGCAAAATGGGTCGAAGAGTTTCTTGGAGTAGCCGTCGAGGGATGATTTGTAGGCCATGTGGACGGTGAAGAACTTCCCATCCTTGGTGGTGTAGCTCAGATTATTTTTGCGAGCGTACTTGGTGATGAACCATTCGATGTTTCTAAGAGATACCGATTTCTTATTCAAAATTTCCATGAGGATCTTGGAGTGCCCTACATTCTCATAGAATTTTTCGACAGATTTCAAAAGGATCTCAGACTTACTCATTTGTTTAATACATCATTCAAATCTATAAGTGGGTTGCATGCCGGGCAATCGTGTTGGTACAAAATCGTGTGATCGTGAGTGTGTGAAGACGACCTCCGCATCTCCACCGGTTGGCAGTGTTCTCTCTGATACAAGTGTATCTGACAAAACCCGTGGAACTTCCCAATCCTCGTACACCTCGTCCCGTCTTTCTTCAACCCGCGGCACATGTCATTGTCTTCAGCTAGAGTGGGCACGTCTCGAAGAAGAAGTTGGATGTTAATCCCGTGCGTGGCCGATATGTTTTGAATGTACGCGTTGAGTTTTTCATTCATCTGCCTCGTCACCTCTTCCACTTGCATCTTCACCCTCCGCTCCACCTCTAATTCTATCATCTCCGACACCCGCTGTTTTATGTCCATGTGTTCCGTCATCCTTACCAAAGGATTGTGTGTAATTTTTAAACAAGTCTTCGGCGGTCTCTTCCTGCCTGGCCGCCTTTATCCTGGCTTTGAGTTCATCGACTTTACCAGTGTCATCTATTTGAAGTCTCTGGCACTCCAATATGAGATCTGCTTTTTTCATTCCACTGAGTGGTGGGCCATTTGATTTTTTCTTCGTCACCGGTTTGTGTTGGGTGATGATTTCTCCGAATATGGCTAATTTAGGTTTGTCACCGACCAGTGGTTCCAAAAGATCTGACACTGGCTGGGTGAACTTGTTATCGAAGTAGTACCAGTAGTCGATGGGTATGTTGTTTTCTTTCACGTACTGCGGATCTTCGGCTTTTTGGAACGCCGGCGCTCGGTGATCACCGGTTTGCGTGAGAACGAAGGGTACGCGATCACCTGTCTGTGGTTCGCTCCCGGGTCTTCTTTCTCGCATTTTGTTTCTCACCTGCACGTGTGACATTGAAATTTCCCAACATCGCCTTTCGTCATTCACCGAGACTGGTTCTCCACTCACTTTGTAGGTGTCTGAGAGTGTTTGGCTGAGGACAAGTTTTTCCGTGGGCACGTCACCTGTGAGAAGTTCGAGGCCGCGTTCACGGGCTAACTCGATGGCTGGTTTAGGATCACTCGATTCCAACACCACGTCTAAAAGTTCTTTGCACACCTCACGCACGTACGGTGTGTTATCTCTTCTCACTAACTGTAGCCCTTTGACGTCGATGTATTTGAATTCCACTTTACCTGATTTGGATTTTTCCCACAGTTTGGCGGCATATCTTTTCTTGGAGTACAGAAAGTACGGCATGTACACCTTTTCCAATTCCAGGTCGTTGGGTTTTTTGAATAACTTCGTGCACTGTTCGGCTGCCTGTTCACCCAGCTTCCAACTGTAGTCGATGGCGTCTTGGCCAGTGCGCCCTTGGACGTCGAATTCAACCATCACGGAATCGGTGTCTCCATACCTCACCTTGGCCCCGGGGAAGTGTTTTTCGACGTAATTCTTCGTCTCTTCAATCATCGAACGGCCTTTGAATGTGACGCTCGATGCGATGGCCACGCACGGAAGCATGCCCGAGGACGCACCCGTGAACCCGTACACGGAATTCATTGAAATTTTAAAGGCGAGTTGTTTACCGTTGAACACTTCCTTCATGAACCCTTGGGCCATGGCCATGTCTTTCTTCGCTTTCTTCCTGAACACTTTGAGTTCTGAGAGGATTTCTGGGAGAAGGCTTGGCACGTTCTGTGCAAACTTGTACTTCTTGCCACTGGCCAACTCGAAGGTTTCGTATTCCACGCCAGGTATGTTACCGTATTTTCGTTCGTCCAGCACCAGCGTGCTGTAGCACATGTTGTGTGCCATCATGATTGAAGGGTACAGTGAGGCGAAATCCAACGCGGTGATGGGTGTGTAGTAGGCACCTTTCTGTGCTTCCAGGACGGTGGCACCCTCGTAGCCTTCATCCAGGGCGTTTTTGTTTTTCCTAATCACGGGCACCATGAATCCGAGTTCGCGGGCTTTTTTGGTCAGCTGGCTGAACACCTTGATTTGTTGCCCGCGTTCACACAGATATTGGAGAGGTGTCCAACATGCCTTTGCCATCTCCATCATGTTGAGCAAAGTGCACAGCTTCTTCATCAAGCGATGTGGTAAGAGGGTGTCCTTCACGCAGTACTCGGCCACCTCTCGAAGTTCGACGGGATCCTCGCGTTCGAACCGCCTAAACATTTCCCTGGCCGGCATGTCTATCTTTTGGTCCCCGAGGTAGAGCTTGGACACGTTGTCTAATTTATAGCTGTCGAGTTTGTAGTTTTTCTTCACCTCGTGGAAGAGATCGAAGATGAACCTGCCAGGCATGGGTAGGAGTTTCAGGACGTTATCTCCCAGTGCGGAGGATGAGAGTTTTTTGTGTTTGAGTTCACACCTGTGATCGCGAAGTTTGCTCATGTGGAAAGTCTGGGGTGCACACCCACATATCAGCGCGCGTTTGAATATGTACTCGAGATCGAAACCAAATATGTTCCACCCTGTGATGATGTCCACGTCTTTGCCCACCAAGTATTTTTGAAATGCTTCCAGCATGCCACGTTCGGTGTCAAAGCTCAGCACACGCACACCGTCCAGATCTGGATCGGTTTTTTTGTAACACAATATAGTCTTATCGTACGGTTCATCACTCCCGAACTCACATAGGGTGATGGCAATCTGAAAGCAACAGTCGCCTCGCACGTCCGCATCAGGAAACTTCCCTGTGGACGAGTACGATTCTATGTCTATGGACGCCACGACGAATGGGGCCATGTCGTCCTTGTCCACGGGCTTCAGGAGCTTCCAGTCTCGGCAGAACAGATCGACGTCCGTGGTGGCGATAGATGATTTCACACACATGTCTTCATCGATTTCCAACCACCCGGTGGACATGACGTCCGTGCGGTGCATGAGGCGAAGCACTGGGTCTAGGTTGGATTCGTACACCCTGAGCCTGGTGACCCCCATGCTCAGTTCGAGTGGCCTCCGTAGGGTGTAGTCCACCATGCGCCTAGCGTCGAGGTCGACGCAGTCGAGTTTCATGAAAGGCACGCGCTCGTTGTTTTGAAATCCCCAAACGTCTTTGTTCATCAGGAAGCCATAGCCCGTGAGGCAGTCGGGGCAGAGCTTGTTGAGTTTCGTGAAAATCTCAACCCCGGTCGCCTTGGACGCGTTCGGCATCCGCACGAATAGGTACGGCTGGAAACTCGTGGTCACGCACACGGATCGCCCATCACCCGTCTTGCCGAAGATGGAAATCAGGTGGCGTCGCTCATCTTCATCTTCGTCATCGTCTCTGGGTTCCCAGGTGAGTGCTTGGAAGACGACCATTTATGTAGACATCGCCCAAAAATTTTAATATCTTTTAGTAGTAAACAATGGCTGCTCAGATTGTTCTCGCGAGCAGGGGAGTTCAAGATTCCGTTTTGACGTCTACCCCCGACGTCAGTTTTTTCAGACAAGCGTACCGAAAGTACACGAACTTCTGCGTCAAGCCGGAGCGTCTCGATTACATCGGCCAGTTCCGTGCGAACACCGAAGTCGTCGTCCCGATCAAGTCCAAGGGTGACTTGTTGTCCACCATCTGGATCGAAGGGTCCTCCATCGGTGCCGTCGGTGATAACACCACCGGCCTTTTCTCGGCGGATTCCGCCCCGACCGAGTTCTCTCTCTGGATCGGTGGCCAAAAAGTGGTCACCATGGACAGCCTTTACGTCCAGGCCGTGCACAACGTTTTGTACCGCACGGACAGCGCCAAGGCGTCCTGTTCGATCTCGACCAACGATGTGAAAGGGAACGCCATCGGTGCCGGTGGATCAAACGCCGATCACTACGTGATCCCGTTCTTCTTCAGTGAAGACTGGTCCAAGGCCCTTCCGCTTCTGGCGATGCAACACGTCGAGGTGGAGGTGCGCATCAAGTGCCGCCCGGGTTTGACTCGCACGGACACCCCGAAGATTTACGCCAACTTCATCTTCGTCGACACCGAGGAGCGTGAGTTCTTCACTAAGAATGAACACGCCATCCTCATCGATCAAGTCCAAACGCAGCTCTGCGCGAACACGGACACCGAAGTTGACCTTTCATACTTCAACCACCCGTGCCGTGCCATCCACATGGCCTCTGCGAACGCCAGCGCACAGAACTGGTCGTCCGAATACACCTTCGACACGGCCACCATGTACATCAACGGCAGCCCGTTGTTCGAAAACATGTCTGCCAACTATCACCACACCATCGTCCCTGAACTTCACTGCACGCACCTTCCGGACACCGTGCTCGACAACGTTCCAGTCTTCACGTGGCCGTTCCAAGTCGCCTTGAACCGCGGGCAAATGACAGGTTCCCTCAACTTCTCTCGCATCGACACGGCCAAGCTGTCCATCAGCGGCCCGTCCGGTGGTAACGCCGTGCACAGAGTGTACGCTCCGTGCATGAACATTTTGCGCATCAAGGGTGGGCAAGCGGGTGTTGCGTACGGGAATTAAGATTACAAAGGTGGGTAGACTATGTCTTCTATTGTGGCCACCGTGCACGTGGGTGCGATGAGGTAGCACTGCACGTCTATGGGATTTTCGATGAGTTCCCACCCATTGCGGGTTATAAATTCCATGATTTCCTCAATCTCTTCGTAGATTTCGTTTTCTTCCCACTCACCGATTAAGTCTCCATGTTCGTTGAAGGCTAAACAAAAATTTTTTTGGTCTTCATCCAAGCATTCCGCATCAGGTGTGTAGACCATATCAAACTTTTCTTCGAGATTTTTGATCATGTCTTTCGCTGGCATGACATCGTTCGGGAGGTAATACTCAACGATGTCATTCATTATTTTGTACGCGTACGGGTTAGGGCTGTGCTTGAGGCACTCTTTTATTTCCTTGGCCAAGGCCCGCATCTTGTTTCTCAATTCCATCGTGCGTCGAATTGTGGCGTTCACCACGGAAAAATTTCTTTAAGGGTTGAATGACAAATTAATAAAATGTATCCTCGTAAGGCATGAATAAGTGGTTGTGCCTCATAGTTAGGAAGAGTTTGGCGTGTTCGACGTTGGGGTAAGTCCACAGAAGCCACCTTTCCCAGTATTCTCTGGAGTACACGTCATGCCAATCTTCTTTCGTACTTTTATCGATCTCCAACATCTCTCGATGAATTTTACGTGGATCCTTCTCCATAAGTGAACTTACGGGAATGATGCCTCCGTGATCGAGGATGTGCTCACGCACGAGCATGGGGTTCCCGTGGGTTGTGTAGTCTTGGCCACCTTTGACACCAAAATCGATGGCTCTTTTGTCAGGGAAGACGACGCGGTATTTGTGTGCCACCGAAGGGCTCGGCTTGAAAACAACTTTCATCATTTATTTAAGTACTGAGTAATCTTTTAAGTCGCGGACCTTCTTTGTTTATGAAGACATTGAGTTGCATGATCTCACCATCCAGAAACACCTCTCCGTGGTGAGACTTTTCATACTTTGTGATCTGGTCTACACGAGCCATGTCCACGGGGATCATCTTGGCCTTCGATCTTTGTTTGCTGTAGTGCACGGCCAAGGCTGCGGCGTCCCTTCTTGTTTCTTTGGGTACGGTGTCACACTCGTGACATATCACCACGTGTGCACCCGGGCAGCCTGCGATGTGCATCCACCACTCTTTGGGATAGGCATTCATGGTCAAAACGTCATTCTCTTTGGCGTTCTCACCCACCATGATTTTTATTCCATCGGCCGAAGTGAATGTTTTCATAGTCCTGTGTTTTTATTTGTGACTTATATTTAACTCCGTGTGCCCCCGTCGTAGGCTTTCACATACCCACTCTCTAACATTTGTTCATTAACACACTTTCTGTTTTTGTACACCCTGACTAAGGTTCGGCCATACTTGTCATTCTTGCCACATTCTATCCACACCCAACCGTTGATTTTCCATCGACACATGAAAGGGTTCCACGGTGGATAATTTCCATCCTCATCGAACCCCAACAGATGCATGAAGAGTTTCCTAGCTTCCACGGCTTTGACGATGTGGTCTTTCCTGTCGCACATGGCTAAGGGTGGTTTCATCTCGGGTGCGTCATATCCCAACGTCCGGAAGATGAATTTTTTCACTCGGCCGTGCAAGAGTATGCACGCCTTGAACGTGTCTCCGTCGTACACGTCTGTCACCTTGGCGTAGCCCTTGTAGTTCTCCAAACTGAACACCGGTATGGCGTCAGTAGCTTTCGACAAAATCCTTCTCGTGCACATTACACATGTATCACAATTAGTTTCTATGTATGGGTGGCATCCTAACACCGAGTGATTGGAGTGAGTGTCTTTTTTCCTTGGATATCTTTTTAGCCGTGTCTGGATCTTTTTGATATTCCAGCCACAGGTAGAGCGCACCCGTTCCGTCGTTTTCTTTGAGGATGTTCAAGTGTTTGTGTCTTCGAACAAAGTTATTGAGTTTCGTGAACATCGTGAGCCACTGGTCTTCGGAGGGTGTGATCCAGTCTTGTTGGTTTTCTGGGTTTTCTAAGTACTCGATGGACCTTTTCAGGAACTCATCGTAGTAGGTGCTGTAGTCGTAGTCTTGGATATCGGCGAGCATTTCCACGGGTGGCTGGACTAAGATCTCTAACTCTCGGATCTCCGTTTCGAAACCCCAGTTCAGAAGTTCCATTGGTTCAGTTGTGTATTCCATGACGTACCTTATGAAGTCGGCCGTGAGCAAACCCCGCCCTTGCTTCTTCTTGGCCCTGTTATGTTTCTTGATCCCCTGGTTCAAGTACTCTTCTCGACATAATTCCACACTCTTATTGACTATTATGTCCTGAAGTTCGATTGGCAGAAGATCCCATAGTGACATTTATTTATTATTTACCTACATAATATTATAATGAGGCGCACGATCATCATCACATTAATTTTAATATCCACAGTGGCCGCGGTGTACACTTTCACTGGGAGGCAACTATTGAGCCCGTCACAGGCCAAGCAAAAAATCGCCAAGGGGGAAATAAACACCGTGATCGACGTCCGGACCAAAGTTGAATTCGACGCGGGCCACTACCCAGGGGCCGCACACATTCCCGTGCAAGACATATCGTTGAAGACGACGACGGGTTTACCACCGCGTGGGTTGCTCGTGTACTGCAACACAGGTCAGCGCGCGCGTTATGCGGCTCAGAAGCTCAGTAGCCTCGGGTTCAGGGACGTATATTACATCGCGTGTGGTTACACGTGCCTCACCCCTTAAGTGGAAGAAAAATTTAAATTTTCAAAAAAAGATGCGCGACCGAACCAGGCCAAGCCAACGTCGCGAGGACGCGAAGACCCTATTGACATGCCTTTCTAAACTGTCTTTTCTTCAGTTTTCAAAGGCACCATCTCTGTGGGCCGAAGACGCGATGATCCGTGACTACCCGTACGAAGACAGGGATCCGGCAAAGGCGTTCGCGTTCTACTTTCTGTACGACCGGATCATGGAAGGGATGATAAAAAACACGTGGCAGCTCAAACAATACAACAAGGAGCTAAGCGCTATGGTTAACCCTACGGTGAATAAACTCCACAAGGCTCTATGCTTGTCCACTACAGGTTGCCATCATGCTTTCTCTAATCCTAGTAGCGGTTTCGTAATTTAAATTTATGGCTTTGACCACCCGTAGGCACTCCCTCGTGCACATGCAAAGATCTTCCCTGATCCTTTCTAAGTAGAGGTCTGGTGATATTTTCTGAAACGCGCGGATCGCCTGTTTCCTCTTAGGCCCTAATAGCTGCACGCACGCGTCGTAGATCTGCAAGGAGTTCTTGGCCGATGAGTTGCAAAGTTCGTCGCAGAGGTTTTCTCGCAGTTGCGGTTCGAGTTTCTTTAAGAAGGCTCTTATCATGTCCTTTCTCTGCCCGTCGGACCGGCGGGACATCTCATTCACGCTTTCCTGCACTTCGTGATACCTGTCCTGCACAGCCTTCATCGCGACCTCGAGGGCGTCGCGTTGTTTTTCGAGTTGCCTTATGGTCTCTTCCACGGGGAGCATGTTTTGGCGTTCGTTTTTTTCTTTTCCTTCAATTAAGGGGTCGTGATGCCACTCACGGACACGCAGATTAGAAATAAAATTTCACAGCTTAGGAAAACTAAGGGTAAGATATATGCTCCTTTGAAGTATTTCAGGGGTTTGGCTACTCTAAAGGATGTCGAGAAACGCTATGTGAAGATGCTTCGTCGCGACTATAAACCTTTCGCCACTGACAAAGGTGTGCGTACGAAGACTTCGAGCTACACGGCTAGATTTCGAAGAAAGTACGGACGTGACGTAAAAACTCTCTCGCAAATCGCACGGGCCACGAAGATACCGGTTCGCGTGTTACGTGCCGTCTACGATCGCGGCCTCGCTGCTTGGCGCACTGGTCACCGTCCGGGTGCATCTCCACAGGCGTGGGCGTACGCTCGAGTGCATTCCTTTGTGCTCGGCGGTAAAACTTACCGCACTGCCGATAGGAATTTAGCTTCTTTTTGAAAAGCACCGAACACTTGGATTTCAGTTCCTTTTGTTCCTTCACCGTGAGCTCCGTTTGATCCTCGTCTTTTATGTAAATCCTGAACACCTCGCATTTGGTGAACTTCACCTTCTTTTTCATCACGGGCACACGAACTTTTTCAACTGTTCATTCACTTCCTTTGTCCACCACTTCTTTTTTTTCGGGTCCCACCGAGCTCCGTGTTCCTTGGCGAAGTCTTTCTCCGCGTACGGCACGTTCAAGTAAATTTTTTCGTAGGGGCACTTGGTCAAACCTATGGCTTCGTTCGCCAGCCTGTCGGCGTGATCGTTTCCCACGGAGTGTGCGTCCTTCCTACCTGTGTGCGCGCGCACCAACAAGAGTTCGACGTTCGGGTGGGCCTTGTACAAGGCGTGCGCCTTTTTGACGAGATCTTTGTTTGGTATGTCTTTGGACCAGTGTTCGGCCGCGCACTTGTCTCCGTACGAGGTGGCGCACCGCACGGAGTACTGTGAATCGGAGACGACGGTCACGAGTTCACCGCGAGCAATCTCTTCCTTTAGTATCTCGTGGACCTCTATCAGGGCGCCAAGTTCTGCCGTGTTGTTCGACTGTTTCCCGACAACACGACGAGACACGTTCCGAGGATCGTCATCACCGAAGTAAATCCCTATTCCGGCCATGGCGTTCTCTTTACCGTTATGTATGCAAGATCCATCTGTGTATACGTAAATCATGGTGACTACTCATATATTGTGTTTTCTCTTTTAGACAAATTTATAAAACTGCACATTTCCCCTCCTGAATGGCACACCGTTGGGTGCGAAGAATTTTTTGTTCCCGTTGGCACTTAAAAACTGGTTCAAGATCATCTGTCCTCCACGGGGTGTGTTCAAATATCTCGCGAAATCGGTCACCTTCATGTACTTGTTCGGGCCATACTTCAACACCTTGTCACCTTTCTTGAATGCATTCAACGAGAACAAGTTCATGGCATTCGCGGGTAACGCTTTGTCTTCGTACGTGGGTGCAGTCTGGATGGAATTGAAGTTCAGTCGGCGACGCACCTGCTGCCTCTGGCGGTTGAGGCTCAAACGCCGGCGCATGGCATCTCTGGTTCGCGCGGCCGCATCCCTAATTCTCGAGGGTGACACGACGGCCATGGTTTGTTAATGTATGTGAACAAAAAAGTTCACATGCCACACTTGGAACAGTAACCTTCCGAACGGCCGAAGGCGAACTTTTCTTCACCACGCTGGGTGAGGAAGAGGTGGTCGTACATGTGTGCGAGGCCGAGGCCGATGCTCACGGCGAAGGCAAAGGTGGACATTCTGTTCTTCTTCGGGGCGTACAACAGGAAGAGGGTGATGAAGGCGACGATGAAACCGATCTGTGCGTTCGTCGGTCGAGGGATGGAGATGAACCTCTTCTCCAAGGTTTCCTTTCCTTCTTCGGGTTTCGGTGCAGTGTACATAGACTTTTTATATCCTGGCATGTTTGGTATGTAATTTGTTGATATTATTTTTTGTAAGTGAAATTCAAGATGCTTGTTTTGTGGGTCGCCTTCGCATGTGTGATGCGAGACTTCATGATTGATCCCATCGATCGTTTGTATTTTCAAAATCCTTGGCGACCCCTGGTGGGGATCAGGAACACGCTGATAGACATCTTGTTCGGTGACATAGGCGACGAGTACACCTACCGCCGATTGTGGATGGTGCACACAGAGTGGAACACGATCAGGAATGCCTTCGTCATTGGCGAGCCCATGGCCAAGAAGTGTTATTTCCACGACATGGACGAGTGGTTCGATCACTCTGAAAACTATTACTACTACAAGGTCGATGATTTCCCAGCCGTGAAAAACTTACTCGACGAAATACCATCGGTGGACACGAGCACGGCTGTGTTTTCTGTGATCGACGGGCCGATGACTATACCTGTTCATCGCGCGGAGAGCAATCTGCAGTTACGTTATCATCTCACGTTGGAAGGTGACGGTGATTGCATCCTCCACCTTGCAGATGGGCGATCACACAAACACGTGACTGGCGAACACATCTTGTTCGATCACTCCAAGTCACACAGCCTCGTCAAGTTTGGGACGGGTCGCCGGGTGGTTTTAATTTTGGACGTGAATAGATTTTAATCTCACACATGAGTAATAATGAGTGAGCCTCCACGCAAGAAGATGAAGATTGAAGAAAAATCTCTCAAGCGCAAGGCTTTGGGGTCGTTAGAACCGAACGCCTTACGTGTGAATAAGCGTGGTGGTAAAAGGTCTCCTCGCCCCGGTGGCCCTAAGAATTGGCACAAGACCATAACCAAGGTGAATGGTGTCGTTCGTTTCGGTGAGAGTACCATCGGCCGCGGTGGCACAGACAAACCCGCGGGCATGCAGTGTGTTCGTCTCACCAAGGATGAAATCATAAAGGTGATCAAAAAGAGCACGACACGGAATTTACCAGCCAACCTGGAAAAACTCTCTCGCAAGGAATTGTGTGATGTGGCATATGCATTAAAAAACTCCTAGGTTAGTACTAAGTAAATATGTTTACAATTGGAAAACTTTTCACCGCACCTCCAGTGAAGATTGAAACTAAAAAATCATCTTCCGAGCCGGTGGTCAGGACGTACAGTGAGTTTGTGAAACTTGTTCAAAAAAACAGGGTGTCGGAGGTGACATTCAACCCGAACTCATCCATCGCTGTTTTTTTGGACGGCAAAACTGGTGACACAGGCGTGGCCCAGGTGATGCCTAATCAGGATCTGTGGAAGCTCTTCAACGAGGCCGATGCGAACGTCACGATTGACATGAGTTCACCCAAAGCGGAGATGTCCATGTTGGACATGATCAGCACGACGTTCATGTTGGTGTTTTTGTTCATCGCCATTAGGACATTTCTTTTCGGGCCACTGGCCAATATCGGGAGTGGTGGTCCACTTTCCACTGGTAACAAAGAATTCGACGTGGAGGAAGAGATCAAGACCCGCTTCGAAGACGTCGAAGGGATCGATGCGGCCAAGGGTGAGCTCATGGAGATTGTGGATTTTCTTAAGCGCCCAGACGACTACGTGTCGGCGGGTGCTCGCATCCCCAAAGGGTGTTTACTCGTGGGCCCTCCTGGCACGGGGAAGACTTTACTCGCCAAGGCTATCGCCGGTGAGAGTGAGGTGCCTTTCATTTCCGTGTCAGGTAGTCAGTTCGTGGAAATGTTCGTCGGAATGGGTGCGAAGCGTGTCCGCGACTTGTTCGCTTTGGCCCGCGCGCAGCAGCCGTGCATTGTATTCATCGATGAGATAGATGCGATCGGGAAGGCTCGTGGGTCTTCCAGTTTCGCCACGAACGACGAGCGCGAGCAGACCATCAACCAACTTCTCACGGAGATGGATGGTTTCGAGGGGAGCGACGGTGTGGTTGTTTTGGCGGCCACGAACCGTGCGGACATCCTCGACGAGGCTCTGTTAAGGCCCGGGCGTTTCGACCGTAAGATCCAGGTCGCGCTCCCGAACAAGGATGGCCGGTTCCGAATTTTGAACGTGCATTCCAGAGGGAAGCAATTGGACACTAGTGTTGACTTGGAACAGTTGGCTCGCTCGACGACTGGTTTCAGTGGGGCTGATTTGCAAAACATCATGAATGAGGCGGCGATCGCGTCCGTCCGTGAGGGCCACGGATTGATCACGAATAAGATCATCGAAGACGTCTACCAGCGCGTGGTCGTCGGGGCTAAATCGGACACGATCATGAGTGTCGAAAAGCGTGATTTGGTGGCTTTTCACGAGGCTGGCCACGCCATCATGGGTGTGTTGGTCGGTGACTACGATGAAGTCCGGAAGGTGTCCATCATCCCGCGGGGTGATGCCGGTGGTGTGACTTTCTTTTCACCAAGAGAGGATGGCATCTTGAACACGAAGACGTACTACTTGAACCAGATCAAAGTATTATTGGGTGGCCGAGCAGCTGAGGAGTTGGTGTACGGGAAGGATAGGATCACCACCGGTGCGAGTGCGGACCTCCGTCAGGTGAATGCTTTGGCTCGCGAGATGGTCACGGCGTGGGGTTTCGGTGAGACCTACATCGGCGTGGACTATAAGGACATGAGTGTTTTCAGCGCTCGCCAGATCGATCGAGAGGTTGATAAGATTGTCACGGGGTGTTACGAAGAAGTTTTAAGTGTTTTGGAGGTGCACCGTTTAGAATTGGAAATTTTGAAACAAGAACTTGTCAGGGAAGAAATCGTGGAAGGTTCTTTTGTGTACGGGCTCATTATGAATAAAGACAAATTTTGCAATTTGACATAAAAACAAGGATCGTTGATAGGATAGAAATGACCACGCGTTCTTGTCAAACACCGAATTTGCTTGTTCGAAGAATTGATGACCGATCGACTATTCCTACTCGTGGTTCTAGTGACGCTGCTGGATACGATCTTTATTCTAGCGTTGACTTTACTATTCATCCTGGTCAGCGGCTACTGGTCTCTACAGGCATTGCGATCGAGGTCCCATGTGGAACCTATGGCCGCATCGCCCCACGAAGCGGATTGGCCGTCCGTCACGGGATCAACGTCGGAGCAGGCGTCGTCGACCGCGACTATCGAGGGGAAGTTAAGATCCTCCTCTTCAACCATGGCGAAGAGGTCTTCGAGGGAAAAGCCGGAGATCGCGTCGCTCAACTCGTCCTCGAGCAGTGTAAAACACCCGATGTCCAGGAGGTCTCAGAGAGAGCTTTGACGGACACCGAACGCGGTTCGTCCGGGTTTGGATCATCGGGTAAATAAAAAATAATTGCATGTAATAATGAGAATTTCACTTTTACCTGAAGCGATCGTCGTGGGTGTCATGAATGCATCTTTTTTCTACGCACTCACTCAATTGAAAATTAATTTGTCTACCCCGTGGATCATCTTCATAGTAGGTGCCCTCATCCACTTAACTTTCGAATTCGCGGGCCTGAATGAGTTGTGGTGTAGGCAGACGTACTCATTGTGAGTAAATTATTACAATATTAATCTTTTTTTGATTGAACAAAACTTACACTTGAAATATTCTATGAACTCACCGTTTCTTGACACCTTCCGTCCGTACTTCCTCCACACGTGTGTGCACACTTCTTCTCTCGCGACCATTTTACATGAAAAGTATGTGTTAGGGAAGTGTGCACTTAGGAGTGCGCCTTCACACGGCTTGTCTTCCGTGCACGTGCACTCTTCGGGTCTCCACCAAAAGGTCATGACGTGGCGCTGCAAAATGGAGAGGGGTGTGGCGATCAGCCACGTTGTGTGCCAGTTATGTTAGCGGTTTAATATAATGACATATCGTGGAATCCCGCAACCCAATATGCATACACCGGATTTATGACTTGGTCCACGTCCACCATGTGCGAGATTTGATTTTTATTTCCAAATCTTTTTTTTTACCGTGGAATGAATATTACATCTCCCTTTGTTAATTTGACATGCTTGAAATACGAACACCCACACGAATTGCAGCCAAAAGGTAATCTTTAACGCCATCAAAAAAAAAATTATTACATAGTAGGCATGTGGATATTTATTATTCTTCTACTAATCTTACTCATCACTAGAACATCCAGGAGATCATATTATAATAAAGGTTCCGTGAAATTGACGTGGACCAATGAAAAAGGAACAACAGACATCGTCGAAAAGTGGGTTCTCACTGTGGATGTGGATGGCCAAAATTTCAAAAAAGAAAACACCGTGGACGTCAGGGATGGTGATGTTGTCAACATGGAAATTTCCGATTTACCCTACGCTGGGCAGTACAACTACAACTTATCCTACAAAAGGTTCGACACCACACAGTTGTTTAATGTTCAAGAAGGCACCGTTGCACAAAATGAAAAGTTGTTACTCACCTCCAGTGTGATACAATCACAGTCTACGAATTATGATGTCGATTGTGTCGCGACGTACACAGATGACACTTGCCCACCCGCACCTGCAAGTAATGAAGAAAACTGTGGAACTAAAGCTAAAACTACTCGCCGATGGACTATAATCCAACCTTCCCAGGGTAACGGCCAGGCGTGCCCACCACCGACAGAGATGGTTTCTTGTGGAGATATCAATCCATGTGGCACGTGTGAAGAAAAGGAATGGGGTGATTGGAGCTCATGTGACGTGCTTAGTGGCACCAAAACACGTTCGCGTTCTCCGACGACAGAAACATACGGTGGGTGTATGAACGATAGTTCTAAATTTGCAATCACCGATTCCATGCCATGTGACATTGATTGTGTTGGGCGTTGGGATTGTGGACCGTGTGAAGTTGCTCCCGGTAAAGCTGCGGATGATGGATCACAGCTTCAAAAGACGTGCACTTGGGTCACTACACAAAGTCGTAAGAATAATGGACTTGCGTGCCCATCCACCATGTCTTATGCTGTTGCATCAAGCACCAAAGATTTACCACTACCAGATGGTGCGACTGAAAGTGTTGCAGCATGCCCCGCACCCGTGGACTGTGCGGGTTCTGAGACTGCGGGCCCATGCGGTTCCGCCTCGTGTGGCAATACAAGGTATAAAACCATGACTTTTAACGTTACTAAATCGGCTGCGTACAACGGTAAGGCATGCGATAAAATCAACGGGTCGACGCGCAAGGTATCGTGCGGTACGGGAGTGTGTCCGGTTAACTGCGCCGGGTATTGGACAACCACAACTTGTAGAAAGAAAGGCTCTTCGAATAGAGGCATACAAAGTTGGTATGTAGTAACAACTAATCGTTACACACGCACTAAAGATGCAGCACACGGTGGTGATAATTCATGCCCATCCAATGGTAAAACGACGACGTCAGAAAAGAAGTATGACTCTTTAGGTAAACCTAATCTAAGCGATTGCTAACACAAAAAATTGCGGGTGTATTGAGTGACAAATTAAGAAATTTTTGGTGGAACACCTTTACATTTCACTTTCACGTGCACGTCACAATTCGACGCACGTGAAAATGGATCCCTTCGAAAGCCCCCCACCACCCTCCAAGCGCGCCCGCACGAGTTACGTGTCTACCGGTCGTGGCAAGGGTGGTAAAGGTCTCGGTAAGGGTGGTATGAAGCGTCACCGAAAGATTTTGCGTGATAACATTCAGGGTGTCACCAAGCCAGCCATTAGGCGTTTAGCTCGCCGTGGTGGTGTCAAGCGCCTGTCTGGTCTCGTGTATGACGAGACCCGCGGTGTTTTGAGAATATTTTTACAAAACCTGATCCGTGACGTGGTCACGTACACCGAGCACGCCCGCCGAAAGACTGTGAGTGTCACGGATGTGTTGTACGCGTTGAAGAGGCAGGGTAAAACTTTGTATGTGTAATAATAAGATGATAACACAAAAATTTTATTTTCTCGGCCTCAAGCCATCTCGTGGTTTGCTCACTTTGGTTGACAGGCAACAGACCCCCCGTTACATGTGTTTTCGTGAACTGGTCCACGCGGAAGGATGTAAAAATTTTTTAAATTACTACCGCAAGGAGTACGATAACTGGCCGCACTTAGATTTTTCTGTGGGTGACATGCGTTTTCTCACACCGGATAAGTCCGACCATGACCTCGTGATCCACACATTCACTGAACGTGAGATGGATTTCATAGCCATGTATTCGAGTTCCGCATTCATCGTGATTGACACATTCATGGTTGAAAATGATCGCATGAATTTTGACGGGGACGAGATGGACCCTGTGTTGAACAAGCACATGTTCGTGGTTCAACTCGAGACTAGTTTGAAGATTGTTTAAAATTTGTTCGGTGATGCCAAGGTTTTGTTCCAGTCTCTTTTGATTTCGTTGGAAAGTTTTGCGATTTTGTCAATGAGTTTATCCACGGTTTTCCAGTCACGTTTCTTCATCGCCTCGTCGTGTTTGTTGAACATCTTGTTGAGGCGTTCTTGTTTTTTGATCGATTTTTCAAAGGCCCGGTTGATTTCTTGACGTCTCTTTACGAGTGACAAATACTTCATGGGCACACTTTGTTTGTTTGAGTTCGGCATTATATATGCTATGGTTGAAGAATATATTTTTTACATGTGGGATTTTCACATCTAAAAAATACAATCCTCCTTCCGTGGGTTTCGATCCCACTACTTCTCGGTTAACAGCCGAGCGCTCTTCCGATTGAGCTAGGAAGGACTTGGGGTCTCCGACCTACCCGATTCGAACGGGTGACAAATGGAGTTTCGTGAAGGGTGTGAACCCTTCTATTAGTAGGCCACTCGGTGCTACAATCCACTGCTCTTCCAACTGAGCTAAGGCCGGTCGGGATGTTTAAATATATTTTCTACTCTTTAAGTAGATGATAGCTCCTTTGGTTGTCACCATCACAATATGGTTGATCGTGTTCATCCTGTACGTGCCCAGGGATTTGTCTTACGATTGTTTCCTACTCACCCTTCCCGAATCGGCTGAGCGTCAGAAGACATTCTTCAGGCACTTCAGTAAGCACGTCCCTATCACGGTGGTGCACGGGCACGACACGAAGAAAGTGGAGAATGCTCGAAAGTTTGAAAAGTATGTGGACCCGAAGTACTTGGAGAAGGCGATCGAGATGTCTTACGATCCCACGGTGATCCGCCCAAACATCACTTACTTCAACTTGGGTGCCATCGGTTGTATGTTTGGCCACTTGGACGTTTTCAAGCGTGCGCAGCAGCGAGGGAGTAAATATGCTTTGGTGTTTGAGGACAACACCATCGTGCGAGCGAATAGATTTTACCGTCAGGTTGAAAAAGTGATTGACAAATTAGGAGATGACTTCGAGATGGTTTTCTTCCACTGTTTGTCTCGCCTCCCGGACCCTAAGGATGACGCCGGTGACAAATTAGAACGCGTCAAGTGGATTAGTTCCACGAAGTGTTACTTGGTGCACGTGCCTAACATGACAAATTACATAAATCTATTCCTTCCCATGAACAATCACGTGGACCAGAAGGTTGAGGATTTGATCAAGGCTGGTGCTCGCGTGTATTATCGTGACATGCGTGGATACTTGAAGATAAACCGCACGGTGAATAGCACGATTGGCCACAATCAGCACCACCGGCCCGATTTTTACTCCAAAAACTACCCCGATGCCACGCGTAAGTCGTTGAAGTATGGATACTAGGCGGCCAATGACATGAAGCCTTTGTCAAAGTCGAACGTTTGATATCCGGTGTAGTACATGTGCAGTGAGTATGTGTTTGATATTCCTGGTTGGAGTTTGCAGTCGAGGACTGTTTTGTCTGACTGGAGTTGATCGAAGGCCAGGCTTCCCGATGGGTCCACGTTGACTGGGTTCATCGAGAAGCTGTACGTGTAAATATTCCTTATGGGCCTGGACAATCTTTTTTGGAATGGCTGGAGGTATTTGTAGAACACGTGATCTGTGGACGTGATGTCTGGGAGTGCATTTCCTTGGATGAAGAACTTGGCGTCTAGCATCACTGGTGAGAAGAAGGTGTAGAGTTCGTCAAAGTTTACGTTACTACTAAAGTTAAATCTGTTATTGATGTAAAATTTTCCTTCATCGGTTTCTCCATCTTCCTTGATGGTTCTTCTGTTTTCGAACCTGTTATCGCGGAAGAACCAGTGGATGCACTTGACTGGAATTTTCGGCACGAGGCCTAATTTGATGTTGCTTCCAAGTGTCACGTCTTGAAGTGAGGGGTGTTTCACGACGAGATCTGTCACGAGCCTGTAGGGTTCTCTCATGAAGTACAATCTTTCCTCGGGTTCGAGTGTGATTTCTTCGGTGATGATTTCGAAGCTCTGGAGGCCCAACGTGGATGCTGTGTTTGAGAAAAAGTTTTGATGGTGGAACTCGAATTCGAATTCTATGTTTTGTTTGTGGCAAGCGCACGCTGGGAAGTAAGGTCTATTTGGTTGATTGGTTTCGTGTTCGTCTGCGGCATACTTTCTTCCGAAGAAGAAATGCATGGGTACGATGAGGTCTGATTTGTATCGTGCGTAGGTTTCGTTGAGTTCACTGGCGTCGAAGGCGATGCTTCTGTTGACTAAGAACCTGTTGGCAACTTTCTCCGACATCTCCAAGTAGAGTTCGTCGTAGATGACCCCCCAATCATCGTGAATTTCTTCCACGACGAGTTCGTCCACACGCATCCTGGCGACCCGGACGAGGTGTCTTCCGAGTTGATCTGCGTAGTTCTCACCCGAGTTCAGTGCTGGCATGGTCACGCTGAGGTACATGTTGGCCAACAGGTCTCCCATGTTTTGTGGTGACATGCGCACCTTGATTGTTTGGCCGAAGGGCCAGTCAGGTGGTGCCTGTGGTGGTTTGAGTACGTTGGTTACTCTGTGAAACTTTCTAAAGTTGGAGTGTTGCCTCGAGTTGTCATATTTGAACAGTGAGTTTTCCGGATCACAACTAAGCAGGTAGGTGTCTTGGTGCCCGACGGCACTTAAAACTACTTCAGCAGCTTCACCACCCATTACTGTTAGATTACAAATTATTTATATCTCTAATCCACAAGTCCACGTGTGACATTTTCTGCAGTCGTTCATATTCAGCTTTTGATTTTTCCGCATCCTTCATGAGATCGTCCACGGCCTCAGCTGTGTACTGCCAGGTTTTGATGTCCAATAGGTAATCGAATTTTCCGTCCACCATAGGAAAGTGATGGATCATTTCTTTTTCGAGATCCTTTCTTGATCTTTTGAAAACTTTCAACTTTCCTTCGATGACCATGTGGACGAAGGCGGCCTTGTGTGTGCATATCCTCAACTTTTTCTCATGTTGTTGGAGATCGTGAGTTTTCCTCTTCTTGTAGTAGTCGGCCCTTATGGCCACGAAGTCACGAAGTATTTGTTCTGGGCTGTGATACTTGTGGATGCCTTTGGTTGGGTGGAAGAGATGCATGTTTGTCAGATGGATGGATTTGGAAAGTTTGAAATCCTTGACGACATCATCTCCTTCGTAGCCTTCTATGTCAAACTTGACTTCATCCGTGGTTGAGTTGTTGACGTAGGATGAGATGATTTTCTTTTCCACCATGGTGTCTAACATTTCTCTGAAATCCTGTGTCCACCGGCCCGGAGGGAGTTCTGTGATTGTGATTTTCTTTGGCCATTTTCTGTAGATGCCTTCGGCGACCCATGCGTTGGTGAGATCTGATTTGGTCATGGTGCCCTTGAACCCGCGGTAGAAGGGTTTCATTTCTTTGGTTTCCAAACCTTTGAGAATTTTCGTGATGTTTTCTTTGATGTCTTCTGGGTCGAAGGGTGGTATGAATGAGCTGTACCCAGTGCCGATGCCTTCAGTGCCATTGATGAGCACCGTGGGGAGCACGGGAACGAAGTATTCTGGTTCGACAAGTTTCCCATCGTCGTCCACATATGTGAGAACTGGATCATCAGCACTGTGAAATAATTTTCTAGCTTCCGTTGCTAACTTGGTGAAAATGTACCTCGTTTGTGATGCGTCCTTCCCACCCATGAGGCGTGTTCCGAACTGCCCACATGGGACCAAAAGGTTAATGTTGTTCGACCCCACGAAGTCATTGGCCAGTTTCACGATGGTCTCGGCCAGTGATACTTCTCCGTGATGGTAGGCTGTTTTTTCACTCACGTAGGCTGCGAGTTGTGCCACCTTCATTTCATCCTTGAGGTTCTTCATGAAGCACGCGTACAGGACTTTCCTTTGTGATGGTTTGAAACCGTCGGCCACGTGTGCGATGGATCTCTTGAGATCGGCCAAAGAAAAGTTGACCAGATCTTTGTGTACAAAGTCACCGATTGACAGAGTGTTTATGTTCCCGTACGGCACTTCCAATTCACTTTTTTCTTTGACTGTATTTTCCAAAAGCCACGATTTTCTATCGTCCGCTTTCTTCTTGTCGAAGGCCAAGACTATGGATTTATCAGTCATGATGTCTGCGTCGAACATGACTGTGAGTTTTTCAATTTCCTTAAAGTACTCTCTGGCTTCCGCGGATGTCGATGTGCCTAGACCCTTGTAGTATTTGATTTTCCACGCAGCCTTACCTTGGCCGTACCAAGTTCTGAATGCACTTTCGGTGTAGAATGACATGGCATCCTTCCCTTTGGTGGCTTTGATGATGGGGGTCACCATGCTCACGACAAAATTCAGCTTGAGTAGGCTTGGCCAGAAGTAGTGGAACATGTTGAGTATGAGGCCTTTGATGTGTGACCCATCGTGATCGGCATCTGTCATGATCATTAACCTTCCATATCTGAGATCATTTGTGTTTTCGTAGATTTTTCCTTGTTGTAATCCTAAAATTTTTTTGAGATCATTGAATTCCTGGTTGGCCGTTAACATGTTAACGGATGCATCCCTGACATTTTTACATTTCCCTCTGAGTGGGAACACGCCATAGCTGTCCCTTCCCACGACTGATAGTCCAGCCACGGCGAGTGTCTTGGCCGAATCACCTTCGGTGATGATGAGAGTGCACTTGGACGACTTGGCCGTACCTGCCCAGTTTGCATCATCGAGTTTGGGTATTCCGGTGATCCGTGATTTCCTCGCACCCCCGTCAGTCTTTTTGAGTTGTTGGAGTTCTTTGTATTTTGAGTAGGCCGCGAGTTCATCTTGGATCCCAGTTTTCAAGGCATTTTTTATGAAACTCTTGGAGGTTATTTCAAATTTGCTGCCAAAGTCTTGAGCCTTTGATGTGCATTCCGATTTCACCTGCGATGAGAAGGTTGGATTTTCTATGGTAGCCTTGACGAAGAGCGTGAATGCATTCTTCACCTGTTGTGGTTTGAGTTTGAGTTTCTTGGCCATGTCATCTATGATTCCGGCCGCGATCACGGATGCCACGTGGTCCACGTGTGTTCCACCTTTCGTGGTGCATATCCCGTTGACAAAGCTCACTTGTTGAAACCCATCTTGTGACGGCCCAATGCACACGGACCACCTATCACTGTTGAGTGTGGTGACTTCCGTGACCCCTTCGTGCATTTTGGCATACTTTTCGAACGACGATTTTGGTAAGGGTTCACCTTGGAACTTGACTTTGCAGTTTTGTCCGGTACAGACGTTACAGTCCCAGACCCTTTTTTCAAAAATTTTGAACACGTAATCATTCATCTTGACCATCCTAAACTTGGACCAATCTGGTGTGAATTTGATGGTCACCTGTGAAGAGTTGGCTGCATGTTTTTTTATTTTTGCTTCTTGGCACACAGTCATGTTGTCCGACCAACTTTGTGTATATACTTTGTGTTCGACCCCATCTTTGATTTCAATTTCAAATTTCGTGGAATATATGTTTGCCAGTTTGGCCCCATATCCATTCCTCCCCCCGACAATTCTTTTTGTGGTGTCGTCGTAGTTTGTGCTTGTCAGGAGGTGACCGAAGACGAGTTCGGGGTTCCACGCCTCGCATTTATCGTTGTACTTCACTGTGAGCCCCCCGAGTGGGCCGTTGTTGGTGACTGTGATGGACCCTTCTTCCTTGTCCACGTGGACGGATATGGCCGTGACGTCTTTAGGGTGCAGTGAGTGACGATCTATCGCGTTGACTAAGATTTCGTCGAACACCTTGAGAAGAGCCGGAGGATAGGATATGAGTTCCTTCGTGAAATGTTCTTTATCAGGTGAAAGGATCCAGTAGAGTTCGGTTGATGGTTCCACGGGACCGACATAACTATCTGGCCTTTTAAGAATATGTTCGAGGTGTGAGAGTTTTTGAACTTCTTCTTGCATGATGCGTCATGAAGTGAAGACTTTGATTTCATTAAGGGGGTGAAAAAAAAAGTTTTGATTTTTGATTCATATATGATTGGATGATGTATTCATGGCTGGTGAAAAAAAAAATATCTGTTAATAATTAACTATGGCATCCAACAGTGGTTTGCCCATTGTGATGATATTCCTGTTCGTGGGATTGATGAGTGCTATCACCGTCGGTGTTGGTTCTTACACGTGCACTGGAGGTACGTGGGATTACAGTAATTTTGATTCGGAATTGTGTACCGTATGGCCGGAAGAGACGCAACCACGCACGGGCCCTTCACCTGATACGGGTGATGCTATTTCAGATGAACTTACCTCTTCTCCTGGCGTGATAGCTGTCCGTTGCCAGGATAACACGACGATCACAGATTGTTTAGCTACAGAAGGATGTACATGGGATGATGACTTCGCTATGTGTCGCTTACAGAAAACTGAGGATGATGAGGAAGGATGTGGAATTTACACAAGTGAACTGACTTGTCCGACTGACTGTGAATGGAATGCGTCTACGGGCACTTGTGATAATCCTCCACCATGTGACTTGGCTTTGACAAATGTCGATTCTGATGGTAATCCGGTATGCCAACGAACCCCCGCTCTTTATGACAAGTGTATTTGGGATACGAAACAGTATCTTTGCCGTGATCGTGTTGGATGTGAAAAGGTTCTTACATCCGGTGTTTGCAATGAAACAGAGGGGTGTGAGTGGAACGGTAACAACTGCCAGGCCAAGGTTCCAATTGAAAGTCGTCCATGTTCTGAGCAGGTGTTTGTGAAGGACAGCAACTCTTGTTACCAGAATGCCGAACGGGCCATTGGTATGGCATGGGGTTTCAATGATAATTCAACAGCGCGTGCGTGTCAGGACAAGATTAACCAGTACAGGGTGAAGATCAAGTCTAGTAAGAATGACTACCAGACTTATAAAGAATTCACCATTCCTGGCACGGCGCAACAGGTTGGTGTGCAAAACATCGATGAGGATTTCTGGGGATCTACGATGAAAATCATTGTTGACGCGTACGATGTGTATGATGATCGCGTGTTGGAAAGTGGCACTATAACAAAAGATGTGGACGACACAACTGATTCCGGGAACTGTGCCGAGGTTGGTATTGATTTGACTGACATGCCAGTGGCCCCGGCCCCTAGTTCATCTACTCCTACTGGCCCTCCACCAAAGGATTGTGTAGTCAACGACAGCATGTATGAGCTCGGTCCGTGTAAAAGAAATAATGTTGTTTTGGATGGTGGTGGAAGTGGTAGTGATGCTTCTAAGAGATGTGGCTATGGCGTTCGTCAACTTACACTGAACCGTGACGCCCTTGGTTTTGAAGCCGAAGAGAATGGTGGTAAGTGTGTCGATGCCAAGTTTTCTTCGGAGTTGTGCGTTGTCCCGTGTCCGGCAGAAGTTAAGCCCGAGGGTTGTGGTTGGGTTGCTGGTGGGCAGTGGTATGCACCAACTAAATCCGATGGTAAGGTGCACTGTAGTTCGAGGCCTGATGCATCGGACGATATTGGCACATGCAAGAACCGTGATGAACAATCTGCGGTGTATCTTGAAGAAAGG
>Ga0181576_10000495_pt1 | contig 29165 bp, 16 predicted proteins | sample 101ome_22_FD_132464 | JGI IMG/M metagenome (GOLD analysis project Ga0181576, IMG submission 132464) | Coastal salt marsh microbial communities from the Groves Creek Marsh, Skidaway Island, Georgia - 101412BT metaG (megahit assembly) | ecosystem: Environmental > Aquatic > Marine > Intertidal... | reverse complement strand
GTCGTCGTCGTCGTCGTCGTCGTCGTCGTCGTCGTCGTCTCGGGGCCCTCCTCTCCTCCTGACCGTCCCCAGTACCCCCCCTCCCACGCCGGGGCTGTCCTCGCTGACCCCAAATCAGATAGCTAGGCAGGCGGTGTCCCGCCGGGCCCTGATGCGGGGCGGGCATTCCCCGACCCCCACGCCCTCGCCTGACCCCGTATCGGTTCCTTTGCCCGCTGGGCTCCCGACGGCTGCAAGGGCAGAAGCGTGCGAGTCCATCACCGACCTGCGGCATCAACTGACGGCGGCCCTTGCCTCTGCGGACCGATACCGCGAAGAGGCAGAGGCGGCGGCGGCCTTGCTGAGGGCGACGGAGAAGGAGAGGGATGCTGATCGGAGATCTCTGGAGGACCTGGTGGCCGAATCCGAGACAGAGCTCAAAAAAGAGCGATCCACCAACGCCGAGCTGCGGGCGTCGCTCGAGAGACTGCTGGGGACTGCCTCAGCCTCAGCCGAGCGGACGACGCGGCAGGCGACCCTCGGTCGTGGAGGAGCGGCGGGCAACCAGGGGTCACCCTTGGTCGACCAGTGGGCTGAAGGGGGGACCAGCGACGCCGACGCGACGGGCGTCTCTCTCTCAACCAGTCCACGGGCCAGACGCCTGGGGTCGGTGCGGATCGTGACCCCGGGTGACTCGCGTCGGGTCAGCTTCGATGGGTCTGATGCGAATGACCCTGAGTCAGATGGGGCACGGCTGGCGGCGGGGGGGGTCAACCCCAAGGTCGTCCACGCCTTCACACAAAAGATCCAGGCGAGCGAAAGGGACTCACTGGGGGGGTCGCGTCGCCTCGTGGTCTCTCCCGCCGTTTCCACCTCCACAGAGCCCGCCTTTTCTCGTCGAGCGCAGGTGCTTGTGTCGACTACGGAGGAGCTGCGCCGGGCGCTTGACGCGGCCGAGGCAAGGGCCGACGACGCCGAGCGCCGCGCGATGGACGCACGAGTCACTAGGGTCGGAGAGGGAGGCCGGGGTCAAGGCGCCGCCGACCGCTCAGTGGACGACCTATCCCTCGCCCCTGCCGCTCCAATCGCCTCCGAGGAAGCAATCGGCGAGGCTGCTGGTCTGCGAAAGGAGCTTGCCCTGAGCAAGGCGAACGCTAGGGCCGGGGCCGAGCGGGCAGCTGCCGAGGCGATGGAGCTCATGGTAGAGCAGAGTCGACTGGTGGAGGAAATCTCCGCCCTGAAGAGAAAGCTGAAGCAGGCTGAGTCAGAGGTCGCTTTGAGTCGCGAGGCGACGGCCGCGTCCAAGGCGCGCCGGGCTGAGGTGGCCGACGCGCTCCGCGAGGCTGCCGAGACGGGGCGTGGCCTCGAGCGTCGCGAGCGCGAGGCGCAGCGCAAGGCCGCCGCGGCTGAGGCGGAGATTGCAGCCCTTCGCGAATCGTCGGGGGCTGCCGAGGTCAGTCTGCGCGGACGGCTGGACGAAGCCGAGCGGGGATGGCGCGAGGCATCGGCCGAACTGAGTCGCGCGCGGGATGAGTTTAAAGCGCAGAAGGACCGACTCCAAGCCGACTCCGAGGGTATGGCCGGCCGACTTGCTGCGGCAGAGGTGGCGGCGCGGCAAGAGTTGTTGACCGAGACGGAGGCCCGCGTTGCTGAGGCGAGGACGGAGGCGTCCAGGGAGGCTCGCCGTGAGGCCCTTGCTGAGGCCGAGGCGCGCGTGGCGGAGGCGATGAAGGAGGCGAAGGAAGCCCGCCGTGATGCCCTCGCCGAGGCCGAGGCCCGCGCAGTTAAGAGCATTGCCAATGCGAGGGAAGAGGCGTCGAAGGAAGCGCGTCGCGAGGCCCTCGCTGAGGCGGCATCAATCTCAACAAAAATAGAGGTAGAGCGCGAGGCCAAGGTCGCGGCTCTCGTGGCGTTGGAAGAGCGGGCGCGGGAGGACGCCGCAGAGGCCGCGGCACTGGCGACTGGAGCGCAAGCTGAGGCGGCGTCGGCGCGAGGGGCCGTCGAGCGGGCTCGGGCCGCCCTCATCGCTGCTGATGGGGCACGCCGCGAGGTCGAGAAGGATCTCGAGACTGAGCGGGCAGCGCGTTCCGCGTTGGCTAGACGCGTGGGCCAGCTCGAGGCCGCGCTGGAAGAAGCCAATCGCGGTGCGGCAGCGGCGGCGGCCGAGGCGGCGGCCCGTGAAGCGCGTTCTGCAGCGACCCTAGCGGCGGCGCGCGCTGCGGCCGAAGAGGCCAACGGCGAAGTGCGCCTCGCCCGAGCCGAGGCGGAGGCGGCTCTACGCGACGCCGAGAGGGGGACCGAGGGTGCCGCGGCCCTCCTCGTGGCCGGGTCCGAGGCAGCGGCGGCGCAGGCGTGGCGCGAGTCAGATGCGGCACGTGCAGAGGCGGCAGCGGCGCGGTCGGCCGTCTCCGAAGCTGAGGCTGCCGGACAGGCAGCCGCCGACCCCCAAGCCGCGGCACTTCGCGAATTCGACGAAGCACGCCTCCTTGCAGGTCGCCGTCCTGGACCCGGAGCCGCTGCCTTAGCCTCGGCGGCAGCGGCAGTCAACGCGGCCCGCACAGAGGCCGCCGAGGCTGTTGCTGCGCTCCGTGTGGCAGAGGCGCGCGCGGCACGGGGCGCTGCTGCGGTCTCTCACCCGACAGACCTGGCCGAGCAGCGCGACGTGGCCTTGGCAGCGGCCGAGCGCCTCTGCCTTGTGGCACGCGATGCCGCAGCCGCCGCCGTCTCTGGTGATGTCAGCGCCTCCCGGTCCCTCGCACTCCAGGCCGACGACGGGCTCCGGGAGATCGCCATCCTACGGGGGCGCATTTCGGGGGCAGGCGGCGCAATTGTATCCTCGGCACCGCGCGACGGAGCGGGTGCCCTGCCCGCAGACGTGCTGGCATCGGCCGAATCGCTCGCGGCTGCCAGACACCGGAACAACACGGCCCTCTTGCGGGCCACCTCTGGCGCAGCCGCCCGGCGCCGCATCTGGGGCGTTGATGGGACCGCTGGCACGTCGTGGCCGTCGTGGCCTGTCGAGAGCAGCGAAAGCGCCTTGCCCTCGACCCCCCCGGCGCCAGCCTCCCCTTCCTCGGCGGCGGCCTCGGCCGTCCTGCTGTCGCGGCTCGGGGCCGCCGAGGCCAGGGCCGCTGCTGCCGAGGCTGATGCTGAGTGTCTTCGCGCGGAGGCAGCTCGGAGCGCTGCCGCCGTCGTTCCTGCGCCGCAGCCTGCGTCGATGATGACCCCCACTGTCGAGCTCGTCCGCGCTCGCGAGCAGCTGACTGCTTATCGACGCCGCATCGCCGAGCTCGAAGCGGACGTGACGGCGGCCCAAGCGGCCCTCACTGCCCGGGACGACGCGATGAGGTCGCTCGAGCGCGACCTCGCCTCTTCCCGCGCCGCCCTAGTGAGAGCCCGAGCCACCGAGGGAGAGGCTCTCGACACGGCGCAGGCGGCCGAGGGTGTGGCCGACGAGCTCCGGTCCGCGGTGCGGTCGTTGGAGGCTCGATGCCTTGCCCTCGCTGTCGGTGGGGGTGGCAGCGCGAGCGTGGTGGATAACGCCGCCACTGCATCGACGACGGGTACGCCTGCTCCCCCGCCCAACACGCCCCTCCACGTTGACGACCCCGAGGGCGGCAACGACGCAGTTGGGAGAGTTGGCGACGTGGTGCGGGACCGGGGCCGGCTGAGTGCCGAGCTGGCTCTGGCAGGACGAAGAGCTGCTGCAGCGGAAGCTGAGGTGGCTCGGCTAAGAGCCCGGCTTCGTGACGAGGCGCTGACGCCGACGCCAGCACCAGTGCTGCAGCCGCCGTTGCCAGGGTCGCTACGAGAATCTTCTGCCGAAGCTCGTGTGTCCAACGATGGCAGCGAATTCTCTTTGGGACTGGGTGGGCTGGGAGAAGGGCCACCGAGCCCAGTTTAACTTTTAGTCTCCCACCCGAAACACCCTCACCCCGCCGTCGTCGCCGCCTGACGCGAGGAGAAGAGTGTTGCTGTCGTCTGTTGCCCAGGCGACGCGCCGGACGGCTGCCCCGTGCGTCTCGCCCGCCCTGGCACCGGCCCATGACCGCGTTAGCAGCACCGCGCTGGTCCCATCGTTCCGTCTTCCCCTGGAGACACGCCACAGCTCCAGCCCGCCACTTTCACGCCCAACCGCCAGCAGGAGAGAGCCGTCAACGCCCGCTGTCGGCGCCCAGGCTAGCGCAGTGGCGGCTGTGTCGCCTGCGGCGTCGCTTGTGACCCGGGCGAGGCGCCACATCTCCTCTTCTTGCTCTCCCCAGAGACCCCAAATCGCAACGCGGCCGCACCGCGACGCCGTGGCCACAAGACCCGCGGCGTCTGGCACGATGAACGACGCCGAGGCGGCATCGACTACGTCGCAGTCCCAGATGACGCGTCCGTGCGCGCGGCGTTCGACGCAAGCAAGCTCAGGGAGTCCAAGACAGCCATCATCTGTTGGGCGCCGGCGCCATACCGACAGGGATCTGTCCCGTCCCGCCGCGACAAGAAGGCCGCCCGAGGGTGAGAAGCGCAGCCGCGTTGCCGTTAGTCCCGGTCCCCCTAGCAGTGGGGCCCCGACTGGGCGCCAAACGGCAGTGTCCCAGACGCGCGGGGCGGCGCCCTCGGCGTCGCGGGCAACCGAGGCGGTAACTACGAGGTCGTTCGGTAGTGGCGACGCGGCGCATGTCCAGAGGTCGTCCGAGTGTCCATAAAGCTTGGCGTCCTCAACCCAAAGGGATGACCCCGCCAGGTGCTCCTCGGGTGGTGGGGCCGAGAGGGCGGCGGGGAGGGCGGGACCAGGGGCAAAGTCGGGCACGGCATTGGGATCCTCGTAGTCCCCTCCTCCTTTGGGCGGGGGGGGAGGGGGAGGAGGACCGTCCGCGGTGGGGGCTCCCATAGCCCGGGGCGACAGGCAGAGCGCTGACGCCGCGGCGCCGAAGGCCGCAGGGGGCGGTCCTGGCGGCGGCCCCCCGTTGCCGAGGGTGACGACAGTGGCAAGTGCTCCCCCGGGACACGACAGGACCCGGGCGGGCCTCTCCTCCGACGCCGACACGTAGCGCCAAGGGGACGACGACGCCGTCCCTGACGGCCCCGGAGCCACCACAGCGACCGCGCGAAGGTCATGGCCGTGCACCTGGGGCCGTGACGTCTCGACCCAGCATCCGCCGCTGTTCCGGAGCCGCGTCCACAGTCGTGCAGTCTGGTCGCCCGCGCCCCCTGCTGTGAGGAGCGCGGGAACGCCGCCACTTCCGCTGGCGCCTGGCCACTCTGGCGCAAAGGCGACGTCGACGACAGGTCCCGCGTGACCAGTGGGCCCCAGGGCAGGTTCCCAACGGCCCTCTTCGTCTGCTTCAGCCGCCGGATCCGGGCCAATCCTCCGCCACACGTGGACGGCGCCGGCGGCCCCGGCCACGGCCAGCCACCTTCCATCATCCGACGGCAAGGCGGCACCCCACCCGGCTGCGGCAGGGCCGCCATCGCCTAGTGTCTCGACCGATGTCCATGATGCTTCGGCGGAGTCGCCACTGCCGTCGTTGTCATACACCGAACACCACACGAGAACTGACCGGTCGACCGAGGCCGTGATCAGGGTGGGGCGAGGTGACTCGGCCTTCCCGTCCCCAGCACCCTGCACCCAACGTGCTGACGCAAGTCGGTCGTCGTGGCCGGCGAGGAGAGCTCCAGGGAGGGCCACCAGGCGCGAAGTTGACGGCGATGGCTTGGACGATGTCACCACTGAGGGCAGGAGCACGGAGGGTCGCGGCGCGAGGCGGGTAAGTCCCGACACCGGGGGCGCCGATTCTGCTGCCACGAGCCGCCAGACCCGGGCCCCGCCGTCTTGCGACGCCGCCGCGAGGAAGAGCCCGCCCGACCCGTCTGGAGTCAGGTCCACACCCGTTACCCACCCGTCTCCCGCAGGCAGTGCAGTCCCGGACCGCACCATGAGCGAGGAAGATACCCCGTGGGAGGCGCGGCCGATGCCAACTAGGGCCACAGCCCCGTCCGCGCGCCCGAGGGCGACGATGGTGGATGAGACACTGCCTGGGGAGTCGACCTGTGCAGCCGCCACACACAGAGCCGGGGGCAGGGCTGGACCCAGCGGCAACGCCGGACCCAGGGCCTCGACGGGGGGAACATTGACGTCGTCTCCGACTCTTGCCCGGCAGGCGATTGCCGATCCCCCGCCCCTGCCGGCACCCGACGCGACGGCGAGGAGGAAGACAAAGACACCGTCTGCGCTGTTGTCTCCTCCAAATGGCGCAGTCCTGAGGCCTAGCACGGGACCCTCGACCCGCGCCACCTCGATTCCTGGACCGACGATGCCGCTAGCGGCGTCTACCATCCATGCGCCGATCCGGCCGGCAGCGTCGCCTGCAAGGAGGACGCAATGTCGACGACGAGGACGCCCGCCGCTCCAGGGTCGGAGCCAGCGCACCGCCGTCATCGTCGTGGAAGTACCCCCGGATGGGACCGTCGGCAGACGTGCACACCCGGTCGCTCGTCCAGCAGCCGCATTGCGCACGATGACGTCGCTGTGGCAGATTATCAAGGTGAGTGGGGCGTGGGTAGGTTTCTAGAGTGGGGGGAGCAGCGTGGCTCCCTTGCTGCTATGACCCGGGCTTGCCTGTGCGCAGCCCAAGCGAGCAAGGGCGGGTCGCTCTCGCTTCCGGGAGCCCAGTCGACGCAGTCGGCCGCCCGGTTGACCCCGGCGGAGAGGTGCTCGAGGACGACGGTCGGGGCGGCGAGGACGGGCGTGGCGACCGAGGTCGAGGCCACTGGCGTGTCGACTTCCTTGGCGGCCTCGGCTCTTGACCACGGATCCGACAATTTCGACATTTCAACCACCTCCCGAATCACCGTGAGAACCACCTATCCTCGCTGTTAACACCGCAGCGCGATAGAAGCAGCCCAAAGTACGAGCAGTGGTGGCCTCGACCGGCCGGCCGTCGCGGCAGCGGCGGCCGCGGTTCTCGTCACCTGCCGCGACTCTCGGAGGTTCGGCGCGACCCCAGGGACGTAAAAGGGGGAGGGAAGGAAGGAGGAGGAGGGGGAGAGGATATCGTGGACGTCTGCCAACGACCTCAAGCGCCGCCGCAGGGCTCGCGTCCCCCGAGGCGGACGAGTCCGGTGCGCTCGCTGCCTACAACATTCTCAGGGCACTGTGCACTCTTTGTCCCAGTCTAGTCCATCTTGACTTCTGTGTACATCCTCCTGACCATCCAGAGGGACGTCCCCAGCCCGGCCCACCCCCCCGCCAAGCCGGCAGCCAGGGCGACTAGGGCGCACTGGTTAAAGTAGAACAGAGCCTGGAGAAACCCCGTCATGGATCCGCGGAACCACCACCAGGCCACCGAGTAGAGCATGAGCCACGGCCCGAGGGAAGCGCCCACTAAGAAGGACCGCCACCACCACCGGTGGTCCTCGCCCTCGAGGCTAGAGTAGACGGCACCGGCCGATGCTAGGGCGGAGCTGGTGATGGCGAGGGCGAAGGAGAGGAGTAGGAGGGGCCACACCGTGAAGGTTCGGTGGGTCCAGAGGGTGGCCCAGAGGTAGGGCAGCTCGGCGTAGACGCCGCCCAGCGGCAGGAGACCTCCAAGGACGCACTGGGCCGGGAGGCGGCGCCACCAGGGTTGGGGCGGGACGGCACGGGCGAAGCGGTTGGTGCGGACGGGCGCGCCAAGGTCTGCTGGGGCGCGGCGGCCGATAAGGCCGCCGATGAGGTGAAGGGGCAGGGTGACGAGGAGGGACAGGGCGACGAGTGACGCCACGGCCCAGGCAGGGAGGGCGCTGATCGAGCCGTAGGCCAGCGCCGTCGAGTTGTCGATGGCGAACACCAAGGCGGCCGGCATGCCAAAGGCGGCCACACTCGCCACGAGGCACCGGGCCCACCTCCGTCCCCCCAAGCGCACATACAGTGAGACGGCCGCATGACCCGCCACTCCCGCCGTCACGGCGTAGACTCCTACCACAGCCGACCGGGTCGCGGCACGGTCTGCCGCGTCGAGGACGCCCGCAACGCCCAGGGCCGACACTGCCAGGCCCAGGAGGGCTAGGTGCTTTCCAGCACCCGCCAGCGCGCACAGGGCGGCGGGACGCGGGGGTGTCCGAAAGACGTCCCCTGCGACGTGCTTCCATCCCGAGTCGTCCACGTCGATGACGCCCCCGCTCGATCTCTCTAGATCGCGCTCGTATCGTGCGAGGTCTGCCCGCAGCGTTCTCCTCAGGGCGGCGGCGAGGGACACAGCGAGGAGGGCGACGACGGCCGCGCTTCCCCCGACTGACATCCACCCAATGGTGAGGCGCTCGGCCGAGAAAGCATGTGCCCGGTACGCGTCAAGGCGTCCGTCGACCGGCACATCGCTGTCGTGCCACGCGACCGAGTACCAGAGCGTGATTACCCCGAGGGCTTTGCCCGACCCCGGCGCCGGCAGCGCCACGGACAGCGTCGGGTCAGTTGACGTCGCCACCTCGACGACCCGCGTCCGGGTGCGCCGGTCGACCCCGATGTCGAAGTGCACGTGAGTGTTGAGCGAGCCGTATGGCCCAGCCGCATCGGTGTCCCCAGGAGGGCGGCCGACAAAACCCCACGCGGGGAGGCCGTCAGCCTCGAGCCGCCAGTACCAGTCGTTGGCCGCAGCTAGCTGGACTCTCTTCGTCTCGGCCACGCCCACGTCGAGCTCGCAGAGGGGAGTCAGCTCCACGTTGGCGCGAAAGGGCAAACGATAAGCCGTCATCTCGCGGCGGCGGCCCTCGAGCGCCGCGCCAAGGCTGTTGGCGCGGTGGTGGCCATCTTCCACGTCGGCCTTGACGGCGTCGAGCACTCCTTCGAGGCTTCCGCAGTGGGGTAGAACATCCCAGCTATAGGCCTCGGATGGGTTGTGGTAGGGTCCCACCTGCGCGAGAGAAACAACGGCGACGCGGCGGGTCGGCGGGCGCGTCGGCGCCCCCAACTCGCTCTGCGGCCTCGGCACCGCCTGGCGAACCGCGTCCGCAAACCGGCATCGCCTTGTTCGCGTAAACGGGCACAAGGTCATCATCTCGATAGCGCTTCGCGTTGTTCGCCGCGGCGTCGCGGGAGACGACTAAAAGAGCTACGAGGAGCCCGAGAAGAGGAGCCGCGGACCGCCGATGCGGCCGGGCCTCGCGGGCGCGTCGACGGCGGTCGGGTCGCGCCTCTGGGCCTGACACCAAGGTCTCTCGCATGATTCTGCCAGATAATGCGAAAGGGGACGCGTTTACGGGAAATCAGCCCACCTCCCCGACTCTCAAGCCAGCATCGGACTTCGCTTTTTCAAGCCGCCCTCCGGACACAACGTCGCGGCGCCGCGGTGATATTATCGCCGGTGTCGCGACGTGGCGAAAGATCTCACCAGCTGCCCCTATCGATCCCAAGATGCGACGAGCAACAACTGTGGTGAGCTGCCACATCAGAGGCCGCGCCGTTGTGGCGTCGGCCGCCCCGCCCACCCCCCCTGAAGTCCCCAGACCCTTGCGCGTCGCCGTGGTCGGGGCGGGCGTCGCCGGCCTGGCCTTTGCGTACCATGCCGTCAAATTGGCCACCTCGGGATCGGCCATTGCCCCCCTGGTCCTCGACGTGCTCGATTGCAGAGGTGTTGGGGCCGGGGCGTCCGGGGCCGCCAGCGGCCTTGTCCACCCGCTGGGCCCGTCGGGGAAGACCGTGGCGTGGCGCGGGGCTGAGGCCGTCGCCGCCGTGGCCGAGCTAGCCGAGGCGGCCGAGCGGTGGGCGCCCGGCGCCCGTCGTAGTGGTGGCGCTGGCCTCGTCCGTGCCGCTGGCGCCGTCGAACCCGGCCTCGCGGAACGCTGGGCAAAGCCCAGGGACGCCTCCGGCCCCGTCGCCGTCGCGTCGTCGTCGTCGTCGCCTCTCCCCTGGGGCCTCTCGACCGAGGCCGGGACGACGCTCCTCCTCCCCTCGGGCCTCGTGCTGCGCCCGCGTCGCTACCTCGAGGGGCTGTGGGCTGCGTCTGAAGCCCTCGCTGCAGCCGGCCCGCCGGGCGCGGCGTCCGCGCGCCTGGTATTGGGCCCCGGCTCCGTCACCGAGGGAGGTGGGCGGGTGACGTCGGTGCAAGACGAGCTGTGGGGTCGATACGATCTGGTGGTGCTCGCCACGGGGGCGGCCACGGGCGCCATTGCCGAAGCGTCTCCAGGCGCCGCAGGGGGGCCGCCCCTGATGCTCCAGTGGGGGTGGCGAGCAGAGAGGGGAGGGGTCGCTCGGCCCGTGCGTTGGGTGGGTCGCGCCGAAATTCCTCCCTTCCCCACCACCCCTTCGAACCCTGTGTGTTCGCAGGACCGCCGACCTTGGCCCTGGCGACTCCCCCTGGCCACCTGGGGCGCCTGGGGGGTTTGTGGGCCCGATTCACGCTGCGTGCGTCGACGGTGACAATGTGACTATCGGCGCGACTCGCGTCTGGGGCGGCAGCCCGTCCGAGGCGGTAGAGGCCGCTGCCGCTGCCGGGGGCTGGGGTCTGCCCCTCGATGGCGCCGAGCACCCCCTCTCAGAGGCCCTCGGCCCCCTGGCGGGGCCGGACGCCGCCGCTCGTGCTGCAGCGGATCTGGCTGCCGTAGCCGCCACGTCCCCGTTTGCCCCTGCGGTCGTGGGTCGCAAACCCGTCGCGGCTCGCTGGGGCGCCCGCGCTGCGGCCCCACGGGATCAGCGCGGCGCTCTGCCTCTCGTGGGGCGAGTGTCAGTGCCGGATGGCCCCGAAACGTGGTGCGTGGTGGGTCTGGGGGGCAGGGGTCTCACTTACCACGCCCTGCTGGGGCGTTGGCTGGCAGAGGAGACGGTTGGGGGGGCGCCAGGGTCGGTACCGGTCGAGCTCCGGGGTGGGGCCGACGCGTCTCAGAACCGTCGGTGGGAGCGGGAGTGTACATAACACGACGACGCGAGGGGGGCAAGGATGACTGGACAACTTTCGAATTACAAGGAGGCGGAACCCCTACACAGGCAGAGCGACCATGGTGCAGGCGCCGCCTGTCCAAACGAGAGTCCCACCCAAGGGCACGGCAGTCCGGGTGAGCAGTTTGAGCGCCTCCTGGCTTGCGAGTCCCCCGATGAGGGCGGCGCTAGCGTGAGGTTCCCCTCCCCCCGCGCGGACGGCCTCAGCCACCGCGTCGTCAAGAGCCGGGTGGCTCGGGACGCCGACGTCGGCGAGGGCGGCTGCGGCGAGGGCGGCGACGGCGGAGCGGTCGGCAGCGACAGCATCGGCGTCAGCAGCCGAGCCCAGAGCCGGAGCATCAGGCCGCGCCGGAGACCCCGGCCACCAGCCGCGCTCGTCCCGGAACCGGGAGCAGGCGCGGAGGACAATGAGTCCGCAGGCGGCGACGGCCTCGGTCGAATCTTGACAGGCAAGAGCGTCGCGGAGACGAGCCGCGTCGGCTGCAGCTCCTGCGCTTTCCGTGTCACTGTCCACCAAGGCGAGGTCAGGGAGCGGCTTTCCGTCGATGCAGGGGTTTCCCGTCAGCACCGTGGCACGGCCACGAGCTGAAGTGGAGGCGGAACCCGCGGGGATGGCCTCAGGGCTCGTCGACCAGGGCCGCTCGCCTGAACGGGCCGGAGAGGGAGAGGCGCGTAGCGGCGTGCCCGGCGCGGGAGGAGCGAGCAGCCGCGGAGGCCGCACGACGCGCGCCTCGCGGCAGTGCCGGCAAAAGTGAGCGACGAGCGACCGGGGTAGTGAGACCTCGCCCGGTTCGACCCCCAACTGCACCAGTACGTCGTCGGCGTGCGCCGCCACGGACGCTGCATCAGCCTCAGCCTTGGCCCGAAAGAGTCGCTGAAGCTCGACAAATCGCTCGGTGGACGACGTCATGTCTGGCAGGGATCCTGAGAGGGGCAGCTCGCCGTCGGACGCGGCAGTGTCAGCAAGAAAGAGCCGTAGGGCAGCGACGCAGACCCAAAATTGGCCACGAGTGAGGTGGCTCTTGCCACGGGGTGGCTTGTCAGGGCCAGCCCCTCCGACAGGCGCTCCCGACACGAGAGACCAAAGGCCACCGTCGCCGGCCCCGGCAGAGGCGGCGCGGTCGGCGTCGCCGGCCCATGCAGGCGCCGGGTCGAGGGCGAGGGGGTCGTTGAGGAGGGCGCGGAGGTTGGACGAAATGGAAGCTGGAGACCACACCAGGCGCGCCTGTTGCGCCGCCTCAGCCACGTTGATCTCGCGCACGAGGTCAGCGTTGGCGTTGACGCTGCGGCGCTCGAGGGCCCGCACCTGGGCGACGAATGCCTCCCGATCGGATGCCGCTGGGGTTTTGCCCTCGTGCGCCGCAGCCCAGTTCGCCGTCGCCCGCGTCAGCAGCAGCGCCCAGGGTACGTGGGCATGCTGCACGTCGTCGAGAGCGTCGAGGTCGAGCTCGGACGTGGCAGCGGCGAGGAGGGCGGGCCAGGGCCGGTGGACGCGGACGTCAGGTGTGGTGCCCTCGGGGTGCGTCTCAAGGCACACGGCCTCGGTGAATGAGGGCCGCACCATGCCTGACAGCCCGCTCGTCCGCGCCACCACCAGGGCCACACCCGCCTGACGGCACGCCGCGTCTAGCCGCGCCGCGGTGGCGTCCGACACCTGCGTCGCCAGAATCAACGTGAAGTCACGCACAAAGTTGGGTCGATCACGCACGAGGTCGACGGGGCTCGCTTCGACGTGGGCTCCCCGAACGTAGTCAGACAGGCCCGCGAGGCGAGCTGCCACCGCCGCAGCCCGTGGCTGGCCCAGCTGGGTGGCGTCCACGAAGAAGTTCTGGCCGAGGTCGCGCCCGCACACTCGTGCGTCGTCGATGATGACGAAGTGTGGCACTCCTCCAAGCACAAGGTTTTTCAGGGCCTCGGCCCCGGTAGCCGACGCTGTCAACAAGCACACACTGCTGGCCTCCAAGCTCTCCTGGCCAGTTTGGCCCCAGATGCGGATCTGTCGGTCGAACCTGCGATATCGGCGGACGGAGGCGCGGGTCAGAGCAGGCGTCGGCCGGCCTTGGGGCAGGGCGGGATAACAGGAGAACACCATGGGGGCTGGGATCCCGAGCGAACGAGGCCCGCGAAACGTTACCAGTTCAACCTCTACACAGGGCCCGCGCACAGCGCCGCAACAAGTTCAGGCGACCCAGACAGGCATTCCCGCCACCGCGTCCGAGGCGCCCGCCATGGCCGCTGCTGCTCGGTGACCCCAGGTCGCTCGCCGCTTAGCGCGGTCCACTCGATAGTCTCCCATGTAGCTCGGGTCGACTCGTTCAGCGTGTAGGCTGTCTTGGGGGCGCCTTAGATGTGGGCCCCTCTATCGGGCTCGTTCGCCCTCTCGTAACGTTCGTGTCCACCGCCCGCCGCCCACCCCGTCGAGACCATTCGCAGTCGATTTGCTCGATGCTCAGCGCGACGACCTCAGGCCTTCGCTCCCGCGTCAGCCAGCCGTCCGCCCGCGCCACCGTCGCCGTCGCCCTCGCTGCCCGCGGTGGTGCCTCCACGGCGTCGGCCTCTGTCGCCCCCTCGTCGGGCGAGCTCAATGTGGGGCGTGGAGTGTGTCGCATGAGAGAAAAGCGGGGTCCCGAGATCGGATACAATTGTTCAGCCTGATGTGCGACCGCCAGGCGCGAAATACGCGTCGAGAAGTCGGGATCGACCTGGACGCGCCGCGGACCAGCCACAGACTGTGACGCCCTCCCAGCCCTTCCTAGACATTCGTCGCGCCCGCTGATCCACGACCACCGACCCCACGCCATTCTATCTCGCAGCCCCGAACTCGCGCGCCCGGATGACTTCCGCGAAGGCCGAGGCCACGGCCGAGGCCGCAGCCCCCAAGGCGGTGCCCACAGCCGAGGAGCTCGCCGCTAACCCCCTCCTCACCGATAGTCCCTTCCCCCGGTACGCGACGATCGAGGCGCAGCACGTTGTACCCGGCGTTCGCGGTCTCCTCGGGATCCTGGCCAAAGAAGTGGACGAGCTTGAGACGTCCCTGACCTCTGCGGGCTCTGATGTGACGTGGGATATGGTCGCTGTGCCCCTGGAGCGCATCGCTGACCGTCTCGGCCGGGCGTGGGGGGCCGTCGGCCACCTCAAGGCCGTCAAGGACACCGAGGCCTTCCGCGCTGCCGTCGAGGAGGTTCAGCCCGAGCGGGTCGACTTCTCCCTTCGCCTCTCCCAGTCGCGCCCGCTGTACGACGCCTTCCGTGCCCTCCGTGATGGCCCCGCCTGGGATGGCCTCTCTGAGGCTCGCCGCCGTGTTGTCGAGGGGGAGCTGCGCGACTTCCAGCTCGGTGGTGTCGGCCTCGAAGGCGCCGAGCGTGACCGCTTCAACGCGATTCAGCGTGAGCTGAGTCAACTCTCGACCTCCTTCTCCAACAACGTCCTGGACGCCACCAAGGCCTTCAAACGGCTCTGCAAGGACAAGACTGAAGTGGAGGGCATTCCCGCCTCGGCCCTCAGGCTCGCCGCGAGCCAGGCCGAGGCCGCAGGCGAGAGGGGCGCCACGGCCGAGGAGGGCCCCTGGCTCTTCACCCTCGACATGCCGTCGATGCTCCCCGTTCTCCAGCACTGTGCCAACGCTGACCTGCGCAAGGAGGTGTGGACGGCCAACGTGACGCGCGCAAGTGAGCTGTCCCCGAAGGAGGGCGAGAAGGATCTCGACAACCGTCCCGTCATCGACCAGATCCTCGCCCTCAAAAAGGAAAAGGCCGCTCTGCTTGGTTACTCGTGCCACGCTGATGTCTCGATGGCGAGCAAGATGGCCACGCTCGAGACGGCCCGGGGCCTCCTTGAGGATCTCCGTGCCGCGTCGTGGGATGCCGCCGTCGCCGACCTCGACGAGGTCAGGGCCTTTGCCGCCGAGCGGGGCCACAAGGGCGACCTGGAGCACTGGGATATCACATATTGGGCCGAGCGTCTCCGCGAAGACCGGTATGCCATCAGCGATGAGGACACGCGGCCGTACTTCTCCCTCGACGCGTCCCTCGACGGGCTTTTCCGCCTCGCCAAGCGCCTTTTTGGGTGTGACATCGTCGCCGTCGACCGCGCTTCGGATGAGGGAGAGAACATCCCCGTCTGGAATGACGAGGTAAGGGTCTTCCGCATCGATGTCGAGGGGTCCCCCAAGGCCTATTTCTATCTCGATCCTTATGCCCGCCCCGCGGAAAAACGTGGCGGGGCTTGGATGGACGAGGTTGCCGGGCAAAGCGCCCTATTCGCTGCTCCCGGAGAGAAGGTGCGCCTCCCCGTCGCTCACATGGTGCTCAACCAGGCCCCCCCTGCGGGCGGAGTGCCCTCGTTGATGTCTTTCCGCGAGGTCGAGACTCTTTTCCATGAGGCGGGGCATGCACTGCAGAGCCTGCTCACCACCCAGACCGAGGGCCTCGTGGCCGGTATCCGCGGAGTCGAGTGGGACGCGGTGGAGCTCCCCTCGCAGTTTATGGAGAACTGGGCCTTGGACCGGGCCACGCTTTTCTCCTTCGCGCGCCACCATGCCACCGGGGAGGCCCTCCCTGAGGAGCTCTTCTCCAAGCTCGTCGCCGCCAAGAACTTCCGCGCCGGCAGCATGTCCCTTCGCCAGGTCCACTTCGCTCTCACGGACCTGTCGCTCCACTCGACAGACTTCGACCCTTCCACCGAATCCATCTTCGACCACGAGCGCAAGATCGCCAGCAAGACGTGCGTCCTGCCGCCCCGCGCTGAGGACCGGTTCCTCTGCGCCTTCTCCCACATCTTTGCGGGTGGATACGCGGCTGGCTACTACAGCTACAAGTGGGCCGAGGTACTGTCAGCCGACGCCTTCTCTGCGTTCGAGGACGCCGGACTGGATGACGAGGACGCCGTCCGCGCCACGGGCCGTCGCTTCCGCGAGACGGTCCTCGGAGTGGGGGGTGGGCGCGCTCCTCTCGACGTCTTCGTCGACTTCCGGGGGCGCGAGCCCACGACGGACGCGCTCCTGCGCCACACCGGTCTGGCACCCGCGACAGCGTGAACGTGAGAGGGTTGGCTGGGGGTCGCGTGAGGGTATGTGCGAGGGAACCACCCCCGACCTGCGTCTTCGCCCCCCAGCCCTCCACCGTGCGGAAGTGTCTTCTGCTCATCACCTTGCCGAGTCGCCGAGATGGCTACGGCTTGCCGTCTTGCCCCTGGGCCACCGCTGTCGTCCGGCCGTGTTGGGTCCACCGCCCCCGCCCATTGCGTGTCTGCGCCGAGGCGCAGAGTTCCTCGGCACCGATCCTCTCCCGTGGCGCCTGACGCCATCGCCGGGTTCAAGCGAGTGTGTTAGTGTCGGCTGGCCGAGGGCGCTCAACGCCAGCCTCGGCCGGTGTTTTGTGCCCTCGCGGCTCGAGAACGCCGCCGATGTGGCCAACGTTTCCCTCGGAGTCCGCTGCTTACATCAGATTTCGATCAAAGTGCCGCTTTGTATCGTGAAACTGCCCAGAAGCGCGGATGGTCCGAGCCGCGATGTGCGACAGCCCGAGAGCCACCCGCGTGCCATCGACCAACCGCCCCTGACCCCACTATTTTGGAACCTTTTCGCAGAGAGTCCTACCTGGGCCCAGGCGGTAGCATGATGGGCAAACTCGACGTTGAGCTGGGCATGTGCAGCCTGACGAGCCGCTACTCTCCCCAGCTGCTTGTGGACGAGGTGGGGACAACGCCTGCCGATCTTGTCGCACTGATCGCGCGCGGCGCCGAGATGACCGCTGGCATCGCGTCCTTTGCCCTTTGCCTAGCCCGCGACAACCTGAATTCCACGCCGGATTCGCCCGAGCTCGTGCGCAAGCGCGCCACCGAGCTGAGAGAGTTGCTGACCAGACTTGGCCCCTGCTTCATCAAGATGGGTCAAGTCCTGGGGAGCCGTCCCGACATAGTGAGAGACGACTACATGGAGGAGCTGTGTCTGCTGCAGGACGACGTGCCCGCTTTCCCCGACGCTGAGGCCTACACCGAGATGCGCGCCGCCCTGGGCCCCAATCGGCGCCTCGAAGACGTCTTCTCTGAAATCAGCGCCCGTCCCGTGGCTGCCGCATCCTTGGGACAAGTGTACAAGGCCACGCTGCGGGATACGGGCGAGGCAGTGGCCATCAAAGTCCAGCGGCCCAACGTCGCTCCGACCATCATGAGGGACCTTCTCATCTTTCGGTCACTGGCTTGGCTCGTAAACCCACTGGCGCGGGCGCGCTTGGGGTGCGACGCGGAGCTCGTCGTGGACGAGTTTGGACAGAAGCTGTTGGAGGAACTCGACTACCGCCTCGAGGCCAGCAACATCGAGGACTTTGGCCGGAACTTCGCCGACGACCCCACGGTTAAGATCCCCTGGGTTCGGAGGGACCTGTGCTCGGATCGCATGCTTGTGATGGAGTGGATCGATGGCGCCCGGTGCACCGACCCTGATGCTGTTCGCGCCGTGTGCGGCGACGCCGGTGTCGAGGAGTTCATCCGGGTCGGGGTCGTCTCCGCGCTGCGGATGCTCCTCGAGCACGGACTCTTCCACGGAGATCCCCACCCGGGCAACATCTTTGCCATGCCCGACGGTCGCATCGCTTATGTGGATTTCGGCAACGTCGCTCAATTGAGCCAGGCCAACAAGCAGACACTCATTGACGCCGTTGTCCACGCCGTGAACGAAGACTACGAGGAGATGGCTGGAGACTTCATGCGGTTGGGCTTTCTCGGGGCGGGCACCGACGTGGGCCCCATTGTCCCCGCCCTGGAGAAGATATGGCAAGACAGCCTTGGCCAGTCGATTCAGTCTTTCAATTTCCGCAGTATCACGCTCCGCTTTAATGAGCTCGTATACCAGTATCCAATCCGCATCCCGGAGCGGTATAGCCTCGTCATCCGGTCCCTGTTAACCCAAGAGGGCATCTGCATGACCCTGCAGCCCAACTTTCACTTTCTCGAGGTGGCCTATCCCTATGTCGCCCGGCGCCTGCTGACGGACGAGGATCCGGCGTTGAGGGAGCGGCTGATTCAGGTGCTGTTCGACCACGGCCGCTTCCGGTGGGACCGGCTGGAGAACCTGGTGGCCCTCGCCGGCGGGGGTGGGGCGGGCAGCGGGGCGGGCAGCGGGTCAGGCGTCGGGTCAGATGCAGTCGGCGGGTCAGGCCAGGGCCTCGACCTGACTGACACTGTCAAGGACGCTCTAGGCGTCTTGCTCACCGACGGTAAGCTGCGGGGACAGCTTATTGGGGCTTTGACCGAGGGCGACCGGCTCCACCTCGAGGAAATGAGAAGCCTCCTCGCCGTGGCAGGCGACGGAGTCAGCCCTGTTCGCCTTGCCGGTAGCCTTCTTGACGACCTCCCGAAGACAGCGCGCAAAGGGCTCCTCGCGTGGAGCGATGCCGTGCTGCGGGCGTGAGATGGACATGGGCCTGAGATGAGAAAAGTTCAATGGACAACGGAACGCACCTTAGCACCCATTCCTGCACCCACTCCCTCACGTGCTTACTCGAGCAGCGTTGCCGAGTCGATGACAACAGCTTGCAACGGGCTACCCCAATTGCGCTTGGCTCGCGCCGCACGCTCGTCGTTGAGGATCTGCCCAAGGAGGTTGAATCCCCGGACATTTGCCGCGGGATTGAAGGCCCGCACCGCAGCCACGTCGGCAACAACATCAATGCCCTCGAGGACTCTTCCGAACACGATGGCCTCGCCATCCAGAGCCGGGACGGGACCGGGGCCCGTGGTGACGGCGAATTCCGTCCCGACGTAGCCAGGACGGGACCGGACGCCCTCGTCGTCGGCTGACACACCCTCGGCCAGCAGCAGAGTCAATGTCCCGGGTCGATTGTGCGCCAGTTTGAAGGACTTGGAATCCGTCACGTCGGGGTTGGCCTTAAGCACTCCGGGACGCGGCTGCACCCGCCCCAATCGGTGGCTCCCCTGTCCTCCGGCTTGGATCCACTGGCCGGGGAAGACGCGCTGGAACGTCGTTTCCACCAGGTCACCAGACTCAACCAGGGCGAGGAAATTTGACACGGTCCCGGGAGCCGCGTTTCCGTAGAGGCCCAAAACCTGCGCGAGATTAAGGGGCAGGGTAGGAGGACCGCGAGAGGAGCGACGCGGAGCGCGCAGGGTGGCGGAGCGAGCTGGCGGCGACAGCCGAAAGGCCGAACCTCGCATCTCGCCATGCGTCCCACAGGCGCACGGTCGAGGCAAAGAGCCGTTCTGTCGCCCATCGCGCGGTCGGATCGGAGAGCCGTGGGGCAGAGGCCCAGAACGAGTTCCACCCTGTGCGTCACCTGTCGCAGAGCGTCGACCTCGGTGGCGGCCGATGAACCGTCGGCGAGCTCCCCTGACAGGTCGGCCGTGCGGGACCCGCCGTTCAGCACGGCCTCGTCGACCCGCTCCGCCCGCGCAGGGTGCGAGGATAATAAGGCCACCGCGGCCAGGGCGCCCAGCAGGGCCCGGCGAGGATTGGGGGGGGCAGCGGAGGGGCACGCCATGGCGACGATGGGTGCCTTCGGTGGCGTGGCGATGGGCGCCACTGGCGACCCCGCGGGCAGGGCCATGGGCGACCACATTGTCAACACACGGGGAGGCATCGTGGGACTTGCCCCAGAACGGCAACGGCGAGGCGAAAAAATGCAGAGGATGAAGGCCGGCTGTCGTGTGAGGACGTCTTCGCCGCGCTCCTGGGGGAGAGCGATTTTTCTTCTCGCACCTCCTCCGGCTCACGAAGACGAGGTGGACTCGTCTCGCTCGCACCCTCTCACGCTCTCCAGTCCGCGAAGTCGTCTCTGGAGGGCGCGCCGGCCCGGCCGCCGCGCGAGGCCGTCGACGAGTCACCGCCGCTGCCGCCGCTGCGCCGCCCCTTCTCGTCGCCCACACCCGCCGCCATGGACCGCGACCCACGGTGGCTCGATTCCTTGATGGGCTGTCGGGACCCTCGGTACCCCCCTCCCCCCCCGCTACCTGGACACGGTCCTGCGGCCCTCGCGTCCGGCTTTATCGTCGACGCGGCGGACACCGATGACGATATGGACGACGAGAGGCCGTCGACGCGAGTCGGGCAGAATGAGCACCTGATGGTGGAGATCTTGAGCCGCACGAATTTGGCCACGCTGCGGTCGGCTGCCTCTGCCTGCCGTGGGTACCGGCGTCTCATCCGGTCCACGCCACCGTCCTTCTGGGGGCACCTCGCATGGGGCGACCCCATCGGAGCCTCGGGCCTCTATTTACCGTGGCACGCTACGGCTGATGCTGCGCGCTTGGACGCACTGCTGAAGCAAATGCCGCAGTGGTTGCGTGGTGACCGCGAAAGGGCCGACGCTGTGGTCCGCACAGCTCTCGACGCCGCCGTGGCATCTGGATCACTGCCTCCCGCGGCGGCTGCCCGCGCCCGACGCCCTGGGGAGGCGGACCCTCCAGGCTCTCTCTCGACCGCCCTTGTTCTCGAGGTTGCCAACCGTGTCTGGGGCTTGGATGGGCTGGGCGTCCACGTCGCGCCAGACGACCTCGCGACGACGCTTGCCAGGGCTGGACTGCCTGGTTGGCCGGCTACAGCGGGCGCCCTTGACGTCGCCCGGGCCGTGGGTCAAAGTATTGCGGCAGGGACCCCGGCGACAACCCTGTTGCGATCCCACTTTCGCCATGTCCGTGACGCGGCAGTGCTGGCCTCGTGGCAAGCCCGGCCCGACATCAGGCTCGCCGATGACGAGGCGGGCCACTGGAGCCGGCAGAGTCGCGACGAGGCCTCGCTCGCTGCCGCTCTTTCCGACGCGACGGCGTGGCGCATCACCTGGACTCTCCCTGGCGCCGACGACGCCGCCGTGGCGTGTGATATCGAGGTCGACGCCGCCCGAGCCGAGAGCGACGCCGCCGCGGGCCGCGTCGTCCTCTCATCGCGGCCGCCCTTGCGTTTTCCGCAGTCATGCTGGATCGAGTTCGCCCCCCAGGCCCTCGCCCGGCTGCGCGCCCCGGTGGGAACGTCGTACTCCGACCACACCCGCCTCGTCGGCCCTCGCGGCGAGGAGTGGGGCGAGCCGCCAAAGCGGGTACGGCCTCGCGGCGCCCTCGTCCGCGTCGAGGCTCGTGGGTCCAACGGCAAGTGGGCGGCTGTGCTCCGCGTCGCCGACTTTTGGTGGCCTGAGGCCGATGCCCAGACAATGAGGCTGTCCCACGCCACCGGCCTGTATCCTTGGATGGACGAGGCCCCGGACGCGCCCCTGCCCCACTCGGCCATGGCCATGGCGGGCATGGAGGGGGAGTCGGAGCAGGCTGCGGGGGGTCCAGGACCCCGTCTGGTCGCCTATGTTCATTTCGAGGTAGCCCTTTGTTCGGCGCTGCCCTCGCGCCCTCCCGCTCCGCCACTCGTTGACCTGAGGTCCCTCGTCGGTCCCTGGCGTGGCGCCGTGGACCCTGACTTGGCTGGAGGGAACGGAGAGCCCCTCGTCCACCTCACGCTCGATCTCTGCACGCTTCAGGGCAGGTGGCTCGCGCGTCTCTGGGCGCCCCTCTTCCGCGGCGGGGGTGGGAGGGGTGACGGGGTACCTGCATGGGCCGCGATTGGCACGCCGGGGCCACCGCCGGGGCGACTCTGGCTCGAGAGTCCACAGGCATGGACACCCCCGGACGGTCCCGAGGGTCCTCCCTGTGGTCCTCTTTTCCACGGTGACTATCTCCCCGGGCGACCCATCGATGCCCTGGCGCTATGGGACGACGCTCCTGCCGTGCTCGCCGAGCCTCCTGCGGCATCGGGCGGCGAGTGGACGGCCACTCGGGACCCCGAAGCCCTCTGGGATCGCTTCAGCGCCCTGGCTGACGACCACGAGGCGCTCGCGGACTTGTCGATTCGGGATGGGTCGGGCCGCCTCCTGCTGGGCCGGTCGGTGAGTCGTCACACGCGGGGGGGGCGATGGCCCGCCGATTATATGCCTTAGTCGTCAGCCCGTTCTTTACCGGAGGCACCTTTCCTCCAACCATCTACACCGCAGGGTTGCGAGCTGTGGCGTGGCACCGGGCAGGAGCGACTCAGTGCTCGATTTCTCGCCCGGTGCGGTCCAACCCCGCCGGTGAGCGTGGAGAGGGGCTGGGGCTCGGAGGAGGCCTGGGGCGGGGGCGTGGACAGGTGGGCCGTGATGACCGTTCGGCGACCGCCACGACCACCCCCTGGAGCCAACGCCGATGAAGCGGAGGCTGCCGAATGGTTAATTGAGGACGCGTGGTCGATGCCGCAGGCGCAAGTGTCGCTGTCTATCTCGATGGGCGCGTTCAGGGAGGCTCAGCTGGAGCGGGCGGCTTGCGAGGCCAGCCGGCCTGCCGAGGCGGGATGAGAACGGTGAGCGCGTCGCTGTGGTTGTCAACAGATTCAACCAACAACGCTCTCCTTCTCACTCTGGAGGCCCAACCACGTCCAGTGACAGCTTGATGTTCATACCCGCCAGTTCCGCCGCCAGGTACTTAAACACGTAGGGCATGGCGCACCGACGAACGTTACCGCCCCCAGCACCGCAGACGGCGCAGCCCGGGGCGGCGCCCGCGCCTCCACTGCCCATTCCACCGCCGCCGCCTGCGCCGGCGCCCGCGCCCGGCCAAGATGAGAGCACGCTCCCACACCGCGCACAGACGTCGACGGTGGCGTAGTCGCTGCACGTGTGGAGCCGATCGTGAAGGGTGTAGGAGGCGCCGTGGGCCAATAAGGCGTCGCGTTCCATCTCCCCCAGGCGGATGCCACCGCCCGCCTTTCGGCCCTTGATGGGCTGCCGCGTCACTGGGTTGATGGGCCCAGTTGCCCGCACCTGAAACTTGTCCCCCACCATGTGTCGCAGGCGCTGGTAGTAGACAATGCCGACGTAGATGTCGACCCGGAACTCCTCCCCAGTCAGCCCGCTTATGAGCGTCTCGCCGCCGTATCGGTTGTAGCCGCAAGCCTCGAGCGCGGCCCCAGCAGTCGCCGCGGGGTCCCGCATCGCCTTGGTTGCACCCGGGGCGCAGGGCTGGAATGGGGAGGCATCCACAAAGCGCCCGTCCAGTGCACCCGCCTTGCCCGCCATGGACTCGATGAGCATCCCAATGGTCATCCGCGAAGGGAAGGCGTTGGGGTTGATGACGAGGTCGGGCCGCATCCCCGTGGCGGGATTGAAGGGCATATCAGCGTCAGGCCACAGCTGCGACAGCACTCCCTTTTGTCCTGCCCGTGACGCAAACTTGTCGCCCGCGGCGGGTTGGCGCGGGAAACGAAGCCGGATTGAAGCGCGAAGCGGCGCCGAGGCCGCTGCCGCCGACCGCGCCTTGCTTGCAGACATGGGGCCCACGAGCGTGACCTGGTCGACAATGGCGGGTTCCTCCCCCTTGAGCCGCTTTTGTGCGCAGCGCCCAGTCGCGAGGTCCTTGAGGCCGAGCCACCCGCGGCCTGGCCATACAACGGTGCCGACGTGGGGCAGGCCATCAAGGTCGAGTGTGTCAGCCTCGGGGTGCCGCGCCCCGGGCACGACACCCTTTTCCGTCACCGCACTCGACCCGGGCCGCGACGCCATGTTTCGGGGCAGCTCTTGCCCAAAGGCATTTCCAGGCACGGACCGGGCGTAGGGAGCCTCGTCGACTGGGCACGCCGTGGCCTCGTCGACGTCGGTGTTGCCTGCGGGTCGCGAAGCTCGCGGAGGCCGGTCGACCCCGAACGTCGGCCGGGCACCCCGCTCGTCGGCCAGGTCGACGGTTTCTGTCTTGTAAACGGCCGCGTGGAAGGCGCCCCGCTCGACCGAGGATTTATTCAGGATCATGGCGTCCTCCATGTCGTATCCCGTGTGGGCCAGCACCGCTACCACGGCATTGGTGCCCGAGGGGTACTCGTCCAGGCCCAGCGACTCATAAGCGCGTGTGCGGCACAGGGGAGTCTGGGGCGTAGTCAGGCGATACTGCTTGTTCTCGGCCCTGTGTGCCATGGCATGGCAGGGGGTGCCCATCGTCTGCTTGCCCATCTGGCACTGGTACATGTTGCGGGGAGACTGGTTGTAGTCGGAAAAGGGCGTCAGACTGGCAACGGCCGACAGCATGGCGCCGGGGCTCGTCTCACGGTGCGTTGGCTCGAGGCCATCAGAGCCGCACGTGCCCCCGTCATCCACCGCGATGTCAAGGGACTGCTGTTCGAGGGTGCCAATGAGCTCGAGGGGCGCAGGGTTGATGTCGGTGACCGTCTCTCCCTCCTTCTGTCCCTCCTTTCCCTCGCGGCTCGGCAAGGTGCGTATGCGGAGCTCCTGGGCCACAGGCCGCATCATCCGGGCTGACTGGGAAAAGAGAAAGAGGCCCGGGAAGGGCGCCCCCCTCCCACCTGGACGAATCAAGGCCACCTCAAGGTCGGCCGGGACGGCGAGCTCGACGGCCGACAGGGGGGCGCCACCGACGCCTGCCGGGACGGGGCGGCCCTCAGCTGCGGCGAGGGCACCCGCCTTCGCAACCCGGAGGCTCGACACGAGGCTCTCGGCGACGTCGGCTGCGGCCGAGCCGACCACGCGCCCGTCAAGAACTACAACGAGGTAGTCGGGCGGGGCGGGCAAGGCCAAGCCGGGCTCGGCCGGCACCATGCCCCCCGCGGCAAGAACTCCGAGCGTCGCCGCCGCCGCTGCACTCGGGTCAGCCGGCCCCGCCGCGTCCACCCGGCAAGCCCGGGTCAAGTGGAGCAGCAGCCCGCAAGGCGCACCGTCGGGAGTGTGCACGGGGCACAGAAAGCCCCACGATTCCGGAAGGAGCTTGCGCACTGTCGTTGTGCGCAGTTCGGAAAAGTAGGCCCCGCGGTGGATGGAGCGGAAGTGCGCCAGGTACCGCATAAAGTTGAGCCGTTCGGCAACGATGGAGAAACCCGTCGTTTGCTGCAGGTCTAGCCCAGACCGGGACGTCAAGTTTCCCGTGTTGAGGAGGTACTCGAAGCGCCGTCCCACATCGGGCAGCCGATCGAGGCACCGGCGCAGAAAGGCGTCGGATTCGAGGTCGGCCTGCTCGGGCCGCGCATCACCCTCACGCTTCAGGGTTTCTCCCAAGCTCGTCATGACGTCCTCCAGCCGTTCCGATAAAGCCTTGGCGAGCAGGTGTCCCGGCAGCAGCACCTCCTGGTGGCACGCGGCGTCGGCCGAGTCGTCCGAGCACGCCCCCGACGCCAAAGCGTACAGCTTCCCCAACATCAGCAGCAGACAAGCGTGCTTGTCGTCGTCATCATCGAGGTGTATGAGCACATGCTCCCGCAGTAATATCTCGCCCGCCTCTCGATCCGTGGCGCCTGGCGCGAGACGCCGCGCCAGCTGGGCCTGGCCCCGAAAGTGTCGGCCGAGGTAACTCAATGCGGTCGACCGCGTCTTGCACCCCAGCCCCGCCGATTGTCTGAGAAGCAGCTCGGCCCGCTCGGCCACGAAGGCGTCTGGCCCCCCGTCCTCCCCCGGCGCCGCGGCGCTGACCAGGGCCTCGAAGACCTCGCGGTCGGTCGAGCCCCGGAGCGCTCTGAGCAGCAGGCCTGCGGGGAGAAAGTACTCGGCTCGGTCCAACGTGAAGGCAAAATGGGCCCCACCATCGGCAAGGTAGTGAACCCGGACTGTCTGGCTCCTCATGCACGGTCGGACGCACCGGAGCATCACGGCAAGAGGCGTGTAGAGGGGACCGCGTCTCTGGTAGGCGGGACGACGGAGTGCGAGCGGGTAGTGGCGTCGGGTTGCCACGAGCATGCGAACGACGCGCTCGTTGCCGTTGCACACGAAGTAGCCGCCGAAATCGGTCGACTCCTCCTTCCATTTGACGAGCTGGTCTCGGGAGGCGCCGCGGAGATGGCACCGGACGCTGCCGACCATGATGGGGAGGGCGCCGAGGCGCACGCGGCGCGATCGCTCACGTCCGTCGACCCGCACGACCACGTCGGCCGTCAGGGCGCCCCGGTAGGTGGTACCGGTCTCGCGGCATTCGCGAGGGGTCAGACGGCGATCGTCGGACAGGCTTCCCTCGCGGGCCGGGGTCGCGACGACGGGATTCTCGACCGAGACCACGAAGCGTCGGCCATCGATGGGGTGCGTCCATCTCAACGGCGGGAGAGCAGAAACGACCTCATCCACGCCATGCTCGATGAACCAATCAAAAGACTGCGTGGGTAGGGTGGAAATAGGGAGAAAAAATCTCGGAGGGGCGAGTTCGAGCCAGGCCCGGCGAGGCTCTTAGGCTGGGTCGCAGCGAGTGTCGCCGGGCTGGCCTCTCGCCTCGACGTGTGGTTTTGCAAGATCTTTGTAGGCCTCTGGGCTCAGCGCTTCGCCCACGGGGTAAAGCGCCGGACCCTGGATCCCCGATTGAGCCATCCGCGGCCCGAACGCCCGAGGCGGACCTCGTGACGCGGCGGCCGCCGCCGGCCGCCTCCTAGCGCGGCCCGAGTCTTGCGACGCGGAGTCCCCCGACTAGCCCGACGAGGCGTTGAGCTCCTCTCGGGTTTCTTTGCGGTCGAATGGAAGACGAGAGGGTCGGTGGATGCCTTTTGTTGGCGGTTGATTGTCATCACATGCCCTCGTCCTTGCCCGTGTCGTCCCTCCAAGATGACCACCGCCGGCACCCCCCTTCTACTCCTCCGCGTCCCTGCAGTAGATGCGCAGCTCCCCCTGGTCTCCACGCGTGATACGCAGCGCCCCGGAGTCCCCCGCCCGCCCCACGTGCGTCGTGTCGAACGTGGCAGAACGGAGCGCCCGGAGAGGCTCAGCCAGGAATGCGGGCAGCGGGGGTGGCCAGGGGACAGCGAGGGTGGCGCCCGAGTCGGGCAGGAAGCCGCCGACGACGCGGACGACCGTGTCCGTGTAGATGATCCGGGTCTGCGTGGGGGGAGGGCGGAGTCGAGAGGGGCTCTGCGGGCGCAGGGGGAGGGATGTGCGAGCGCGGGGCGGGTGTGGAGCGCCCTCTGTTGTCTTCTCTCCCATCTCTCGCCGTGAGCCTTCCCACCGCCTCGCGCTCGTGCCGAAGAGTTAGCTCGACCGTCGGTGGAGCGGGCAGGCCCGCAGGCACAGAGGGCGGAGAGAGGACGACGATGTTGTCTAGTGCCGCGGCGGCCGCCCCCCCCCGCCACCGTTGGAGGACACGGTCCAAGCGGGGCCCGATCGCCGCAGGCGGTCCCGGCCTTGATCCGCCAAGGGAACCGCTCCCAAAGGCCGACGAGTAGAGGAGGCGCCAGATACCACCAAGGAGAGCGTCTCCATTGGAGGCGGCGTCCGAGGACCGAAGGTCGAGGGCGGGTGGGGCAGCCCGCTCGAGGCGCCGGGCGAGGGAGTCGACAGCGGTCCGGTCTGCCGCCGACGCAAGGAGGCCCCGGTCGAGGCCGGCCGTTGCTGCGACCAAGTCGGCCGCCAGGCGAGACTCGATCTTCGCAGTCATGTCCGCGTCGGAGGAAGGGGAGGACGCTCCAGCCTCGGTGGAGGGAGCCTCGGCAGCAGCTGCGATGGCGTGGCCGGACGCGTCATCGCCACCTCCCTCAGCCTCTTCCCGCCAGGCCGCTATCCAAGCCCGCACTTCGGCCCGACTTTCATCGGCCGACGCCGTCGAGACCTTTGGATCAGCGCGGTCGGCAGGGTACCGCAACCCGTAAGGAGATGTTGATGCCTCGTCGAATCGCTCATTGAGCTCCCGCTGCCGCTCCGCCATCTCGGCCTCGCGCCCGGCATCGAACTCGGCCCATGCGGCGTCACGCTTTGCCTTGATCGCCTCCGATATTTTCATCATCGCCGCCCTCCGCGCCTCGCGCTCGGAGTCTGTGATCTCCTCCTTCTCCCCGGAGCGCCACCGGGCCGCCCAGCTACGGACCGCGGCCCGGCGCAACTCGGCCTCGCCATCGTCGCCGCCTTGAGGGGGGTCGGATTTGTGGCGCGTGGCCACCCGCACAGCGACCATACGTGTGAAGCACCGGCCCAGGCCTCTCGGCGTGGTTGCGCCTCTGGCGCGGTCGCGCCTCTGGCTCTGTCGCGGTCGCGCCAGAGGCGCGGTCGCGCCAGAGTTGCGGGCGGGGCTCATCCACCGGCCGACGAGAGCCTGAGGCATCTGAGTATGTTGAAGAAGACGAATGTCGTCCTTGGGGGTGCGCGACGCCGTAAACTTGTCACAATGACCCCTCGATGACCCCGTCCGAAGCTGGCCCCTACGAGCTGTCCAGAGAGTGGTCAAGAACGTCCTTCCTGCGCCCGCGAGGCAGCAGGAAGCCGATCGAGGACTATGTTACGGCGTACCGTACGCCGCCTCGCGTTGGGCGCTTCCCGAAGCATGGCTGGTGCCGACGTAGACGCCCGCTCCGCGGTCCTCCCGACCGCCTGGAAGCTCGTTGGGGCGAGATTCAAGTGGTTGGGGGGAGATTACGACATCACGCAGCGTCTCAGTTGTGCTATCGCCCTCAAACGGACAGGGGATCGACCGGTAGGCCTCGCTGGCCGCCGACTGGAGCCTCCGACGTGGCGCTGTCTCCCGCCACTTTCGGCTATCCAGCGAGCCTCATCCCACTCCCCCGCCCCTTCCCCTTCACAATCAGGTCGCCCGCGCCCTCCACGTCACCCCCCCCGTCCTCTTCCCCGTCCAAGACGTCGTAGTCCCGAGCCTCGGCGAATCTGTCTCCGACGGTCAGGTGGCGTCCGTTTTGGTCAGGCCGGGCGATGCAGTGCCCGAAGATGCCGTTCTTGCCACGCTCGACACGGACAAGGTGACCATCGATATCCGCACTCCTTCAGGGGGCACGGTGATGTCGGTCGAGGTCGCCGAGGGGGACACGCTCGCGGTTGGGGCCGTGGTTGCGCGGGTCGACACTGACGGGGGGGGTGGGGCATCGGCGTCGGCTTCGACGTCGGGTGTGGGTGCCGAGCCGGCCTTGGCTGAGCTGGCCACGTCCGCGGCCGTCGCGACGCCATCGGGTAGGCGTTTGCACGCCTCCGGCGCCCCGAGCCTCATCCGCTTCCCGCCGCGGCTGGCGCCGGACGGCCGTCGCGTGTCGGAGATCCCGGCCAGCGAGCGCGGCGGCGGCACTAGGGGAGGGGGGGAGGGATGGGAGCCGGCCCGTCCTGTGGCAACGGCGGCGCCTCAGGCGCCCCCGGCCGCGCCCAAGGCCCCCGCGTCCCCTCCCACGGCCGGACCGTCGTCGGGCGCGGCGGTGGGGGCCCCCTCGGTGGCGGGTGGAGTGGTGTCGATGCGGCTCGACAGGCGGCCCCAGGGGTTGCCGTGGTCGCAACGGGAAATTGATGCTGTGAACTGTGGGGGGGCTGAGTGAGGAGAGGAGCGAAGAGTACCACCCCCCTCCCCCCCCCCCCCCCCG
>Ga0181576_10000494_pt1 | contig 29175 bp, 19 predicted proteins | sample 101ome_22_FD_132464 | JGI IMG/M metagenome (GOLD analysis project Ga0181576, IMG submission 132464) | Coastal salt marsh microbial communities from the Groves Creek Marsh, Skidaway Island, Georgia - 101412BT metaG (megahit assembly) | ecosystem: Environmental > Aquatic > Marine > Intertidal... | reverse complement strand
CTCCAGTCGCGATGAAGATTCCTACGTGACCCCCGCTGATCCCGATGCTGAAGGTCATTTCTATTACAGACTCTTTCTGGGAAACAGTGAAGAAGTCCCGATTCCTGTCAGTGAACTCAAGGGGACTCGAAGTGCCTGGATCCTCTGAATAGGCCTTTCAACCCTGATCCAGGCTTGATGTGCTCCTTGCCTTAGGTCAATCTGCCCCCATTTGGTTGTTCCATGGTGTCCTCGAGGGAAATGGGTCAATTCATATGGAATCCCCTTTGCGCAGCGAAATAGCTAGCACGGCTGATGCGGTTGCTTTTGAGCAAGCTGTGATCCGAGCCGTGCACTGGCTGAGTCGCGGCAATGTGGTTGCCTTACCCACAGAAACGGTTTATGGGCTAGCCGCGTGTGCTTTCGATGGCAAGGCCATAGAGAGGGTTTTTCAGGTCAAGGGGAGGCCCTCAACCAACCCGCTGATCGTGCACGTGGCCGAGGAAGGCATGATTGGAGACTGTGCCGCTCAATGGCCTGCCTCGGCTGCCACCCTGGCTCGTTATTTCTGGCCGGGTCCGCTCACGATGGTGGTTCCCAAGAGACCCGAGGTACCTGATGCGGTGACGGCTGGGCTGGACTCGGTGGCCTTGAGATGGCCCGGGCATCCCTTCATGCAGGCCGTCATCCGACGCCTTGGTCGCCCCTTGGCTGCTCCGAGTGCCAACCTTTCCAATCGGCTTTCCCCTACCACGGCTCAGCAGGTGGACTCCCAGCTGGGTGGGAAGATTCCCCTGATCGTGGATGGAGGAGCTTGCTCGGTGGGGATTGAATCGACCGTGGTCGATCTCACGGGGGTGACTCCCAGGATCCTTCGTCCAGGTGTCATCCATTTAGGGGCACTGGCGGCGGTGTTGCCAACGATCCAAACCAGGGATACGGAGTCGACTCTGGGGCCAGATCAGGCCCAAAGAAGTCCGGGACAGCTAGCCAGGCACTACTGCCCGCGGTCACCGCTGAGGGTAATGGGCTGGACCAGTGAAGACGCCTTGACCCAGGAGATACAGCGACAAGGCCTTGAGCCCAAGGATGTTTGTGTGCTGTGCCATGAGGTGCTGCCTGCCCAGTCTTCCTGGATGCGGGTCTCGATTATCCCAAATGATCCCGAGGCTTATGCTCGAGCCCTTTACGCCGAACTGCATCAATCTGATCAGTTGGCACCCAAGATGATTCTCGTGGAAGCTCCTCCTGACTCGGCTCCCTGGGATGGTGTCAGGGATCGACTTCAGCGCGCCAGCGGTGTTGCCTGATCAGGCAGGCGCTGTCCATTCGGTGGGGCCTCCAGGGGCGCAAGAATCTCGCTGAAACCCTTTGACGCTTCCACTGACTTTGCTATGTTCGGCGGTCCTTATTGGTATCATGGCAAAGTTAACCATCAAAGACATTGAGCTAAAGGGACAGCGTGTTCTCGTTCGCGTGGACTACAATGTTCCCATGGAAGAAAAGGATGGCGGCATGGTCATTAATGATGACACCCGCATTCGAGCCACCCTGCCCACACTGGACTATCTGGTGGAGAAGGGGGCCAAAATCCTGTTGGCTGCCCACCTTGGCAGACCGCGCGGGCAGCGAGAAGCTTCGCTATCCCTGCGCCCAGTGGCTCAGCAACTGAGTGATCTGCTCGGCAGACCGGTTGCCTTTGTGGATGACTGCGTGGGTGACAAGGTGGATCAGACTGCGGCAGCTTTGAAACCGGGTGATATCCTATTGCTCGAAAATGTGCGCTTCTACGCCGAAGAAGAAGCCAATGATCCAGCTTTTGCTGCCAGGCTTGCAGCCAATGCCGATGTCTACGTCAACGATGCCTTTGGTGCGGCCCATCGGGCCCATGCTTCCACCGCTGGCGTGGCCAAGGTGATTTCCGAAAGGGGCGGTGCCTGCGCTGCCGGTTTGCTCATGGAGCGAGAACTTCAATTTCTGGGTGATGAACTTGAAGCGCCTCAGCGTCCTTTCGTCGTCATCTTGGGTGGGGCCAAGGTCTCAGATAAGATCGCCGTGATTGACCGCCTTCTGGACAAAGCCGACAGCCTCCTGATCGGGGGAGCTATGGCCTACACCTTCAAGCTCGCCAAAGGCCTTAAGGTTGGTAAGTCGCTGGTTGAGCCGGACAAGGTTGATGTCGCTCGCGAAGCCATGGAAAAAGCAGCCCGCCTTGGGGTGGAGCTCCTGTTGCCTTCGGATAATACGGTGGTCACCCCCGTGGTGACCGACAAGCTCAATAAAAAGGGCAAACCCATCCTCGCTTTTGAAAACCCTCGTCACAATACCGAGCCCGATATCCCGGATAACGAGGAAGGGGTTGATATCGGTGAGCACACCGCATCGGCCTATGGCGAGAAGATTGCCCAGGCCAAGACGATCCTATGGAATGGCCCGATGGGCATCTTTGAAGACCCTCGTTTTGCCCATGGGACTTTTGCCGTAGCCAAGGCTGTGGCCCATGCCACCTCTCAGGGAGGGGCCAAAAGCATCATTGGAGGTGGGGACAGCGTCAAGGCGCTCAACCAGTCAGGGCTTGGAGACCAGGTGACATTCATGAGCACGGGTGGAGGTGCCAGCCTGGAATTCCTCGAAGGTAAGGAACTGCCAGGGGTGGCAGCTCTTGGTGACCGCTAAAGGTCTTTCCTTCATCAGGCAGCTCAAACCCAAAGAATTTATCAACTGACCAATTTATTTATGGAAAAAGATCGTAAGCTCATCATCGCTGGAAACTGGAAGATGAACAAGACCGTGTCAGAATCCCTGGATCTCATTCAGGGGCTTCTGCGGGAAGTTCAGCAGGTCAAGGAAGTCGATATGGTCGTTTGCCCACCTTTCACGGCCCTAAGTGAAGTTTCCCGCAAGGTGATTGACACCCAAATCCGTTTAGGGGCCCAGAACATGAGTGAGCAGGGAGTCGGGGCTTTCACAGGCGAAATCGCTGCAGAAATGCTCAAGGAATTTCTGGTTCGCTATGTGATCCTGGGTCATTCGGAGCGTCGTCAGTATCAAGAGGAAACCGATTGCTTGATTGCCAAGAAGGCCTTGGCTGCTCATGCAGCCTCCATCAAGCCAATCGTTTGCGTGGGTGAGACACTGGAGCAGCGTGAGTCAGGTGTCACCAATGACGTGGTGGGGAGTCAAATCAAGGGAAGTCTTGCTGGATTAAGTTCCCAGCAAATGCTTGAAACCATCATTGCCTATGAGCCGGTTTGGGCTATTGGCACGGGCAAGACGGCTTCCAGTGAGCAAGCCCAAGAGGTGCATCAGTTCATCCGCGGAGTCCTGAGTGACTTGCATGGGGATGAGATTGCCCGCCAGGTCCGCATTCAATACGGAGGTAGCGTCAAGCCAGGCAATGCTCGTGAACTCATGAGCCAACCTGATATTGATGGAGCCTTGGTGGGAGGCGCCTCACTGGATGCCAAAAATTTCTCCGAAATCATTCTCAATAGTATCTAATTTGAGGATTGCAAGGTCTGCACGGATTTGGCATTTTGCTCGGTCCGTGGTTAAAGTGAACCACTTATTTGTCGCATGATCAGTTTTTTAATCGGTTTGTTGTCCATCGGTCTTTGGGCTCTTTGTCTCATGCTCATCTTGCTGATTCTGGTGCAGTTGCCCAAAAAGGAGGCAGGTGCGGGCTTGGCATTTGGCGCTGGTGCTGCCGAAGCGGTGTTTGGTGCGGGTGCTGGCACACCACTTTCCAAGTTCACTCGACTCTGCGCGACCTCCTTCCTGGCGGTTGCCTTGCTCCTGTACGTATTTAACGCCATGGAGGCGGGCAAGGGAGATCGTCTGCTTGAGCAGGAAGCCAGTGCCCAGGTCATTGGCACCATGCCTGCGACTGGGAGCGAAACCACTGCAGCCCCTGCAGCAGAAGTCGCCGAACCAGCCCTTCCAGCAGATTCTCAGGCCCCAGTTGCACCGACTGCTGTCGAGGTGAATGAGGAGTCCTCCTCCAGCGCAGAGGCTGAGGGTAACGGAGGCGCCTCATTGAGTGAGGCTCCAGCTGAAGGGGAAACTCAACCTTTGACTGTTGAACCAGCTACCCCTGCTACCGAACCCAATCCCAACAACTGATCGAGGTATCAATTCCTCAAGCAGCTTTGACAAACCCCCTTGGTTCGGAAACGGACCCGGGGGGTTTTCTCTGGAATGGGCGGCGACAATCCAGCCATTGCCTGAACTTGAACTTTGATCAGGATCCTCCATGATTTTAAGTGTTGATGCAGCTGGGTAATCTCTCACTTCAATCCAACTTATTCCTCTCACCACTGGCTGGTTACACCAATCTGCCTTTTCGATTGACCGTTCGTGAGTTGGGAGGGTTGGACTTAGCCACGACCGATCTGGTCAATGCCAGATCCCTTCTGGAGAACAATCGTAAGGCGCTTGAATTGATCCGGACCTGCAGGGAGGACACGCCTCTGGCGGTTCAGCTCTTTGGAGCCGTGCCGGAGGAAATGCGTGATGCGGCCCTTTATCTCCAGGACCAGGGGATCGCCTCCATTGACATCAACATGGGGTGCCCTGTCCGCAAGGTGGTTAAGGTGGGCGGTGGTTCGGCCATGATGACCGAATTGTCCAAGACTGCTTATTTGGTTCAAACCATGGTCGATGCTCTTCGCATTCCAGTGACTGCCAAGATGCGCTTGGGTTGGGATGAGCGTAACCTGACGGCTCCAGATCTGGCACGTGCCTTGGAGGATGCCGGGGTGGCCGCTGTGTTTGTGCATGGGCGCACCCGAGAACAGGGCTTCAGTGGGGTGGTGAATCTGGAGGGAATTGCCAAGGTTGTCCAGGCAGTCAAGGAGATTCCAGTGATTGGAAACGGCGATGTGACGACCCCTCAAGCAGCTCGTCACATGCTAGAGCACACAGGCTGTCACGGCGTATCTGTGGGCAGAGGTGCTTTTTACAACCCATGGATTTTCAAACATACGCGATCCTTCCTGGCTACAGGTGAGCTCCCTGCTGAACCCTCCTTTGGTGAGCGTCTTCAGGTGATGCGCCGCCATCTGGGCCTCATGATCGAGGTGTTTGGTGAAGCCAAGGCGTGCATGATGTTTCGTAAAGTAGGGCCTTGGTATGCCAAGCGTTTTGGTCCGGCCAACCGATTCAACAAGCGCATAGTCCACCTTAATTCCCGTGAGCAGTTCGAGCAGATCATGGAAGATTACTTGCGGTGGAGGGAACCTTTTCTCGATGAGCATGGCGAACTCAAGCCACAGTATCAGCCTGATGCCCTCCATCCATCTTTCATGGAGGATCAACCCGCTGTGGCAAGGCGGGAGCACATTCCCGTGCCCAAGGGGCCGGTGGAAGTCTGGTGAGCCAATTGGCTGCCCAGATCAGTCCATGATCGGGTTGAGGGGAGAAGGCAGAGGGATGCTCCAGCGGTCTGCCCAGGGTTTCAGGCCCTCCAGGATCCCGTCATGCAGCAGGATCCCCTCACGTAGTTGCTTAGCTCGTTTTCTCCAGGCTTCCTGGCCAGGTAGCCGAGGCGGATGTTCCGGGTTGACCGGTTCGCTCGACTTGACCTGCTCGACCAGGTGATCGACTTCGCGCAGAAAAGCCTCCCTTCCTCCAAAACAAGCTGGATCGATCATTTGCAGGAACACCGAAGCCCCCCATCGATCGGGGTGACTGGAGCGTCCCCGCCCCGCCAATGCCGAGGTCAGGATTTCGACCCAAAGGCCAAGAGCGAAACCCTTGTGTCCGTAGGTCTGCCCGCCCAGTGGATAGATGGTTCCCGGTGGATCGGTAAAGAGGGCTCCAGGTTGGTTGGTTGGCTTGCCCTCGGCATCCTGAATCCATGGGCCGGGTAACAGTCGGCCTTCCTGCTGAGATCGCATGCACTGTCCGTTGCTGGTAATGGAGGTGCAAAAATCAAACAGAATAGGGGCATCACTGGTTGGGATGCCGACGGCCATTGGATTGGGCGTCATCAGAGGGGTTCGGGCACCATGTGCGGCCACCGTCGCGACTGAAGGATCCGAACTCATCAGGGTCATCATCCAGCCCTTCTCGGTGGCTCGAGGCAAGTAAGCTTGAAGGGCGGCAATGTGGTGACTTTGGCTGATGCACACACTGACTACCCCCGCACTAGCGACTCGCTCCGCTGCCAATGTGATGGCTTCGCAAACCAGCCATGGGCCAGGCAGGAAGCGACCATCGAGGACTAGGTTGGAACCATGGTCCTGCTCAATGAGATAGTCTCCCTCCAATGTCATCGTACCGGCTTCGATACTCTTGAGGTAGGGGATGAGCATCTGAAGGCCATGAGTGGTATGCCCCATGAGATCGCCCTCAAGCAGGATTTCCGAGACAGTCAGTGCCTTGTCCTTCTCCATGCCCGCGGCGCTGAGCAGCTCCTGAGTGAACCGCATCAGGGTATGATGATCATAGCGAGGTTTCATCTTGAGTCGGCATTTTGCAGGCTCAAGGCTCAAGCTCAAGGCTTCATGAAGCTGGAATAGCACAAAAGGTCAAATTGCGCTGGACCATCGCAGGCTCGGTGTTAGCGTAGCCCTCCATGAATGAGCTTCAGAAACCGCAAATCATCCTGACGCATGAGAGTGATTTGGATGGTCTTGTGTCCGGCTGCCTGCTTAAACGCCTGGCTCTGCACCTGTTTGGAGAAGATGTCCCCTTGGCGGCCTACCATCTGGCACCATGGCAGAGTCGACAAATGCTCGAGCATGTCGCCTGGGTGAGTGACTTGAGCATGGAAGCGCGGCTTGACCGTGAGGGCTGGTTGGTGGTCGATCATCATCCTGCCAAGCACCAACCCACCAAGGCTCGCTATCATTTTGATAGTCAGCAATGCGCTGCCAGTTTGGCCTATCAGCTGCTTCAAGAGCATGGCCTGGGCAATCCACAGCTTGATGCGCTGGTTCATCTTACCCGAGTGGCTGATCTTTTTCTGGAATCCGATGCCGATTTCGAGCGCGCCTGTGACCATGCTGAGTTGGTCAAAGCCTATCATTTTCACCCGCTCATGAAGTTACTGGAAGGCAAGTTGGAGGACCTTCTGGATCACCCCTTACTGGAAGTGATTCAAGTCAAGCGGCGTGTGGAGGACCCCATGGGGCTTGAGTGGGCACTCAGGCACACCCAGCCGGTGGCACCAGGTGTGACTCATGTGGAGCTTTGCTTGGGAAATCAAAACCTGATCATGAACCAACTGCTCAAAGATCCAGCTATGGAAGATCAGGTGTTGCTGAGCATTGGGAGGCGGGCGCCCAATCAGTATGGTGTCAGTCTCCGTAGCCGAAACGGTAAGGCCGGTGAGGTAGCTGGGCGCCTCATGGGGGGTGGGCATCCTAATGCCGCCGGAGCCACCTTGCCTAAGTCGGTCAAATCCTTTCAAGCAGGGATGGACTACATCACACAGCAATTACAACCTGCTCTGCCACAGCCTCCGCAAAGTGGCCTGGGAGATCTGGAATCAGCCCTAGGCGAGCTCTAGGTCTCTTGGCCGGACCCATCTTCAGCGTCCGTTTGGGTGTCCTCGCTGGAATCAGACTCCCCGGTGTCAGGCCGATCGTCATTTTTGGCAGCAATGACCTGCATCGAAGGGCGCTGCATGCCCTCCAGGCGCTCGCGCAGCTGGGTTGCCCTCATGATGTCTCTTTCTTCGGGGGACATTTTCTTGCACTCCCGGTGCTGAATGTGAGCCGGTTCGGTCACAATGAAAAGCTCATCAACCACTTCAGGGTCCATTTCTGGAAAATAACCCAGATCAAGTCCGAGTCTTAGCAAACTCAGGAGGTTTTTTGCTTCCTTGGATGAGATCACGTGGGCATTGGTCAGGATGCCATAGGCCCTGCCAATGTTGTTAAATACCATTTCAGGGTTGCTTTCCAACAGTTTGGCCCGAGCATTTTCTTCATTTTCAATGATCTGCACGACCACTTTGTTGAGGCGTTCAATGATATCAAACTCCGTTTCACCCAATGTCATTTGGTTGGAAATTTGGAAGACGTTGCCCAGTGCCTCGGTTCCCTCCCCATAAAGCCCTCGAACGGCCAACCCAAGTTTATTGACTGCTGTGATGGTCTGCTGCATGTGCTCGGCTATGACCAAACCAGGCAAGTGGAGCATGGCACTGACGCGCATCCCTGTTCCCGTGTTGGTTGGGCATGCGGTGAGGAATCCATACCTCCCAGAAAACGCAATGGGTAGCTTGTTCTCGAGCTGGGTGTCGATCTTGTCAACGGCCTTCCATGCTTCCTTGACCTGAAGGCCAGGTAAAATGACCTGCATTCGGAGATGATCTTCTTCATTGATCATGATGCTGCAGGTTTCATCCTTGCTTAAGACAAAGGCAGCTCCCTGTTTCTTTTTTGCCAGCTCTCTGCTGATGAGATGCCTCTCGACCAGTAGTTGGCGGTCGAGGTCAGCCAGGTCATTTAACTCCTGCGAAAACCCCTTCTTCATGGAAGTGAGAGATTCGACCACCGGTTTGATGATCTGCAGGTGTTCATCACGTTGTTGCTTGGTGGCTCTGCCAGGAAAAGGTGTGTCCTTGAGGTTCCTTGCAAGCCTGACTCGGCTAGTCAGGACAATGCGATCAAAAGGGCCTGGCCTGCGACAAATATCCTGAATGGGGGTCAGAAACTCGTGTAGATTCATGGATGAGCGGAGGGTTCATCCGCAGGGGTTGCCTGCTCAGACAGTTGTTTGATGGAGTCACGCAAAACCGCTGCGTCTTCGTAACGTTCTTCAGTGATGGCTTTTTGAAGCTTTTTTTCCAGTTTTTCCAGCTGGTCACGAGTGGCACGGTCATCTTTGAAATGCTTGGGTGCCTTGCCTGTGTGCTTGATGCCCTTGTGCATGGATCGGAGCATAGGATCCATCTGATTGGCAAAGACCTCGTAGCAATGTGAACAGCCCAGGCGACCCGTCTTCTTGAAATCAGCCAAGCTGTTTCCACAAACTTGGCAGACGAGTCTTTTGGTTGAGGGAGTCGTTTCATCTTCCTCGGAGGTTTCCGAGGAAGATGGGCCAAGCCCTACCAGAAGGTCGATCAGTGGCATCCCAGGCTCATCCACCCCCTGCTTCTGCGCGCAGGATTCACACATGTCGATCTTCTTGATCTCACCTTCGAGCATCTGGGTCAGGTGGACCGTGGCTTCATTATTTTGACAAACATTGCAAATCATAGCATGCCGGTTGGGGGTTGCATGGAGCCTCCTTATTCAGAACTTATCTCCAGCCCACCTCGAATGCAATGAGGCAGTTGGATTTATCGGCAAGAACTCCCAGATGCCTGCCTGCACCCGGTTCGAGTCGGGGCCTGATCGAGGGGGTTAGATGGGTTCGCCAGAAACCTTGGTCAGAGCGCGGTATCGTTCATCCAATTCGCGAGTCACCTTACCAGGAGCGCCTTCACCAATGACCCGTCTGTCGATTTTGACCACTGGAACGATTTCTGCGCCGCTTCCTGTCAGGAAGCATTCTTGGGCGATGTAGAGATCGTATCGCGTCAGGTTTCTTTCCTCGACGGTATAACCGGCTTCTCGTGCTAGATCCATGACGGTCCCACGGGTGATGCCGTGCAGGGCTCCGGAGGAAAGTGGCGGGGTGTAGATCACACCGTGATGCAGGATGAAAAGGTTGTCACCTGTGCACTCGGCAACAAAACCATCACTGTTGAGCATGATCGCTTCCTCGCATCCAGCATGGCTCGCTTCGATTTTCGCCAGGATGTTGTTGAGGTAGTTGAGTGACTTGATGGCAGGGTTGATGGCATTGACCAGATTGCGTGAGGTGGCCGCTGTGATAATCTCCATTCCCTTTTCGTAAAGCTCACGAGGGTAGAGCTGGATTTCGTTGGCAATGATGATGACCGAAGGATGCTTGCACGAATTGGGACTGAGCCCAAGTGAGCCAGCGCCGCGTGTCACAATGAGTCGGATGTATCCATTTTCAAGCTGATTCTGTCGGCAAGCATCCACTACCGCGGCGATCATCGCTTCTTCGCTCATCGGAATGTTCAAGAGGATGGCTTTGGCCGAGAAATAGAGTCGTTCGATATGCTCCCTCAACTTGAACACTCGACTGTGGTAGACACGAATCCCCTCAAAAACACCGTCCCCATAGAGGAGCCCGTGATCAAATACGGATATCTTGGCATCCTCTTTTGCGTAATATTCGCCGTCGATGTAGATCTTCATCTTTGTAGGTGCATTAACACGAACCAGCTGGCCAATGACAAGCAATTCTTTGTCCGGGCGCCACCCTGAATGACCTAGGCCCCAACTACGAGTTTGATGGGGGTGCTGGGTTAGGCTCTTTTTCTGAGCGAACAAGCAGCGCCCCGCCGATCAGGCCAAGCAGGCAGAGGGTGAATACAATGTGATTGGGCGATCGGCTAGTCCACCTCTCCATGCTCATCCAATCACCGGGGTAGAGCAACGGTTTGGGGAAATGAAAAAAGGCAAAGTTCAGCAGATAGTAGGTGAGGCTATTGACCACCAGCAGACCTCGGCAAAACGACAGCCCATTGGCCTCCAGACGACGGGTCTCTGCCCAATAAAAACTCAGGAGTAGAGCCAGGGCCATGGGGATAATCCCAAGTAATGCCCACCCCAGGCCCCATTCCATCAGCTTTTGGTCATAAACCATGTGTTTGATGGTCTTCCCGGCAATGGGTAGGAGGGTCACTGGGAGGCAGATCCACAGGGGCCAGCATCTGCCTGCTGCCACGGCAATGAAGGGTATCATGCCCATGGTGATGGCTAGGTCGGCAAAGGAGTCAAGGGTAGCGAAATCCTGAAAGCTCCAGCTTGCGAGCACCAGCAGATAGAGCCCAAGGAGCACGAGCTCCAGCGATCTTGATGGATAAGGCTCGTTGTGGGTTGCTGCGGGTTGGGCAATTCGGTGGCGATTGAGCCAAAGGCCAGCTGCCAGCAATGCCCCGAAGATCAGGCCAAAGGACGTTTCCATGATATTCCACCAATTCAGGTGGGTATCGAGTCGAGCGAGAAACCCCTCCTGGAACCATTCTGGATGCCAGGCATGGAAGGCCTGAAGGCTCTGCCCCCCTGAGAAGCCCAAACCTCCAGCCAGCACGCCCCAAAGCCCCATACGTGCTGCCAGGCCATCCTGCCGGTGCAGCCCCGCATAGGCCCACATCCCAAGTAGCGCCAATAGGAGTCCGCCCCATTTTTCAGCGCGAGGCTTGAGCTCCTGATCTGGTTCCCAGACCCAGTGATCGGAAAAATACAGCTTGGGTAGGAGGTGGTTTTCTGGATCGAAAGGATGATTAAGCAGCCTGATTCCGATGAACATCAACAGGAGCATGGCTCCAAGGAGCAGTGCCAGTTCGCCAGGGCGGTAGGTCTTTCCCCCTAGAGCCATTCCCAGAGCGACTCCCCCAAAACCAATCCAAATCCCGCCTTTGAGAAAGAGTCCGAGAAGCCCCCAGCGAAGGGCTTGGGTATGACCAATGAGTGGGAGATCATGGGTCAGCCCTACGGTTTGTCCATAGGTCATGCATCCGCCAAAGGAAATGGCAATGGTGGTCCAGGCGATGGCTCTGGCTGCTTCCAGTGTGGAAAACCTTGAAGCAAAGAGCATGACCAAGACGGTGGAAACCAGCACCCCGGCTATCATGGCACCCGTTTCGTGACCATACTGCCCCCGGATACCCCATCCCATCCCACCTGCCATGGCTGTCAGCAACAAGGCTCTGGATAGGGGCACTGTCGCGTGGGGGGTGAAGACCTTATCGATAGCATTAGGAAGTGGGTGCATGGTCAGGGGAACTGAACCAAGACCCTATCAGGGTTCGTTAATTAGGCAAGCTTCAGTGAGGCTACTCGGGGTTGTCCGCAAAGCTTTGCAAGGGATCCGCTCCTGCAGCATGAGCCAAGTTGAATTCTTCTTTCAGCCCGGGAGCGCTTGTCTTAGCCTTGCAAGCATGACCCACGATGACTTTCTTTTAGCTTCAGCCAACGGGTTGCAGTCAGAAGATCCCGGTCCCAAGATGCTTTCTCGCAGAAGTTGTCTTCAAGGCACCCTGGCAGGTTTGGCGTTGCAGGCGCTAGGTCCTTCTCCTGCAATTTTTTCAGCTCAGGCCAAGGGCTTTGAACTCAAATACTGCCTGGCCTCTTCCATGTTTGGTCAGCTGCCTCTAAAGACCATTCTCCCAGAGGCAGCTCGAACTGGAGCTACCTCACTGGATCTGTGGCCCAAGCAACATGGTAGCCAGAGAGAAGAGGCCCAGGCCATGGGCTGGGAGAGTTTTGAAGAACTCATGCATCAGCACGGGGTGGGAGTGGGCTGTTTGACTCGTTATGATCTGGGGCCTTTTGGACTGGATGAAGAATGTGCTATCGCCGGCCGTCTTCAATGCCCGCTGATTGTGACCGGTGGTCATGGGCCGGTGGGTCTCAAGGGCGATGATCTCAAGCAAGCTGTGAAAGACTTTGTGGAACGATTGAAGCCGCACCTGGAGGTGGCTCAGCGTCATGGCGTGCGGCTGGCCATTGAAAATCACGGTCATAATTTGATTGACCATCCAGATTCCCTGAGATGGTTGGGCGAAATGTCACAGGGGCTGGGGCTGGGGGTTGCCCTCGCTCCCTATCATCTTGAAAACCTCGGGATGGGTGCTCAAGAAATGGCCTCACTCATCTTGGACCTAGATAAGAGCTTGGCTATGTTTTATGCTTGGCAGCATGGCATGGGTTGCATGAAGCCCCTTCCCAAGGAACAAGAACTGCTTCAATTGCCTGGGCGAGGGGACCTTGACTTCAAGCCCCTGATGCATGCCCTAAGAACCATAGATTTCAAAGGATGGACCGAGGTCTTCATGCACCCCGTACCCCGTGGGATCCCCATCATGCCAGAGGTAGAGGAGGCAACGAGGGAAATCAACCTTGCAAGATCCTACTTGGCAAGATGTCTGAATCCGATTCAATAGCCCTATGGCCCATCAAGTGCTTATCATCATCGGAGATGCGAGTGAGACTGTCGATACACTCTATCCCTACTATCGGCTTATCGAGGGTGGCTACACGCCTGTTGTGGCTGCTCCGGAAGTGCATCGCTACAACATGGTCATGCACGAAGTCAAACCGGGCTGGACCATCACGCGTGAGTGGGAAGGCTACACCTTGCAATCAGACATTGCCTTCAGGGACATACGTCCTGAGGAATACCTAGGTATTTTCTTCAGTGGAGGGCGCGCGCCCGAATATATTCGCTACGACGAGGACTTGGTGCGCGTGACACGTCATTTCTTTGAAACCAACAAGCCGGTTGCCAGTGTGTGTCATGGCGTGGAAATCCCGGCCTATGCCGGATGTGTCAAAGGGCGCCGCATGGCGACAGTGCCAAAGTGTCAGTTTGATCTCGAGGTTTGTGGCGGCACCTTTGTCAACGAGGCCTGCGTGGTGGATGGCAACTTGGTCAGTGGCAGGACCTATCACGACCACGGTCACTACATGGGTGCCTGGATGAAGCTGTTGGATGAGGCGCGTGCAAGCACGCATGGTTGCGCTTGAGTTTTTGAGTGAGAGCCCCTCACACCTCAAGCTCCATACTCCGCAGCAGTCCCGCGGGCTCACTCAGTGCCTGTTCAACCATCTGATTGACCCTTTGCTGACTGTCAGCCACAGCGTAGAAGCGCAGCTGTGGGGCATTGCCAGAGGGCCGGATGTGCGCGATTTCCCCTGAATCAAAGTAAAATCGCACGCCATCAATCACGTTGATGCGGGTGATGGTTCCGTAACCCAAGTCAGGGCTGAAGTGACGAGAAGCTTCCTCACACAGATGAGCCATGATCATGGATTCTTCGTGATCAGCCTCTCGGCGAGATCCGTCGGTAAGTCGAAAAAACCCTCCAGCTCCCTGCCACTCCCAATCGGTCAACTGGGCGATAGGCGGAGTCCAACGCTTGAGAATCTGCCGACTGGCTGCCTGAGGGAATTGATCGATGAGTCCTGCCTTGCCAAAGCGAGCTGGCAGTTCGCCCAGGCGGTCCACGAGGCTGACAGAAGAGCGGTGGCAGGAGCGCAGGAGCGTGAGGATTGGCAGCATGGCGTCGCGTGTCTCCAAAGGCTCAAGGACTCCGCTTTCACCCTGGATACGGCTTGATAGCAAGAAACCGCCGTTAGCCTCCCAGCCAGCCACTGAGCCATTTCCTTGAGATCGTAACGCCCGCATGCATTCGATCACATGTGGGGATCCAATACGCGTTTTGTAAGGCTGAATTTGATGCTTGGCCAGATGACGGTCGACACCGTCATTGGTGCTTATGGGGACAACCACCGACTGGATACCAAGTTCCTCGGCCACCAGGCAACCGAGTAGGTCTCCCGGAATGAATTGCAGCCGATTCCACCCATCAACACCGCAGACAAGTGGGCGATCGCTGTCACCATCAGTGGAGACCAGAGCGGAGGGTTTGCCTCCCTGCTCAATCACCTCATCGAGCATGCTCTGGAGTGCGTTGAGGCGCTCAATCGAAATATCCTCGGTGTCAATGGGAACGAAGGTTTCGCTACGCCCGACGGCCCAGACCTTGGCACCCAAGTCTTCGAGCAGCTGGACAAGCAGGTCCCTGCCAACCGCCGAATGCTGGTAGACAAGCAGCTCCATACCAAGCAGGCATTTGGGAGGAAAGGCCTGGCGGTAGCGCTCCAGATAAGACTGGGCAGCCAGTTGATGTGCGGTGTCATCCCAGCGGTCATGCTTGGCGGATCGAAACCAACCCGCATCATCAAAAAGCGAGCGTTCGGTCGGCATGGCATATTGCAGTCGTCTGACTGATTGAACGCAGGACAAGATGGCGGATTCGTCTGACTTGAGGACTTCGCCGTCGGGTTTGTTAAACTTGATCCCATTGCGATCAAAGGGAATATGGCTGCCAGTGACCATGATGCTGGCCACCTGCTGTTTCAGGGCCTCGTGCATCAGCGCCGGGGTAGGCAGGCGACCGAGACAAGATACCACCAGTCCCTGATCCTCGATGGCGCGCGCCACCGCCCGCATGATACTTCGCTCAGGCCCATCGCTACTGGGGCGAAGATCCCCTCCCAGGCAGACTTTCTGGCCAGGCTCAATCCGGTGGGTCTGTAGCAGGTAATCCAGGAACCCACAGGTATTGATGTAGACTTCCAGGTCGGTCATCGCCTCGACCTTGCCCCGCAGGCCGCTGGTTCCAAACTGGAGGCATTCGGGTGTCTGATTTCGAAAGGTAAGAGCTGTCGGTGCTTCCATGAAAGTGGGTTATGTGGACAAAGGAACTAGGGCGCGATACAAGCTGACTCCTGCGGCAATACGAGCGCCTAGCCTGGTACCTGCACTGATAAAGACTGCCTGTCCCTGTCTCATGTCGATGGGGGATTGACCGGCGAGGCTGAGCTGACTGGCTTCTCCTTGATCTTGGTTCATGAACCAGATTTCAGGTCCTTGGCTTTGAATATCCAAGTCCACTGGAAGAGCCTGCGTGTTCAGGTGTTGGCATTCAAACTCCCTGGCCGGAACGGCATAGCAAGACCAAGGATTCGTGCTTGTTGATTGGGAGGGTTTGATGAAATGAGTCTGAGTCGACTGATAGTCGATATGTTTGAGCAGGGCATCGACATCCATATGCTTGGGAGTCAATCCTCCACGCAAGACGTTGTTGGAATTGGCCATCAGCTCCATGCCAACTCCTTGGAGATAGGCATGGAGAATACCTGAAGGAATGAAAATCGACTCACCTGGCTGAAGACAAATCAGGTTCAGCATGAATACTGAAAAAAGGCCTCGATCCCAAGGGTGTTCGGCAGGCAGGCAATCCGATGCCCTCAGAAACCAGAAGGCTGGATCACTCGGTTTGAAGGGAGATTGGTTATGGAGCCGGCGCAGTTGCTCCATCGCTGGCGCTAGCATGGATTCCAATTGAAGATCCTCCAGTCTCATGACTCGCTCATAGAGTTTTCGGGTGCTGGCAGAATCATCCCCTAGCTCATCAAGAAGAATCGCCCACTGAGGAATCTTCAGGAAGGCTTCCTTGATGTCTTGCCAAGGACGAAAACCACACAGCCCATAGAAAGGCTCCAGGGCTATGATGATTTCAGGCTTGTGATTGTCGTCACTGAAGAGCCGTGTTGAAGGATCCAGGTTCCTACCTTGCGCCATCTCAGCAGCGTAACCTTGCCTTGCCTGATCCTTGGATGGGTGCACCTGAATGGAAAGAGGCTGCGCCGCAGCCAGCACTTTGAATAGGAAGGGTAGCCGATTGCCAAGCTCAGAGCAGACAGCTTTACCTAGAAGGGTTTCGGGCGATTTCCCGATCGCTTCATCCAGTCGCATCGAAAGCGAGTTGGAAGGATCAATCAACAGGGATGGCATGTCAGCGTGAGCGCCCATCCAGTATTCGGCATGGGGTTGGTCGTGCGGATTGCCGATGCCAAGCATTTGCGGGATGGCCCCACGGTGGCCCCAGGCATAGTGCTGGATGCCGCCTTCCAGTTGATAGAGGGTTGGTTTTGGGGTCAGCACGTCAATCGCTCAGTCGGCGCAGCCATTGGCCCACATGCTGGATCGACAATGAGCTTGCTGCTCCGACTTGGCTAAGAAGCTAAGCTCTGGGGTTGCTGTCTTCGAGCCTATTTTTTAAACTGCGCCCATGGTTGATCTGATTTCAATAAGGTGGTGGAAGATGGCTGGCTTGCTGATGTTGCTTGTGGCCTTTTGCCAAGAGGCGCTTCAGGGTGTCGCACCGCGCCCCAACGTGGTCGTTCTCATCACGGATGATCAGGGCTATGGGGACTTTGGGTTTCATGGCAATCCAATATTAAGGACTCCCCATCTGGATGCTCTAGCTAGTTCCAGCGCGAGGATGAGTCAGTATTACGTCAGTCCGGTTTGCGCGCCAACCCGGGCATGCCTGATGACCGGTCGCTACAATTACCGAACGCGCTGCATTGATACCTACATTGGGAGGGCCATGATGGATCCAAGTGAACGGACTTTGGCTGAATACTTGTTTTCAGCGGGGTATGCCACCGGTATTTTTGGTAAATGGCATCTGGGTGACAACTTTCCTTTACGGGCCATGGATCAAGGCTTTGAGGAATCCCTTGTTTTGCGCGGTGGTGGTATCGGGCAACCTTCTGACCCGATAGGAGCCGAAGGAAAATATACCAACCCAACACTCTTTCACAATGGCAGCCCTGTGTCTCTGGAGGGTTACTGCACTGACCTTTATTTTGATCATGCCCTCGAATTCATGAAGGAAGCGCAAGCACGCCAGCGCCCCTTCTTTGTCTACCTTCCTACCAACGCACCGCATGGCCCTTTCCATGATGTGCCAGCTGCTGAGTACGCTTATTACAAGTCGCTCAATCTCGCTAACGACCAATTTCCTGAAAGCCGTGAGCACCCACTTCCAGCTGAAGCCGATCTGGATAAGCGGGCACGTATTTTTGCCATGATTGACAACATTGATCAAAACGTTGGCAAGCTCAGGCGCGGTCTGGAGGATTTGGGAGCACTGGACAATACCCTCATTGTGTTCATGGTCGACAATGGACCCAATGCGCGGCGTTACGTGGCAGGTATGAAGGGAATGAAATCGCACGTGCACGAAGGTGGTATTCGTTCCCCCTTGCTCCTGCACTGGCCCTCTAAGTTCAAACCCGGGTTGACCTCAGACAAGGTGGTGGCGCACATCGATATCACACCCACCATTCTGGATGCCTGCGGTATTCGTGGGCCGGGTGAACCTGCTATGGATGGGCGTAGTTTCCTGCCATTGCTCGATGGAAGGCCCGATCTCTGGACCGATCGAACAATTTTTATCCAGTCACATCGAGGGGATGTCCCGGTTCGCTACCATCACTTTGCTGCCAGGAGTCAGCGATGGAAATTACTGCATGCTTCTGGTTTTGGGCAGGAAGGGTTTGAGGGGGAACCACGCCTTGAGCTTTATGACATGCAGCTGGACCCGCTGGAAACACGCGAGGTGTCGCGGTTTTTTCCTAAAGTGGTTCAACAGATGAAGGCTGACTATGACAGGTGGTTTGATGACGTCGGTAGCACGCGGGATGATAATTATGATCCGCCCAGAATTGTGCTAGGAACTGCGAACGAAAATCCCTCCTGGCTCACCAGGCAGGACTGGCGACATCTTGAAGGCAGGCCTTGGGGGGCGGACTCCAATGGTCAGTGGTGGGTTCATTTTGCCCGGCCAGGGTATTACCGAGTTGTGGTCCACGCGCGCCATGAAGCAGCCATTGAATCCATGGAACTGATGCTGGATGAATCCAGTCGGACGGATTTTCATCAGTCCGAGAGCGGGCAGCATGAGATGGTGATCAAAATAGACTTTCCCCGGAAGGCCCTGCTCAGGGTGAATCTTAGTGGAGCCGAGAAAACCTTTGGACCCCATCAGCTGGAAATCCATTTCTCCCCTACATTAAGTAAACCGTAGTTCGGTGGTAGCTGATTCTGCTTCCCAGTTGCGGGGTGGTTTGACTCGGATAGAATGCACTTCCTTGATGGAAACCTGGATGCCTTTGGCCTTGGCGGTCTTGACTCCCAGTTCCTGAGGGTAGGCAATTTGTTGGCTGACCTTTTGACGTGGAGCTGGTTTGTATTTGATGTAAAGGCTTTCAGGGGTACCTGCTTCAAAGAAGATGACCTTTGATTTTTCAGGGCAAAGTCGATAATCCTTATTGAGGATTGTGCCGCCAAAGGTAAAGCGTTTGAGGTAGGTCACTCCCTTGTGACGATAGGCCATGGTCATTTCACGATCCCGCTCGGGAGTGGCACAGTAAATCAGATCCTTTCCTACGAAGAGTTTGTCGGGTGTCTCCACCACCTTATAGGCTCCATCCTGAAGCACCATCAGGATTTTGTCATATCGGGAGCAGGCTATTTGAAATTCACTCCCGGATACTTTGTGTCCCAGATATCCCTTGTCTCTGTCGTAGGAAACCTTGAGTGACTTGAAGGCAGCTTCTTTGGCGACGACACTTTCAAAACTACTCAAGATCGTCTTCCTTTCAAAATGCTTACCATGCTGTTTGAGCAGTTCTTTCAGGTGGCTGATGGTAAATCGGATAATAGACTTGAGGTGGCGTCTGGTCTGGTCGAGATCGGCTTGAACTTTTTCGATCTCCTCTTTATGTCGCTCAATGTCAAAGAGTGAGATGCGACGGATCCTCACGCCAAGAAGCATTTCCACATCCGAATCGGTCAGGTCGCGATAATACTCTTGCCTGAAAGGCTCAAAACCTTTGTAGATGGCCTTATGGATGGCTTCCTGGGTCTTGCAGGTCTCAATTTTCTTGTAGATTCGGTTTTCGATAAAAATCCTGACCAGTGTTTTGAAAAACAGGTCTTCCAAAAGTTTCTGCTCTTTAAGTTCCAGCTCCTTGCGAAGCAGATCGACCAGTTGATCGGTGTTGGCGCGGATCACCTCGCTGACCGTCATTTCGACCGGACGCTTATCTCGAATCACGACCAGTCGGCTCGAGATGCTGCACTCGCAGCCCGTGAAGGCATACAGAGCCGGGACCAGTTTTTCGGCATGAACCCCCTGAGGTGACTTGATTTCGATTTCGATTTTCTCAGAAGTGAAATCGTTGATGCTTCGGACCTTCAGCTTGCCTTTCCTGGTAGCATCCTCGATGGAAGCAATTAAGGACTCAGTGGTGGTGCCTGGGGGAATTTGAGTGATGTGCAGTGTGGAGGGGTCTTTGATTTCAATCTTGGCCCTCACCCTGACACTCCCACGCCCATCGTCATAAGGCGAGGCATCCATGAGCCCCCCAGCTGGAAAATCTGGCAGTAGGGTAAAGGGCTGTTTTCGGAGGATGGCAATCTGTGCCTCAAGCAGTTCGCAGAAGTTGTGCGGCAGGATTTTGGCCGATAGGCCCACGGCGATTCCTTCGGCTCCAAGCATCAAAAGCATGGGCAGTTTTGAAGGAAGACTGACCGGTTCCTTGTTACGCCCATCGTAGCTAGGAACAAACTCGGTCAATTCATCGTTAAAGAGTTGGGTGCGGGCAAGTGGTGTGAGTCGGCATTCAATATACCTGGAGGCCGCGGCCGGATCGCCCGTGAAGAGGTTGCCGAAATTACCTTGCCCTTCGATGAGGTATTGCTTGTTGGTCAGCACCACCAGCGCATCGCTGATGGAGGCATCCCCGTGAGGATGATACTGCATACAGTGCCCCACAATGTTGGCAACCTTGATGAATTTACCATCATCATTCTGGTTCAGGGACCACATGATGCGTCGCTGCACAGGCTTGAGGCCATCATCCAAGCTCGGGATGGCACGGTCTCTGATGACATAGGAGGCATACTCGAGGAAATTCGTGTCCATCCTCCTGCCAAGTTTGGAGCTGGTGGGCGTGGTTTCCCTGGGAGCCATGTTGGAGTCTGATGGAACCTTCTCGGCATCGATGAGCGTCTCTTTTGGGGATCCTTCAGTAGGTGGTGCAGGCGTGGGAGTCTCTTCTGCAGCCGCTTCCTCATCAGGTGCCAGGGGTGCTTCCTCTGGCGGAACCTCACCAAAGTCATAGTGTGCCTCCATGGGCAACTCTGGGTCGTTGGGCTGATTGTTTTTCTTTTTGCGTGGCATGCGAATGAAAAGGTTGGGGGATCAGTCCTCAACGGGGACGACAAGGTTGTCCATGATGTAGCTACGGCGTTGGGGTGTGTTTTTGCCCATGTAGAAGCTGAAAATATGATTCGCTTCCCTTTGGGAAGCGTGTTCCACCCGGTGAATGCGCATGTCATCCCCAATGAAATGCTTGAATTCGGTGGGTGATATTTCTCCCAACCCCTTGAAGCGGGTGATTTCCACTCCCTTGGAAAGCTCTTTGATGGCTTTTTCCCTTTCCTGATCCGAGTAACAGTAAATGGTTTTTTTGCGGTTGCGCACCCGGAACAAAGGTGTTTCGAGAATATACAGGTGCCCCTGGTCGATGAGTTGGTCGAAGAACTTGAAAAAGTAAGTGATCATCAGGTTCCGGATATGAAGGCCGTCGACATCCGCATCTGTAGCCAGAATCACCTTTTCATAACGGAGGTCCTTGATGGTGTTCTCAATCCCAAGACTGCACATGAGATTATACATTTCATCATTCTTGTAGACCGCATCGCGCTTGAGATCCCAGACATTCAAAGGCTTACCCTTCAGGGTAAAAATGGCCTGACGGTTGACGTCACGACAACTGACAATCGATCCGGCAGCGGACACCCCTTCGGTGATGAAGACCATGGTGTCGAGCCCCTTACCCTTATCCATGTTGAAGTGCTTCTTACAGTCCTTAAGCTGGGGGATACGCAAACTAACGGCTTTGGCACGTTCTCTAGCCAATTTTTTGACGGCCATGAGTTCTTTGCGCAGCTTGCGTGTGTCTTCGACCTTGGCCATCAGCTGGTCAGCTACCTTCTTGTCCTGATGAAGCAGATGCAGCACTTCCTCACGAACTTTACTGACTAGCTCCGAGCGGATTTCGGTATTCCCTAGCTTGTTCTTGGTCTGGGATTCGAACATGGGCTCCTGCAGTCGAATGGCGACCGCGCCAACCATGCATTCCCTTACGTCATCCCCATCGTATTTACCCTTGGCATACTCGTTGACTGCCTTGAGTAAGCCCTCACGGAAAGCGCTCAAGTGCGTGCCACCGTCGGAGGTGTATTGTCCATTAACAAAAGAAAAAAAGGTTTCGCCTGAACGCCCGACACTGTGCGTGAAACAGAACTCAAGTGTTTTCGAGCTGAAATAGAGTGGTGGATAGATGGCGTCTTCCTCCACTTCCTCCCTGATCAGATCCAAAAGCCCCTTGCGAGAGAAAAAGGTTGTCCCATTGTAAATGAGTTTGAGTCCAGAGTTGAGGTAGCTGTAGTGCTTGAGCCGCTTTTCAATCAAATCCTCGCGCAGCTGCAGCTTCTTGAAAATGGATGTGTCTGGCTCGAAGCACACATAAGTGCCATTGGGTTCATCCTTGCAGGTTCCTTTCTTTTTAGTCAGGAGCTTGCCCTTGGAGAAAGAGGCTGATGCGTAAGCCCCATCCCTGTGCGACTTGACATCAAAGGATTGGGATAGAGCGTTGACCGCCTTGGTGCCGACCCCATTGAGCCCAACGCTGAACTGGAAAACATCGTCGTTGTATTTGGCTCCCGTGTTGATGGTCGAAACACAGTCGACCACTTTACCCAAGGGGATGCCACGACCGTAATCGCGGACACTGAAACGATTTCCCTCGATCTGGATATGGACTTCCTGCCCGAAGCCCATGATGTATTCGTCAATGGCGTTGTCGATGACTTCTTTGAGCAGGATATAGGCACCATCATCATAATGGGCCCCATCGCCTATGCGACCGATGTACATCCCCGTGCGAAGCCGGATGTGCTCGAGCGAGGATAAGGTCTTGATCTTGCTTTCGTCGTAATTGTGCTTGGATGCAGCCATAATGCTACGGTGTCATGATACATGGAAACTCATCTGCCCGATTGATAGGCAAACAAGCTAGGGACTCTCCCATCCTAAGAAGCTACGACGGTTGGGGTAACGACGACACTGTGTTACGACATGAACGGCTTAAACCAGACCTGACCTGTTAAGGTCGGGGATCTGCCCGGGCACCAGTCCGAACGACAAGGGTGCTTGTTGCAGATGGCCTTTTGATAACAAACCTCTGGCATTCTTCCACTCTTTTCGCCAAAAAAGTGATCATGCAGACCACCTTGCCTTATTTTCCGAGGGTTCCCTCTCATGTCGTGGGTTCATGCTTCATCTGGTTGGGGTTGCTGCTCTTCGCAGGCCCCTGGGCCGAGGCTGAAGCGAAGGCCCCAGCCAAGGTGGTCCTGATAGCCGGTCCCATTACCGGGCATCCCAAGGAAACCCACGAATATGAAAAAGCGGTAACGCTCATCAAGCATTGCCTGGAGAGCTCCCCCAACGTCCCTTCGATGCAGGTTTCAGCCCATTATCAGGGTTGGCCACAGGATCCGGAGGTCCTCGAACAGGCTGATGTCATCCTGCTGGTCTCTGATGGCAGTGATCACGATGAGACCATGCATCCCCTTTACCGAGACGATCACTTCGATGCACTGCGTCAAGCCATGAATCGGGGATGTGGTCTCATGCTGCTTCACTGGTCCACCTTTCATCCATCCCGCTTTCATGACCAGATCACTGAATGGGTGGGAGGGTATTTTGATTACGAAACGGGCCCTGAACCGCGCAGGTGGTTTTCTCGCATCCAGACTTGGGAGGATCGTGTACACCTGGCCAGTCCAGGGCACCCTGTTCTGGAAGGGGTTCAGCCCTTTGATTTAAAAGACGAGTATTATTATCACCTGCGTTTTCGACCTGCCGATTCGCGACTGCAGCACATTTTGCAGGTCGAACCTCCAGGTGAAGAGGGGGGTTCATACACTGTCGCCTGGGCGGTGGAGCGAGAGCAGGGTGCGCGGGGTTTCGGTTTCACAGGTGGGCATTTTCACGACAGCTGGTGGTTACCTGATTTTCGCAGGATGCTGCTCAATGCTGTGCTCTGGACCGCAGGTTGCGAGGTCCCCAAGGGGGGGGTTCAGAGTGAACTCGCTCCTCGGCAGCAAGTCATGATTCTGACTGGACACCAGCACCCTGCTCACCTGTGGAAGGAGACGACCCTGGCCTTGATGCATGCCATGGAACTGGATCCTCGTTGTCAGGTCTCGGTCAGTGAACAGCCCGAAGAGTGGCTGCTTGGTCACCCAGATCTCGGAGCCTATGATCTGCTTGTGATGAATTACTGCAACTGGGAAAGGCCCGGTTGGGATACTCAGGCGCGTCAACGGCTGGATACTTATATTCGGGAAGGAGGGGGGTTGGCAGTGATTCATTTTGGTAACGGAGCCTTTCATCGTTCCCTACCCGGAGCCGCTGATTCAGACTGGCCGGGTTACCGTAAGTTGGTCAGGCGAGTCTGGGATCATGATGGTTCCAGTGGACATGATCCCTACGGGGCATTCGAAGTGCTTGTCTCCCCGGTGCTGCATCCTATCACCGCAGGACTGAAATCTTTCACCACTGAAGATGAACTTTACTATCATCAGGCAGGTGAGGAACCCATCCAGGCCCTGGTTCATGCTTTATCCACCACAACGGGTCGCTATGAGCCTCTGGCCTGGGCTTATCAAGTCGGGGAAGGTCGGGTCTTTCAGACATTGCTTGGGCATGCTGCCACTTCCATTGACCACGCAGCTAACCTGATTCAGCGGGGATGTACTTGGGCCGCAGGCCGAGTGCCGTTGACCTTTGATCCTCCAGCCCTGCTTGCCGAACAAGCTATCCCTCGACAGGGAGACTCCTGGAGGCCATGACACCCATCTGGAAGGTGAGCAAGATTGTCATCAGTTGTTGGAACGAATCCTGGTGGCTGTTCTCACCGTCTGCATGGCTCAAAGGAGTCGTAGCAGCCTGATAAGACATTGGTTTTAGCGATTCTAAACCTTTTTAGGGGCTTCGTGCCATGGGCGCTAGAGATTGACAGCTCGCAGGCCTCATCACAACGTCTTGAATTGATGTTTGGTCATGATGGGATGGATGAAGGCTGTTGGCCCCTTAATCAGGTTTGGCCCTCCGGCAGCCGCATGGGCTTGAATCGGCGCCTCATCGGAGGGATGCTTTTGCTGATCTGGCAGTTAGCCGTATCGGGCGCCAACATGGGGGAGGGGTTGATTGCCTACTGGCCGCTGGATACTTTGCATGCCGGCCTGACGCCTGATGCGGTTGGTTCTCATGATCTGAAGGCAAGCAACTTAACCCAAGAGAGCGTGGTCCTAGGTCGCCACGACCGTGCCTTTTCCTTTCGAAGCGATCAGCAGACTTTGCTTTGGCGTGTGCATGAACCTGGCCAAGCCCTCCCCATCAACCAGTATCCTTCTTTTAGTCTTTCCATGTGGGTCAAGGTGCAGGGACGTGGGCAGCATGATCTGCGTCTCTTTTCTGAGGGCAATACCCTCGATAGCAACCCGCTTTTCAACCTTGGAACGCACAGCGGAGGTATCGATGATCGTTTGGATGTCTACATTCGTCAGAGTGGTTGGCCGACCTTCGGGCATGCTTATTCCAATCAACAACCCCTAGATGGTCAATGGCATCACTTGGCCTGGGTTCAGCAAGAAGGGGCTCGCAGGCTTTATGTCGATGGCAAGCTTGATACCATGGTGCTCGATCCGCAGCCACCAGGGCCATGGCGTTTGGATAACACAAGCCTGGGAGGCATTCTACGCAGTCAGCCATCGCATTGGATGACTGGACTGCTTGATGATGTGGCATTGTGGCGTCGACCCTTGGCTGAGCAGGAAATCCTTGAGTTGGCCCAACACTCGGTTGGGGATCTGCTCGGGGAGGGTTCCAGAACCGATTCACTTTCTCTCTCGAACTACTTGGTGCCAAGAACTCAGAATCCGGGAACGGCTGTTGCCAGCATCTTGGTGGAGGGAGTGGATGCTTCGGCTTCCTGGACCCCAACTCTGTCAATCGGTCAGGGTGATGACCACAACGGCCTCTTCACTATACAAGCTCAAGAGCTGATCTTGAATACCCCGCTCAATTTGTTCAGCGAGGGGCAGCTGTTGAATGTTCGCCTGAGTATGGCCAGTCCTGAAGGCATCAGTATCCAGAGAAGTTTCACCATCATGGTCATTGGGGAAAATGCCCTTAGCGACTCAGTCAGGATTCAAGAATTCATGGCCGACAATCAGGGCAATCATCTTGATGGCGATGGCCGCCCAACCGATTGGGTCGAGCTCTACAATCCGCTTTCGGTTCCGGTTGCGCTGGATGGATACTATTTGAGTGATGATCCAGATCACCTCAGCAAGTGGCCGCTACCATCGATTCAGCTTGGTGCGGGGGAGTTTCTCCTGCTCTACGGCGGAGCTCCAATCGTTGATGGAGTCGTGCAGACTGATTACCGCGATGCTGCGGGTTATTACCACCTTGGATTTAACCTCAATGCGGATGGGGAGTTTTTGGGATTACTGCTTCCTGACGGACGATTGATTGGGTTTGATCCTCGAGAGGGGTATCCTCCTCAGCAAGAAAATGTCTCTTATGGCCTAGATGCCTCGGGTCTTTGGTCCTTTCAATCTCGGCCTACCCCTGGAGCGACCAACCTAGGAGGCATCCAGGGTTGGGTGGGTGACACGACTTTTTCGGTGGATCGTGGATTCTTTGATGCACCTTTCGAGGTCGTTCTATCCACAAGCTCTGGTGAAGGGGCCACCATTCATTATACCCTGGATGGGAGTTTGCCCTCACCGAGCCATGGTTTGGTCTATGAGTCACCCCTATTGATTGACACCACCACCACCCTCAGGGCCATGGCATTTCGAGACGGTTGGGAGCCTACCAACGTAGACACCCAAACCTACCTCTTTGTTGACCAGGTAGCTCGCCAACCAGCAGATCCTCCGGGGTGGCCCACTAACTGGGGAAGCAATGATGAGGTGGATCGTCAGGATGGGGCGGGTAATGGGATAGTTCCTGCAGACTATGAGATGGACCCAAGGGTGGTGGATGCGACGCTCCCTGGGTATGGAGTCCGAGAAGCCCTACTGGATATTCCCAGCATTTCCATTGTGATGGATCAGGATGCATTCATTGAACCAGGTCGAGGCATCTATGCTCTGCCGCAGTCTCGCATTGAGGCATCCTGCTCGGTGGAATTGCTCCACCCGGACGGTCGCCGAGGCTTCCAGGAAGATTGCAAGATCGAGGTGCATGGCAACTCCAGTCGGCGCCCCTGGCGCATGCAGAAACATTCCTTAAGACTGACTTTTTCTGGAGAGGTGGGCGTGCGATCGCTCGACTACCCGCTCTTTGAAGATTCGCATGTGACCCGGTTCAATCAACTCGTTCTGCGAGCCTGTTTCACTGATAGCTGGGGTCTGGTCAGCTGGGGGAGCAGTCGCTATCGCCCCAACGATTCGCAATACATCCGAGATGTCTGGATGAAGCAATCACTGCAAGACATGGGGCAGCCCTCAAGCCATGGAAGGTTTGTGCATCTCTATGTCAATGGCCTTTACTTTGGTTTGCATGACTTGACCGAACGTCTGGGAGCAGACTTTTTTGCCGATCATCTTGGTGGTGCTCCCGAGGATTGGGAAATAAACGCCGACTTCAGTAGCCCGGGGCCTCGCTGGAACCAGATGCGTTCCTTGGATGCCAGTAGTGATCAGGGCCTAACCCAATTGAGTGACTATGTTGATCTGACCAACCTTGCTGATTACTTCATTCTTCATTTCTATGCGGATGCTGAGGATTGGCCTCATCACAATGGGTATGCAGCTGCCAACCCGATCTCAGGGGATGGCCGGTATCGATTCTTCGTCTGGGATCAGGAAATTGTGTTAGATAAGTTCACCTGGAATCGTTACGACCGCAGTGATGGCGTGGGCGCACTTTTTCAACAATGCCGGGCCAATGAGGATTTTCGAAGGTTGTTTGCCGACCGCGTTCACAAGCATCTTATGCAGGGAGGGGCACTCAGTCTGGAAGCTAGCCAGGAACGATACGAACGACTGGCCCATGAAATCGATAAAGCCATCGTCGCCGAATCAGCTCGATGGGGAGACACTCAAGCTTCCACGCCCTATGGTAATGCCGTGGAGCAGCCGAGACCTCTGGATGCTCTTGACCATGACAACTTTCCGCCTGCACCCCATGCGCCCAATGTCTTTTTCACTCGAGAAGATGCCTGGTTGGTTGAGAAGGACAATGTGGTGAGTCATTATCTTCCCACCCTACATGATGCTTCCAGTCGTCATGGCTTCCTTCGCGAACTTCGTGCTGCCCAGCTTTATCCTTCAATTGATGCCCCAAGTTTTTCTCTCAAGCCAGGTCCCGTCCATGTCGGCGATCAGCTCGCAATGCAGGCATCCTCAGGGATTATTTACTACAGTCTTGATGGATCGGATCCCTGGCAGCCTGCTCCACTAGAGGAACGAATCATGATTGAGGATGGGGCCGAAGTTTGGGCCTGGGTGGCAGAAGATGATCGATATGGTCTAGCCTGGACCCAAGCCGGTTTCATGATGGATGAGGACTGGATTTCAGGTCGAACAGGGGTCGGCTATGAAGTGAGCCCTTCGGATTACAAGGGATTTGTAGGCCTGGATGTGGGGCACATGCGCCTTGCCCAGGCAGGGGTGTACTCACGCGTTGCGTTCAACATCGACGACTCCAGTTGGCTGGAGAGTCAGGTCAGTCTCAACCTTTTCATGCGCTATGATGATGGCTTTGTTGCCTACCTGAATGGCCACGAGGTAGCCCGAGCCAATGCACCGCTGGGGTCGGTGGCATGGAATGCCCTTGCCCGTGCCTCACATGATGATGGCGCGGCCAGTCAGTTCGAGCGCTTTGATATCAGTGAGCATCACGACAAGCTCCTGGAGGGCCTTAATTGGTTGACAATCCATGGGTTGAACGTCTCCCTGACCAGTAGTGATTTTTTGATGACCCCCAAGTTGGTGGCAAGCCGCATGGATAGCCTGGTTATTCCTCAGGAACTGGCACACTATGAACAGCCCCTCGTGCTGGATCACCCAGTGCATCTCAAGGCACGGGCTTTTCATCAAGGCCAATGGTCTGCCTTGGCTGAGGCTACCTACACCCCCGGGGGCTTGCCTCAACCGGGAAGCCTTGTCATCAGTGAGCTGCACTACCACCCTTCCGAAGCTGAGCAGTCTGAATTCATTGAGTTACTCAATGTCAGTCAGCAATCCTTGGTGATGGATGGTCTACGCTTCACCCAAGGTGTTGCCTTTACTTTCCCGGCAGCCACCGTGCTGCCACCAGGCAAACGCCTGGTGCTGATGGCTACCCCGTTGACAGGAGAGGCCCTTCCGCCAGCAGTGATGGTTATGGGGCCGTTTGAAGATGGCAGCAGACTTTCCAATGGTGGTGAGAGGATCACGCTGAGCGATGCCGCAGGAGTCACGTTGCTCAGCTTGGAATATGGTGATCAATCCCCATGGCCCGAAGAGGCCGATGGCGGGGGGCATAGTTTGGTTCTTCGATATCCTTTCAATACAGGCGACTTCAGTGATCCGCAGGCATGGGTGTCCAGTTTAAAACCTGGTGGCTCTCAAGGGATGATGGATAGGGCAGAAAGCGGATCAGTGCTGGTG
>Ga0181576_10000488_pt1 | contig 29257 bp, 25 predicted proteins | sample 101ome_22_FD_132464 | JGI IMG/M metagenome (GOLD analysis project Ga0181576, IMG submission 132464) | Coastal salt marsh microbial communities from the Groves Creek Marsh, Skidaway Island, Georgia - 101412BT metaG (megahit assembly) | ecosystem: Environmental > Aquatic > Marine > Intertidal... | reverse complement strand
GGTATCTCTGTCACGTGGTCTGGAGCAGGGGCAGAAGACGTCGACGCGGGAATCGTGCAAGTTTTGGAACCTGCGCTGATGGCTGTCGAAGGTGTTACAGGATCAAGGTCGACCTCCTTCGAAGGTCGTGCCAGCCTGACTCTTGAGTTCAGGCCCGGTACCGATATTGAGAAGGCGCGCGAGGACGTTCAGTTTGCGTTGGGGAGTGTCCAAAATCTACCCTCGGATGCCGGCGATCCAGAAATTCGTACAGGCGGGTGGAGTGACCGCGTTACCGACATCGTAATCACCGGACCAGTTGGACCTGAGCAACTTGGTAGGTTCGCTGACGAACTGGTTACTCGGCTCTTTGCAAAGGGTGTAACGCAGACCATTACCCGAGGGGTAGCAGCGAACTCGATTGTTGTCGAAGTGCCGTCTACGTCATTGATCCGACACGACATCGCGCTTTCTGAGATTGCTCGTCGTGTCAATGCTGAGGTGAATGGTGATCCTGCCGGCGACGTGTCTGGGACCACGCGGGTACGGACTGGCGTTGCTAAACGAACCGCCGATGACATTGAAGAAATCGTCCTGCGATCTAACCCTGATGGATCGAAACTCAGGATTGGCGATGTTGCTCGGGTTTTCACGGAGGGGGTCGACCGGAACCGCGCTTATTTTGTGGGCGAGAACCCCGCCGTTCAATTGCGGGTCAATCGAGATGCTACTGGTGATGCCATAGGCATCCAAAAAATCGTCGAAGAAGTAGTGAGCGAAATGCAGGCTACTTTGCCAGCAGGCACTACTATCGAGCTGGTCAACGGCTTGGCGGAAGTGATCAGCGCACGTCTCAATATTCTGCTAGATAACGGATTGATGGGGCTGGGGCTGGTCTTATTACTGCTCTTCTTGTTCCTCAACGCGCGAACGGCAATTTGGGTCGCAGCTGGTATACCGGCCGCAATGTTCGCCGCTATCGCGCTGATGTATATGGCTGGGGTAACGATCAATATGATCTCACTCTTTGCTCTTATTATCACTCTTGGTATCGTGGTTGATGACGCCATTGTCGTTGGGGAACACGCCGATTTTCGCGTGCGACGATTTGGAGAAGATCCTGTTGTCGCGGCAGAACGAGCCGCGGCACGAATGTTTAGCCCAGTGTTTTCAGCGACGTTAACGACAGTCATCGCCTTCTTTGGTCTTGTGGCCATTGGTGGCCAGTTTGGCAGCTTAATTGCTGATATCCCGTTTACTGTCATCATCGTCTTGATTGCCTCGTTCGCCGAATGCTTTTTGATCCTGCCGCACCACTTGAGCAAGGCCATGGTCCACTCGTCAAAGGACCATTGGTATGACTGGCCATCGCGGATCTTTAATCGTGCCTTTGACTGGTTCAGGCTAACGATCTTCCGCCCGTTTATGGCGGGCGTGATTTGGGCACGCTATCCGGTGATTGCTGGCACGATACTTATTTTGGCCAGCCAAGTCGCTTTGCTAGTTCGAGGGGACGTCCAATGGCGTTTCTTTAACGCACCGGAACAAGGTCAAGTGACCGGTAACTTTGCCATGCTACCGACAGCGACACGCGCCGACAGTATTGAGATGATGCGCGAATTGCAGCGCGCAACGGAAGCGCTCGGTAAGGAGTATGAAGAGCGCTACGGCATCAGTCCATATACCTTTGTCGTCGCAGAAGTCGGTGGCAACGCGGGTCGAGCCATCGCAGGTTCTGATCGAAAAGATCCTGATCAACTAGGGTCAATTTCAATTAATTTGATTGATGCAGATAGTCGTCCTTATAGCAGTTTCGCCTTTATTTCGGAGCTACAAGAGAACGTCCGCCAGCATCCTCTGGCAGAGACAGTCAGTTTCCGCAGCTGGGGTCGCGGACCCGGCGGAGACACTCTTGCAATACAAATTTTTGGAGCTGACACAGAGGTCTTGAAGGCTGCTGCAGAAGAGCTGAAATCGAAGCTTGTACCATTCTCGGAAGTTAGCGGTCTTGAAGACAGTCTTGCCTACGATAAAGAGGAGCTTTTGCTTGAGTTAACACCGCAAGGGCTCGCGCTTGGTCTGGACATTGAAAACCTAGGCCTTACGTTACGCAACCGTCTTGGCGGAATGGAAGCGGCAACTTATCCAGATGGACCGCGTAGCGCTTCTATTCGAGTAGCTTTGCCCAAAGGAGAATTATCTGCTGACTTTATGGACCGAATGCTCATCAGGACGACCGGCGGCGACTATGTGCCATTGGCTGATGTGGTTTATGTGGAAAGCCGAACTGGCTTCTCAACGGTACAGCGTGAGAACGGCATCGCTCTAGTCTCGGTGACAGGTGATCTGGATGATGAGAACGCTGAACGTGCAGCGGAAATTCAAGAGATAATCTCAAACGAAATCTTACCTGAAATTGAGACACGGTTTGGTGTCCAGTCTCAACTCGCCGGTCAAAGCGCGCAAGAGCGTCAATTCTTGGCCGATGCCCAAACCGGCGTCGTACTAGTGCTTGTTGGCATATTCCTCGCGCTCTCATGGATATTCGGGAGCTGGACACGGCCTTTGGTGGTGATGGCCATTATTCCCTTCGGATTGGTCGGCACGATTTACGGACATTATGTTTGGGAGATCCCGATGAGCCTGTTCACGGTGGTAGGCCTGATTGGAATGGTTGGCATTATCATCAATGACTCAATCGTACTCGTGACCACCATTGATGAGTATGCAAAAGGACGGGGCTTGTTCCCTGCGATTATTGACGGTGCGTCGGATAGGCTGCGCCCTGTGCTGCTAACGACGCTGACCACTGTTTTAGGGCTTACGCCGCTGCTCTATGAAGGATCTAACCAAGCAGAGTTTTTAAAGCCGACGATTGTGACGCTGACCTTTGGGTTGGCGGTAGGGATGTTCTTGGTATTGCTTGTCGTGCCCGCGTTGATCGCTACGCAATCAGACGTTGGCCGTCAGATCCGGACGATTAGACGTGCCTTAAACAGCCCCAAGCTTGCGATGCGCGCACCTGCTACTATTGCAGTCCTGGTCGTTGCCGCACTGTTTTTGGTTTTACTGGGTCCTGTCGTCGTCAAAGGTGAACCATTTGCCATATTGGCGGCTGCTCTCCCGGTACTCTATGGCGGCTTCTGGCCAGCGTTCGGAGTTTATCTGAGCGGCACCGCCGCAGTGCTGATATTGACCTATGTTGTTAGCGCGATCAGTTTGGCGATGGCACAAACGCGGGCATATCGGCGTTAGTTGTTTAGCTCGAGGGTCTATTCCCTAGCTTTATCAACTTGAATGTTGATCCGGATCTCGGCGGCACTCATAGTTCGGTTTTCTCCCTTCCATTTTGGGCAGCCATTGGATGGGGCACTTGGGATGCATTTCTCAACAGCGTACTATATCGAGAGATACTAATTTCGAATTGTGTAAGGTCGGGTCAGGACCCATTGATTTCCGTCTTGCGGCGTGATTCACGGCTCGAATTCGAGCGGTGAATTGGTCTGATCTTTTCTGGTTTAGCGACGCGGAAATGGCGCGCCTTGAGCCATTTTTTCCCAAATCCTGTGGCAAGCCACGCGTTGATGAACTTCGCGTGTCTAGTTAGATTTACTGGCTAGACTGATTTTCTTGTATCGCAAAGAATATGCCGTGGAAGAGGGGGTGCTCCACCACTGCGTAAGGTGCTGACGTCAAACACCACGGAGTGAAGGAATGCCCCCCGAATGCGGCGTCGGGCTCCGGGGTCAGCCTGGAAATTGGCAGTTCCGCGCGCCTCAACGATTGTCACCAAAATGGCACCCAGGCAGTCCGCTCAGAGCAGCACAGCACGGATCGCGTATGCCAAAATCCCAAGTGCAGAGACGCTTGAGAGCCATAGGGCAACAAACCAAAGCCAGCGATGAAGGGACGATGACGCGCGCATCAGTGGTACCCTTCTGCTGGATCAATCTTGCCGCGAAAAACCCAATAGGCGTAGGCAGTATAGGCAAGGATGATCGGGATCAGTATGATGGCCCCGACAAGTGCGAAGGCAAGGCTGCTGTCAGGTGCTGCGGCTTGCCAGATGGTCACAGATGGAGGCACCATCATCGGGTAGAAGCTGATCCCGATGCCGATGAAGCTAACGACGAAGAAGCCAAGAGCGGACACGAACGGGCGTAGCTCGCTTTGGTCATTGAGGCCCGTGAAGAAGGACCAGGTGAGCGCGATCATCAAGATTGGTACGATCATCGACCACAGGCTCCCAGGCAGGTTGAACCAACGGGCGAAGTAGATCGGATCCTGAAAGGGGGTGAAAATGCTCACGATGCCGATCAGCCCAAGGGTCGCGGCACCTAGCCACCAGGCATAGCCACGCATCTGCACCTGCAAATCGCCCTCGGTTTTCAGCACCAGCCAGGTGGCCCCCAGGAGTGCATATCCGACGACAACCGCAACACCTGTCAGCACAGAGAACGGGGTCAGCCAATCGAACCAGCCGCCGGAATAGACGCGGCCTGTCACCTCGATGCCCTGCACCAATGCCCCCAGGGCAATGCCCTGCGAAAATGCAGCGACAAGCGACCCACCGAAGAACGCCATATCCCAGACGCCCTTCCAGCGATTTGTCCGCCAGCGGTATTCGAATGAGACACCACGAAACACCAGCGCCAGCAACATCAGCGTGATCGGCATGTAAAGAGCGGGCATAACGATGGCATAGGCTAGCGGGAAGACGGCAAACAGGCCGCCGCCACCTAGAACCAGCCACGTCTCGTTCCCGTCCCAGACTGGCGCGACGGAGTTCATCATCACGTCCCGTTCCCGTTCCGATTTTCCGAAGGGAAAGAGGATCCCAAGCCCCAGATCAAACCCGTCAAGTACGATGTAGGTGAGCACGGCAAAGGCGATCAAGCCGGCCCAGATGAATGCAAGGTCGAAAACCATCTGTCTTTTCCTTATTCGCCAGGAATGAAATCGGCGTCGATTTGTGGGGCCGGGGTGATCCCCGCCGTGCGGATCGGACCCTTGCGCAAGCCGAGTTTCGGTGTAGCAGCGCGCTTGTTCATCATCCGTAGGATGTAGAATGTGCCTGCGCCAAAGACCATAAAATAGACTACGATGAAGGCCAGCAGCGATGTGGCGACAGCCGGTGCATCCACAGGTGCTAGGCTGTCAGAAGTACGTAGCATGCCATAGACCGTATAGGGTTGGCGGCCGACTTCTGTCGTGATCCACCCGGCCAGTACGGCAATGAACCCAGTTGGCCCCATGACGATCGCCGCGCGGTGCAGCCAGCGTGCTTCAAAGAGCTTGCCGCGCCAGCGGGCATAAAGGCTCCACAGGCCCAGACCCAGCATGGCAAAGCCAAGGCCCACCATGATGCGGAAGCTGTAGAAGACGATTGCGACCGGCGGTTCTTCATCGTCCGGAATCGTGTCCAGTCCATCAAGCGGCGCATCAAGGTGGTGTTTGAGGATCAGAGAACTCATGTTTGGGATCTCGATGGCGTAGTCGATCTCCCGGTTCTCTGCGTCGACAATGCCGAACAGGATCAGCGGCGCGCCGTCGGGGTGGCTTTCATAATGTCCTTCCATCGCCATGACCTTGACGGGCTGGTGTTCCAGCGTATTGAGCCCGTGGGCGTCCCCCGCGAAAATCTGGATCGGCGTCACGATGGCCGCCATCCACATCGCCATAGAGAACATCCGCTGCGCTTCCTTATCTGTCCTGTCGCGCAGCAGATGCATTGCGCCCACGGCCCCGACGACCAGTGATGTCGTCAGGAAAGCGGCCAGCACCATGTGGACAAAGCGATAGGGAAATGACGGGTTGAAGATGATCTGCCACCAGTCTTCTGGCACGAATTGGCCGACCTCGTTGATGGAATAACCCGCGGGCGTCTGCATCCAGCTGTTCACCGCCAGGATCCAGGTGGCCGACATCAGCGTGCCGAAGGCGACCATGGCTGTGGCGAACATGTGCAGCTTTTCGCCCACACGTTCGCGCCCGAACAGCATAATGCCGAGGAAGCCTGCTTCTAGAAAGAAGGCCGAAAGCACTTCATAGGCCATCAGCGGTCCGACCACCGGCCCAGCCTTGTCGGAAAATACCGACCAATTGGTGCCGAACTGGTAGGACATCACGATGCCGGAAACGACTCCCATGCCGAAGGCCACGGCGAAGATCTTTTTCCAGTAGTTGAACAGGGTCAGGTAGATGTCTTCCCGCGTCCGCAACCACAATCCATTTAGGACTGCCAGATAGCTGGCCAACCCGATCGAGAACGCCGGGAAGATGATGTGAAAAGATACCGTGAAGGCGAATTGGACCCTTGCGAGGGTCTCAGCGCTGAAGCCGTCTAGCATGGAAGTCTCTTTGTTTCTGTGTCGGAACCGGGCTCCGGCAGGTTCCTTCACCCTAGCGGGCGGAAGGTCGCGATAGCCAGAGGAAACGCATTATTCGAGCACACCCTCCCTATGCCGCGCCCAGATCGACCGTGCGCAGGTAAGGTCGGATTTCGTTGAACCCTTGGGGGAACTTCTTGGCGGCCTCCGCATTGGAGACCGACGGTGGAATGATCGCGCGATCGCCAGGGCGCCAATCGGCGGGCAATGCCACGCCACGCGCATCCGCCGTCTGCAACGCATCGATCACACGCAGAATCTCGTCGAAATTCCGCCCCACGCTCATCGGATAGGTCATTGAGAGGCGTAGTTTCTTATCCGGGTCGACGATGAAGACGGAGCGCACGGCAGCCGTCTGCGATTCGCCGGGGTGGATCATCTCGTAAAGCCTCGCAATTTCGAAGTCGGGGTCGGCCAAGATGGGGAACCGCAGGGCCGTATTCTGCGTGTCATTCACATCGGCAATCCAATTGAGGTGCTCTGCCACGGAATCGGTACTCAGCCCGATCGGTTTCACGCCCCGTTTGGCAAACTCTTCGGCCAATTGTGCGGTACGCCCCATCTCTGTGGTGCAGACCGGGGTGAAATCGGCGGGGTGGCTGAAAAAGAATGCCCAGTCATCGCCGATCCAGTCATGGAAAGAAATCGGACCCGTGGTTGTGTCCGCTTTGAAATCGGGAACGGTATCGCCAAGCAACAGTGTCATGTGTCTACTCCTTTTCAGTCTGTGAACGGGAGGTATGGCGGGCGGCGGACGATTTCTGTGACAAAGTCACGTAACTTGCAAAAACTTATATATCATGTATAATTTATTGATAAGGAGCCCGAATGAAACTGACGTCCTATACGAATTTCGCCCTGCGTTCGTTGCAGTTGGCCGCATTGAAAGCTCCTGACTTGATTCGTGTGGATGACGTCGTGCGGGTGCATGGGCTTGCACGCCCTCATATCGTGAAGATCGTGCACGAGCTTGGCGTTGCTGGCTATATCACCACACGGCGCGGACGCCATGGCGGCTTCCAGTTGGCCAAACCGGCCGAGGAAATCGTGATCGGCGATGTGGTCCGCCTGACCGAAGGCCCGCTTGATCTAGTCGAATGCTTCAACCCCGAACGGAATACTTGCCCACTGATCGGCGTTTGCAAACTGTCGCGGGTGCTGCAAAAGGCCACGCGGGCGTTCATGGCCGTGCTGGATGATCTGACGGTGGCTGATATCGCATCGAACCGGGACGATCTGCTCGCCCGGATCGCACCGTTGGAAGAGGGCATCGTCGCACCAATGCGCAAATCCCGATGATCGCAGATTGGACGGAACGGTTTCGCGGAACGGCGGCCCTGCCACGCCCGGTGCGTGACAGGCTCGTCTCTGTCGCGCGCATTGTGAAGTTTTCGAAGGGCGCTCAGGTTTTCAGCCCGGACAATATCCCTGAAAGCCTGCTTTTTCTTTATGATGGACGCATTCGCGTCTCGCAAAGCTCCGAGAATGGGCGCGAAATCGTGCTTTACCGTGTCGATGCGGGCGAAAGCTGTGTGCTGACAACAGCCTGTATGTTGTCAGAAGAAGCTTATAATGCCGAAGGCATCGCAGAGACGGATATTACTGCCGTTGTTCTGTCCAAACCTGGCTTTGACCGGCTCGCCGCTGAAGAGGAGGCCTTCCGCAAGTTCATCTTCTCCGCCTATTCCCGCCGCCTGATTGATCTTCTGCGGGTGGTCGATGACGTGGCCTTTGGCCATATCGATGTGCGGCTCGCAGATCGTCTGGTCGCCCTCGCCGGGGACCTGCGCGAAATTTCTGCTACGCATCAGGACCTGGCTAGCGAGCTTGGCACCGCACGCGAAGTAGTAAGCCGTGTGCTGTCGGATTTTCAGAAGCGCGAGATGATTTCGCTATCGCGCGGGCGCATTACTCTGACTAACAAGCCTGCGTTGCGGGCCTTGGCTAAAAGCGGATGACTGCAAAGATTTGACCGTTCTGTGACAAAGTCACATAATATGCTCCCCCAAACTTATATAAAATTTAAAACTTATCTGAGTGGAGATTTCGTCAGATGATAAAGAACGTTGGAACCCTTGATCGCATTCTGCGCGCCGCCCTTGGACTTGCGCTGCTTTGTCTCGGACTCTTGAGTGGCCTGCCAGCATTTGAGGCCGGCCTGCTGAAATACGGCGCCATCATCGTTGGTGTCGTGATGCTGGGCGTCGCTACGATGCGGGCATGCCCGCTTTATGCGATTTTCGGCATCACGACGTGCCGGGCCTGATGAAGCAAAAAGGGTGTGGCCATTAGGCCCGCCTCTGCAAAAGGACTTTAACACATGCGTTGTGCGCTAACATGCCAATTGCACGCAAACAGACGCTGTCTATGGCAGCTTATCAACTAAAGAGACGGAACCCCGCACCTTATTCGCCCATCAGTGAGCAGTGACTTGGGGGAGGAGAGAAAATGGACCTGAAGAAAATCTCATCGAAGTTCAGCGTGAGCCCTCAAATCGCAGCCGCAGACTTGGCCGCGATCCAAGAAGCCGGCTTTCGCGCGATTATATGCAACCGACCCGATGGCGAAGGTGCCGATCAGCCCAGCTTTGAAGAGATCGAAGCGGCAGCAAAGAAGGCCGGTTTGGAAACAGCCTATGTGCCGGTGACTTCGGGCCTTGTCACAGATGACGACGTCGCGGCCTTTGGTGCCGCGTTGAACGATCTGCCGCGCCCGGTCTTGGCCTATTGTCGCACGGGTACGCGATCCGCGACGCTTTGGTCGTTTCATGAAAGCAAGAAGCGCCCGATGCCTGAAATCCTCGCCGCAACAAAGGCGGCCGGTTATGATATGAACGGTGTCGCCCGGCGCATCGCGAACGGTGGCAAGACGCTCACCGATAGGGGCGATGCAAAATACGATGTTGTCATCGTCGGAGGCGGGGCTGGCGGGGTCTCTGTCGCGGCGAGCCTGCAAGCGCGCAAGTCGAACCTGTCCATTGCGATCATCGATCCTGCGGACATCCACTATTACCAGCCGGGCTGGACCATGGTGGGGGGCGGCATTTTCGCGGCCAGCCAGACCGCCAAGACCATGGGATCGCTGATCCCGCGCGGGGTGAAATGGATCAAGTCCGCTGTGGCCGCATTCGAGCCCGCAAATAACGCTGTGGTTCTCGATGGCTGCCGCGTGGTGAAATATGACCGACTGGTTGTATCCCCGGGTCTGAAGTTGGACTGGGCCGCTGTTGAAGGGCTAGAAGAAACGCTGGGCCGCAATGGGGTGACGTCGAACTATCGCTACGACCTTGCACCATACACCTGGCAGCTGGTGCAGGAGATGATCGAAGGCCGTGCGATCTTCACGCAGCCACCGATGCCGATCAAATGCGCGGGGGCCCCGCAAAAGGCCATGTATCTGTCGGCCGATTCCTGGTTCCGCAATGGGCGGCTCAAGGATATCGACATTCAGTTCATGAACGCGGGTGGCGTGTTGTTCGGGGTGAAGGACTATGTCCCGGCGCTTGAGAAATACATCGCGAAATACGATGCGACGCTGAATTTCTTCCACAACCTTGTCGCTGTGGATGGCCCTGCCAAGAAGGCGACCTTCAAGGTCGCGAAGCCAGAGACAGCGCCTGAACTGGTCACTGTCGATTTCGACATGATGCATGTCTGCCCGCCACAGACCGCCCCGGATTTCATCCGTGTTTCACCGCTGGCCGACGCGGCAGGCTGGGTCGATGTGGATCAGGTCACCCTGCGCCACAAGACATTCGACAACATCTGGTCGCTGGGGGACGTGATGAATGCGCCAAATGCCAAGACGGCAGCGGCGGCACGCAAACAGGCCCCGACCGTGGCCGAAAACATCGTCGCCGACATCGCCGGACGGTCCCCGACAGCAGCCTACGACGGTTATGGGTCCTGCCCGCTGACGGTGGAGCGCGGCAAAATCGTACTGGCTGAGTTCGGCTATGGTGGCGTGCTGAAACCCAGCTTCCCCAGCTTTCTGGTCGATGGCACGAAGCCAACCCGCGCGGCATGGTTTTTGAAGGAAAAGATACTGCCGCCGATCTATTGGCGCGCGATGCTGAAGGGCAAAGAATGGATGGCTAGGCCCGAGAAGTTTAAGGTGGCAGCTGAGTGACCCAAACGGCCCGCTCAATTGGCGGGCCGATCTGTTTCCAGATCGACCGCGACCGGCGGTTTGAGGCTGCTGCGCTGTGGCATGGCATTGGTAGTCCAAGCTCCGCTCTGGACCGGTTGCTAATCATCGCCTGGTCGGTATTTCTTTGAGAAACCCGGGGCTGTTTTTGGGACCGCTCCGCACAAGACACTACTTGCTAACTTTCTATAATCTCATCGAAATTCTGGCCGTTAGATTGCCTTCAGCGACGCTTCGGATTCACTTGTGTCCACATTGTTTGTCGTTGCGGGCACCAAGGTGATGTGCAACATTTGCTACGTCTTGCTTCAACGACCAGCCGAACGAGCGATACCTGTAGCCAAACTTGGCTCCGAGGGCATCATCGAAAATTTGTGGGAACATGACAGCCCGTAGCGTTTGCCAAGTGTCTTTTTTGGTCATTTTGCAGCCATGGATTTTCTAAATGTCAGTCACAACATACTTCTTGTTGCAATGTCGTGCATAGTGGCGCTGGTTGCGGGTTTCACTGGTTTGTCTTTAACCCGTGAGCTCGGTTCCAAACCGGTCTCCGAGAAGAAGGTATCGATCGCTTTAGCTGCAATCTCACTCGGTGGCGGGATATGGGCAATGCACTTCGTGGCAATGCTTGGACTACAAATGCCGATCCTGTTCTACTACGATGCCGCGATCACACTGATTTCGGCCCTTTCGGCCATCCTGATTGTCGGCGCCGCGCTGATCATCCTGCATTTCACCGCTCGTACCCGTTTCATGGTCTCCTTGGCAGGAGCCATTGTGGGTGTAGGCGTTCTTGTAATGCATTACATCGGGATGGCCGGTCTTCAGTTATGCCGCGCGGTCTACACGCCTCTGGGAGTAGCAGGGTCCGCCAGATCCCCGACTTTTAGTGACAAGGCAGCGCTTCGAAATGCGATATTGCATGCGAAAAGGTGAGGATTTCGGCCAGTTAATTGGTCGGCTCATCGCGAGTCATGCGGCGGAAGCAAGCGATAAATCATAACTGTCCTTGTCCTCGTCTACTTTTCTACTTTTCGCCTGAAGTTGACTTGGATCATGGTGCTCCTTACCGTTCCAATGTGTTTTCGGTTGAGAGTTGAACAGACCGATTTCCAAATCGGAGGTGCACATGACCGGATATTTCACCCGTCGAACACTATTTTCTGCATTAGGTGGAACGATATTGGTCGCGGTTTTGCCAAGCGCCGCTCTTGCACAAGATGCGCGCGAAATACTGCGCGCGGCCTTTGATAATTGGCGCGCGGATAGTTCGTACGCAAAAGTTGAGATGGTCGTTCAGCGCAGCAATGGGACGCGCACAATGACCTTCGAAAGCTGGACTCAAGGGGAAGATCGTGCGCTCGTCCGTTTTACAGCGCCGGCGCGAGATGCGGGCAACGCCACCTTGCAGCTTGATGGGGTGACATACGTTTTCAATCCGCGGCTGAACCAGATTATCAAACTACCTGCGAGTGCGATGTCGCAGAGCTGGATGGGGTCGGATTTCTCATATGATGATCTCGCCCGTTCAGAAGGCGTGATCGACGATTATACACATCGCGTTCTTGAGACGCGCACAGTCTCGGGCGCGCAAGCCCATGTCATCGAGTCCGTTCCGAAGCGTGGCATTCCAGTGGTGTGGGGTAAACAGGTCTTAACTGTGCGCAGCGATGGGGTGCTGCTGTCTGTGGAGTATTTCGATCAACTCGGGAACCGCGTGCGTGAAATGCGGGCAGGGCGCATCGGCACACTTGGTGGGCGGCCGTATCCTGTAGAGATGACGATGCGCCGAGATGATGAGCCTGGCGAATATACGACCGTCAGAACGGTCGATGCGGAATTTAATATCGATATTCCAAGTTACCTCTTCACGCGCTCGAACCTGCAAAATCCGCGGGACTGATATGATCACTGCCATCGCTTGGCGCAATGTTTGGAGACAGCCGACGAGAACGCTGCTGTCGGTGACGGGTATGTCGTTCACCTCCATGCTGATGGTTTTCATGGTGTCTTTCCAGTTCGGTTCTTACGATACGATGAAGGAGAGCATGCTGGGTATTAATGACGGCTATGGCCAGTTTCAGGCGGAGGGTTACAACGACTCGCCTGATATGGCGACGACGCTGGAGCAGCCCTACAAGATAGCCGAGCGCGCTCGCGAAATTGGCGGCATCGATGCCGCGGCCGTTCGAGCGAATGGATTCGGCTTGTTGGCGCATGGCGAGCGGAGCTTTGCCGCTGCGATCATTGGCTTAGATCCGGAAGCCGATCCTCAGGTCGCGAAGATTTCGACGATGATAAAGTCGGGCCGCCCACTGCAGCCGGACGACGATGCCAGTATTGTGTTGGGCGAGGGGTTAGCCCGAAATCTGAGGCTGGAATTGGGTGATCAGGTTACGCTGTTGGGGAGTGCGGTTGATGGGTCGGTTGCCGCCGACGTGTTGACACTTGTCGGTATTTTCGGCGCAGGTGTCCCTGAACTTGATCGTCAGATTGCGCAAATGCCGCTTTCGCGTTTTGACGAAACGTTCTTCATGGAGGGAACCGCGCATTTAGTGGCCGTTAAGGGCAGTGATCTGCCCCATGTTGAACGCAAGAGTGGCGAGCTTGAAAATATCGCAGCGGAGTTTGGCGCGACCTATCTGAGTTGGGATGTGCTGCGGCCCGAAGTAAAGCAGGCCATTTCACTCGACCAGTCCACAGCCATATTGGCCTATGGGACATTGGTCATTGTGGTGGTTTTCGTCATTTTGAACACCCTTTACATGTCTGTATTGGAGCGGACACGAGAATTCGGCATGTTGTTGGCGCTTGGAATGAAACCGGCGCAGATCGGTCGTATGGTCTGGGTCGAAATGATCTTTCTGTCGGTACTTGGCGCCGGCAGTGGCATTGTTCTGGGCATCGTTCTGACAGCCTATTTTCAAAATGTCGGCATTGGCATCGAGGGTATGGGAGATGTCTATGCGGAGTGGGGTCTTCCGTCACGGTTCTATCCGATTATGACGATTGAGCGTGTTTTGGTGGGGCCTGTCGCCATAGTCGGGTCGATCGCATTGCTGGGTATCATCCCTTATCGGAGGGTTCTGAGGCTCGAACCTGTGGAGGCGATGGCAGGATGAGCGATACACTTCGAACCTTCCTCCCGCTTGCATGGCGGAACGTCTGGCGGAACCCGCGCAGGACATCGATCACACTCATCGTGGTATCCGTGGGTCTGTGGTCTATCTTGTTTTTCAATTCGTTCATGATTGCTTGGATGCAATCGAGCAAGGATACTGCGCTACAGATTTTGACTGGTTCTGGACAGATCCATGCCGAAGGGTTCATGGATGATCCAAATATTGATCTTGTTATGGAGGCGCCTGACGAGGCTTTGGTTGAAGCATTGTCAGGTGCGCAGTTTTCCGGCTGGACTCGTCGGCTCGGTCTGCCGGCTGTTATTTTGAGCGAATACAAGACCCTGCCTGTTACGATGACAGGTGTTGTCCCTGCAGGGGAAAGTCAGGTTTCGGTGCTTCCCCAAAAGGTCGTTGAGGGGAACTACCTTGCAAGCCATGAAGATGATGGCGTTGTTATTGGGCTGCACCTTGCGGAGCAGTTGAAGACGGGCGTTGGGCGGCGCGTAATCTTGATGTCTCAAAACGTCGACGGCACGATGTCGGAGCGTAGTTTCGATGTGGTTGGCCTTTTTGACTCTGATCAGGCGACCGAAGACTTCTTCGCGTTCACGGGATTGTCTGCGGCGCAATCCTTCGTGGGTTTGCAAGATCAAGTGACTGAAATTGTTTTCGCGTTGCAAGATGATGCGCCGCTCGAACCGACTATCGATACCTTGAAGGAGGCGGCGCCAGAACTCGATGTAAGGAGCTGGAAAGAGCTTAATTTGTTACTTGCGACGACAGATGCGTTCATGGGCAGCATCATTTTCATTTGGCTCGGCGTGGTGTTCGCGCTGATGGCTATCGGCATCATCAATACGCAACTGATGGCAGTGTTCGAGCGGATGCGTGAGTTCGGCCTGTTGCGCGCGCTTGGCATGCGGCCGCGGCTAGTCTTGCTGATGGTGACGCTAGAGTCTGCGCTGCTAATCGGAATAGGGGTTCTTATTGGCGCCGGATTATCGGCTTTGACGATTTGGTCACTTTCAGACGGCCTTGACCTGAGCCGTTGGGCCCAGGCAATGGAAATGATCCAAGGCGGCAATGTTTTGTATCCGGATTTTCATTTTGACAGTTTTGTTCTCTTCTCATTAATCATTTGGATTCTCGGGATTTTGGTCGCTCTGTGGCCTGCAAGAAAGGCATCGAAATACAGCCCCGTCGAAGTGATGCGCAGGGACACTTAAGGAGATAATGTGATGCAGGCCATAGTAACGTGTCGCGGTGTCCGAAAGACTTTTGGGAAGGGCGAACTGGCGGTTCATGCGCTTCGGGCGGTAGATCTCGATATTCTGCAAGGCGATTTCGCAACCCTTGCGGGCCCATCGGGTTCCGGCAAAACGACCCTCCTGAATATGATTGGGGGATTGGACAGCCCAAGCAGCGGTGAAGTCATCGTTGATGGCGAGAACCTCGGTGAGATGTCGAAAGCCGAATTATCGGAGGTCCGCCTGACCAAGATAGGTTTTGTGTTTCAGTCCTTCAATTTGATCCCGGTGATGTCCGCTGCTGAGAACATCGAGTTCGTCCTCGAACTTCAGGGAATGCCACGGGCGGAAAGGCGGGACAGAGCGCTGGCGATCCTGAATGATGTAGGTATTGAAGAGCTGGCGCATCGCAGGCCTGGCGCAATGTCGGGTGGCCAGCAGCAGCGCGTGGCTGTTGCGCGCGCATTGGTGAGTAACCCGTCAATCGTACTGGCCGATGAACCGACCGCCAACCTGGACTCCGCAACTGCTTACGATCTCGTCGCCTTGATGAGGCGGTTGAATGAGGAGCATGGAACAACTTTCCTCATAGGAACGCACGATACCCGCGTGCTTGAAAACAGCCAGCGGCGCATAACGATGTTGGACGGAGGAATAGCAACCGATGAGCGCGTTTAAGACATTAATCGTTTCATGTGTTCTTGCCGGCTATGCTGGGGGAGTGCTTGCTCAGGAGTTGCGATTCAAAGTCGAAGTCGGATCCGATTTGCAGTGGCCTGATGGCTCTAGTCTGGAGACGGCCCTTGGCTTTTCCTCTCTGCAAACCAATCGTGCTGGCCTGCGGGCGATGGTGGACGCCGAGCTTCTTGGCGGACAGTTTGAGCTGCATGGAGCGGTTAATCGGGTCAACGGTGACAATATCGCGCTTCAATCTGCATTAGCGGGCATGAGCCCTTCATCACCGCCAGCGACTCTCTTCGACCTCAGCGGGGAAAACATTGCCGGGGACACGGCATTGCAGTGGGGCATTGATCGGCTGAACCTGACATGGACCACGGACAGTTTTGTTTTCAAGGTAGCGCGGCAGGCAATCACTTGGGGCAACGGGCTGGTCTTCTCTCCGTCCGATGTTGTTGCGCCATTTTCACCGAACGCGATCGACCGGAGCTACAAGACCGGTACGGATATGATCTATGCGCAGTATCTCTTTGATAATGGCGCGGATTTGCAGGCGGTTTATATTCCGCGACCCGAGATCGTCGGCGGTACGGTAAGCGCTGATGCCTCCACAACCGCCTTGCGTGGATATGCAAATGTGGGTGGGCTCGACGTTACCGCAATGCTCGCGAAAGACCGCGGAGATCTGGTTTTTGCGTTGGGTGGCAGCGGCGCGCTGGGTGAGGGCGCGTTGAAAGGCGATATCGTTTTATGGGATCCGCTTGGCGGTTCTATTGATCCGTCTTGGGTGGTGAACTACTCCAACTTTGCCAGCTTCGGAGATCTTGGCTTTTCCTATTTTGTAGAGGCCTATCAAAATGGTTTCGGTACCGCCTCGGATACGACTTTGTCTGCTTTGCCTGTGACCTTGTCCTCACGAATGGCGACGGGGCAGGTCTTCTTTGCTGGACGGCATTTCTGGGCTGCGGGAGCACAGGCGTTTGTGACCCAAGATCTGACGCTCGCACCGACCGTCATTGTTAATGCTGATGATCGTAGCGCATTGTTGAGCGTGACTGCAAATTACACGCTTGGAGATAACACGGATGTGTCGCTGAACTACTCGAACCCGTTTGGCGCTTACGGAACTGAATTTGGCGGGCGTGAAACATCGCTAGGAAGCGGCAATTTCGTCGGCCCGTCGCGCAGTCTAAGCCTGACGATATCGCACTTTTTCTAAAGCTTTTGCTGCGCGATCTGAGTTCGGGGCCTTAGGCGCCCCAATTCCGCACTGGACCACAATCCATATGGACAAAATCCGAGCCAGAATACTTGCCTACGCCACCGGCGTTGCACGACGAAGCCGCATTTGCCATTTGACGAACCGAGCGGCTTGCCAAACGCAAGTCGGCTGCTTGCGCCTGCATGTGAAGGGAATTGCGTGCAACGCCGGACGAGCGCCGTCTCAGCATCGCATTTGTTGCAGGCGTTCTGTATCCTGAGAGCAGCATATAGGGCTCGGAAACATCAAGGATATTGTGCGCAGCAGCCATGATATCAATCGTTCGTGTGTCGATACGCTTAACCTCATCCGTTCGCCAGTCTCGCATGAAGTAGCTGATCTGCTGGATTGCTTCGTCGATGTAATCGCCTTCGATCCAATAAATGGTATCAACGCTTTCACCCGTTCGTCCCGAATACATCTTGAGCCTTCGTATGTCGCCAGCGCCACGGAGGAAACCGAATGCATTTGAATAGGTCGGCGCCGCAACTACCGCAGTCGCCGCAAATGCACGAAGGAGCCCGCGACGGGTCATATTCAAGGTGGTCATAGAAACAAATCCTGTATTCCCAATGCTTGCCGTTTCCATGCAAGCGGTTTGCCATCTCCCCAGGCGGCTGAGCATTTTATGACATGTTTCGAATCATATACCAAGCCACCTTGCTGCTTTGTTGACGTTTGGGCGACAAATCGGCAGTTTTTTGCGCAAATGCTGGGTTCAGACTTTTCGCGGATTCTAGCCCGATGGCGCGGAGGCAACATCGGCAAAGCAATTTTTGGCATGTCGGATTTGTGAATGGACCTCCGAAATTGCTGCGCATACCTCAGGGGGAGCAGTTTCGGTCGCGAAAGACGAGTATCAGAATGTATGTGATGGTTGGCAAAATGAGTGCGGTTTTTCGTAGGATATGCGCCCAATTTGCGGTGGTCCTTGTATTTTCCGTAGGGGCAACAGCTGCGGCGGCTCAATCGGTGAGTTTCAAGGTGGCTGTTGCGGAAGCAGCTTCGGGGCACGAGGACATAGCTGAATTCTACAGCGCGCGTGACTATGCAGGTATCTGGGTCGGAAGTGACACCGATGCAATTGCGCGCCGGAATGCTCTCTTTGCCGCCTTCGATGCCGCAGAAAAGCATGGGCTTCCCGCTTCGAGATTTGATGCCAATGCACTGGAAGAGTTAATTCTGTCCGCGCGATCAAACCATCAACTCGGCTTTGCAGATGTGCGCCTGACGCGCGCATTCCTTGCTTATGGGCACGCCGTCCAATCTGGTCTGGTTGAGCCGGCGGCCGTGGATGATAACATCAAACGGCGCGTCAATAGGGACCACGATAGAGTGTTGCTCTCCGAATTGTTAGGGCCGGATCCTTTTTCCTTTATCCGCGAGCTGGCTCCGTCGACGCCCGAATATGCAAGGCTTCTGAGCGAAAAATCGCGTTTGGAGCAGGTGCTTGCAGATGGCGGATGGGGGCCGACGATTCAGGGTTCCGATACGTTGAGGCCTGGCGATACTGGGCCAAGGGTCATTGCGCTACGGGATCGCCTGATTGCGATGGGATATATGCCCAACAGCGTCTCGCGAAGCTACGACGCAGCATTGCAGTCAGCCGTTGTGGATTTTCAGGAAAGCCACGGATTGCTTGCTGATGGCATTGCTGGTTCCAGCACGATTTCCGAAGTGAATGTTGACGTTGACCAGCGGCTGAAATCAATCGTCGTGGCCCTTGAGCGCGAGCGATGGATGAACCGTGATCGCGGCGAGCGGCACATTTGGGTAAATCTCGCGGATTTCTCGGCAACGATTGTTGATCATGGCGAGGTGACATTCCGTACCCGCTCGGTGATCGGGGCAAATACCTCGGATCGCCAATCTCCAGAATTCTCAGATCGCATGGATTATATGGTCATCAATCCGAGTTGGAATGTGCCACGCTCGATCATCGTCGGCGAATACCTTCCGCAATTGCAGGCCGATCCTACCTCTGCGTCGTATATCAATCTGATTGATGAGGGCGGCAACGTCATAGATCGGGCTGGTGTTGATTTCACACAGTTCACCGCGTCGACTTTCCCATTCGGGATGAAACAACCGCCAAGCAACAGTAATGCCTTGGGTCTGGTGAAGTTCATGTTCCCCAATCGCTATAACATTTACCTTCACGACACACCGGCGAAGAGCCTTTTCGGACGGGAAGTGCGCGCCTTCAGCCATGGCTGCATCAGGTTGAACGATCCTTTTGATTTCGCTTACGCCTTGCTAGCAAAGCAAACTGCGGACCCCGTCGATTACTTCCATTCGATCCTTGAGACCGGAAAGGAAACGCAAGTTAACCTCGAGACGCCGCTTCCTGTCCACCTTGCGTATCGAACGGCCTTCACGCATACGGATGGCGCGTTGCAGTTCCGTCGGGATGTTTACGGACGCGACGCAAAGATTTGGGCAGCGCTTGCAGCTCTGGGTGTCGAAATTGGCGCTGTAAACGGCTAAGCCGCCCTTTATGGGAATGAATATGACAATTTCGGTGAGAGATATTTCTGCTGCGATAGGCGCAAGTGCGGAAGGTGACCTCGATTTTGTCGTAACCGGCCTCGCCGAGCCGAGTATTGCGACGGAAAATCAACTCGCGCTGGCTATGAACCCGTCCTATGCTGAGAAATTGGCATCGGGAAACGCGAAGGCCGCTGTTGTGTGGCCTGACTGTAACTGGAGGGCGTTGGGGCTCGTGGCCGCTATTTTTGTGCCGCGCGCACGGCTCGCCATGGCTGGACTGACTCAGGCCTTTGACCCGTCACCGGAGTATACTGGGATTCACTCCAGTGCACTGATTGACGCAAATGCAGTGCTGTCTGAAAACGTGTCTGTCGGTCCATTCACCTCGGTTGGGTCTGAAGCGGTCATCGGTGAGGGATGCCGCATTGGCGCGAATGTCACGATTGGCACCGGTGCTCGAATAGGTGCAGGAACGGTGCTCTGCGACGGCGTCCGTGTTGGCCGGAACGTGGTGATCGGTACAAATGCGCTCGTTCAATTTAATGCGGTGATCGGGAGCGATGGATTTTCATTCGTAACTGAAGAACAGTCGAACGTTGAGCGTGCACGCAAAGAAATGCATTCCGAGGCGGTCGTCGCCAATCCGGCAACTTCGGTCTGGCACCGTATCCATTCATTAGGCGGCGTCGAGATTGGCAACGATGTAGAGGTGGGTGCTGGCACAACCATAGACGCAGGCACCATTCGACCGACAAAAATCGGACGTGGCACCAAGATCGATAATCTCGTCCATGTAGGTCATAATGTAATCGTTGGTGAGGATTGCCTGCTATGCGGTCAGGTGGGCATCGCCGGTTCGTCTGTTATCGGTGATCGAACGGTGCTCGGTGGGCAGGCTGGTATCGGAGATAACCTGAACATCGGAAGCGATGTCGTTATCACCGGCGCCACCAAAGTCATGTCGAATGTACCGAGCGGCCGCGTGATGATGGGTTCACCAGCTGTGAAAATCGAAACGCATGTGGAAACATACAAGGCGCTGAGACGGCTTCCAAAAGCGCTGCGGGTGCTGTCGCATTTGCAGAAATCAGTTTCAAAGCCGGATAATTAGAGATAGATCAGCCCCATAGAGAACAGCATTGGAAAGTCCCATGAGCGTTCAGGATCGAATTATCGAGATCATCGCGGCACAGGCGCTGCTTGACGTGAGCGACGTGACACCCGAAAGCACTCTTGAAGAGCTCGGTATAGACAGCATGGGGCTAGTTGAATGTATTTTCGCGATTGAGGAGGAATTCGACATTTTGATCCCATTCAATGCGAATGACCCGTCTGAAAGCGATTTTGATATCTCGTCGGTCGCGACGATTACTGTCGCGGTTAATTCATTGATATCTCGGCAATCTTGAGTTGGTCATGCGGCGGGTTGTTATCACTGGGGCAGGGTCAATCAATGCCCTCGGGCATTCTGTTGCGCAGACCTTTGAGGCATTCGCCGCGGGTCATTGCGGGATTGAGCAGCTTAGAATTCGAGACGTTGAACGGCTTTCCGTACAGATAGGCGCTCAGGTAAAGGGCTACGAGCAGGAAGCCCATTTTAACCGTCAGCAAATTGCGCTCTATGACCGTTTTACCCAGTTTACGTTACTCGCCGCACGCGAAGCTATTGCGCAGGCAGGGGTCGAGTTTCGTGGAGAATTCGCTGACCGATCCGGCGTTGTTCTGGGTACCTCCGGCGGCGGCCTCACGACCCAAGATGAAAACTACCGCGCTGTATACGAAGAAGGCAAAAACCGCGTTCACCCGTTCATCGTCCCAAAATTGATGAATAACGCGGCAGCCAGTCATGTATCGATGAATTGGAACTTGCGCGGTCCCTCGTTCACAGTCGCGACCGCCTGCGCCTCTTCAAACCACGCAATGGGGCTCGCGTTTCAAATGATCAGGTCAGGAATGGCCGATGCGATGGTCACGGGCGGCTCAGAATCCATGTTGTGCTTCGGAGGTGTCAAGGCGTGGGAAGGGCTGCGCGTGATGTCCAAAGATGGATGTCGTCCCTTCAGTGCGACGCGGAATGGTATGGTACAAGGAGAAGGTGCCGGCATCTTTGTATTCGAAGAACTGGAAAACGCGCGCAAACGGGGTGCGCCGATCTTGGCCGAAGTCGCGGGTTTTGCAATGTCATCGGATGCATCGGATATCGTTACGCCTTCGAAACAAGGCGCTTCGCGTGCAATCTCCGGCGCACTGAAGGATGCCCGCCTTTCGCCTGCGGATGTCCAATATATTAACGCTCACGGAACTGGAACCGCTGTGAATGATAAGACGGAATGCGCGGCGATTGCAGATGTATTTGGTCAGCATGCCGATGAGTTGATGATCTCCTCAACCAAGTCAATGCATGGTCACGCCATCGGCGGCACAGGTGCCATCGAGCTTTTGGCGTGTCTCATGGCTTTGCAAGAGGGCGTCATCGCACCGACGATTGGTTACGAAGAACCTGACCCAGAATGCGCTTTGGACGTCGTGCCCAACGTTGCGCGCGAAGCAAAGGTTGATGTCGCCCTGTCGAACGCTTTTGCGTTCGGTGGCTTGAACGCCGTTTTGGCGCTCAAGCGATTTTCATAAGAACTTGCGAGGTGTTCGGGCTATTCACCGGACATGATTTCGGTCACCGCGTTGAAACCAGCGGTAAAGCCGGAGAGAGACATCGGAACCACGACCGGTGAGTTCGGTGTCGCCACTGGAACCAATCGTACCAATGCTTCTGTGCCTCTGCGGAATTCTTCAATTTCCTCGGCAGATAAGGCGACGCGAACAACACATCCGCCACGGTTACAATAGCTGAAGCTGTAGCGCCTGGCATCCTTGTCATCGACCTGCACGATGAAACCTTCGAGGAGAAGGGTTTCCAGCGGGGCAACGATTGTTGCGATTGCGGCAGGGGCTCCTTCTTCGGGATTCAGCGTTGGTTGCAAGGTGAATTCAGCCAAACTGCCCACGTTTTCGTCGCCGATGACCTGATACATCTGGCAGGGGTCTTGATCATCCTCAGAGCGCAAACAGCGCACAGCCCAGTCACCATGAGATTCTAGGATATAGGGCGCACCGATCTGAATTTCTTCAGATGTGCTATCGGTTTCCTGAGCAACGGCTGGAGAAGCCAGAATTGCCGCAAAAATCAGAACCGCAGTTTTTTTCATCGTCGCCTCAACTCTTGATTATTTTGCTGTGATCATGGCTAGCACGGCCTTGGGGCAATGTCAGGTTTCTTCCGCGCTGCTGGCGAGCCATTGCCGAGCTATCTTGGGTAAAGCTCTGTTCAAAAAAGAAAAAGAGGTCCTTAGAACCTCTTTTTCCGTCTCTCCCTGTCGGACTTCGCCGACGAATTGGCTTGACGCTACGCAATGAATCGCAGTCCGTCAACAGGGAATTTTTCCCTTCATTCCCTGTCGGTGCTTTGTTCCATTTAGATGAAAAAAGCCGCGCCAATGGCGCGGCCAGTCTGACAGGGAGGATATCGGCCAGAGCCGACCCTCCAACACTTTCATAGGAAAGTTAATGATTTGCTTTGCTAACGTTCGTCGCATTAGAGGGGCCGAATTTTCAGCTTTGTGATCCGGTTTTCTTCTTTGTCCATCACTTCGAAGCGAAAACCGTGGAAGGAGAAAACTTGACCTTTTACAGGGATCATCTGCGCCTCGTGGATGACCAGGCCAGCTACAGTATTCGCTTCTTCATCCGGTAAATTCCAATCGTGTGCGCGATTGAGATCACGGATCGTCATTGTGCCGTCAACCATGTAGGAACCGTCAGCCGCCCGCGCGATCATCGCGTCCTCTTCAATGTCGAATTCATCGGCGATTTCCCCGACGATTTCCTCAATGATGTCTTCGAGTGTGATCAAACCTTGCAGTCCACCATATTCGTCAACGACGAGCGCGAAGTGGGATTTCCTTTTCAGGAACATGCGCATTTGGTCGTCGAGCGTGGTGGTCTCTGGCACAAAATAGGGAGGCATGGCGACTGAAAGGACTTCAAAATCACGAAGGCCTTCGGCGTCAAGTTGTCCCTTGGAGTCGAGCAACTTATGCATCGCGCGCAAGAGGTCTTTGGCGTGAATGACCCCAACGATATTTTCCTGATCGTCACGGAAGAGGGGGATGCGCGTGTAACTGCTCTCGAGGCAGCGGGACATAATCTCTTCAGGGCGCAGGGTCGCGTCGATCATCTCTATACCGGAGCGATGTAACATCACCTCCTCGACCGTACGGTCGCCAAGATCAAGCGCGCCAAGGATACGATCGCGATCCTCTTTTTCGACAATGCCTTCCGAGTGTCCGAGCTGCAGGGCACCAGCGATCTCTTCGCGCACGGCGAGAATGTGGCTGTCAGGGTCGGTCTTCACACCAAACAAACGCAACACCACACGCACCAGCAACCGTACCGCCGAGACAATGGGCGAAAAAACCAGCACAACAAGCCGGATTGGCCGCGCCACGCGGGAAGCGACAGTTTCCGGATTGGTGATCGCATATGTTTTGGGAAGGACTTCCGCAAAAATCAGCACCAGAAGGGTCATGACAAGGGTAGCAAGCGCAACGCCGTTTTGGCCGAATAGTTTGGTCAGAATGGCCGTCGCGAGGGAGGTCGCCAGAATATTGACCACGTTGTTGCCAAGCAGGATCGAGCCGATCAGCCGCTCGTTATCTTCGGTGGCTTTCAGCGCGTGGCCGGCACCGGCCGATCCTTTGTCCGCAGCGGAGCGCAGTTTGCCGCGCGACGCTGCTGTCAATGCAGTCTCGGAGCCAGAAAAGAAGGCTGATAGAACAAGAAGCAACAAAATCGCGAGGGCGGTTCCCCAAAACGCGAAATCCGAAAAACTGGTTTCCATAACTTCCTTCGTCTCCGATACAAATGTCAGCGGCTTGGGCTTCTCGCTTTAGCTGTGCTTACCTGCGTTGGACAGTGGGTGATGATCTTTAACGAGGGTTCTTAGCCGCTCTTCGAGGATATGGGTATAAATTTCCGTGGTTCCAATGTCCGCATGACCAAGTAGAGCTTGGATACTCCGCAAGTCCGCTCCTCCCTCTAGTAAGTGGGTGGCGAAAGCGTGCCTGAGCGTATGTGGTGAAACCATCGAAGGTGAAATCCCCGCTTGTGTGGCGAGATCCTTGATTATGCCGTGAAATCGTATGCGGCTAAGATGCCCGGACTTTCCGGTTGACGGGAACAGGTACTTAGAACGTGCCACGCCTTTTTGAGCGCGTTCCGCATCGATCTCCTCAAGCCGGTCGCGCCATACATTTAGCGCACTGCGGGCAGGAGTGGACAGCGGTACAATTCGTTCTTTTCCGCCTTTCCCTTTTATATAGAGCAGCTTGGGGTCGCCCTCCGCAGCCGAGCGCGGCAAACTGACAAGCTCGGAAACCCGCAATCCGGTGGCATAGAGGACTTGCAGCATGCAATTGGTTCGCGCCGGTTCCGGTCCGCTTTTCTCCGCAGCTTTCAGGAGGGCGTTCACTTGGGCATGAGAAAGCGTCTTTGGTAACGACGCCGTCTTTTTTGGGCCACCAATTTTAAGAGCAGGGTTGTCGCTGCGCCAACCCTCGTCATAGGAAAAGCGGAAAAACTGCTTTATCGACGAAAGGCGCCGCGCACGGGTTGACTGCGCGAGCCCGCTTGCTGCGCATCTTTCAAGGTACGATTCAATATTGTTTTGCGCGCAGCTGCTAAAATCTTGCTTGGATCTTTTCAGATATGCGTGGAAGTCGAGAAGATCACGCCCGTAAGCCAAAAGCGTATTTTGCGCTGCGGCAAGTTCCGATGCCTGCGCATCAAGAAATATGCTGATCCATTGTTTGGTGTCCCTTGGCGGGGTCATGTGTCGCGGTCCAACAGAAGGTATTGAAGGGCCACGCGGCGCGAAAAATCAACCAAACCAACCTCTAGAAAAACAGCAAGTATCGGAGCGATTTGCTGGGGATCGCCGTGACGACCCTCTTCAAAAGCTTTGAGCGCAACAAGAAGTGCCTCGCCGATGCGGCCACTCTGCAACCTCTCTTGCTGCTCGGCTGAGGGTGACGCGGTTGTAAAACCCTCCAGTACAGCGCGTTCTCTTGGCGAGGTCGGGGTTCCGACCGTCGAAAACGCCCCCAGTGCCAGTGCCTGTAGGAAGGCGTCTGTTTCATTTTGTGCTGCGAAGGAGCGGGCGAGGTTTTGATAGCGGGTCGACAAAAGTGATATACGCAAAACAGTCGAAGCAGGAGCCTCCGGCAAAGTAAGGCGGGCTATTTCCTCGGCGTACAGACTTGCAAAAACTGTCTCCAGCCGAGCATCTGCCATCGTATTCCAGACGGATGGGAGAATGTCGGCAACAGTTGTGGCGTCGCCCTGCGACAAAGCATTATCGAACTTCTGGAACAAAGCGATCCGATCCCAAACGCCCCCTGATGCGGCTGGTTCTCGGGCCGTGTAGATTGCCTGCAGCAGGTTTTCGGATACAACTTGCCGTCGCGACAGGCGCTCAACGGCCTCAATTTGGTTGCGCCAGCCGGCGCTGTCTTGCAAATCTGCATGTGCAAAAGCGAGAGGCAATCCATGTGTGGCAAGGCGCTCGCCAACCGCTTCTCGCAAGCGGAAAGTCAACGGAGTTATCCTTGAAGGCGGCTGAAGAGGGGGCTCGTCTTCAAAGAGTTCCGGATCGAGAAAGCGCGAAAGAAGCGCATCCTCTTCCTCGGAGATGTCTCCAAGCGCGCGGCCGGTATTGAGTATGAGGGCGGCAGTCCGCCATTGCCCTGCGCGGGCGATGCAAAAGACACGGGCAGGGTAAGTGGGTGCAATGCTTGGCTTTGCTTCAATGACTTTGCAGGCCTCGGCTTCGGTCCCGTTCAATAGGGCCACGTCAAACATGCGACGGAAAAGCTCGGGAGTATCCGGATCCGCAGCTTGCAGCAGTGCCTGCGCCTGTTCGATTGCGCCAAGAGCTAGAAGTTTATCCACCCTTGCCAGGAAGAGAGGCGCATCCGGACTTGCGGCAAATGGCGGGTCGGCATCGGCAAGTAGTAGGGTGAGAAGCATGTCATGCAGCGCGGGCAGGGTGTCTTCATCTTCACTCAACACCAGCGACACGAGCACATCTTCAGGCGTGTGCCGCCACAGGCTTCGCGGCAGCCCTGTAAGGGAAGGCGGTAATAATCCCACCGTGTTAGGGGACCGGCGGTCCAAAAGGGCCACGCGGACGTCCGGCGGGTTTGCCGTTGTTTCTGTTGGGCTGACTTCGCGCGCAGGCGGCAGAACGTTCGACGGCTCAACGCTGCGCGAAAGCCAGTTGATGGCCGAGAGTGGGGCTCCGTCTGATACTTGCTGTGCGTAAGCGACGGTTCCGCTCACCAAGGCTGCAAGGCAAAAGAGACCAGCTGTCAGGTTCATTTCGGGTCAAGTGGGACGGGAGCTATGATTTCAGTACTAGGAGCAGTGAAATCGGCTGGGAAAAAGATCGGACCAACATAGGCATAGATGACCAGACCAATGCCCCCGACTACCGATAGGAAAACAAGTGCTTTAATCAGTCGCCACAACATATTTCGCTCCCTTGCCTCTGCTCTCAGGACGTGTTTTTCCGTCTTTTGAGACGGAGTATATATGGTCTTTCGCGTAATATCACGCCATAGAGGAAAAGAAATTTTTCGACCATGCTCAGGCAGGATTGTGCCGAGCGACTGACGTGGATGAGATGACGGGCCAGCAAAGTCACAGCCAACATAATGGCGCATCAACCAAGGAAGCGCGCTTTGCGCTTCATCGCACGGTGGTCATGGTCGGGATGATGGGCTCCGGCAAAACGGCAATTGGCCGCGCGTTGGCAAATCGATTGAACACTGAGTTCCTGGATTCTGATGCGGAGATTGAAACTGCTGCCGCCGCATCCATTGCTGAAATATTCGCAAGGGACGGTGAGGCGTTCTTTCGCGACAGAGAGTTCGAAGTGATTGGGCGTCTGCTTTCTGGTGAACCGTGCATTCTCTCAACCGGCGGAGGTGCATTCTTGTCCGAGCGAAACCGTCGTCAGATCCACGATAAAGGCATTTCAGTCTGGCTGGACGCTGACGTTGATCTGTTGTGGGAAAGAGTGAAACATAAAGATACCCGCCCGCTTTTGAAAACGGAGAACCCGCGACAAACACTCCGGGATCTGTTCGAGGCTCGTGTGCCATTTTACCGTCAAGCAGATATCGCCGTCTTAACGCGGGCAGGCTATTCAATTGAGAAAACAACCGACAAAGTAATCGAGGCATTGCTTGCTCGGCCGGATGTGTTGGAGCGCGCAGAATGAGCATCGAAACTATTCACGTCGGCCTTCCGGGGCGCGAATATGACATCCGCGTTGGTCGCGAACTGCTTGATCGCACAAGTGAGGAAATTGCACCGTTCCTGAAGCGACAGCGCGTCGCAATCCTGACAGACGCTAATGTCGCCGCACTTCACCTCCAACGACTGACGCAAAATCTCGAAGCGGCAGGGGTGAAGGTGGCGTCGCTTATCCTCCCCGCAGGCGAAACCACAAAGTCTTGGGACGGCCTAACTCAGGCTGTTGAATGGATTTTGGAACAGCAGATCGAACGTAGTGATCTGGTGATTGCGCTCGGTGGGGGCGTAATTGGCGATTTGGCGGGTTTCGCCGCAGCGATTGTCAGACGGGGGATCCGTTTTGTGCAAATACCGACCAGCCTTCTTGCGCAGGTCGATAGCTCCGTCGGCGGTAAAACAGGCATTAATACGCGCCAAGGGAAGAACCTCGTTGGCGCTTTTCATCAGCCGGTTCGTGTTATTGCTGATACCGCGCTCCTCGATACGTTATCTGAGCGGGATTTTCTCGCCGGATACGGTGAGGTGGTCAAATATGGCCTGCTCGGTGATGCCGCTTTCTTCGAATGGCTTGAGGTGAATGGCCCACTCCTCGCTAAGGGAGATCACGATGCGCGCAACTACGCGGTGCGGCGCTCCTGTGAGATGAAGGCCGACATCGTGATGCGCGATGAGACGGAGCAGGGGGACCGCGCGCTTCTTAACCTTGGGCATACATTCTGTCATGCGTTAGAAGCCGCTACGGGCTACTCTGACCGCCTTCTACATGGTGAAGGCGTGGCAATAGGCTGCGCCCTTGCCTTCGAGCTTTCCGCCCGTCTGGGGCTGTGTTCGCAGGAAGATCCGAGCCGAGTGCGCGCGCACCTCAAAGCAATGGGAATGAAAACCGACATTGCCGATATCTCGGGTGAGCTTCCCAATGCCGACGGTTTGTTGGCGCTAATGGCGCAAGACAAAAAGGTTCAAGACGGCAAGCTGCGGTTCATAATGGCACGCGGTGTGGGCGCTGCATTTGTAACCTCGGATGTACCCAAAGATGCGGTGCTTGCTGTGCTGAGTGATGCTCTAAACGCTCGACGATAAAAAAGCCAGCCGAAGTGGGCTGGCTTTGATGCATCAATTTTCGAAACCTTAGAAGGGGATTTCGTCGTCCATATCGCTGCGGCCGCCACCTTGCTGCGACGATCCACCGTCGAATCCGCCACCACCATAGCTTCCACCGCCGCCATAGCCGCCGCGATCATCACCATAACCGCCGCCGCTGCCGCCGCCGCTGTCGTTGCGTCCATCAAGCAAAGTGAGTTCGCCACGATAAGGGCGCAAGACCACTTCCGTCGTGTACCGATCTTGTCCGCTCTGGTCCTGCCATTTGCGGGTTTCAAGCTGGCCTTCGATGTAAACCTTCGATCCCTTGCGCAAATATTGCTCTGCGATCCGGCCAACTGGTTCAGAGAAGATTGCCACGGAGTGCCATTCAGTGCGTTCGCGGCGTTCGCCAGTGCTCTTGTCCTTCCACGTCTCGGAGGTGGCGATGCTAAGGTTAACCACCTTACCGCCGTTCTGGAATGTGCGGACTTC